>Ga0180012_1000431_pt1 | contig 14226 bp, 12 predicted proteins | sample KR11_S2_MetaG_FD_122243 | JGI IMG/M metagenome (GOLD analysis project Ga0180012, IMG submission 122243) | Groundwater microbial communities from the Olkiluoto Island deep subsurface site, Finland - KR11_S2_MetaG | ecosystem: Environmental > Aquatic > Deep subsurface > Groundwater | place...
GGAAACACCGAGCCGGCCCGACCAATGACCGTGGCTCACCTGTTGACCCATTCGTCGGGCATCAGCAACAGCTGGAACGGCGACGCGGCGTCCCGGGCCTATCGCGAAGCCGGCCTCGACGCCGGCACATGGATGTTCAATCCCGCCATCGGCGGTCTGGAGGGTTTCGCTGAAAAGATCGCCGCCGTCCCCCTGCGCTTCCATCCCGGTGACGGCTGGCTCTATGGCTACTCCCTGGATATCGCGGGGTTGGTGATTCAACGCGTTTCGGGTCAGAGCCTCGGCTCCTATTTGAGGGCCCGGTTATTCGACCCTTTGGGCATGCGTGACACGGGATTCTCCGCGCCGGCGGACAGCGCCGCCCGGATGACGGATCTCTGGACGGTGCGGAACGGGGCGGCCATCGTGGTCGAACGGGGAGCAACATCCGCCTCGCTGCGTGCCCCGCAGACCGAATCCGGAAGTGCCGGCCTTGTCTCCAGCCTGGGGGACTATGGCCGCTTCGCCGACATGCTGGCCTGTGGCGGGGCGCTCGGCGGCGTGACGGTGATGACGCCCGAGTCGGTCACCTTGATGACGTCCGCGTACGGCCCGCAGGACAAGGTGGCGGCGGGCCTGACCCGGTTTGCGGCCGTCGGGCTGGGCGGTTCAGGCGCCGGCCTCGCCCAGGCGCTCGGCGGGGTCTCAACCCTGACAGACGTCGCCGGCCCCGGGTCTCGCGGTGAGTACAGCTGGGGCGGCGCGGCGAGCACCACCTTCTGGGCCGCGCCCGACATCGGCCTGTCGGTGGTTGTCATGACCCAGAGGCTGCCATCGGGATCCGTCCCGCTCCGCGACACGCTCAGGCCCTTGATTTATCAGGGGGCGGGGGGGGCATGAGGACGCGGTCTGAATTTCTGATGTAGAATGGAGCCCGGATCGTGATGCCGATTCCGTGCCTATGATGGAGTCCAGCGCCTTTGCCTCCCACCCCGCCTTCTTCCGGCCGTCAGACGCACAAGGACGAAAGCCTCACCGGCGACAGTGTTTCGGACCTGTTTGTCGATCGGATACTTGAGGGGTCGAACGCTCCAGGAGCGAGGTTGACGGAGCGGGAGATCGCCTCGGTCGCGGGATGCACGCACGCCCGCGCCCGTGAAGCCCTGCATCATCTTGAGAAGGCGGGCGCCGTCCGGATGTTCCGACATCGGGGCGCGGTCGTCGTCAGCGCGGAGGACGCTCCGCCCCAGGAGATCGATGCGGTCTGGAGCCGCCTTCTGCCCCTGCTCGAAGAGCTGGCCGGAGATCGATTGTCGACATCGGATCCGGACCTGGACGCGCGCGCGCGGTTTACTGCGGAGACGGAGCAACTTGACCGCCTGGGCGCGCTCGCAGGTGACCTGAAGCTGACGATCCTGCTGAAGCGACTGGCGCTGCATCGGGCCATTGTGTCGGTGTCCCGGTAATGGATCCTGTTCGTGGCTATCTCGATGGGACTGAGGATCTGGTGGTCGGCGTGGCGCGGACGGCGTCGGTCGCCGATCAGATCGCAGCCTGGATCCGCGACCAGATCCAGTTCGGCCACATCAAGCCCGGCGACCCGGTGCGCGAGACCCCGCTCGCCGAACATTTCGCGGTCAGCCGGGGGCCGGTCCGTGACGCGCTGAAGATGCTGGACCGGGAAGGTCTGATCGACCTCGGTGGTCGCAGCGGCGCGGTGGTTCGCACGCAGTCGCCGATGGAGTTGATGTCCATTTTTCGTATTCGCGCGGAGATAACCGCCTTGACGATGAGGACTGCGGCGGAACGCCAACGGCGCAATCCGCGACACCTGGACGCCATCCGCGACGGCGCCGCCGCGCTCGTCGCACTGGCCGTGGACCGGGATGCGCCGGTATCGGACTACATTCGCGTTCGCCGGCGTTTATCGACAGTGATCAATCTGGTGGCGGATTCGCCGTACCTGAGCCGCCTCGGGCTCGAGCTCGAGCTGGAGATCGCGCTGCACTGGGCGGCGATGATGGGCAAGGCGCGGCAGCAACAGTCCTCACACGCCTGGCTGCGCATCGCCGACGCCATCATCGAACGCCGCCCGGATGAGGCCGAACGTGAGGGCCGCGCGATCGTCCTGAACTCGCTCAGCGAACTGCTGCGATCCGAAACCGGCGTCGTCACAACGCCTTAGGTCGACGACCCGGCAAGGAACGCCCCGATCCGGTCGCTCGCGGCCAAGGCTTCGGGAGCCTCCGGGACGGCCTGCCAAACGTGGAACAGGCCCTCGCCCACGAACAAGGTCGACCGGACGCCCTCCGCCAGCGCTTTGTCATGAAGGCGGGCGGCGTCGTCGAACAGGACCTCCTCGCTACCGACCTCGATCCACATCGGCGGCAGACCGGTCAGGTCGGCATGAAGGGGCGATACCAGCGGCCGCTCACGGTCCCCGACCGTCGCATAGGCCTCTGCGAAGGCGGCGAGCGCCGCTTTGCTCATATAGGGATCGCGCCCCGCCCGGTCTTGCATCGACGCCCCGCCCAGGGTCAGGTCCGTCCAGGGCGAGAGCACAGCCACCCGCGGCGGCAGGGGCCGGCCTTCGTCCCGGAGGCGCAGCAGCAGCGCGAGCGCCAGGCCGCCGCCGGCGGAGTCTCCGGCAAGCGCCGGGGGCTCGCCTTCGGTCTCGCACAGCGACCGATACACCGCCAAGGCATCCTCCAGCCCTGCCGGAAAGGGATGTTCCGGGGCCAGGCGATAGTCCGGCAAGACCCCGACGCGGTTCGCCGAACGCGCCAGTCGCCCGGCGAGCTCGCGGTGCGTTCGTGGCGAGCCGACGCAGTAGCCCCCGCCGTGAAGATAGAGAAGCGTTCCTTCCTTGGCCGTCCCGTTGAGGCGGTCGCAGGCCACACCGGAAAGCACCGTCGGCTCGGCCTCGACATCGGTCGCGGCGAGCGAAAGCTCGGCGTTGGCCTCGAAGGCGGCGCGACGCTGGAGCAGGGTCAGCTGAAGCGCCTCGGCCCTCGCCCTGCGATGACGCAGCAACTCCGCCGCCGCCTCCATGACTGGACTGGGCATCAGCCGGGATCACCCAGAGCCAAACGACGGACGTGGCTCGCGGCGAACTCGCGGGTGGTGCGATAGGCCGGCGGCAGCGGACGGCGGTTTCGGCGCAGGGTCGACCAGATGCGCAGCATGTGGCGCTTGCGCTCCGGTTCCGGCCATTCCTCGAATGTCGTGCGCGCGTGCAGCACGGCATGATTGCTGGCGATCTGTATGTCTCCGGGCTGCATGCGGAAGGTGTGGACATGGTCCGGATCGTTGAGGGCGGCGTCGAGCGCATCAAGCGCGCGCCTTTGCACCGGTGTGAGCGGCACAACCCCATCCATCTGCTGCGCCAGTTCGATATAACCCCGCTTGTACAGAATGTTCAGCCGCCCGGCATGGTCGGTCAAGATGGGCGCGGTCTGGAAGGGTCGATCCGGTCCCAGCTCCCCGCGGGCGTCGAAATGAAAATCCTGCTGCAGGACCATTGCCAGCTCGGGTTCACTGGCCAGCAGGGTGTTGAACGCCTGGCCCACGCTGACGACGCGGCTGAGCCCTCCCGACATGGCGTTCTGAACGCAAAGAATGAACAAGGCGTCAGAGCCGTCCCCATGGAAATCCAGCTCGACGTTGGTCTGATACCCGCGAAGTGTTCCGCCCTGGAAGGCGGCGCGGGCGCTCGTCTCGTCGATGAAGACATGCGCCGCACGAACGTGATGCAGCCTCTGACCCGAGGCGTCCTGCGGCTCCGGATAGCCCATGTGCGAGGCCAGGCCCCAGAACAGGCTTTCGATGTCCGGCAACGACAGCCCTTCGATCGGTATTCCGCGCAACAGGGTCACGCCGCGTCCGCCCTCGATCTGCTCGATGACACCATCCAGCACGGGGCCGAGGGTAGGAAGAGGAAACTCGTCCGGGTCGATCCGGTCCAACGCCAGGCCCCGGACACGAGTATGTTCCAGCGCCGCCAGACATTCCGCTCTCTGGGGGGCGTCGAGCGTGTACGTCCAGGAGGGATCGGCTTGAAGCTGGGAGGCGGTCCAGACCGGGGGGCCGACGACAGGTTGGGTCCGCATGGCGTGATCCGATTGTTCGAAAGGCCAACAACGCCTCGCTCGCGCTATTGTCAATAATCTACATGCTGCCATAGTGATGGAAGGCCGAAAGGAGGGCTCCATGACCAAACCCGCCACCGCGCCGTTCGTCGCCGACCGCCCTCGCCTCGCCTACCGCCATATTCGGGTCCGCGCGCTGACGCCTGCGATCGGGGCCGAGATCGAGGGTGTCGATCTGACCACCGACCTGTCCGAGGCGGTCTTCGCCGAGGTCGAGCGTGCCTTCGCCGAGAACCTTGTCCTGTTCTTCCGCGACCAGCCGATGACGCCTGAGCAGCACCTGAGTTTTGGCCGACGGTTCGGCGCGCTGGACATCCATCCGGCGGCCCCCAGCGCGGCCGGCTACCCCGAACTAATGATCGTGGCGGCGGACGAGCATTCCAGCCGCGCTAACGGCGAGGCCTGGCACACCGACGTCTCTTGCAACGCTGAACCACCGATGGGCAGCATCCTGCACATCCGGACCTCTCCGCCGGTGGGAGGCGATACCCTGTTCGCCAGTATGTACGCGGCCTGGGACGCCCTGTCAGACGGGATGAAGGCCCGCCTGAGCGGGCTCAGCGCAGTCCATGACGGCGAGCATGTCTACCGCGGCCTGTACGCGGGCCAGGGTGTCGCGGACCGGCCGAAGTATCCGTCGTCGACCCACCCCATCGCGCGGGTCCACCCCGTCACAGGCAGAACCGCCCTTTTCGTCAATTCGGGCTTCACGACCCGTATCGTAGGTCTGGCTCCGGACGAGAGCGATGCCCTGCTGAAGTATCTGTTCCAGCACCTCCAGCATCCCGCCTTTCAGTGCCGGTTCCGCTGGACGCCTGACGCCGTGGCCTTCTGGGACAATCGCTGCACCCAGCATCATGCCGTCTGGGACTACTGGCCCGCCCGCCGGTTCGGCCACCGCGTGACCGTCAAGGGCGACCGCCCGGTCTGAACCCCGCCCCATCCTCTCTGAAAGACCTTCTGAATGTCACTTCTGCTGTCCCGTCGCGATCTCGAGTTCTTGCTCTACGACTGGCTGAAGATCGATGCCCTGACGGACCGGGCGCGCTACGCTGAGCATTCGCGCGAGACCTTCACGGCGGCGATGGCGCTTTGCGAGACGCTGGCGACCGATCACTTCGCCCCTCACAACCGCCTGAGTGACGAGAACGAGCCGGTCTTCGAGAGTGGCCGAGCCCGCATCATTCCTGAGGTCAAGGCGGCCACCGATCTGTTTTCCGAGGCCGGGCTGATTGCGGCGGGTGCCGATTTCGACCTGGGCGGCATGCAGCTGCCCCAGACAATCGTCCAGGCCGGGTTGGCCTGGTTCCAGGCCGCGAATGTCGGCACCGCCGCCTACCCCTTCCTGACCATCGCAGCCGCCAACCTGCTGATCGCGCATGGCTCGACTGAGCAGATCGATCGCTATGTTCGCCCCATGATGACCGGCCGGTTCTTCGGCACCATGTGCCTGACCGAGCCGCAGGCAGGGTCGTCACTGTCGGACGTGAAAGCCCGCGCGGAGCCGCAGCCCGACGGGTCGTGGCGGCTGTTCGGCTCGAAATGCTACATCTCGGGCGGCGAGCACGATCTCAGCGAGAACATCATCCATCTGGTCCTGGCCCGGACACCGGACGCGCCTCCTGGAGTGAAGGGAATCTCACTGTTCGTGGTGCCCAAACGCCTCGTCGGAGACGACGGCTCGTGCGGCGGGCGCAATGACGTCGCCCTGGCGGGACTGATCCACAAGATGGGCTATCGCGGCGTCACCAGCACGATCCTGAACTTCGGCGAGGGTGCTCATAGGCCGGACGATCAGCCCGGCGCGATCGGCTGGCTGGTCGGCGAGCGCCACCGCGGCCTGGCCTGCATGTTCCACATGATGAACGAGGCGCGGGTCGGCGTCGGGCTGGGGTCCACCGCCTTGGCCTACACCGGCTATCTGCATGCACTGGCCTATGCCCGCACGCGGCCCCAGGGACGCAGCCCCGTCAACAAGGACCCGACCTCACCGCAGGTTGCACTGATCGAACACGCCGATATCCGGCGGATGCTGCTGGCCCAGAAGTCCTATGTCGAGGGCTCGTTGGCGCTGAACCTGTACTGCGGTCGGCTGCTGGACGACGAACGGACGGCCGAGGATTCGGCCGATCGCGCCCGGGCCCACCTGCTGCTGGACATGCTGACGCCCATCGCCAAGTCCTGGCCGGCGCAGTGGTGCCTGGAGGCCAACAGCCTGGCGATTCAGGTGATGGGCGGCTACGGCTACACCCGCGACTATCCGGTCGAGCAGTTCTATCGCGACAACCGGCTGAACCCCATTCACGAGGGCACTCATGGCATCCAAGCCATCGATCTGCTGGGCCGCAAGGCGGTGATGCAGGGGGGCGCGGGGCTGAGGCTGTTGACGGACGTCATGCGCGAGACGTGCGCCCATGCCACCGAGGTCGGGGGCGAACCAACGGTCTTCGCAAGGCAGGTTGAAAACGGCATCGCCAGAATGGAAGCCACCACGGTGCGACTGCACGCGCTGGGCGATCCGGAACGCACCCTCGCCAACGCGTGGACCTATCTGGAGGCGGTCGGACACCTCGTCGTGGGGTGGATCTGGCTGGAACAGCGCCTGGCGGTCGGTGATGCGATCGGCGATTTCGAGGACGGAAAGCGGCAGGCGGCGCGATACTTCTTCCGCTGGGAGATGCCCCGCATCGACGTGGGCTTCGACCTGCTGGACAGCCTCGACGACACGCCGCTGACCATGCGCGACGCCTGGTTCTGAGCCGTGATCGGCCCCCCCGCCCTGCTGATCGAGGAGGCCGACGGCCTCGTTGTCGTGCGACTGAACCGATCCGACGCCTGCAATGCCCTGAACCCGCCCCTGATCGAGGCCCTGACCCGAACGGCCCAGGATCTGCGGCGGCGCGCGGACGTTCGCGCTGTCATCCTCACCGGGACCGAGACCTTCTTCTCGGCAGGCGTCGACCTGAAGGGCGAGCCCGACGGCGGCACGCTGTCAGAACGCCGGGCGCGCGCGCTGGCGGGACCGGACCTGTGCCGCGCCTGGGAAGAGATCGAGACCGTGACGATCGTCGCAATCGAGGCCTATTGCGTCGGCGGCGCCTGCGCCCTTGCGCTCGCCTGCGACTTTCGGGTCATGGGATCGAGCGCGATGATGCGATTGCCAGAAGTGGCGCTGGGCATGAACATGAGCTGGGGCGCGGTGCCCCGCGTCACGGCCCTGATCGGACCCGCCCGCGCCAAGCGCTTCATCATCGAGGGCGTCCCAACGACCGCCCAGACCTGCCTCGCCTGGGGGCTTGCTGATGACGTCGTTGCGGATGGCCAGGCCCTGGGCGCCGCCCATGCCTGGGCGTCCCGGATCGCTTCCCTGCCCCCCCTGCCCGTTCGAATGAGCAAGCAGGCGGTCAATGCCTGCGCCAACGCCCTTCACGGGGCCACGGCGTTCATGGACAGGGACCAGTTCCTGCTGACCCTGACGACCGACGATCTGCGCGAGGGCGTTGAGGCCTTCGTCCATAAGCGACCGGCGACCTTTCTTGGCGACTGAGGAGATCGGGATGACGACCAGTAAACGCTCGCGGTGGATCGTGCCGCTTGTGGCGATAATCGCCGCCTTGGCGACCGGCGCCGCATCCGGCCTGCTGGTCGTCCTTAAGGGCGAGCAGATCGGTCAGTCGAGCCACGACCACTGGCTGGGCAATCGCGGCGTCGGCTCGACGCGGGCCGATCCCTGGACCCGGGCCATCATCGCGCGCATCGGCCTGCTCGCGCTGAACCGGTCCGAGACGATCTATTTCACCCGTTATCGCGACAGCGAGGGGCGAGCCTTTCGAGCCGACTGCGCCTACGAAATATCCGGCACTGACCTGCCGGCCCGATGGTGGTCGGTGACCCTGTATGGTGCGGACGACTTCCTCCCTCCGAATGATGACGGCGCGTTCAGCATCGATGCGACCCGAACGTTGCGCGATGCCTCCGGTCGCTGGCGAGCCCGGATTTCCACGACCCGCGACGGTGCGCAGAACTGGATTTCCAGCCGCGCCGCCGACAGCTTCGATCTGTCGTTGAGGCTATACAACCCGACCCCGGATGCGCTGGCCGACGAGACGACGATCCCTTTCCCCACCCTCACCCGCCTGTCTTGTGAAGGAGATGAACGGTGAAGCCGTTGTCGTTCAGAGGGCTGGCCCTCCCGGCCTCGATCCTGATCGCCCTGGCCGTCGGCCATCTGGGCGTCGTGACGGCCTATCCCTATTGGGCCATGAGCACGGCGATGGACCGTATCAGCCAGGACGGGGCGGCGGTGAACCAGTGGCGGCATGGACAACGCGCAACGGGCGCGTCCCGCCGGATCGTCAGGCCATCGCCGGACCTGGCGAACTCCAGTTGCGTCTACGACCTGGCCGATGGTCCCATCCGGGTCACCGCGGCGGCGTGGGACGGATACATGTCGGTCTCGGTCTACAGCGCCAACAGCGACAATATTTTCGTCGTGAATGATCGGGCCGCACCCGGCGGGGTCGATATGATGATCTACGAGCGGGGCACAGCCCGTCCGTCCGGGGCTGACCTGGTCGTCGAATCTCCAAGCGAGAAGGGCATCGTTCTGCAACGCCGACTGGCGCCGACACCGGAGCGATTCGCGCTCGCGGCCGCCGCGCGCGCCTCCGACGTATGCGGAACTCTGGCCGATCGGGGCCTATGACCTGAGGCAGTCGCCATAGAGGCCGCGCAGGACCTTCTTGTCGATCTTCCCGGTCGCCGTCAGCGGTACGGTGTCGAACACGATCAGGTCCGGCATCCACCATCCCGCAATCAGAGGCGCCAGATGCTCGCGTACAGCCTGTTCGGTGACCGACGCCTCGGGAACTGCTTCGACCACAAGGACCGGCCTTTCCTCCCACTTGGGGTGAAACACGCCCACCACGGCGGCGATCCGTACGCCCGGGCAACCGGCTGCGGCGTTCTCTATGTCGATGGAACTTATCCACTCGCCGCCAGACTTGATGACATCCTTGGTCCGATCGGTGATCCGCATGAAGCCGTCGGCGTCGATCGTGGCTATGTCGCCGGTGTCGAACCAGCCGTCGGCATCGACGGCGCTGGCGTCCGCCCGATAGTAGCGTTCCAGGACCCACGGTCCGCGGACCTCAAGTGTCCCCGAGGTTTCTCCGTCGTGCGGACACGGGTCGCCGGCCTCGTCGATGATCCGTATCTGGATGCCGAACGGCGCGCGGCCCTGGCGCGTCCAGATGACCTCGTCGCAGACGTCCTGACCCCGATCCGCCAGACGCGGCGTCGGCGTCGAGATCGCGCCCAGCGGGCTGGTCTCGGTCATGCCCCAGATCTGCCGTACCGTAACGCCATAGGTCCGCTCGAAGGTCTCGGCCATGACGCGCGGCACGGCCGACCCGCCGATCACCAGCCGCTTCAGCGACCCCGTAGTGCCGCTCGTGGCCTTCAGATGAGCCAGATACATCGTCCATATGGTCGGCACCCCGCCCGAAAAGGTCACGCCTTCGCCCCCGATCAGCGTCTGCAGGCTGGTCCCGTCAAAGCGGTCGCAGGGCAGGACGATCTTGCAGCCGTTGATCAGGGCCGCGAACGGCAGGCCCCAAGCGGTTGCATGGTACAGCGACTGGCAAGGCATGATGCAGTCGAAGGCGGTGAGGCCGAGCGCTCCGTCCAGGCCGGCGGCGAGGGCGTGCAGCACCACGGAGCGGTGACTGTAGAGAACGCCCTTGGGATCGCCCGTCGTGCCCGAAGTGTAGCAAAGGAACGCCCCCGCATTCTCGTCGAAGCGAGGCCAACTGAAGTCCGGATTCATGTCCGCGAGCAGGGTCTCATAGCTTTCGGCCTGGACATGCCCCCGCAGGGGTCGTTCCGCGACCGCCAGCATGACGAACAGCTCGACCGTCGGCAGCCGTTCACGCAAGCGGTCGACCATCGCCGCAAACGAGCGGTCATAGAACAGCACCCGACTGCCCGCATGTGTGATCGTGAAGACGAGTTGGTCCTCCGGCAACCGCGGATTGGCCGTGTGCAGGACCGCCCCCATCCCGGGCACGGCGAAGAATAGCTCTAGATGGCGGTGAGTATTCCAGGCCAGAGAGCTGACTCTGTCACCGGTCGCAACGCCCATGGCCGTCAAGGCGTTCGCCGCACGGGCCGCACGCGTCGCCAGACCCCCGCAATCGTATCGCCAGACCGGCTCGTCGACCAGTCGCGAGACGATTTCCCGGTCGGAATGGCCCCGCGCCGCATGAGTCAGGATGTCGCTGATCAACAGCGGCGTCTGCTGCATCTGGCCCGCAAGCATGGACGCCTCCTTGGCTAGACCGCGCGGGAAAGCGTGGATCGGATCAGGTGCAGCATTCGGTCGGCCAGGTCGATGCAGAGGTCCGCCGAAACGCACGAAAGATCGTCGGTTGCGGTATGGTGAAACCGATGCGCCCCGAACACGCCGACCACCGACGGGTAGCCCGCCGTGGCGATATCGCCGAGTTCTCCGCCTGCGCCGTCGTTGACGTCGTGCGGAGCTTCCAATCCCGGCGCCCCGGCGAAGCTGTCCCGGGCCGCATTCAACAAGGATGGCGACACGGCCAGAAATCGCTACGGATCCGCGCTGGGAATTGGTATCAGCCCGCCCGGCACCTCGCGCCAGTCTTTGGTCGCAGCATTGGCGCCGATGTGGACCCACAGGGCTGTTCGGTCGACCGGCGCGGGCTCACGGGAAAGATGCTCGCGCATCCCTGCGTATCCGCGCTCGTGGGCCGTCGTGCAAAGCGCCAAGATGTCGACGTCCGGGATGCTTCGCGCCGCCTCCTCCACCAGCAATAGCCAAGACGCCAATCCGGACCCCCGCTCGCCGACACAGGTCGACCAGCCCGACCGGGGGGTCGACAGGACGAGGGTGCGGCCGGCGCCGCGGTCGATCCGGCCGACGACGTTGAAGACCTCGCGCGGCTCGTCATTGCGTTCGACCCGGAATGTCGCCTCGACGCCGTCGCCCACTGGTATGGCGATAGCATCGCGCGGCGAGAGTATGGCGACCGGCACCGGGAAGTCATCGCCGGTCAGGCCGGTGTTCAGGGGGACCGCCAGACCACTCGGCCCGTGGGTCACCAGGACGACCGCCTTTGCCCCGCGATCCACCGCAGAGCTGACCCAGTCCTGGATGCGGCCGTCGCGGGCCGAAGACCACCGCGCATGAGGTAAATCGAGCACCGCGACAGTTCCAGCAGGCCCCGGATCCGTCACTTCAGCCAGTCGGCGGGTCATCGGACCCACCAGCCTTCCGGCGGGAGAGGCAGGGTGGGAGATCAGAGGGACTGCCCCACCCGACCATGCGAGGTACGTTGCGCCCGCGCTTGACCAGGTCGCCGTGAACCCCTCCACCGTCACCCGGTAGTCGAGCTCCGAAAGCTCCTCCGCGATCCAGGCAACTGCCGCCTGATCGCCAGGACTGCCGGCGCGCTTGTCGCCAAGTCGACAGTAGCGATCGAGAATCCAATCTGCGCGGTCCCGGCGATCAAACGAGCCAGCCCTTGGGGATGACAAACGTGCGTCGGTCATCCCGCCCGGCCGGTCGAAGGCAAGGCGCCGGCCGTCACCAGCGATACCGAACCTGGAAACCGAAGTTCCGGGGCTGGTTCAGGCGCTGGGTTGTCGGCGAGGCGAAGATGGTGAAGGTGCTGTCGCTTATATTGGTCCCGAACACCGAATACTCGATATCACCGACCTGAAGCGCCAGTCGGGCATTGAGGATGTCGATATCCGGCAGATCGTAGTTCGGTGTGACGGACCCGGGCCGCACCAGTTCCTGGAGACCACCCGTCTGACCATTGTAGTTCACATTGAGCCGTAGCTCGCTGTTTCCGAAGACAGGCCGAGCCCAGTTCAGGTCCGCGCCATAGATCCAGTCGGGCACCTGGGCCAGGGGCTGGCCGTCGTAGATCCCAGCGGTGATCTCGCCGTCCTGAGCCGAGACGTTGACGCCAAGCCGCAGAACGCCGCCCGCGAAGTCGAACCGGGTATTGGTTTCGAGTTCAATCCCGGTGCTCTCGGCCTCGCCCGCATTGGTCAGAAACGACACGGCGTTCAGAGAACAGACCGGCAGGCCGATAAAGCACCCGTTATCCGTCTGGACAATCAGGTTCTCGGTCTGGTTGCGATAGGCCGCGAGGCCGAAGTTGAGATGACGCCCGAGGTTTCCCTTAAGCCCGATCTCGATGGCGTCCGACGTCTCGTCGTCATAGGCGGCCACGACCGGAACCGGCTGTTGCGGGACACCCAGATTGGCGTTGAAGCCACCGGAGCGGTAGCTGGATCCGACCTTCGCATAGGCCAACAGGTCCTCGTTCAGGTCGTAGGAGGCGATGATGTTGTAGGAGACATTGTCCGGCGATGTCTCGGCGTCGAACGAGAACTGCGATCCCCCCACCGCCAGTCCGGTGCCTGCATCAAAGCGGCGCGCCTCGATCGATTTCTCATCCGAGGTATAGCGCGCTTCGACAGAGAGGTTGAACGCCTCTGACAGGTCGTAGCCGAGCGATCCGTAGACGGCCCACGATTTGTACTCCAGCAGCACCGGCGACCGCAGACCGGTCGATGGATTGGCCAAGGTCGGCGTCCGCAGGTTGGTGTTGTAGCTCTCACTCTCCAGCGAATAATACTCCGCGCCGATCAGCCACGACAGGCGGTCCTGAGCGGCCAATCCGGTAAGGTGGACATCCTGGTTGAAAATGGTGCTGGTGTCGCCGACCAAGGAATTGGCGGCGGCGTCGATCGGTATCAGCACCAGACCGGCTGCCCGGTCGGCGGCCAGGGTCGTCGGATTGGTCCCGTCGGCATCAAACTGGTAGTAGGACTTGCGCTCCCGCCAGGCCGTCGTGCTGGACAGGATCGCGGAGCCGAAATCTCGCTGGTAGCGCAGGGTGGCGGCGCTGAAGTCGAGCGTGGCGGCGGGGGCCAGGCTCCACGGATACTCGTACTCCGGTTGGGTCACGCCGCGGGGGAAGGCCGGCTGGGGTGCGATCACGACGCGATAGGTGATCGCCGGAATGTCGCCTTCGAGACGTTCCGCCAGGAAGGTGACGTCAGTGCCGTCATCGCGGTAGCGTATCTGGCCGCGAACGCCGAGCGTATTCTGCCTATCGAAATAGACGTCGTTCTGCGGATTGTAGAAAAAGCCGCCCTGCTGGTCGATATAGTCGGCGCCGACACGCACGGCGATGTTCTCATTGACGACCAGGTTGGCGACCGCCTGCACTTGGGGACTTTCGTTCTCGACCCCGTATTTGAAGTCGACGAAGCCCGTGTTCGAGAACACGGGCTCCTGGGCGATGATGTTGATGGCGCCCCCGACGGCATTGCGGCCGTACAGCGCCCCCTGGGTCCCTCGCAGGATCTCGACCCGGCCGATATCGAACAGATCATTCCGGTTGTAGCTGCGGCCGCCGACGGCCCCGCCGCCGATGTAGGCGCCATCTCGGTACAACCCCACGCTGGGGTCGGCGCTCGTCGCCCGCGCCGTTGGCGAGGCGCGAATGGAGATCTCCGAGTTCACCGGCGACGAGGTATTGAAGAAGCGCACACCGGCCTGACCTGACAGCAGATCCAGGGCCGACGATACTCCGCCGCGATCCGAGAGGGTCTGATCGGTCAGGACAGAGGCGGCCACCGGGACGTCGGACAACCTTTCCTCGCGACGCCGCGCGGTCACCACGACGTCATCAATAACGGAAGCGTCCTGGGTCTGGGCGGCGGGGCTGTCCTGAGCGGCCGCCAAGCCCGGCAGTGCGGACAGCAGGGCAGCGGCGCAGACGCCCTTCATTTGGTGACGCATAGCTTCCTCCCCAGAGCACGCGAACCGCGCTTCATCTGCGACTGATGCTTTGTCGATAATCGACAAGTGTCAAGGTCATACGGATCACACTTGTAAATAATCTACATCTGAGGTCATCTTGTCGCCAGCAAAGACACCGGGGCATGGTCCGGGGCGAGGGAGTCCACCGATGACGAAATCCGGATCGCGCCGCCTTTTGGCGCGCCAGCGACCATGAGCGAGACCCGCGAGCCGCCAGCCAGAGCGGTATCC
>Ga0180012_1000433_pt1 | contig 14219 bp, 11 predicted proteins | sample KR11_S2_MetaG_FD_122243 | JGI IMG/M metagenome (GOLD analysis project Ga0180012, IMG submission 122243) | Groundwater microbial communities from the Olkiluoto Island deep subsurface site, Finland - KR11_S2_MetaG | ecosystem: Environmental > Aquatic > Deep subsurface > Groundwater | place...
CGCGATCGAGTCCGAGGCCGGCTGTTCGCAAATTCTGCAGCAGGTCGCCGCGGCGCGGGGAGCCATGGGCGGGCTGCTGGAGGAACTGATCGAGGATCACCTGCGGCACCACGTGGCCCGCCCTGATCTGAACGAGGCCGAGCGCCGGAGCGGGGCCGACGAACTGATCGCCATCATTCGTCGCTATTCGAAGTAGCCGGTCCCATGGCGACAACGACCGCCGACGATCGACCTCGCGACCGGAACATCCGGACCGCGCCACCGGCCAAACCTAGTGGGTCGGCATGACGTCACCCGCATTCAGCCAGCAAATGGACTTTCCGATGGGCGATCAATCCGGACGCAGCCTCCCTACCCTCGCCGACCAGGCGGAAGCCCGCACGATCGTCCCGGCCGCCCCGAATTGTGAGGACGGTTCCGGGCACGCCCCTGTCGACGCCGGTCATGACCGCGATCACCACGATCACGACCATGACCACGACGACGATGGTCACGATCACGAGCATCCGTTCGAGTGGCCGGAGGCGATCCGCATCGGTTTCGTGGCGGTGACGGCAGCGCTCGTGTGGTTCCGGATTTGGGAGCCGCTTGAAGCGATCAGCCTGATCGGGGTCGTCGGTCTGCTGGTGGGCGGTTGGCCTATCCTGAAGGAGGCCTTCGAGAACGTCCTTCAGCGTCGCATGACCATGGAACTGTCGATGACGATCGCCATCGTGGCCGCGGCGGCGATCGGCGAATTCTTCACGGCGTTGATCATCACGCTCTTCGTGCTGGTGGCCGAGGTGCTGGAGGGTATGACGGTCGGCCGCGGTCGCAAGGCCATCCGCGATCTGCTGGAATTCCTGCCCCGAGAAGTCTCGGTTCGCCGGACAGGCGCCATCCGGACCATTTCGGCCGAGGAACTCAGCATCGGCGACGCGATCCTCGTCGCGCCAGGCGGACGTATTCCGGTCGATGGCGCGGTCTTGTCAGGCCATTCGTTCGTCGATGAGTCCCGCATCACCGGTGAATCCATGCCGGTGGAGAAGACCGAAGGGACCGCTGTCTTCGCCGGGTCCATCAATCAGTCCGGCGCGCTCGAAGTTCGAGCCGAACGTATCGGCAGGGACACAAGCTACGGCAAGATCATCGAAGCGGTGGAGCGCGCGGAGCGCTCCCGAGCGCCGGTTCAACGGCTTGCGGACCGCATGGCGGGCTACCTCGTCTATTTCGCCCTCGGCTCGGCTGTCCTGACCTATCTGATCACCCAGAATATCTATTCCACGATTTCAGTGATCATCGTCGCCGGGGCCTGCGGCATCGCCGCCGGCACGCCCCTGGCCATCCTTGGCGGCATCGGTCGCTCCGCCCGGCTCGGCGCGATCATCAAGGGCGGCGTCCATCTGGAGACGCTCGGCAAGGTCGACACCGTCGTGCTCGACAAGACGGGAACACTGACCTTCGGCCGGCCCGAGGTCCAGGCGGTCGTGACCGTGGCCGGCGCAACGCCGGACGACCTTATCGACGCGGCGGCTTCGGCCGAATTGCGATCCGAACATCCCCTGGGAAAGGCGATCATCGCCTACGCCCTGGCCCGGGGACGAACGGTGACCGAGCCGGAACACTTCGCCTACACGCCAGGCCGAGGAATCGTCGCCAGGGTAGGCCCCTCCGTCATCCTTGTCGGCAACCAGGCCTGGATGCAGGACAACGCCGTGTCGATCCCCGGCACGCTCAGCGCCGGCGTCCAGGCGGCTTCCGAGGTCTACGTCGCCCGGAACGGCTGCCTGCTGGGCGCGATCGCGGTCGCCGACACCGTACGACCGGAAGCCCGGCGCGCCATAGAGGCGCTGCACGGCCTCGGCATCCGCACCCTTCTGCTGACCGGCGACGCCCTTCCGGTCGCCCAGGCCGTGGGAGCCAGCCTCGGCATCCGGGACATTGAAGCGGGGCTGCTCCCGGAAGACAAACTCGCGCGGGTCCAGGCGCTCGTGGGGCAGAAGCGGATCGTCGCCATGGTGGGCGACGGCGTGAATGACGCCCCCGCGCTCGCCGCCGCGAGCGTCGGCATCGCCATGGGCTCGGGAACGGATGTCGCCCAGGAAAGCGCCGATGTCGTTCTTCTGGGAAATGATCTCGTGCGCCTCGTCGACACCTTGCGGATCGCGCGGCGGACGCGTCGGATCATCTGGCAGAATTTCGCCGGCACCCTGGCCATCGACGCCCTGGGAATCGGTCTGGCGGCGGCAGGCTTTCTCAACCCGCTGTTCGCGGCCTTCATCCACGTCGCCTCGGAGCTCGCCTTCATCCTCAATTCGGCCCGACTCCTGCCCGCCGTGGCCAGAACGGATGAGACGATCCCCGCGCCGACACAGATCGGCGTTCGTCCTGCGGCGGCCATGCCGTGAGTACCGATTCGCCGTGCATCGATGTCTGCCGCTTCGATGGCCGAACCGGCTGGTGCGTGGGCTGTGGCCGTTCGGTTCCGGAAATCCGATCCTGGCGCAAAATGCAGCCACGGGCCCGACAGCTGATCCTCAAGGATCTCACGCGACGTCTGCGACGGTTGAAGGATCAAGGAAGATCCCAAGGCAACCGACCATCCGCGGCGCCTGCCGATCTGTTCCAGATCCGGGAGCGATGATCCCGGCAGTCCCGAACAACACACCCGGTCTTCGCCACGGCCGATCGCCGAACGGTGCGGACGTTTCGCTGGTGGTGGAGATGTCGCGATCTTGCCTCAGATCGTCGCGATTCAGAGGGTCGCGCCCACCGCCGCGTAAACGACGGGGATCACACCGTGGGCCTTTCGATGTGGCTGGATGAGAAAGGGCGATTACGTCACGCTTCTTTATCGCCAACCGGTCAACCCAGAGGACCCACCATGTCGCACGATAGTCCGATCGACCTGAACCATGCCGCGCGGCGTTGGTTTGGCAAGGAAGCAGCGAGCCTCGGGGAACTAGAGCAGCGCGTGCTCAGCCGCGCAGTTTCACGCAAACCCGTGTCGCGTGACCCCGGCGCCGCCTTCGACGGCGATCAGACCTTCGGAGCCCGGTTGGCGGATCGCGTTGCCGCCGTCGGCGGATCATGGGCCTTTATCATCGCTTTCGGGGCATTTCTCGTGGTTTGGGCGAGCGGAAACCTGCTGTTGGCTCGACACGCCTTCGATCCCTATCCCTTCATCTTCCTGAATCTCATTCTCTCAATGTTGGCCGCCATCCAGGCCCCCGTGATCATGATGAGCCAGAACCGGCAGTCCAAGAAAGACCGACTTGAGGCAGCCCACGACTACGAGGTGAACCTCAAGTCGGAAATCGAAGTCCTGGCGCTGCACGACAAGCTCGACCAGCTCCGGAGCCGGGATATCGAGACCATGATCCGCAAACAGCAAGAGCAGCTTGATATGCTGAAACTGCTCATCGAGCGAAAAGGCTAAATGGGGGCGATATTGCGCGCGCCGCACTTCGGCGCGATCGACGCCGACCCTGACCCTCGCCCCGCACGACCCGCGCCTGAACCTTGGCGTTGTCTCGCGACCGTCGGGCAACGTCTTGAGACGCTCAAGGCGAAATCCGGACCAAACGTGTTTCCAACTTGTAACGTGCGCGAGAGCATTGGCGAAGGTTGGCCGGCGTAGGGTTCGATCACGCCCGATGCTGGGCGAATGGAGATGTCACATGACCCGCAAGAAACTCTTTTTCAGTTTGTCGGCGGCAGCGCTGATCTCGGCCGCGGCCATCGCCGGAGTGGCGGTCGCCGCCAGTCCGGGGTCCGCCGGGGAGGACGAGCGCGATGAGATCGCCGCCGTCAACGGCGCGCGCGTCTCGCTGGCCCAGGCCGTAGCCATCGCGGAACGCCAGGGATCGGGCAAGGCCATGGAAGCCTCGTTCGACGACGAAAACGGCCGTAGCTGGGAAGTCGAGATCGCAAGCGGCGACCGCGTCGCCACCTATGCCGTGGATGCCGCCAGCGGGGCGGTGAGCGCGGTCGCCGAAGAAGCCGACGAAGCCAACGAAGGTCCCGAAGACAACGATTGACCAGGACGCCGTCCCCTCATCGGGGGCGGCGGTTCCTCACCGAGTGGCCCAAATGAAACTCCTCCTCCTCGAAGATGACGCCGAGGCCGCCGAGTTCGTGCAACGCGGGCTCGTGGAGGCTGGCCACACGGTCGATCTCGCCACGACCGCCGACGACGGACTGCATCTGGCGCTCGAGGGCGCCCATGACGTTCTGATCATCGATCGTATGGTGCCGGGCGGCGACGGGCTCGCCGTCGTCCGCGCAGTCCGCGAGGCCGGCAAAGCCACGCCGGTCATCTTTTTGACCGCCGTCGGCGGTGTCCGGGACCGCGTCGAAGGCTTCGAATCCGGCGGCGACGACTATCTGGTCAAGCCCTATGCGTTCAGCGAACTGCTGGCGCGGGTGCAGGCCCTCGGGCGCCGATCGCCCACCATCGACCTGAGAACAACGCTCGAGGTCGGCGATCTTTCGCTCGACCTCGCCGGGCGAACCGCCCGGCGGGGAGCGACGCGGCTGGATCTGACCCCCCAGGAGTTCAAACTGCTGGAATACCTGGTCCGGCACAGTGGACAGGTCGTCACCCGCGCCATGCTGCTGGACAAAATCTGGGGATTTCATTTCGATCCCAGGACCAATCTCGTCGACGCGCACATGAGCCGGCTGAGGGCCAAGGTCGACCGCCCTTTCGGCCGAGAGCTGATCCATACGGTCCGGGGGGCGGGGTACATGATCGATGACCGGGCCTAGATTCCTCGCCTCATCCGCGCTCCGGCTCGCGGCCGCGTTCGCCCTGATCTTCGCCCTGGGCGGAGCCCTGATGTTCGGAGCGTTCCAATGGGCGGTCACCGGCTACGCCAACAATTCGCTTGAGGACGACCTTCGCGTGGAGACGCGAGTTCTGCTGGCCGACGGCGCGGCGTCCGATCCCGACGGATTGAACCGACGAGTGACCGCCAGGTCGCGGATCGCCAGCCCGTTCGCCTATGCGCTGTTCGACGGGACCGGCCGCCGGCTCGGCGGCCAGTTGCCGATTGATGTCTCTCGCGACCCCGGCTTGAGCCAGGTTGCCGTGCCGGCGCCGTCCGACGACGAAGCGGTCCATGACGAACCGATCCTCGTGCGCACCCTCGCGACGTCCTTGCCTCAAGGCACGCTCGTGGTCGGCAAGTCGACCCATGCGGTGCATGAGCTGCAGGAATGGATGGCGGAGATCGCGTTCTGGGGGGCCGTGGGAATGGCGGTGCTCGCCGCCGTCGGCGGTTTGACGGTCGGCCTGATCCTGGCTCGACGCCTCGACAAGGTGAACGTCGCCACGACGAGGATCATGCAAGGTCATCTCGGCGATCGTCTGCCGCCGATCGGTCTGGGCTCCGAATTCGCGACGCTGCGAGATAACCTCAATCGGATGCTGGAGCGGCTGGAAGCCTCCATGGAGGCGATGCGGCACGTCTCGTCGGACATCGCGCACGACCTCCGCACACCCCTCAACCGCATGCGCCAGCGCCTGGAGCACGCGCGCGAGCACACGGGCACGACCAAGGGGCTGCAAGGAGCGATCGATCAGGCCCTGACGGATCTGGACGGCGCGCTGGACATTTTCGCGGCCCTGCTCCGGATCGCCCAGATCGAGGCGGGGACGGGACGGGAGACCTTCGCTCCGGTGTCCGCCTCGGGGCTCGTGCGGCGGGTTTTCGAGGCCTATCAGCCGGTCGCCGACCAGGCCGGGCACACCATGGCGCTGCTGGCCGATAGCGACCGGATGATCTTGGGCGACGAGGATCTGTTGATCCAGATGCTGTCCAATCTGGTGGAGAACGCCATCGTTCACGCCGACGGTCCAATCCACATCATCATCGAGGTCTACGACGACGGAGCGAGTACCGTCCTCTGTGTCAGGGATACCGGATCGGGAATACCCGACGAGGCGCTGCCGAAGGTGACCCGGCGCTTCTTCCGCCTCGACCATAGCCGTCACTCGCCCGGCTCGGGCTTGGGACTCGCCCTGGTCGCGGCAATCGCTGCGCTTCACGACGCCGACCTCGTGCTGGGGTCAAATCGACCCGGACTGACGGCGCGGATCGCCTTTGGCCGGGGCGTTGTGGACAGGACTTCGACGCCATGACACGGTGCCCCTTGAGCGCCGATGGGTTTCCAGGGCAGGCGCTCTGCCCCCCCCTCAATCACGGAGCCGCCTTGGCGAACCGCGCTTTTCCACCGTGAGCCGGCGCCCGCCGCCTCGCGGAATTCCCTGCCGGCGTTAGCCGGCATCCTGACCAAGGAGCACAAGAGCCATGATCCGCATCACCCAATCCCTCGGAGGCGTCGCCGCGATCGCCGTCCTCGCCGGCGCCCTGGCCGCATGCAATCCGCAGGCTGACAAGGCGAACCCGCCGGCCACGGCGACCGCGGCCTCGCCCGCGGCGTCGGACCGCAACGTCCGGCTTCTGGCCGCGGCCGAGGGATACGAGACGCTGACGGAAACCGCTTTCGACAAGACTTCGCCCGAGCTCGCCGCCTCGCTGACCGCCGCTCGACAGAAGGCTTCGGAGGCTCGGGCCTTGCTCGCGCCTGACCAGGCCGCGCGCCTCGACACGCTGGCCGCGGAGATCGACGCCGCCTTGCGGAATCAGAACCGTTCGGCGCTCGCGATCGCGGCGGTCGAAACCTACAGGGTTCTGGTGAGCGCCCAGGACGCCTCGGCCCAGGTTCCCGTCGAGGTCAGTCTGCTGGACTATGCGGGTTTCAGATATGACGCCAACGCCAAGTCGCGGCCGGTCAACTGGGATCAGATGACCGCCGACGTGGCCTTCGCCCGCGAAACCTGGGGGCGGATTTCTCCGCGCGTCACCGCCAAGGGCCTGAGCGGCGCGTTCGAGAGCGCCCTGTCGGGAATGGAAATCGCCGTCGCGCAGAAGAACGCGGTCGCCGCGGGGATCGCGGTGTCGAACGAATTGGCGCTGGTCGACGCGCTTGAAGAGCATTTCAAGCCGGCGAACTAGCGCCATCCCTTCGTTTCGCCGGTCGGGACGGGCAAAATCGGTCGCTGGAGGCCTTGCGTGAGTATGTTGACCCCTTCGCCCGAAAGAGGGACGGACGGCCGGATTCCGGACGCCCGGCGGCGGCTGACGCCGGGTCTGGCGGCCGTGAGTCTGGCGTTCGTCGTCCTGGGCGGTTGCGTCTCCTATCGGTCCGCGGAACTGCCAGACCGCCCGCGTCCCGATCCCTCGACGACCGAACTGGCCCTGGCGGCCGCCCGGCTGGACCATCCCCGGCTCGGGCCCGTGGACATTGACCTGGCGGGACCGCTTTCGCCGCGACAGCTCGGTGTTATCGCCGTCATCGCCAACCCGGACCTGAGAGCCCAACGCGCCCGGCTCGGCGTCGCGGAGGCGCAGGTGTTCGAGGCCGGACTGCTGCCGGACCCCCAGTTTTCCTTCAGCCTGGATCGTCCCGTTTCGGCCCCCGGCCTCGTGGACGCCATCGCCGGCGGCCTCGGGTTCGATACCTCCAGCCTGTACACCCGCCCGCTCCGGCAGCGGACGGCCAGGGCGAGCCGGGATCAGATGCGGCTCGACGTCGCCTGGCTGGAATGGCAGGCGGCGGGCCAGGCGCGGCTTCTGGCCGCCCGCATCGGCGGATTGGAAACCGTGCGGGGGCTGGCGTTCGAAGCCTCTCGCGCCGCCGACGACGCCCTCGATCGAACCCTTCGGGCGGTGGCGCGCGGCGATCTGTCGGCGAACGATCTGGAAGCCCGGCGCATCGCGGCGGCCGACGCCGGCGACCGGGCCCGAAGCGCCGAGCGCGATCTGCAGGCGGCCCGGTTCGCGTTGAACGCCGCGCTCGGCCTGTCCCCCGACGCCGTCGTCGCCCTGAGCGATCCGCCGCTGTCCCATTTCCCGGCGCCGGACCCGGTGGATCTGGTCGAACGGGCTTATCGCCAGCGGCTCGACCTGGCCGCGCTGAGCGCCGGCTATGACGTTCAGGACGCCAATCTGCGGCTCGCCCTGCTTCAGCAATATCCTCGCCTGAACCTGTCGCTGAACGCGGCGCGGGACACAGGCGCGGTGAGGACGAACGGCGTGGCGATCGGCTTCGACCTGCCGTTGTGGAACCGGAACCGTGGCGCGATCGCGGTGCAGGATGCCACGCGCGAGCAGCTCCGCGCGGAATACGAGGCGCGCCTGTTCTCTACGCGATCAGAGATCACCACCCTGATCGCCGCCTACCGGGTCGGTCTCCGGCAGCGCGACGGGCTGGAGGCCCAGGTCGCGCCGTTGAGGCAGACGGTCGAAGCCTTCGAACGGGCCGGCGCGCGCGGCGACATCGCCCGCGTCACGGCTGAGACGGCGCGTCAGGCCCTGACCGACAAGGAGATCGCCCTCGCGGTCCTGGATCAGGCCTTGTCGGAACAATGGGTGGCGCTGGAACTGGCGTCGGGCGCCTTGATGGGGGAAGCGCAATGATGCGGATCGCGGTGGGAGTGGCGGCGCTGGCGCTGGCGCTGGCGGGATGTTCGAAACCGGCGGACAAGGCCGCGACACCCGTCGCGGCGGTTCGCACCGCAGCCGTCTCCACCCAGATGCTGGACGAGACCGTCACGGCCTACGGCCAGGTGGAGTTCAATCCCGCCGCCGTCCGGACGCTGACGGCGACCTTCGAGGCCCAGGTGGCCCAGATCCACGTCGCTGTCGGCGAGGCCGTGCGGGCCGGTCAGCCGATCGTGACCCTCATGGCCAGCCCAACGACCCGACTCGATCTGGATCGGCTCGCCCGTGAGGCCAGCGTGACGACCGCTGAACACGCGCGGCTTCAGCGGCTTCGCGCCGACGGGCTCGCCGCGGACGCCGAAGTCACCGTGGCCGCAGCCGCCGCAGCCACCGCCCGGGAAGCCAGCGCCAACCTGCGCCGCCTGACCGGCGGGGGGCGGATTACGCTCCGCGCGCCGGTCAGTGGCGTCATCGACAGCCTGCCCACGAGCCCCGGCGCCCTGGTCAGCGCCGGCGGTGCGGTCGCCGGACTGGGTTCGACCAGCCTGCTGAACGCGCGTCTGGGCATCGAGGTCGAGGACGCACAGCGCATTCGTCCCGGCGCCGCGATTCGCCTGACCGGCCTGCACGAGGGCGGAGCGGCGGTCCAGACCCGGGTAGCCTCGGTGGACCGTCGGGTCGAGCCCGCCACCCGCCTCGCCGCCGTGATCGTCGCCCTGCCGCCCGGCAGCCCGGTCCTGCCCGGCGAGGCGCTCAAGGGGCAGATCGTCATCGGTACGGTGCCGAACGCCACCGTCGCGCCGCGGGCGGCGGTCCTCTATGACGGGGACCAACCCTATGTGTTCGTCGTCACCCGGAACGTGGCCTCCCGGCGACCCGTCACGGTCGGGCTGGAACAGGCCGATGTGGTGCAGTTGACCAGCGGCGTTCGTCCGGGCGAGCGGGTGGTCGTCGAGGGCGGGCCAGCCCTGTCCGATGGCATGACGACCCGAGAAGGCACCCCGCCCGCGACTTCCCCGGCTGCCGCGGCTGCCAGGCCATGAGCCGCTGGGTCAGCGGCCAGGTCCGCTTCATCGTTCTGGCCTTCGCCCTGCTTGCGCTGTCGGGGTCCGCCTCGGCCTTGCGCCTGCCGGTGAGCCTGTTCCCGCACATCGACTTTCCGCGTGTCGTGGTCGCCTTGGACGCCGGCGACCGCCCCGTCGACCAGATGGTCAACCAGGTGACGCGCCCGGTCGAGCAGGCCCTGCGAACCGTGCCCGGCGTGGTCGGTGTCCGCTCGACCAGCAGTCGCGGATCGGCGGAGCTTTCGGTCAATTTCGCCTGGGGCGCCGACATGGTGGCCGCCACCCTCCAGGCCGAATCCGCGGTGAACGCCGTGGTTCCGGATCTGCCTGCCGGCACACGGTTCGAAGTCCGGCGCATGGATCCGACCGTCTTTCCAGTGCTGGGCCTGGCCTTGGTGTCGTCCAGCCGCGACCCTATCGCGCTGCGCGACTTCGGTCGCCTCCAGCTCGCGCCCCTGCTCTCCTCGGTGCCCGGCGTGGCCAGCGTCAACGTCCTCGGCGGTCAAGAGAAGGAGTATCAGGTTCTGGCCGACCCGGCCCGGCTCCAGGCGCTCGGCTTGTCGATCGAAGACCTCGCGCGCACCCTGTCGTCCAACAATGTGGTCGTCTCCACAGGCCGGCTGGAAGACCGCTATCGCCTCTATCTGGTTCTGGCCGACAACCGCCTGACCGGCATCGACGACATCCGCCGCACCGTGGTCCAGACCGGGACGCGCGGCGTCGTGGAACTGGACGACATCGCCCAGGTCGTCACCCGTCAGACGCCGCAATGGACCCGGGTGACCTCGCAAGGCCGCGACGCGGTCCTTCTGAACATCCGCCAGACCCCCGACGCCAACAGCGTCGCCCTGGTCAAGGAAGTGCGCAAACGGATCGCCGAGTTCGCGTCCCAGACCCCGCCGGACGTGAAGATCGTCACCTACTACGATCAATCCCAACTGGTGACCGCGGCCGCCAGCAGCGTACGGGATTCCATTCTCCTGGGCGCCCTGCTGGCCGGGATCGTGCTGTTCGTCTTCCTGCGCAGCCTGCGCTTCATGCTGATCGTCGCCCTGCTGCTGCCCGTCACACTGGCGGCCACGACCATCGTGCTCGGCCTGATGGGCATGAGCTTCAACATGATGACGCTGGGCGGCATGGCGGCGGCCGTCGGCCTGGTGGTCGATGACGCGGTCGTCATGCTCGAACACCTGATGCGGAGACTGCAGGAACGGCATCGCGATCCTACGGCCGGCGGCGGCGTTCTGGAGGCGGCGACCGAAATGATCCGTCCCCTGATCGGATCGACGCTTGCGACGGTGCTCGTCTTCGCCCCGCTGGCCTTCCTCGGCGGCGTCACCGGCGGCTTCTTCAAGGCCCTGGCGATCACCATGTCGGCCGCCCTGGTCATTTCCCTTCTGTTCGCCCTGTTTGTCGCGCCGCTCCTGGCCGACCGCTGGGTGCGCGACCGGGACGTGCAACAGGCCGAAAAGAGCGGCGCGATCCTGGATCGGTTCGGGGGGCGCTACGAGACGCTGATGCGCCACCTGCTCAAGGCGCCGGGTCGGATCGCCCTGATCGTCGGGCTGGTCATGCTCGTGGTCGGCGGCTTCGCCTACACCCGGGTCGGCTCGGGCTTCATGCCCAGGATGGACGAGGGTGGCTTCATCCTCGACTACTACGCGGCGCCCGGAACGTCCCTGGCCGAGACCGACCGGCTGCTGAGACAGGTCGAGGTCATTCTCCAGAACACGCCCGACGTCGAAAGCTATTCGCGCCGAACAGGCCTGCAACTCGGCGGCGGTCTGTCCGAGGCCAATGAGGGCGACTTCTTCGTGCGCCTCAAGTCCAAGGGACGGCGGCCGATCGAAGCGGTCACGGCCGAGGTCCGGAGCCGCGTCGAAGCGACCGTGCCGGGTCTGACGATCTCGACGGCGCAGCTCATGGAGGATCTGATCGGCGACCTGACCGCCGTGCCGCAGCCGATCGAGGTCAAGCTGCTGGGCGCGGACGAAGCGGCCTTGAAGACCGCGTCGCCTCAAGTCGTCGAGGCCATCGGCAAGATTCGCGGCGTGATCGAGGTGGACGGGGGACTTCGCATCGCCGGAGACGCCATCGTCATCACCGTCAACCGGCCGGCCGCCGCGCTCGAAGGGCTGGATCCGGAGGCCATCACCCGTCAGCTGGAGATGTTGACCGGCGGGTCGGTCATCGGCCAGATCCAGGAGGGGGACAAGCTGGTGGGAGTCCGGGTGTGGACCGAGGGGTCGCTGCGCGACCGGGTTCGCACCCTTGAAGACCTGCCGTTGCGGGCGCCTGACGGCCACGCCCTGCCGTTGAGACGCATCGCCACCCTGTCGATCGCTCCTGGCCAGCCGCAGATCACCCGCGAAAATCTCCAGCCACTCGTCGCCGTCACCGCCCGCCTCGAAGGCCGCGACCTGGGCTCGGCCATGCGGGAGGTGTCACAGACGGTCTCGCGGCTCAACCTGCCGGCCGGGGTTCGGGTCGAATACGGCGGCCTCTACGCCGAGCAGCAGAAGTCGTTTCGCGACCTGGCCGTGGTGTTCGTCTCGGCCCTTCTGCTCGTCGGCCTGCTGTTCCTGTACCTGTTCCGGAACTGGGCCGCCGTCGGCAGCATCGTCGCCACCCTGATCCTGGCCGCGTCGAGCGTCTTCCTGGGTCTTTGGGTAACGGGTACCGAATTGAACATCTCGGCCATGATGGGACTGACCATGGTGATCGGCATCGTCGCCGAGTTGGGCGTCTTCTATCTGGCCGAGCTGCCGGCAGGCGAGAGGCCGGATCCTGACGCGCTCATCGCCGCGGGCCGGGCCCGGCTGCGGCCCATCCTGATGTCGGCCCTGATCGCCATTCTGGCCCTGGCGCCCTTGGCCCTGGGTCTCGGAGAGGGCTCGGCGATGCAGAAGCCCCTGGCCATAGCGATCATCACCGGTCTGCTCGCGGGGGTCCCCCTGATCCTGATCTTCACCCCCACCCTCCTGGCGCGATTGTCGACGCCTCTTCGCGGGCGCGCTCAATGATCCCGCTCTACGAGGCCCCGCCGCCGCAGCCGGCAGCTGTCGCTCGCGGTCGGCGGGTCCTCCCCCTCCTGGCGCGTGCGTCCATGGTCGCCGGGGTCGTCCTGGGGATCCTGTTGGGCTATGTCGTCTGGGCGGCGGCGACGGGCAACTTCCATTCGGTCGTCGCGGGAGAAGTCTACAGATCAGCGCAACCCTCCGGCGACACGCTTTCGCGGTATCAGAGACACCACGGGATCCGCACCGTCATCAATCTGCGCGGCGAGAACGCTTCGGAAGCCTGGTATCAGGACGAGATCGCGACCTCCCGGAGACTGGGCATCCGTCACATCGACTTCCGGATGTCGGCCAAGCGCGGCATCAGCAAGAAGGAGGCCTGGCGGCTGATCGAGATCATGAGGCGCGCGCCCAAACCCCTACTGATTCACTGTGAATCGGGGGCGGACCGGACCGGCCTGGCTTCGGCTCTCTATGTCGCGGCGGTGGCGCGGCTCGGGGAACGCGCGGCCGAGACGCAGTTGTCCCTCCGCTATGGCCACATCGCCGCGCCGTTTGGCAAGGGCTGGGGCATGACTGTCACCTTCGAGGATATGGAGCCGTCTCTCGGCTTCATCGACAGTTGAAGCCGGGAGCCCTGCCATGACATTCCGATGGACGCTGCCCGCTCGCGTGACGCGGTTTCGAGACCGCCTGACCGGCCGGATCATCGCTGGCTTCCTTGCGACGGCGTTCAGTCTCTGGGCGTTTCTCACCCTCGCGGGTGAAATGGCCGAAGGAGAGACCCGGTCGCTCGACGAGCGCCTTCTTCTGATGCTTCGCGTGGCGAGCGATCCAGGTAATCCGATTGGCCCGCGCTGGTTGGAAGAGGCCATGCGCGACGTCACCGCGCTCGGCGGATTCACTGTGCTCACGCTGATCACGGTGACGGCCGTCGTCGCGCTGGCTCGGGCCGGTCGCGTCCGTCAGGCCGGAGTGGTCGCCATGGTGGTGATCGGAGCGGAGCTGTCGAGCGACCTCCTCAAGCTCGCCTATGCCCGCCCCCGACCAGACCTGGTGCCTCATGGCAGCTACGTCTATTCGAACAGCTTTCCCAGCGGTCATTCGACCATTTCGGTGGCCACCTATCTCGTGCTCGCGATCGTTCTGGCCGGTCTCGTTCAACGTCGGCGCTCCCGAGCGATGATTCACGCCGTCGCGACCCTCCTCATTCTGTCGATCGGCTTCAGCCGCGTGTATCTCGGCGTTCATTGGCCGACCGACGTCCTGGCGGGCTGGGCGCTGGGAGCCACCTGGGCGGTTGTCGGCTGGTTCCTGTTGTCGCGCGAGCCGGCCGGCGCGGCGGCTCCGCCTTGAAGCAGTTGGCACGACGCCAGCGACAAGCCATAGCTAGGTTTAACCCAAGTGAGCTCCAGCGCATGACCACTCCGATTTCGACGCAGGGCCTCCAGAGAACCCAGCGTCTCCGCAAGGCGGTGCTGCTGATCGGCATCCTGGCCGTTCTGGCCCTGGCGGCGGTCTCCCGGTCGTTCGGAGACGAAAGCCTGTTTCACGAACTGCTCGAAGTCGCGGGCCTTGCGCTGATCGCCGTCTGCATCGTCGGCAGGGCCTGGTGTTCGCTCTATATCGGCGGCCGCAAAACGGCGGAG
>Ga0180012_1000434_pt1 | contig 14218 bp, 21 predicted proteins | sample KR11_S2_MetaG_FD_122243 | JGI IMG/M metagenome (GOLD analysis project Ga0180012, IMG submission 122243) | Groundwater microbial communities from the Olkiluoto Island deep subsurface site, Finland - KR11_S2_MetaG | ecosystem: Environmental > Aquatic > Deep subsurface > Groundwater | place...
CTTGACATAATGCTTTCATTCTGTAAAACTAGTTATAGATCAAAAATTTTACTGTTACATTTTAGTAACATTTAAAGTCAGACTGTATCAATTTTTAATTTTATTTTTTTATATGAACTGCCCAAAAGTAAACGCCATTTTTAGTACTCTCTCTCTCTCTCTCTCTCTCTCTCTCATAAATCCCCCGGGTTTTGTTCTCAGAAATTCCATACCTGCTTTGCCATATCAAATGAGTTTCTTCTAAAAAGAAAGGGGGTGAATTAAACATGGCCGTAGAAAAATCAATGGCGTCCTCAAGCCTAGTTGAGGTAGTTGACAGAATTCTTGACAAAGGAATAGTAGTGGATGCTTGGGTCAGAGTTTCTCTGGTGGGTATCGAACTTTTGGCTATTGAAGCAAGAGTTGTGGTCGCATCTGTAGAGACTTATCTCAAGTATGCCGAAGCGATTGGGTTAACTGCAAGCGCAGCTTCAGCCTAAAAGCAAAGGATGAGAGCATCCTTTTTGGATGTAAAAGCGTCCTGAGCTTGTCGAAGGAACCCTTTTACAACTGCCCATAACAAAAAAGTAGTTATATCCAAAAAGCATGCTCTACTAAATTTTAACCAGCCTCGCCGGCTAGGCGGGCAATGAAAAAGAAAATATGGAAAAGATAAAAAGTTTTTTTAGAAATATTTTTAAGCAAATAAAAGTTTTATTAGCTAAAAGCTCTTTAATGGAATTACTAAGCAGGAAGAAAAAAGCGGAGGGAGATAAGTAAAACTGCTTACGTAATTTACCAAAATATTATTAAAGATTGGAGGTGAAAAATTAATATGCCGATAGCAATTGATATGAAAAACATTACCGAGGGGATTGAAGTTTCTTATGGTGAACGGGTGGCGTTTGTTTCTGATCTGTTTAAGGGGACACATGAGACTTTGAAGACCTTTCACCGCGAGCATCAGAAGATGGCAGATGATCTTGGGGACTTTTTGTCATCAGATCGGACTAATAGAGAGAAAAACACTGCCAACTTGATGATTCAGATTAGAGGAGACATAAGCTCGACGGAAAAAGAAGTTGCAAGTCTATTATCTAAGTTTGATAGAGAACATAAAACCATGGCAGAGCGCCTAACTAACTTTCTTAAAGAAAGCACCACTGCTAGCAAAAAAGACACTGCCGCTTTAATGGGACAGATTAGAGAGTCTATAGAGTTGATAGAAAAAGAAACTGGCAATCTATTGTCTTCCTTTCACACCAATCATCAGGCGATGACTAAGGCTCTAAGAAATTTGCTCGAAGAAAGCACCACTGCTAACAAAAGAGACACGGCCAAGTTGATGACCCAAATTAAAGGAGACATAGGCGCAATTGAGAAAGAAGTTGCCAGTCTGTTGTCCGGGTTTGATAAGGACATTAAGGAAGCCAGACAAAATTGGCAAAATCTTGTAAGGATTATGGCTGCCAAAAGGGCAGGGAAAGCCGTGACTCCTGCCAAGAGAATTGAGGGAGTACGCAAAGAAGAAGTCGCCGAAGCAGTAGAAGCATTTACTGCCGGAAGCATCAAAGAACAGTTATTGCGTTTGATTTCAGAAACAGCTTCCGGAATAAGCTTGCCTAAGATGGGAACGGCTTTGAGAATCCCCTATATTCGCTTGGCTAAGCCTGTCAGTGAGTTGGTGAACGAAGGGAAGGTTAAGAAAGAGAACTCAGAATATTTAAAGGTTTAGTTTTTATCCTTTTCAGCCGAGGAAAGAATCCCTGTCCTGGCTGGCGTCAAGTAGACGGCGGACAGGCTTTAATAGTTTTGAAGGTTGTGAGATAGATATGAGAAACAATAATCATAATATTAGTCAAGAAATAATTGGTCTTTATGACCGGATTGTTGATAGAGTGGCTAGCTTAAGGGAAGAAACGAGACAAACGGTAGAAGAGTTTAAAGAAGAGCAAAACGAGCTTCGCGGGAAACTTAAGGAGCAGTTGGCTAAAGGTGAATCTTTAAGAAAAAAAGACTTTGATCTTTTAATCAAAGACATTATCGAGAAGCGCAAACAGCGGGGGCAAGATGTGGCCAGAATGATTGAACAGTTTAAAAAGGAAGAAGAAGAAATGGCTTCCGGACTGCGTCAGCTTTTAAGTAATGGAGAAGAAGTTCGGATTAAGGATTTTAAAAAAATGCTGGCTGGGATTCGCGCCCGGCAAGAGGAAAGAAAGCCTGAGGTAGAAGAATTAACCAAGGCGGCAAGCTATATCAAGGAGGAAGTTGCCAATATGCTTGGAGATTTTAAGAAAGAAAGGGAAGAGGCCGCGGCCCAGTGGCAACAGTTAGCAGCTACCATGAAAAAGAAAAGAGGCGATAAAAAATGACTGAAATAACAACACTAACTTGTGCCTTTTGCAAAGGAAAAGGAAAAGACCCGTTTGAAATCATGTCTAAAGAGGCTACCTGTCAGGTTTGTGGAGGGAGAGGCAAGGTGGCGGTAGCTAAACCCCATGTCAAATGCGCTCATTGTCAGGGGAAAGGGGTCAGCCCAAACAGCAGAAATGTCTGCACCGTTTGCAATGGCCGGGGAGTAATTTCGGTGGCTGACGGGAAAAAAGTCTGCCCCGGGTGTGGCGGGAGCGGAAGCGCACAAGAAAACAATCTACCTTGTCTAAAGTGTGGTGGAAAGGGGGTGGTATAAATGTCCTTAATCGATGAGATGCGTAATTTGAGAGAAGATATTGACAGCGGAAAAAAGATCCGCAGCAGGAGAATTAAAGGAATAAAAGAGGATTTAAGTACCTTTATGAAGGATTCAACGCAAAAAAGGAAAGAAGATTTTAAAGCGCTTACAGAAGAGATTAGTTCATTTCTCACTGATCTAAAAAAAGACGTTAAAGCAACGACAAAAGAAAATCAAGCGAAACAGCGAGAATTGCAGAAAATGCTACGTGACGCACAGGCAGCTTTTTGGGGGAAACAAAAGTTACAAAAAGTTTAAGAAAAAAAGAAAGAAAAGGAGGTATAATTTATGATAGATCATTCAGTCATTTCGACTTCCCAATCCGAGGGGTTTGTGGAAACACCAGCTGTTAAAAAAATAGTTAATCGTGCTTTAGGCTATCTTCAAGCAGGTTTTGCCGTTCATTTATGCGGGCCAACCGGCACAGGAAAAACTACTTTAGCTATGCACTTGGCTAATCTTATGGATCAGCCGGTGATGCTGATGTATGGGGATGAGGAGTTTAAGACTTCGGATTTGGTGGGCGATAAGTTGGGTTATAGTAAAAGAAAACTGATTGATAATTTTATCCATTCCGTCTTAAAGACGGAAGAAGATGTGATGCAGCGCTGGGTAAACAACCGTTTAACTACCGCAGTCAAAGAGGGCTTTACCTTAATTTACGATGAGTTTAACCGTTCAAGACCGGAAGCTAACAATGCTCTTCTTTCTGTGCTCGAAGAGGGTATCCTAAGCCTCCCTACCAGTGAAGAAGAAGGAGGATATATCAAGGCTCATCCAAACTTTCGGGCTATTTTTACTTCTAACCCTGAAGAATATGCCGGAGTGCACAAAACGCAGGATGCTCTTTTGGATAGAATGGTAACTATGCACGTTGACTATTTTGATGAACCAACGGAAACAAAAATTATTCAAAATAGGACAGGCATCGCTCTGGAAGATGCTGAAAGAATTATAGCTCTTATTCGCGGCTTCCGAAATACTAATGGCATTAGAAAAGTAACTACAATCCGACCCGGGATTGTCATTGGTTCTATCTTGAAGCAAAAAGGGATAACAGCTGATTACAAAAATCCTTTCTTTCGGGAAATCTGTCTTGACGCCTTGAGTGTTATTCGCGCAACTCAGGAAGAGTTAGACTTGGCGCGAGAAACGATTTGTCGGTTAATTGATGAACATTGTGGAGGAAAACCATTTTCGACATCAACCAATGGTCAATCAAGCCAACCTCAGCCAGAGGCTGACCAGTCTAGGGCTGGAACACAGAAAGACCTACAGCCCCGTGATAATAAAGGCCGTTTTATTAATCTTTTTCTAAAAGGGGGTGAGAGGTAAAATGATTTCTAAAGGCGCAGGTTCTATAAGAGGACTTCACAGTCTTAATACCCGTCCCGGTGTTCAGACACAGTCAGAAATTTTACGCCGTATGTATATTTTGGCTTGCGAAGAAGAAAATCTGAAAAAAAAGACAGAGTGGCTCAAAAGACAAAAAGACCAAACATTGAGACGTTTAGGAGAAGTTGGGCACACAATGGGCTTCTTAAGGAATAAAGTTTCAGAAAAAGAAAAAGGTAAAGAAGCCGTAAGGGGAAATCCCGGGAGGAAATTCAATAGCGTAGCTCTCGGTTATTAAGCATATGACAGATAAAAAGCCAAAGATTGATTTTGAATTGGGCGGCATTTTTAAGGGGATAGGCGACATTCTGGATGCTGTGGGAAAGTTGGCAGAAAAAGGAGACGATTTCAAGCGCGAAGGTGAGGTGAAATTTGGGGAACAAGCCAAGGGGGTCTATGGTGTTACTATAAAAACAGCTGTTGGCGGAAAACCCATTATTTCCACCTTTGGCAACATTAAAAAGACTCCCAAGGGGCCTAAAGTTTCTGAAGAACGCGAACCAATTGTTGATATTCTCGATGAGAAAGAGGAGATAAGGATTATCGTCGAAGTGCCGGGTGTTACACAGGAGGGTATAAAAACAGAGATAAAAGGGGACGTACTTATTGTTGAGGCTAAGGATGTTGATCGTAAATATTATAAAGAAATTGCTTTGTCAAAAGAGATTGACCCTGGTACATTAATAAGCAAATACAGAAACGGAGTTTTGGAAATAAGAATTAATAAAGTAAAGAAGTGAGGGATGAAATTATGGAAAGCCAAAACCGCCCAAAGGGTGGCCGCTTGAACTCTCCTGAGGTAGCAATTCTCATCAGAGAAAATTTTTGAGGCTATTCTTACCCAGTTCTCGCGATAGTTTGTGCTCGAAATGAGAATTGCTACCTTTTAGATGAAAAGAATACAAGACTATGGATATCAAAATAATAAAATTAAAAGTCGCCGAGGCCAATCCAAGAGATGTCGGCCGGGGTATTGCCCGGATTGACCCGGAGGCAATGGAAAAATTGGGGATTGCTGATACAGGAGAAGTAATCAGTATCAAAGGTAAAAGGGAAACTGTTGCCAAAGTAATGCCGACTTTTCCTGAATTTCGGGGTCGGGACATTATTCAAATAGATGGCATTATTAGGGAAAATGCTAAAATAGGTCTTGACGAAAAAGTAGTTTTAAGCAAAATTAATGTCAAAGAAGCTGTCCGGGTTACACTTTCCCCTTTAACAACAACTCCCGATACGCTTGACACAGCCTATCTTTCCCGCCTCCTTCCGGCAATCCCGGTACTAAAAGGAGACCGGATTCAAGTTAGCTTTTTAGGAGCGAAAAAACAGGAGTTTTATGTAATGGATACTACTCCCTCGGCACCTGTACTTTTGGTACCGCAAACCGGAATTTCTATAACAGGAAAAGGAAAAACGGAAGAGATAAGATTAACCTACGAGGATGTGGGTGGTTTAGGCGAACAGGTTAAAAAAATTAGGGAAATGATTGAGCTTCCTTTAAAATTCCCCCAAATTTTTGCCCGGTTGGGCATCGAACCTCCAAAAGGAGTTTTGCTTCATGGCTTGCCTGGAAGCGGCAAGACTTTGATAGCAAGGGTTATCGCCAATGAAGCCGATGCTTATTTTCTTCAACTCTCAGGACCCGAAATTATGCATAAATTTTATGGTGAATCAGAGGCTCATCTGCGAAGCGTTTTTGAGGAGGCACAAAAAAATGCCCCCTCAATTTTGTTTTTGGATGAAATAGATGCGATTGCTCCAAAAAGAGAAGAATTAGGCGGAGAAAAACAGGTTGAGAAACGAGTGGTATCGCAACTCCTTGCTCTGATGGACGGCTTAGAAAATAGAGGCCAGGTGATTATTATTGGCGCTACTAATTTACCCAATCTTCTTGATCCGGCCCTTCGCCGCCCCGGGCGTTTTGATCGCGAAATAGAAATACCCATTCCTGATAAAAATGGCAGGCTTGAAATTTTAACAATTTATACCCGGGGAATGCCCCTTGCGGAAGATGTTAACACTGACAGGCTTGCTTTTTTAACTCATGGCTATGTGGGTGCAGATTTAGCAGCGTTGGCCCGTGAAGCAGCCATGTATGCTTTAAGACGACTGATGCCAAAAATTGACTTCGAACAAGAAGTCATACCCGCCGATGACCTGATAGCTCTAACGGTTACGATGGATGATTTTTTGAATGCCATCAGGGAAATTCAGCCCTCGGCTATTCGTGAAGTGTTTACAGAAATTCCCGAGGTCTCTTTTTCTGATATTGGCGGGTTGGAAAAGATAAAAAGGATACTTTCTGAAACAGTTAAAGAGCCTTTATATCATCCGGAAGTTTATAAAATTGCCAATACCAAACCGGCGAAGGGTATCTTATTGACAGGGAAACCGGGACTGGGAAAAACTTTATTAGCCAAGGCAATTGCCAAGGAATCAGAGGTCAATTTTATCGCAGTTAAAGGACCCGAGCTTCTCTCTCGATATATTGGTGAGAGCGAAAAAGGAGTACGGGAAGTATTCAAAAAAGCCAGACAGGCAGCTCCCTGTATTATATTTTTTGATGAAATTGAAGCCTTGGTTCCTAAAAGAGGAAAGTTGATGGGAGACCAGGTTACAGAGAGGGTTGTTTCCCAGTTCTTAACTGAAATGGATGGCGTTGAGGAACTCAAAGGGGTAGTAATTTTGGGAAGCACCAATAGGCCGGATTTGATTGACGAAGCCTTACTTCGACCCGGCCGTTTTGATTTTGTTCTCGAATTACCCGCTCCTGATGTAAAAGCTCGGGAGGAAATTTTTAAGGTACATACCAAGGGAAAACCACTGGGAGATGATGTTAGCTTAAATAGTCTTGCCAGCGGGTCCAACGGTTTGACAGGGGCGGAGATTGCCTCAATCTGTCAGAAGGCTTCCCTTTTGGCGATTAGAGAGTTTTTAGAGACCAAAGAGAAAGATCTTCAGAAATTAAAAATAGAAAATAAGCATTTTAAGGAGGCAATGAAAGATGGAGCAACAAATCATTAAATGCGTTTTTTGCAAAGGCAAAGGAAAAAATCTTTATTTTAAGGGCACCTGCCCTGTTTGCAAAGGCAAAGGAAAAAATCAAGTTGCCGGTAAGCATATGGCCTGCGATGACTGTTCCGGATCAGGTCATAAAAGAGGAACAACTTTGACTTGTTACACTTGTGCCGGTCTTGGAGTATTACCCGACACGCGGGAGGAATTAAGGAAAGCACACCAAGAGATCAGAAAATTTCAGGCAGAAATGGATAAAGAAAGGAATGAGATAGCCGGAAAGCAGCCAAGGGTTGATTATGCCGATACGGGTCGCAAGCGACAGATGCAAGAATTAGTAATTGAGAATATAGAAGAAGATTTACAAAAACATCAGAAAAGTGGAGGCGATAGATTTTGTCAAAACTGCGCACAGTCAATAGATGAGTATGATCTTATCAAAGTTTGTCCTGAGTGTTTCGGGGTAATAAAGCGAAGAAGTTTATGAAAAACGGATTATATGTTTATGGAGTTATCAAAACCAGTGTCCCACAAGAGTTTGGGGAAATTGGCATTGGCGACAAAAGCTCTAAAGTAATAACAATCGGGTTTAAAAATTTAGCGGCTGTTGTTTCCGGTGGTCCGTTTATGGTCTATGATTCTTTAGCCAAAGAAAAAACAATCAGGGATTTAGTTACTCATCAGTTTGTCGTTGAAAAAGTAATGGAGGGTTTTACCATCATACCGCTTAAATTCGGAACAATGGTAGAGACAGAAGATGAGGTAATTAAACTCATGGATAAAGGCTATTTTATCTTAAAAGATGCATTATGCAAAATGGAGGGTAAAATAGAACTGGATGTAGTGGTCAGTTGGAAATTACCCAAAATCCTGGCTGGGATTTACGCTTACAACCGACAAGTTCAAAAAAAACAAAAGGAAATTGCTTCAAAAGGCGACAAAGCTACGCCGGAGGAAAGGATAGCTCTGGGTATGTTAATTGAGCAAGCCCTGATCACTAAAAAAGCTAAAGATAGACTTTTGATTTTGCAAGCACTTAAAAAAATGGCAGTAGACATATGCCCACACGATCTAACTGGTGATGAAATGATTTTTAACACCGCTTTTTTAATAAAAGCATCCGATAAAGAAATTTTCTATAAGGCAATAGATAAGCTGGATCAAAAGTTTGAAGATGCCTTAAATTTCCGGCTGGTTGGGCCTCTGCCTTCTTATAGTTTCTCAACAATCCTATTTAATAGGATAAACAAGCATGAGGTTGAGAAAGCCAAAGAGACGCTGGGACTAAATGGAGAAATAACGGATAAAGCTGTCAACCATGCTTACCGTCAACTGGCTCAAGTATATCATCCGGATAAAAATGCCGGTCAGGGTCAACTTAAGTTTGATCTAATAAATTCTGCTTACAAAATACTCAAGGATTTTACCAGGAGAGGCTTTTTTGATGTTGATATTTATCATTGGGAGGTAGGAAGATGAGAAAGTTAGTTTATGTACCAATCATTCATACAAGTTCCGATATGGGTAGTTTGGCGCAAGACTTAGAGATAAAGGCAAAGAAAACGGTCAAAGCAACCAGTTGGGAAAAGCACAAAGCAATTATCAATAACTATTGGATGGAGATTGCCCGATATTGGAAAAATAAGAATGTATCCGGGTTTAAGATTTTTCAGGATGGGATGCCGGTAAATGGTAAGGTAGGAAAAAAAATAGTTGTTGATCTGGCTAAGAAAGGAAGTTTCAATTACAAGATTATAGAGCAATTAATGGAACAAGGGGCGATACTTATGAAAACAGAAGATCAAGCCCTGTTAAAAGAGGAATACTTTTTAACCAGGGCTCTTGTTAAAAGAGGGTCCTTTTTAGGGAGTTTATTTGCCTTGTTGCATTATAAATGGAGAAAAGGCGGTCTTTTGGCCAAGCGGGATAACTATATTGCCAAGCGGATTGATGAGGGTCTACAAGAAGGAGAGACAGGAATTTGTTTTTTGGGAGCTTATCATCAAATAAAGAAATATCTATCCCAAGATATTAAAGTGATTTATCTCTATGACCCTCAGAAGGTTAAAGTGTATTACCAAAGATTAATTGCCCACGATCGTTATGGACAGATAAACTGGCTTGGCAGTCAGCTTATTAAACCTATAACAATATCTATAAACTAAACATATGATTAACGGTGAAGGTGAATATATTTACGGCATCATCAAAGCCAAACAAAAGCGAGAATTTGGTTCAATTGGCATTGGCGGGAGAGGTGATATTGTCTACACTCTTTGCTACCGGGATTTGGCAGCAGTTGTTTCGAGTTCTCCAATTATTAAATATCCGGTAACAAGGGAAAACTCGATTGCTCACGCCCGGGTCTTGGAAAAGGTGATGGAGGAATACACTGTTTTACCGGTACGTTATTGCACGATTGGTGAAAATGATGATGTCATTATCGAAAAGGTTCTAAAAAACCGTTACCGGGAATTTATTGATTTAATAACCGGTTTGGAAGGAAAAATTGAACTTGGAGTGAGAGCTTTTTGGACAGACATGAATGCGATTTTTGCCGAGACAATTGAGGAAAACATGCCAATCAAGCAGCTGAAAGAAGAGATTTCCAAAGAAACGAATATTCAAAGGCAATATGCCGGCAAAATTAAAATTGGTCAAATGGTGCAAAACGTATTGGAGGAGAAAAAAAAGAGAGAAGCAAAAGAACTGCTTGAAGTTTTGAAACCGTTAAGTCTTGATTTTCGGGAGAACCGCGTTTTAGGCGACATGAATCTGGTTAATGCCGCCTTTTTAGTAGCCCGTGAGAGAGAGCATGAATTTGACCAAAAGATGCAAGAATTGGAGAAGGTTTATGGTAAAAGAAAAAAATTAAAATATTTTGGCCCGGTACCGCCTTATAATTTTGTTGAAGTGGTGGTGATTTGGTAGGAGATAATTATGGCATTAAATGAACTCTTAAATAAACATTTACAATTTATCATGTTTGGCGGTAAAGGCGGCGTGGGCAAAACTACTATGGCGTCAGCAGCAGCTTTAGAGCTTGCCAAAGAAAACAAGGTACTACTTTTTACGACAGACCCGGCTCCATCGCTTTCGGATAGTTTCGGTCAAGCAATTGGTAATGAGCCAACAGCCGTTGCCGGTACAAAAAATCTCTTTGCAATGGAGATAGACGCCAGGAAAGTCTTGGAAGAATTTAAAAAAGAATATGGCAGTGAAATCTTAGACATACTGCAACAAGGTACGTATTTAGCAGATGAAGAGACAGAAGAATTATTTCGTCTGGATATTCCGGGACTGGACGAAGTGATGAGCTTAAAGAAGATAATGGATTTTATGGAGAATTCAGATTATCAGCAGTATATTGTTGATACTGCGCCGACCGGCCATACACTGCGACTGCTCATGTTGCCGGAACTTTTAGATAATTGGATAAAGTTTTTAGCCGGTCTCCGCTGGAAGTATCATGCGATGGTAAGACAATTTGCAAAAGAACAGCGAACCGATAAAGCAGATGAATTTATTTTGGAAATGAAAAAGACTGTAAAGAAAGTAAGAACTCTCCTGCAAAACCCCGAAAAAACTGAGTTTGTGGTGGTAACTATTGCCGAGAAGATGGGAGTTTCCGAAACAGAGGATTTAATAAGAAATCTTGAGCACATGCATATCCCCTCCAGACATATTATTATCAATAATATCTTTCCGCAAGAAGAGACTGATTTTGCCAGGATGAGAAGAAAAACTCAAGAAAGATACATCCATGAAATTAAGGAGAAATTTAGCACACATATTATCACAGAGGTTGTTTTGCAGCCAAGCGAAATTCAGGGCATTGACAGTCTGCAAAAGCTAGGGGCACAGCTGTTTTAATATGTTATTTATTGACGATTTATTGTTTGGATTGCCGGCAAAAGGCTTAGTTAGTATATTTAAAAAAATTACCGAAATGGCCGAATATGAATTGACAGATGAATCAAAAATAAAAGAAGATTTACTGCTATTACAAACAATGTATGAAATTGATCAAATTAGTGAGGAAGAATACCAAAAAAAAGAAACAGTGCTTTTAGAAAGACTGACGGCTGCTCGGGAATCTAAAAGTGACAAATTAAAATCTTGAAGGGAGGTGAAAATTTATGATTTCTCAAGTTAGAGACAAGGTGAGGAAATTTTTAAAAGAAACACTCGAAGCCGAAGGCGAAGTAAGAGTAGTGGAAATTGACAAAACTAACGATGGTTGGGAAGCTATCGCGGAAGTGGCAGAAATAAATCAATATTTGGCTACCATTAAACCTGAATATAGGGTATTTGAAAAACGTCTTTATACAGTCAAACTTAATAGTGATCTTGAAGTCTCTTCCTACAGACAGGGGGGAGGAGGCGAGAAAGCAAGGGAAGAATAAATGGAAAAACAAGGTATCTATGCTTATGGGGTCGTAGACGGCCTTCAAATAAACATAGAGGATTATTTTACAGTGAGTCATAAGAGCTTAATTTTAATAGGAAAAATGATAAATATTCCTGATTTTCAAAAAGACCTACAGGAAGCTCTAAAAAATCCTAAGGTAATGGAAGTGGTTTTAACCGAACATCAAAGTTTTCTTGATATGCTGATGAGAAAAACCACAGTTGTACCTTTTCAATTCGGGACAATTCTTAAAGATGAAAAGGTGGCAGCAGACTACCTTAAATCCTCTTATGCAAAATATAAGGAGTTGCTTAAGAAGTTTAAAGGGAGAGAGGAATGGGGCGTCAGAGTGTTTGCGGATTTAAAGCAGGTTAAAACCAATATTTTCTCTAATCCTAAAATTAGGGAAAACCTGGGAACTGGTACAGCCTATCTTCTAAAAAGGAAACAAGAAGAAGAGGCGGAAAAAGCCGTCAATGAAAAACTTGCCTCTTTTTCAGGAGAGATTCTTGACGGTTTAAAAGAATTTGCTTTTGAATCTAAAGTTACCAAATCAACCCAACGTTTTTCAGAAAAGGGCGAAGCGCTCGTTTCTGTTTTTACACTTCTTCTTCCTAAGTCAAAGATAGGAAAATTCAATCAAAAACTTGCCTGTCTACAAAAAAAATACCGGGAATTTGGTTTAAGGCTTATAAGTTCTGGTCCCTGGCCAGCGTATAGTTTTATCAGTTGAATATATGAAAAAATCAAAAGTTGCCGGTCAAAAACTATTGGTTAATCGGCAGAACGTAACGCTTCTTGAGCTGTTAGACAGACTTTTGGATAAAGGAGTGGTAGCCAAAGGAGAAATTATCCTATCTGTGGCTGAAATTGATCTTGTCTATCTTAATCTTGGTCTTCTTTTATCCTCAGTTAAGACCGTTGAAAAAGCCAGGGGAATCGGCGGCGGCAGTGCTGGTTATTTTACTGGAGAGGGCGAAGAAAATAATGAAGATTTCTTCAAGGAAGAAAACCCCAATATTACCTGGCTAAGAAATCCGGTAGCAGATAAAGCAGTTAAGACGCCTCTTGGCCGGCCGAATGACCCGGGCGGAGTGGAGGAATTAGAAAAGTCAAACGAAGTTACCGCGTTAATGCCAAGAACCAATATTGACCCAAATAATGTAGAAAAGGGTTTAGCCAAGTTGGTGTTGACACTTATCGAACTTTTAAGAAAACTTATGGAAAAACAGGCAATCCGCCGAATGGAGTCAGGATTTTTGACTGCCTCAGAAGTTGAGCGGATGGGTATTGCCTTCCAAAGGCTTGAAGAAAAGATGAAAGATATGAAGCAGAGGTTTTCTTTAAAAGACGAAGACTTAAATTTAGATTTAGGCCCGTTAGGAGAATTAATGTGAGGGCGGAAGAAAGGAGGTTGAATATATGACAGCAACAACAAGTCTACAAACTACCAATTTGGCAGAGATTCTGGACAGAATTCTTGATAAAGGAGTAGTGATTGTAGGAGATATAAAAATTGATTTGGTGGATGTTGAGCTTTTAACTATTAAAATAAGGCTTTTAATAGCCTCTGTTGATCGGGCTAAGGCCATGGGTATTAATTGGTGGGAGGGTGATCCCTTTTTGAAGGGAACAGAATTTAAAAATCTAAAAGAGGAGAATACGGAACTTAAGAAAAGATTGACGTTGCTTGAGAAAAAAATAAAAGCCTAAACTTTAGATGGAAAGGGGGTGAACATAGATAAATGAAACTGGAAAAATATGGAGGATTTACTAATCCTCTCACAAGTAAAGGAGTACGAGCTTTGGCAATTGTGCTGGGAGTGTTAGTGATAATTGCTGGAATTGTATACGCTACTAATTTTGGAAAAAGAGAGCGGTCAACCATATTCCCGGCAAAGACTTTAGTGGAGGTTACGGTTACTGTCCAACCAACTATTACATTAACAATTCCAACAATCACGCCTTTGATAAATAACGTAAAGGGGATAAAGACGGAAAAACTGACGGCCTCCCCAAGCTCAACAATAAATGTATCGAGACCAGTACTGACACAAACACCGGTTTTTAAAGGAGTAACTGTGACGCCGGCGCCAACAAAATAAAAAGGCAAGCGATGCTTTTTTATTGGGAAGGTATAGTCTGGTTTTGGCAATTATTCTTATATCAAATTATTCATAAAGTTGTTTAAGAAAAATAAAATAAATGTTTTTCTGAAACTCACGTTAGGAGTTGGTATCCCTAACGGACAAATATACTATACAAGGAGGTGAAAAAATATGTTAACTGCGTTTTTAGCACAAGGAGCCATTACAGCTTTACCAAACACAGAAGTTGCTGCCTTTGGAACGTGGCAAATGATATTCATCGCTATTTTTTTAGCAACAGATATAATTTTAGGGATTGCTTCGGCAATCGCTGGTAAAGAGTTTAATTTTAACAAAGTTGCGGCCTTTATGAAAACCGGCGTAATACCCTATATTTTTGGCTTTGCCGTGGTGGAGTTTTTTGCTTCCGGGTTTGGTCTGTTAGGTCAGATAGTCATAATGGAAATTTTTATTGCTATCATGCTTAATATTTTAGGAAGCATCATCAGCAACCTGGCCAAATTGGGGATAGCTATGCCCATGTTTTTTGTTAAGAAAGGGTAAATTAGCTGTGACTGTTCTATACAGATGGAGTTTAAA
>Ga0180012_1000441_pt1 | contig 14072 bp, 14 predicted proteins | sample KR11_S2_MetaG_FD_122243 | JGI IMG/M metagenome (GOLD analysis project Ga0180012, IMG submission 122243) | Groundwater microbial communities from the Olkiluoto Island deep subsurface site, Finland - KR11_S2_MetaG | ecosystem: Environmental > Aquatic > Deep subsurface > Groundwater | place...
ATTCCTTTTATCATTACCTCTATAATTATCATCAACAATCAAATCTGTTTCCTTTTTCTTTAATCCTCGGGTCTCCCAACATTTTTTGCTTGCAGTAACCCAAAGATAAGTTTGAAGAGATTTCACATTTGGATGCAGTTCATTAAGTATTTCAGATAATTGTTTTGGCGGAACAATTACATACTGCCTGTTTGTTTGGTTAAAAGTGTGTAAAACAAAAACCCAGAAATCTGCAGGAGATTCATGTATTTTATTTCGATTCAATGTCCACCAGCCGCATGAGGTCAATTTTTTCTGATATTCAGGTCTTCCATGTGTAACAAGAAAGTCCTTAGAAAACTTCACCTGAATAGATACAACTTTAGAATTATTATGATTCGTTACAAGCAGATCAATTCCTGTATCTTTTGACGGCACCCAAACATTAAATTTGTTTCCATCCTTATCTCTTAATTCTTGTTCAATATGGGAACCAACAAGATATTCTCCTGCATGAATTGTAAACAAAGGTTGCATTGCTAATCCTTACATAACGCAAAATTCACAGGCGCCAGCTGTTTGGCATCCTGTGCGATGTGGGGTTCGCCGCAGCATGGCTATCAATGAATGCACCCCAACCAAATTTTTCCTAGGGCTCGCTCAACGCATAGGCGAAGGTTGGCACCTGCTTCCGGGGCAACCTGTACTCCCCAACCAAGTAGTATGGGATTTTGTCCGTAATTTACAGGATCATCCGCAACAGGATCAAGGATTAGGGGGTCAGGCGCTATCGAGTACCTTTCGCCGTTGTAGACCATAGGTCGTGTCATGAGAGAGTGACGTAATGTCATGAGAAGGTGCCAACCTAAAGATGCTTCAGTTCCTTTTGAATATCCAGTATCTGGGCCACCAATGTCGATCATCTTACGTTTGCCGGTAAGTTCCTCTTTTACGATCTGCCCGAAACTATGGGCAATGCAATCTGCCACCTGAATCCCAGGATTTAATCGCGAGTCTTCTTTCGGATATATCCGCGCGCTGCGCAGAAAGTGGAATATTTTATGAAGCCGTGTGGCTTCGCGAACCGAAGGGAATATATCTTGATCAAAATATACGTTTAAATGATATGGAGGCACCCCGTTTCGAATTAAAGTTGATTGTAAGGCTTGTAAGCTGTGTTTCCCAATTGTCCGGCGATCATATGGGCCAATGAATACGGATACACGTGTTTTCTCTCCAGCCAATGCTAATATCCGTTGACGGACCGTCCTCATAGTAGGGTTGTCATCCATTCTGTGGCTGCTTTTGAATTCATCCTTTCCAGGAACCAGACCCTCTGATTCCAAAACTCTAGCGACTTGTCGATTGAAGAATCCATTCGTTAAAACAAATGCTGTTATTACAAATCCGTCTTTAGATTGCACAGACTCGTCCACATAGCATCGCGTTAATTTTCTTTCACCTTTTTTGGGCATGATATGTCCTATCGGGGGCGAACGTCAAAATCAGCCGCGAGTGTAATGAGTCGGCTGGATTGCTTTGTTGGGCGCTCCCTTAATATCATGTTTGTTTCGCATCCGGTTGAACAGGGGCCGAAGAAGTCGGGACTGACAGCAGGTAGCCAAACTTGGCTTTGATCAGCTTCCTACGTTCTGTGATGAAATCCTCAAATCGTTCGAGTTTCCACAACGCCGGATCGGTCGGGATAAGATGTCGGTTCAGATAGTCCGGGGCCTTGTCTTTGAACCACTCATCGGGTAAGGTGTCGCTCTTCCCGCCCGCCCCATTCTCGGCAGCGGTCAAAAGCATACAGTTGGCGAGTTGGTTCCGATCACCTTCCCGGTATTTCATGATATTCATCATCCCTGTGTTTGGATTGGGTGCCTTCACCTTCTTCAGGGCGCTCTGCGGAAAAACATGGTCAATCTGGGGAAGGTTTCCCACAAAGGCTGGCGTGTAGTTGAAGCCCCGATACCAAAGATTGAACAGCAGATGGATGTTCTGGCTTCCGTACCCAATCGCCCAAAAGCGGTCTTCAGTCAGTTCAAGGCTTCTCCCCGCCGAACGGATGACGCCGAATATTTCGTTCAGGTCAAACGTCTTGACTTCCTTCATCTTACTGACGATGTCGTCAATGAGTTGGTCGGGCGTGCCGCCGAAAGCCCCCGCCAACAATGAGCGAAGCAGGTAAAGTTCAACGTTCTGCTTCGTCCTCCATGTGGCGGGGAAGTGATAGCGAAGATAGACAAGCGGAATTAGTACGAGATAGGACGGCAAAGCCTTGTCGCACCGAATGAAGGTACTGCCTTCGACAAAATCGGCAACATCCTTCGTGGCGGCGATGATGTCGTCCCATTTCGACTCGATGTCTTCGCGAACGCCAGCCTTACGGAACTTGGCAACCTCGTAACGTGCCCCTTGTCCAAGTAGTGTCAGGCACGTTTTTAAAATAAAATCACGTGTGAAGTCGAATCCCTTAATATTCAGTTCGTCGAGGAGTATCTCCATCTTCTCGTCGGCCTCGTCCCAACTGGATGTCAGGAGCGAGAACAAAAGATCGGACTTGCCCAGCCGGGTACCGCCGGAGTTGGCCCGGATGAAGATTTCGACCACGTCGTCTTCTTTGTATAGTGTTGGCTGATCAATACTGTCGAGTTCCTGGTAGCCGATGCCGGACTCATTAAAGAATGTCTCGCGGATAAGATCAACATGGTCTTTGACTTTGTCCGCCTCGGTCGTGGACAGTGGTTGGTTCGCCTGCGTTGCAATCCCGTCCGCAATGAGTCGGGGCTTGTCGTCGCTGAATACGATGTCTTTGAAGCGGATATAGGGATACGCGGCGTACTGTGGATCAAGGAACTTGAATTTGAACTTCACGTCGTCAGGGGCGGCGAGTTCGCCGCTTAGAATGTTGAGAAAGAGTTCCTTACCGTCGTAACTGCCGCGAAGTCCGATGAAGAGACTCTGAAGCCGCTGTTGTCCGTCCAACACAAGGCACTTCTTCTTGTCGTCGTCCGGCACCTTGAAGTCACTTAGGTGGTGCCGGTGTTCTTCCCTGAAGTTGTCAATGAACTTGCGGCGACGCACGCCCATCTTGGTTTTCCAGATCAACAAAGTGCTAATGGGGTATTGCCTAAGAATGGAATCAAATAGCCGGCAGATTTGTTCTTCTGACCAGACGAAAGGGCGCTGAATGTTCGGCAACCAAAATCCACCGTCTTCATCTGGGTTGTTCAGGAAGGAAACGATCTTCCGAAGCGAAAGCTTCTGTGTTTTCATAGGTTGTGTCCTTTAACATTTACCATTCGGCGCCCAACAGTGTTGATAAATGTAAAATTTTTCCATGATATAGGACTATATATCTGGAAAATGTTTCCACGTATTTGTATATTAAGTCCAACTAAGGTAAATATTTCTCTTGAATTTTTTAACTCTTTTATATGTTGTTAACCTTTCGATTTAACAACATAATACAGTAGGGATATGGAAAGCAAGATAAAATTTAAACCGAATCCAGAACATCGTTTAATGGATCAAGTCCGTGAAGTTTTACGATATTATCACTATGCATACAGTTTACCGCACAGTCTTACTCTTCCTGGATATTGCAGTATATAAAATTTTATGGGGCAAGCCGATGTGAAAACCACCGAAATATATACCCATGTCATGGAAAAAGATATCGATTCTGTTAAAAGCCCTTTGGATTCTTTAAGTTAGACATCAACCGAGCATTGCTCAATTAGGGTAGTAGATCCTTTAGATTTTTGTCCAACTCTCTTTGGGATAAATAGCCTCTGTGAATCTTTACAACATTGTTTTGTTTATCTATAAAAATCGTTGTTGGTAAGAATCTCACACCGCCAAAGGCAGTGGCTATCTTATCTTGATCATCCAGGGCTATTTTGTAGGTTATCTCTCTTTGAGCAATAAATTTTCTGACAGCAGACAGCGAATCTTTTGTCGCAATCCCAAGAAAGGTTACATTCTTGTTTTGGTAATCCCTATGAATCTTTTCAAAATGCGGCATTTCCTCTATGCAAGGACTGCACCACGAAGCCCAGAAATTGACCACTACCAGCTGATTCTGACCGGTCAGTTCCCTTAACGTGAATTGTTTGCCTTCTATAGTTGTTATTGTCAGATCAGAAATCTTTGCGGGAACACCCTCAAGAGTCTTTGTAGAAAAAAGCTGCTTTATGGAAACAAACTTTTCAACCTGTAACGGATCAAATATTTTATGAACAGGGTTTGCCACTTGAGCAAACAGGATAATCCCTATCAAGAAGCCAACGGCCGCTACCATGTATCTTTTAACGCCGCCTCCCAGGCGGACCAGCGTAGCAAGAGGTCAGCCGGCAATCAACACATAACCAATCCCCTGAAGTACTCCACCCACCAGACTATGTAATCCCGGGGCACCGCCCCAGCCGACATCAGCTCAGGTGGGACATGGTTCATATCCCCAAATATTCACGAGGCTAAAAGCGCAAATACTGGCCAGTACTCCAGCTAATTGATAGTAGCGGCCCGTCATGAAAACGTCGCTGACCGCCCCCGGAATCGAGTAATTGGACCGTCTTACTACAACAGCTAAGGCCATCCCAAGCAACAGAACAGACACATTTCCTACCATGTATCTACCCTCCTACGATCTTAAGTCCCAACCACATTCCCATGATAATCCCGGCTACTACAACGAAACTGGCAATATCCAGTCCAGGAACCCCGGCAAGCAAATGTTTGATCACGCACCCATTGGCCAGCAGAACTCCAAACCCGATCAGGATGCCGCCACCGATATCATACGGAAAGTCGTTCTTCATGATCTTTTGTTCATTAAACCCTTTCCAGGTGAGTTTTCTTGACAACACAGAATCAAGGAAAGAACCAAGGACAATCCCTAATATCAAGTACCTGAGGATGGGAGGGATACCAGATAATAGATAGTTGTCCCTCAGGATTACCTTTTCTCCCCAGGCAATAGTATTGGCCAAAAACCCGCCAACGGAAATGACTTCGGGTTTTCCGGTAGATGACCAAAAGGGAGAAATAAAATAAAATAAAAGCCCGAGCAGACCAACACCGAGTCCGCCAAGAATCGGCTTGAACCACGGGCTGGACACCAGAAATTTTGTTGATCGGACATCATCCATGCCAATTACCTCATTCTTCTTCCGATTAAATCTACACTTTAACGCGAGTTTTTTTAAGAACCCATATATATACAGCTATGTTAATAATAATTACAGATAACCCAAAAATTATTTGTAGCTCTTTTGTTAAGTCTGCGGGATAAATTATTGGAAGTAAATAGTGCTCTATAAAATCACCTTGATAAATTGCATTTCCTCCTTTTTCTCGAAACCAATTTTCAAGTGGTGTAAGTGGACACATCCAACCTTTAAATTCGATGATTACCGCCCAAAAGGTTGCCGGCAAATGAACTATCGACCATCTTTTATTCCTGAGCAATAATAATCCACCTGAAATTACAAATAGAATGAAAATCAAATGGATAATTATGATAGCGTCAGCTAATAATCTATAAAGCATGAATAATTCAGGTACCGGGGATCAGCATTCAGCGGTCAGTTTAGGAGAGAAGCTTTGTCAAAAAGCCGCAACCTATTGAGCATTGCGGCTAATTCTTTTAAGATGGTGCCGAAGCCGGGATTTGAACCCGGACAGGCATACACCCACTAGGCCCTGAACCTAGCGCGTCTACCAATTCCGCCACTTCGGCATAATCATAACGGCTTCGTAAAAAGTCCATTTTCTGCGTTGCGCTACATCCTTTCTCGTTGCGACGTAGCTATAAGTACGTCTCTCTCCTTAGGATTTGCGTGCCTTGAAACTGGGGCTTTTTACTTTGCCGTCTAAAATCATGATAAATTAAAAAAGCAAAAGGGTTGATTTTATCTGGAAAGCATTTTATACATATTCTTTTTTATTCTTGTCAAGTTCATTATTAAGCGGGAAAGTTAGAAATGATAATAATTGAAGATATAAATAATATAACAAAACCATATAAAAATGCTGTTATTACGATAGGCAACTTTGATGGTGTACACCTTGGTCATCAGGCTCTCTTTAATAAGCTGATTGAGAAAGCTATAGAGCTTACTGGCACATCAATCACCATGACTTTTGAACCTCATCCTATCAGAGTATTAAAAAATAATGGTCATCCCCCTCTTATTACCCTTTATGAACAGAAGGCAGAACTAATAGAAAAGGCCGGCATCGACGTTCTTATTTGCATCCCTTTTACACATGAGTTTGCAGCCATCTCTGCAAAAGAATTCGTAGGAGATATTCTTGTCAAACGCATTGGGATTAAGGTAATTGTTGTTGGAGAAGATTATACCTTTGGGAAAAATCGTGAGGGGAATCTGGACCTGCTAAAAACTTTGGGAAATCAATATGATTTTGAAGTAATCGTAATCGACGAGTTACATACATCAAACACCCATGCTGAAAGAATCAGCAGCACAGGAATACGTGAACTGGTCCTGGCTGGAAAAGTTGCTGAATCCCAAAAACTATTAGGCAGGTATTACCAGATAAGAGGTAAAGTTGAGATAGGACGTGACAGGGGGGGGAAACTCCTTGGATTCCCCACTGCCAATATAAAACTATATGATGAACTGAGCCCGAAAATCGGAGTATATGCTGTTACAGTTGAATGCAAGGGGGGGAAATTTAAAGGAGTTGCAAATATCGGATATAGCCCGACTTTTGATGATCACATTTTTACTGTTGAAGCGCATATACTTGACTTTAAAGAAAACATTTACGGCCAGAAAATCCGTGTCAACTTTATAGATAGATTAAGGGATGAAAAAAAGTTCTCAAATATTTCAGAGCTATCGGAACAAATCAAAAAAGATATAATTAAAGCACGCGAGATCCTATCCCAACCCGGATAAACCGGAACCGAATTGAAGATTGAAGATTGAAGATTTGTGGTATCGCTTCGCTCTATAATTTTAATTAAAATGGTTAATCGCGGATTAGTGTGATTTTCAAAGGGTTGAGTATACTGTATCAGTATAATTTATACCAATAAAATAATTTGCCGCATCTTATACTGCCCATTTTCATACATTTTAATAGAATCGATAGCATTAAATCTACAACTATTTCTGCAGATATATTTATTGTAGTTCTCCTTGGTCCAAAACGAACGGATAAAGGTTTCACGCTAATCCATGATAAGACATTAAAATCAATAGAATTCCTTAAATTTTCAATATTCAATCGTCAATATTCAATATTAAGAGTATGAAAAGAAAAGTAAAAATTTCTCTTGCGCTTGGTATTGTAATATCAATCACTGCATTTTATTTTGCCTTTAGAAATGTTCCATTAAATGAACTTCTAAATTACCTGGCATCAATTAATTATTTATGGATATTCCCCTCTGTATTTGTTGTTTTTATAAGTTTTGCATTAAGAACATTTCGATGGATGATTATATTGGAACCAGCCTGCAAAATAAGCTTCTGGAAGGCATTTCATCCTTTGATGATAGGATTTATGTTAAACTGTATCCTTCCGGGCAGGGTCGGCGAAGTGGCACGACCAGCTATCCTTCAAAAAAAAGAAAAGGTTCCATTTTCAACGGGTCTTGCAACAGTTGTGGCTGAACGTGTATTTGACTCAGTCACTATTATCATCCTTTTTGCAGCGATTCTTGCCTCTATAGATATAGATCCCCAACTTAGCATTTCTTTTGGGGAATATAATTTGAACGGGGAAACCCTGGTTACCATTGGCGGAAATATTTTCAAGTTAATGATTATAGTTATAGCCGGAATCATTCTTTTCAGCTTTAGCTCAACCAGACAAATTGTAAAACGAATAATAAATAAAATTCCCTCTTTTTTTTCATTGAAAAGCGTTTCATCAAAAAATAAAATTCAAAAATTCTGCAATTCTTCAATACGCTTTTTAGACAATGTCTCAACTGGTTTTTCCGTTATTAAATACCCCCAAAAAATATGCATTTGTATTGGTCTTTCTTTTATTATATGGGGTCTATCAGCTTTCTCTTTCTATATCATGGCCCTTGGCTGCCCGGGTATAAGGCTATCATATCTTGAATTATTTGCGGTTATGATTATTATATGTTTTTTTATAGCTCTACCATCTGTTCCTGGTTTCTGGGGTATATGGGAAGCAGGAGGTATCTTCGCATTATCCCTTTTTGGTGTCTCAGCAAAGGAAGCTGCCGGCTTTACTCTGGCTAATCATGCAATTCAAATATTTCCAATAATAATTGCTGGATTTATATCTGCAATGCTTTCAGGTGTTGACACATTGCAAATTCTTAAGCAAAGAAGAAATATATAATTTTTGGAAACTTTGATATAATGCCAATGCTTAATATTTTAACTTATCCCGACAATTTTTTAAGACAGCCTACCAAGCCTATTGAAGATATAGATGGAACAACTCAGAAGATGATTGAAGACATGTCTTACACAATGTATGAGTCAAAAGGTGCCGGGCTGGCTGCAATACAGGTAGGATTCGATAAAAGTCTAATTATCTACGATGTATCCCCAAGTGAAGGGGGAAAATCTCTTCAGGTTCTCATAAATCCAAGAATTATCGAAAGCCATGGTCGTATAATATCGGAAAATGAAGGCTGCCTTAGCGTTCCTGACTTAAGGGCGGATGTAAAACGTGCTGAATCCGTACTTGTTGAAGGTTTCGATAGAGAAGGCAAGCCCATGAGAATTGATGCTGAAGGACACCTCGCTATTGTTTTGCAACACGAAATTGATCATTTAAATGGAATCTTATTTTTAGACTATATAAGCGCATTAAAAAGAGAACTTTATAAAAGACGTATTAAAAAGCAATTGAGACAATAGTGAATAATCGAAAGCTCAAAATCATTTTTATGGGAACTCCTGATTTTGCTGTCCCTTGCTTAAAGGAATTACACAAAAACCACTATGATGTGGCATTAGTTGTAACTCAGCCTGATCGGCCAAAGGGACGAGGACGTAAAGTAATTCCCACCCCTGTTAAAGAGACTGCAATAAGTTTAGGATATAAAGTAATCCAACCCGTATCCATTAAGACAGATAATTTTATAGAAATTATACGAAAGCATGAACCAGATTTATTTGTTGTGATAGCATATGGTCATATTCTCTCAAAAAATATACTTGAATTGCCAAGAATAGGTTCAATTAACATTCATGCGTCACTACTTCCCAAATATCGTGGCCCTGCACCAATCCAGTGGGCCATTATAAACAGGGAAAGAGAGACTGGGGTGACAACAATGTTTATGGATGAGGGTTTGGATACAGGCGATATACTTCTTTCTGCAAAATTAGAAATCGCTCCGGATGATACATCAGCAATGCTTCATAACCGTCTGGCAAAACTTGGTGCAGATCTTCTTATAAAAACAATAAAAGCTATCGAGATTAAAGAAATAAAGCCTATCCCACAGGATCACAAAAAAGCCACATATGCACCATTACTTAAAAAGAACGATGGACATATAAACTGGAAAAAGCCTGCTGAAGATATTGAGGCATTTATACGAGGAATTACTCCATGGCCTGGCGCCTTTATGTTTTACGGCAATAAACGTCTCAAAATCTTTGCGGCCGAGCCGATCTCAACGGATATCACTGCCCCGCCCGGAACAGTAATAAAAGGCTTCACAGATGAACTCAGGATCGCAACAGGAAAAGGAGCCTTGTCTATTTTAAAAATTCAGAGTGAATCAGGCAAGCAGTTATCTATTAAAGACTTTTTGCGCGGATGCTCAATACCTCCTGGAACGATTTTAAACTGATATAGACTTTCAGATAATTAATTTCACTGCGTTATCAGAGACCTTTGCAGAACGCGACATTTTTTTGTCAGGCAAGGAAGGCAAAAATTTTAACCGGAGGAATACATTGAGTCTTTCGAGGATTAAAATTTGAAGCCTGACGCCGCATCACGGAAAAATGGCAGTTATTCAAAGGTCTCTATCGGTCGTCGACGTATAACTAATACGCCTTCCTCATTCTGGCCTTGTGAAATTAATTATCTGAAAGTCTATAGTATTGGTCGACTATTTCCCTGCTCAAACTACTCAACCAAATACTGAACGAAATGGAGCTAAGTTCTTGGTGGATTATACACGCAATACTGCGTTATTTATATTAAATACTCTTGATAGAGGACAAAAAACTCTTGATAGAGTATTAGAAGAAGATATGAGTGATAAAGAGCATTATCTTTCAAGAAGAGATCGTGCTTTGGTTAATGCCCTGGTATATGGTGTTCTCAGGCGACGAGGTACGCTCGACTGGATAATAGCCTATTTTTCTAATACCCGATTAAATGCAATAGATTCGAATATTTTAAATATTCTTCGGCTTGGACTCTTTCAGATAATATATTTAGATAAAATACCGGTATCCGCTGCAGTAAATACATCAGTAGAAATAGCCAAGTCATTTACCTCACCTAAAGTTGTTCGATTCGTAAATGGGGTATTGCGTAGTTCTGCAAAAGATTATAAAAAAGTCCCCTTCCCGGATCGTAACAAAGATCCTGTAAAAGCATTATCAACAGCAAAATCATTTCCAGAATGGCTGATAAAAAGATGGCTTGATTATTTTGGCTTAAAAGAAACTGAAGCGCTCTGTGATGCAGTAAATACTATTCCGCCCATAACTGTACGTACAAATACTCTGAAAATCTCCCGAAATAAACTGATAGAAACTCTTAAAGCAGACGTAGAGCTAATTGACTATACAAGTTATTCGCCTGATGGAGTTTGGTTTTTCAAACCAACGCTGCCTATTCCAAAAATTAAAGCATTTGAGCATGGCTGGTTTCAGGTCCAGGATGAAGCAGCGCAGCTTGTCACATACCTTTTAAATCCACAACCTGGTGAAACCATTTTAGATGCTTGTGCAGGTTTGGGTGGAAAAACAGGCCATATCGCGCAGATGATGAAAAATAAAGGCAAAATTGTAGCCATGGATAAAAATGACGCAAAGCTTCTACGGTATGAGTCTGAAATGAAACGGCTGGGGATTTCAATTGTTCAAACCTGCATACACAATCTGGACAAACCCTTTGACAAAAATTATATTGCCGAATTTGACCGTATTCTATTAGATGCACCTTGCTCGGGGTTAGGTGTCCTGAGGAGAAATCCGGATATCAAGTGGTTAATGTCAAAAAAGAATTTAATATATTATAAAGAAAACCAGGTGAAATTTCTTGATAATATATCTTGTCTTATTAAACCTTCAGGTGTTTTGGTTTATGTTGTATGCAGCACAGAACCTGAAGAAAATGAAGAGGTTGTAAAAGTTTTTTTGAATAGGCATCCAGAGTTTGTTATTGAAAAAAAACCTGACGGACTTCCTTTTAATGCACGTTCTCTTGTTAATAAAAACGGATATCTTAAAACTTTTCCACATATAAACAATATGGATGGCTTTTTTTCAGTCTGTCTTAAAAGGAAAAAAATATCATAAAACTAGCAAAAATATCTTTTTTCTTTATTTTATTTGTTCTAATTTTAATGGTAAGCGCTTATCTTACCTTAACGTTTATAATTAAGAGCGAGGATAAAGTTGTCGTCCCTGATCTTGTCGGAAAGGATGTAGTGTTAATCCTCGAAATGCTGTCAGATCTTGGACTTAACACAAAGATTAAAGGGTCTGAGTACAGCGATAACGTACCAAAAAACCATGTAATTTTTCAGGAGCCCGAACCTGGTTCTGAAATAAAGAAAAGGCGTGATATAAGAATTATTATATCAAAAGGTACAAAAAGAATTTTGATGCCAAATTTAAAAGGACTTTCAATACAGCAAGCACGCTTAATCATAGAAGAAAATGGTTTGAGTTTAAACAAACTATCTAGTACATATAGCGAAAATGTAAAAAAAAATGAAATTATTTCTCAGTTTCCTTCGCCAGGAAGAATGATCGCACGGGGAGGATTTCTAAACCTTCTCGTCAGCGCAGGTATTAGACAAAATGCATATAAAATGCCTGATATCAAAGGGCAATCTCTTGAAGAAGCAATAGCTTTAATTGAGAGCTTTAATCTATTGCTTGGGGAAATAAAGTTTCTTTTTATTGAAGAAAAACCTGAAAATATAATTATAGACCAGGTGCCTTTATCTGGGCATAAAGTAATTGAGGGAACATATGTTAATATTACTTTAAACAGGGAAGCAGGCAGAAAAGGCCAAAAACATTTAAACAGCACAAAGGGTGTAAGCCTTTTTAAATACAGGCTCAACTACGGATTTTTAAAAAAGCATATACGTTTAAGATTAAACAGTTTTGGAATTTCAAATGATATTTTCGATAGTTTCATGAAACCTGGTGAAGAAATCTGGAGTTTAATCCCGGGGAATAAAGATGCAACTGTTCTTCTGTATGAAGATGATAAGCTGATTAAAACTGAAGTTTTTGATTCATGGCAAAACTGAAATAGTTTTAATTAAGGTAAAAGTTTACCACGGAAAGGCACAGAGTTTCACTGAAAATTGTAAACAATAATAAATTACTGCGGTGGTGAAATGGTAGAGCGAAGCGATACAGCAAATCCAAAATCCGCAATCTACAATCCGAAATCGAATGCTTCGCAATGTTGAGAAAAGTATTTTGATAATTCAGTGTAATTCCGTGAAAATCCGTGGCAAATTACTATGAATTAAGGAGAATTATAATGAGAATTATTGCGCCATCTATACTATCCGCTGATTTCAGCAAATTAGGAGATGAAATAAAATCCGTCGAAGATGCTGGAGCAGACTGGATACATGTTGATGTCATGGACGGTCATTTTGTTCCAACTATTACAATGGGACCTATAATTACAAAAGCTGTAAGAAGTATTACATCGCTTCCACTTGACGTTCATTTGATGATTGAAAATCCCGATCTCTATATTCCTGACTTTGCAAAAGCAGGGGCCACCTTGATTTCTGTCCATGTTGAAGCCTGTATGCACTTAAACAGAACTATACAACTGATAAAAGAATTCGGAATAAAGGCAGGTGTTGCTATAAATCCATCAACTTCGCTCTCGTCCTTAGACTGGATTCTTGAATTTGTTGACTTTGTGTTGATAATGAGTGTTAATCCCGGATTTGGAGGACAGGTTTTCATACCGAACTCAATTGATAAGATAAAGGCTCTTCGCAAAATGATTAAAGAAAGAAAATTATCTGCCATGATAGAAATAGATGGCGGAGTTACTGAAAAAAACATAAAAGAAATTTCTATTGCAGGCGTAGATGCATTTGTAGCTGGATCAGCGATTTTTGGAACTCAGGATTACAAAAAGACAATTAGTCTTTTAAAATAACGAGGAGATAATTATGAGCAAGCGCAAAACCCTCCGGAAAGTGTTGGTAATCCATGGCCCCAATCTGAATATGTTAGGCAAAAGAGAACCCGACATTTACGGAAAGACAACCCTTGATGAAATTAATAAGAAGCTGGAAAAACTGGGCAAGAAGCTGGGAATTGCCGTAGATACATTTCAATCAAATCATGAAGGATCAATTGTAGAAAAAATACAGGACGCAATGGGAAAATGCCAAGGGCTTATTATCAATCCTGCTGCATATACACACACGAGTATTGCTATCCGTGACGCTCTTCTTATTATTGATGCTCCCATAATTGAAATTCACCTCTCCAATATTTACAAAAGGGAAGCATTTCGCCATAAGTCAATGATTGCTGATATAGCTACAGCTCAGATTGCAGGTTTTGGCATACTGGGTTATTCTATGGCTCTTGAAGCTATTGCAACAATGATTTAAATAAAAAATACAAGAAAAAACACTTGGTCGGTGGTTTTTGTAAGGCAAATAATAATGGACAGGGGAAAAATCCCTGTCCATTATTATTTATTGAGTTCAATTATTTTTTCTTGGGATGGCATCCGCCGCATGTATAAGGACCTTTATTTTTTTCCAAATGACATTCTTTGCAGTTGGAATGAAATGCTCTCATTGCCGACATTTTCTTGCCATCTGCCTCAAGACTGTGGCATCCAGTACAATCACACAGTTCAGATTCATCCCA
>Ga0180012_1000454_pt1 | contig 13705 bp, 7 predicted proteins | sample KR11_S2_MetaG_FD_122243 | JGI IMG/M metagenome (GOLD analysis project Ga0180012, IMG submission 122243) | Groundwater microbial communities from the Olkiluoto Island deep subsurface site, Finland - KR11_S2_MetaG | ecosystem: Environmental > Aquatic > Deep subsurface > Groundwater | place...
AGTTTGAAAAAAACAATTGAAAAAAGAGTTGAAAGGCTCAGGAAATCACTCGCGGAAAATAATATTGACACTTTAATGGTACTTGTTGAAGAGAATCGTCGTTATTTAAGCGGTTTTACAGGTGAAGATACACAGTTTGACGAAACAGCAGGGGCTCTTTTTATAACAGATAAAAGACTAATACTGGCTACAGACTCGCGCAATGATATGCAGGCAGCAAATGAAGCGCCCCTTTATGAAATCATTTGTTATAAAAAGGGACTGGTTAAGGAACTTCCAAATATTATCAATACTCTCAAAACAAAAAGGCTCGGCTTTGAAAGCATACGCATATCATATATGCAATATAATAAAATCTGCAAGCAGTTCGGTTCTTCCAACATAGATATTGAGCTTGTTGAAGCTGATGACATTATGGGATGCCTGCGTATAGTAAAAGAACAGTCAGAAATAGAGGAATTAAAAAAAGCACTGATTATTGCTGAATCAGCTTTTATGGATTTTATTGAAAATACTATTGAACCGGGCATGACAGAAAAGGATGCAGCATGGCTGCTGGAAAAAAACATGCGTGAAGCCGGCGCTGACTCTTTATCATTTCCAATAATTGTTGCATCGGGTCCAAACAGCGCACTTCCCCATGCAGTTCCCGGAAACCGTAAGTTTAATAAAGGCGAACCGATTCTTTTTGACTGGGGAGCAAGATTAAACGGCTACTGTTCTGACATCACAAGGACAATTGTAATTGGAAATCCTGATGACAGGTTTAAAAAAATTTTCAAGACAGTTCTCGATGCCCAGCTTAAAGCAATTAATGCCATAAGACCGGGAATAAGTTCAAAGACTGTGGATGAAATTGCACGAAACCATATAGACAGTATGGGTTTCAAGGATAAATTCGGTCATGGGTTAGGGCATGGAATAGGACTGGCTGTTCATGAGCCTCCCGGAATCAGCCCGTTAAAAGATACATTGCTTGAGAGTCAGATGGTCTTTACCGTCGAACCTGGGATTTATATACCTGGATGGGGGGGTATCAGGATTGAAAATATGGTAGTAGTCAGTGAAAATGGAGCCGAAGTGTTGAACAGCCTTGATGCATTAACATTACTGTCAGGGGTAAAGTAACCGTTGCATAGTTCATTGAAAAAACCATGAACCGTGAACTGTGAACCGACAACCGTAAACCGTGAGCCGTATCTTTATGTCATCATTAGACGTCCTTGTTGATCAATATATAAACTATCTGCTCGTAGAAAAAGGACTTTCAAAAAAAACCATAGAATCATACAGCAGTGATCTGACAAGATATCTCAAATTTCTGAAGACGATAAAAATAAGGACTATTTCTAATGCTGACACCACTGCTATATTAAAGCACTTGATATCACTAAGAAATGCAGGCCTTGGTTCAAGATCGAGAGCAAGGCATCTTGTAACGCTCAGGGGGTTTTACAGATTCCTTGTAGAAGAAAAAGTAATAGAAAATAATCCAACAAGAATTGTTGACCTTCCAAAAAGCGGCCTAAGACTTCCTGATGTCCTGTCATTTGAGGAAGTAAAGAGGCTGATAGACACGCCTGATATAAATAAACCCACAGGCGCAAGAGATGCTGCAATGATAGAGCTTCTTTATGCTGCCGGCCTGAGAGTATCGGAACTTGTTAATTTAAGGATTCAGGATGTAAATCTGGAAGCCTGTTTTGTAAGAGTTTTTGGGAAAGGCTCAAAGGAAAGAGTAGTTCCAATTGGACTTTATGCAAAAGAAAAAATCGACTATTACATAAAAACTTTCAGGCCAAAGCTTTTAAAAAATATTGCGAGTCCCTATCTTTTCGTTGCGAGGGCAGGGAAACCAATGACACGTCAGGGTTTCTGGAAACTGATTAAAAAATACGGACAATTAGCAGGAATAACCAGGAAAATTAAACCTCATAGCTTAAGGCACTCTTTTGCAAGCCACCTGCTTGAAGGCGGAGCCGACCTGAGATCAGTTCAGATCATGCTGGGACACGTTGATATTTCCACAACACAGATTTATACTCACGTAGCCCGGGAGCACCTTAAAAAAATTCACGAAAAATTTCATCCAAGAAAGTGAACTTAGTTCGCTTCGCTCACAATTGATCGAGTGGTCGAGTGGTTCAAGGACTCTAACAACAAATTATTTATCTGATATATCCTTCATCTTTCTTGACATAAAACTCTAAATTTATTAATTATTAAAATTTAAGTTATTATAATTTTTGTGGTTAACTTTTATCTTTCAATTGCTTGAAATCTATCTAAAATGCAATCCTCCTACACTGATAAAATGATATCCGGCTGGTGGACAAAAGGAAACATTGAGCCAAAAGTTGGCGACCATGCCATAAAGGACTCAATAATAAAGGTAACTAATCCTGTATTCTTGATAGGTATAGATGGGGGAATTGCTGTCTCCCAGGATGGAACTATAACTATTGGGAAAAAATTAGAATCAAATAATAACCACTATCCTTTATATGCATATGCTCCCCCGCTTCATCCTCAGGACCTGGGTGATTCATACTTCAAAAAAGTACATAATCTTCGCTATGCATATATTGCGGGAGCAATGGCTAACGGCATTGCTTCAGTTGAAATGGTTGAAAAAACAGGACGTGCGGGAATGATGGGATTTTTTGGCGCAGCAGGCCTTTCTCTCGATAAAATAGAATCCGCAATCGACAGACTCCAAAAGAATTTGAATAACCACAGCTTTGGCTTTAACCTTATAAACAGTCCCAATAATCCGGATCTTGAATCAGCTATAGTTAATTTGTATTTAAAGCGAGGGATAAGCCTTATAAGCGCCTCGGCATATCTTGAGCTTACTCTGCCGCTCGTTTATTTCCGACTAAAAGGAATCCATCGTGATGCCGATGGAAATATAGTTTGTCCAAATAAAATTATTGCAAAGGTTTCAAGAGTTGAAGTCGCCAGAAAATTTTTTTCGCCGCCTTCTGATAAAATACTTTATCAACTTGTCGACAGAAATATGATTACAAGAGAAGAAGCGGCGCTTGCGACGTCTATACCTGTAGCAGATGATATGACCGCAGAGGCTGATTCAGGAGGACACACCGATAATAGCCAGGCTATTTCTCTATTGCCGACAATAATTGCGCTTCGTGATGAGCTTGCTGAAAAATATAAGTATAAAAGACCTCTTTGCGTAGGACTTGGCGGTGGGATTGCTACACCCTCGGCAGCAGCGGCAGCCTTTTCTATGGGGGCCGCCTATATTTTAACCGGTTCCATAAACCAGGCCTGTGTTGAAGCCGGCACATCGGAAGCTGTTCGTCAAATGCTTGCAGAAGCCAGACAGGCGGATGTAACCATGGCTCCTGCAGCAGATATGTTTGAAATGGGTGTAAAAGTTCAGGTATTAAAACGCGGCACAATGTTTCCGCTTCGTGCTGCAAAACTGTACGATCTTTACTGTACATATGACGAACTTGAAAATATACCTGAAATTCAAAGAAAAATTCTGGAAAAAGACTTTTTCCATTGCAGTTTAAAGGATGAATGGGAGAATACAAAAAAGTTTTTTGCCAAAAATGATCCAAAACAGATAATCCGGGCTGAAAAAGATCCAAAACACAAGATGGCTCTAATCTTTCGTTCATATCTTGGCCGCAGTTCAAACTGGGCGATAACCGGCGATCTTTCGAGAAAAATCGATTATCAAATATGGTGTGGTCCGGCCATAGGTGCTTTTAATGAATGGGTAAAGGGATCTTTCCTTGAAAAGTACGAAAACAGGGAAACCGTAACAGTTGCAATGAACCTCCTTTGGGGAGCTGCTGTTGCAATACGTGCAAATTGGCTTCGCAGCCAGAAAATTACGTTGCCGAATAATGTCGGCCAAATATCTCCTATGGAGCTTTCAAAAATTTTGGAACTACTTGATGAACAGTAAAGGTATAACAATTGACAGCTAATAAGAAAAAATTAATAAAAAATATTCCTGTCGCTATTATTGGCATGGGTTGTTTCTTCCCGAAAGCATCAGGGTTGCATGAATACTGGCGTCTAATTTTTAAGGGTGAAGACGGCATTACTGATGTCCCGGAAACCCACTGGTCTCCTGATGATTACTTTGATAAGGATCCCAAAAAATCAGACCATATTTACTGTAAGAGAGGTGGATTCCTTTCGGCTGTTCCGTTTGATCCTACTGAATTCGGTATCCTTCCTTCTTCTCTTGAAGCAACTGATACCTCCCAGATCCTGGGCCTGCTTGCAGCTAAAACAGCGCTTGAAGATGCAGGCTATGGAAAAGATGTTAACTTCGGCCGTAGCAGAACAAGCGTAATACTCGGCGCAACTGGAACTCAGGAACTTGCCATTCCCCTGGGCGCCAGGCTGGGGCATCCAATCTGGCGAAAAGCTCTTCACAATTCAGGGATTGAACCTGATAAAGCGGAAGAAGTTATTAAAAAAATATCTGACTCATATGTATCATGGCAGGAAAACTCTTTCCCGGGGCTGTTAGGGAATGTTATTGCAGGAAGAATATGCAACCGTCTTGATATAGGGGGCACAAACTGTGTTGTCGATGCAGCCTGCGCCAGCTCGATGGGAGCTATTTACCTCGCCCTCCTCGAACTTTCATCCGGACGGTCAGACATGGCAGTCACCGGCGGTGTGGATACTTTAAACGATATTTTCATGCACATGTGCTTTTCCAAGACATTCATTCTTTCACCAACCGGAGATTCAAGACCTTTTTCTAAACATGCAGATGGAACTGTTTTAGGTGAAGGAATTGGAATACTTGTTCTTAAAAGGCTTGAAGATGCCGAAAGAGACGGCAACAGAATTTATGCCGTTATAAAAGGTATTGGGTCATCAAGCGATGGGAAATCGCAAAGCATATATGCTCCCAGGGCAGAAGGACAGTTAGAGGCCCTTCGCATTGCTTATAAGTCGTCAGATATCGATCCGGCTTCTGTTGAGCTTGTAGAAGCACATGGTACAGGCACTCAGGTCGGAGATAATGTTGAGTTCAGTGCACTTAAACGCCTATTTAATGAGTCATCCAAAAAAATAAATACATGCGCATTAGGCTCGGTAAAATCCATGATTGGTCATACAAAAGCTGCTGCAGGAACTGCCGGGCTGATCAAAGCCGCGCTTTCTCTTTATAACAAAGTATTACCACCCACATTAAAAACTGACGAGCCTGATCCAAAATTAGGAATCAGCGACAGCCCCTTTTACATAAGCACCGAAACAAGGCCATGGTTTTCTAAAAAGGAACACCCGCGCAGGTCCGGCGTCAGCGCATTTGGATTTGGCGGAAGTAATTTCCATATTGTACTGGAAGAATACCATCGGAATAAAAATGAAATTTTCTGGGATGGTTCAATTGAAATCATATCTTTATCGGCTTCCACCAAGAAAGAAATCGAAAATCAATTTTGCGAGTTAAAAAACTCTATTAATAAAGGAATTTCATATAAAGAACTTGCAATTAAAGCTGCAAAAACCAGAAAAGAATTTTCACCTGATGATCAATTCAGATTTCTTTTAGTTTTAGAAAGACCATCTGATTCATCGGGAAATCCATCTGATGATTTTTCAGGACTTCTCAGCAAAGCATCAGATTCAATTGAATCAAACTGGCAAAATAATACTAAAGAGAACAACGGGAATTTGAAGAATATATTTTATGGGGGTCCTGAAAAACCCGGTAAAATCGCATTTATCTTTCCAGGCCAGGGAAGCCAATATGTGGGGATGGGGCGCGATTTAGTTTGCACATTCCCTAAGGCATTTAACATTCTTGAAAAAGCCAATGAAAAATATAATAATTCTGATCGGTTAAGTGATTTTATCTATCCATGTCCAGCTAAAACAGAAATAGAAAAAAAAGAACAGGAAAAAGCTTTAAGAAGAACTGAGATTGCTCAGCCGGCAATTGGCGCCGTTAGCCTGGCAATGCACAATATCCTTAAGGAATTCGGCATAAAACCTGACGCAACATGCGGGCACAGCTTCGGTGAATTGACAGCCCTTTGTTCAGCAGGCTGGATAGATATAGACACATTTTTCCTTCTTTCAATTTCAAGGGGCAATTCAATGGCGGCAGCAGGCCAAAATAAAGATCAAGAAAACGGCGCCATGCTGGCTGTAAAGGCAAGTCTTGAAAAACTTGCGAATCTGGTTATAGAAGTAGGCTCAGATATTATTCTTGCAAACAAGAACAGCCCTAATCAGGGCGTTCTATCCGGCTCAATTGAAGCAATAAATCACGCTGTAAAAATATGTAGAGATAAAGGATTTAAAGCAATAAAGCTTCCCGTGGCCGCTGCTTTTCACAGCAGTTTAGTTAAAAATGCCCGGAAACCTTTCAAAAAAACATTAAAAAAGATTAAAATATCCCCTTCAGAAATCCCGGTGTTGTCTAATACAACCGGCGAAGCATATCCTTATGATTCTGAACATGTAAAAAAACTGCTTGGCGATCACCTGATATCTCCTGTTGATTTTGTTACCAATGTTGAGAATCTATTTGAAATGGGAATTCGCACATTTATAGAAATAGGGCCCAAATCAGTTCTTACAGGACTTGTAAAATCAATACTAAACGACCGTAAATTTCAAGCCATTCCTTTAGATTGTTCTTCAGGGAAACAATTCGGATTGGCTGATCTCGCAAGAACTCTTTGCCGTATCGCCTCTATAGGTCAGCGGGTTGAACTGAATAAATGGGAAAGGCCTGTTTCAGAATCAAAAAAGCAGCTCATGAGTATTCCTATTTCAGGTGCAAACTATAGAAGCCGGAAAACAGAAAACAAAGAAAGACTTACTGAAGCCCCGGTTAAACAGGTAGAAAATAAACCTGACAATACTTCAGCCTCAAGCCTGATATCTGTCGAGCAAGATAAGGGGATTACTGATGCCGGAAAAAACCATACTATGGATAATAAAAAATCCAACTTAATTATAAACGCTTTAAAGACAGTTAAGCAAGGCCTGGAATCAATGCAGACTCTCCAGTTGCAGACCGCTGAAATACATAAAAAGTTTCTGGAAGCCCAAACCGAAGCAAGCCGTACTTTGCAGAATATGATGGAAAAGACCCAGCGCCTTGCTGAAGCTTCAATGGGTTTTAAGGTCGAAGAAGAACTGGTTATAAATTCATTAAGAGAGCAAAATATCATTCACAATCAAACACAAATTGAATCGGAAAATAAGAGCCCGGAAAATAAAAACAGCCCTTCGCCGGATAATATTCATGAAATCGAAAACAACCTGCTGGAAACAGTAAGTCATCTTACAGGATATCCCATGGAAATGCTCGGCCTTGATATGAATATAGAATCCGACCTGGGCATTGACTCAATTAAAAGGGTAGAAATCTTTTCTTCTCTTGAAGAAAAACTTACCAATATACAATCTGTTTCTCCCGAAATAATGGGAAGCCTGAAAACTCTCCGCCAGATCGCTGAATTCCTGGCCGGTGCCTCCGTTGATAAAGAACCTGAAAGTAATACAATAAATGCAACTGCCGCCTCATATCATAATACTGAAAATGAATTGCCGGAAATAGATTTTACTGAAATTAATAGAAGATTTGTATCAATTGTTGAAAAACCCTATAAGCGAGGGGACAGGTTAGATATTCCCTATGGCAGAAAAGTTTTTGTTACTGAGGATAAAAGCGGTCTTTCAGAATCCATTATTGAAGAATTAAAATCACAAAATATCGATGCTATGCCTATTTCAAAGGAGATATTGGTTAACAAGAAAGATCTGCCTAAAGCAGCCGGACTTATCATACTTTCAACAAATGATCTTTCTGCTGAAGAACAAAAAAATGGCAAACTATTAAAAGATGCTTTTATCCTCACAAATCATCTGGCTTCCGACCTGATTGATTCTGCGGCAAAAAAAGGAGCAATATTTGCAACAATAACCCGCATGGACGGTGCTTTTGGTTTTAAGGGTAAAGTTATTGCAAACGCTGTTTCAGGAGGGCTTGCCGCACTATCCAAAACCGCCTCCATAGAATGGGAGAATGTCTGCTGCCGTGCGATAGATATTGCCCCGGACTGGAATGATAATAAAAACATTGCAAAGGCAGTTGTTGCAGAACTTGCCAACCCGGATCCTTCAGTAAAGGTTGAAATCGGTCTTGATTCTGATCAAGCGTATGCTTCGCGGCATGTTTTAGAACTCTTATCATCACCCTATCAGCCGGGACAAAAAATCAGCCTTGACCTCAACCATGGGGAAGTCGTTGTTGTTACAGGTGGAGCAAGGGGAATAACTGCCTCTGCTGTTCAAGCTCTTGCAAAACATTCTGATTCAACTTTGATTCTCCTGGGAACATCGCCCGATCCTTCACCCGAACCAAAGTGGCTTGAGACTTTAGATGAAGAAGCGGTTATAAAAAAAGCTGTTTTAGAAAATGAACTCGGAGCAAACAATACCTCGCCCGTCATGTTGGAAAAAGCCTATAAAAAACACATGGCAAACCGTGAAATTTCAAGGAACCTGGAAAAACTCAGACAAAACGGGACATCTGTATTCTACTTTTCTGCAGATATTCGCAAGCCTGAGCAGCTTAAACAGGTTTTAGATAATGTTAGATCAGCCCATGGTCCTATAAAGTGCATTATTCATGGTGCAGGCGTGCTGGACGATCGTTTGATAAAAGATAAAACAATTAATCAATTTGAACGGGTTTTTGACACTAAAGTAAAAGGTCTTTTAAATCTACTTGAATCAACAAAAAATGATAATTTGAGATATCTTGTACTTTTTTCATCTATTGCTGCACGAATTGGAAACAGAGGGCAGGTTGATTACGCTATGGCTAATGAAGTTTTAAATAAAATAGCCCAGAAGGAATCATTATTGCGCCCGGATTGCAGGGTTATCTCAATAAACTGGGGGCCATGGGATGGTGGCATGGTATCTCCGTCACTGAAACAAGAATTTAAAAAGAATAAAATTGAACTGATCCCCAAGGATGCCGGTTCAATGTGTATGCTTTATGAAATGATGGGCGACAAAAACTATCCTGCAGAGATAGTTATCGGTGCAAATATAATTCCTGATGAAGAAAAACTATCTCTTACCTTTAAACGTGAAATAGATGTTGAGCAATACCCTGTTCTTGAATCTCATGTCTTAGACGGCAGTCCGGTTGTGCCTTTTGCGCTTATGACTGAATGGATTGGGCATGGCGCTCTTCACGACAACCCAGGACTTTTTTTACAGGGCCTTGACGACATCAGAATTTTAAATGGAATCAAAATCGGGCATAATAAAAGACTGATTCGCCTCATGACAGGCAAGCCAAAGAAAAAAGGTTCTATTTTTGAAGTTGATGTTGAAATCAGAGATGGAATAAAAAGCAATGTCGAGGTAATTCATACAAGGGCAAAAGCTATTTTATCAGATAAATTTTCAGAACCGCCTATTCTTGATATATCAGCTTACGCCGGCTTTAAATCCTATTTCAGAAGCATGGAAGAAGTTTACGATAAAATACTTTTTCACGGAATTAAGCTCAGGGGTATAAAGGAAATAATAAGTTATTCGCCACATGGCATGTTGGCGCGTATTTCTTCAGCACCTTCGCCGGTTAAATGGATGAAAGAACCTTTAAGAAGCAACTGGATAGGAGATCCACTTGTTCTGGATTCAGCATTTCAGATGGCAATTATATGGTGTTTTGAGGAGATGGGAGTTGTTTCGCTTCCAACCTACAGCGCTTCATATCGTCAGTATCGGAATAAATTCCCCTCGGAAGGAGTTACAGCATTACTTGAAGTAAAGGAGGTTACAAAGCGCAAATTGAAAGGAGACTTTACATTTCTTGATAAAGATAACGTGGTTGTTGCGCAGTTAAGGGGTTTTGAGGCTGCAATGGATAACTCGTTCTTCAAGGCATTTAAGACCAAAGACGCTGCAAACGCTTAGAGGCCGTTTCAAAACGTCTCCTAAACTTTAGTTCGTCCAAGAATTTCGTTTATTTTTCCAGCAAGCTCATTCATTTTGAATGGTTTCTGAATAAAACCATTACATCCGCGATCCAGTATCCTGTTTGCTTCACCATCAATACCGAATCCAGTTGACAGCAATACTTTAATATCAGAATTAATTTCCTTCAATCGGTCATAGGCTTCGCCGCCACCAATACCGGGCATAGAAATATCCAAAAGAACCATGTCAATATCATCTCTATTTTTCTTATAAACTTCTATAGCTTCTTCACCGCTTCTTGCAATTATTACCTGATAACCGATAGCTTCCAACAAATCCTTGTTTACTTCCAGAATCACCTCTTCGTCATCAACGAGGAGAACTGTTCCACTGCCTTTAATCAACTGTTCGAACCTTCTTTCATCTTTCTCGACACTTTTAATAGATGCAGGAAAGTATATACTGAATGTGGTTTTACGATCTTCTTTTGATTCCACATCGATATGCCCTCCATGAGCTGTTATGATACTGTAAACAGATGCCAGACCTAATCCTGTCTCCCTGCCGATTTTTTTTGTTGTAAAGAAAGGATCAAAAATACGTTCCATTGTTTCCTTATCCATTCCTTTACCTGTGTCGGTAATTGTTAATACAACGCAATTCCCAGGCTTTAAGTTATAAAGTCTATCTTTCATATCTTGATGAGCCATATTGAAGGTTTTCAAGATAAGATCTCCTCCATCAGGCATAGCATCAGCGGCATTTTCATACATATTCATCAAAACCTGCTCAATTTGTCCTATATCAGCTTCTATGGGTAACAAATTTTCCTCAAGCTTATGATAAATAACGATTTCTTTCTTTGATTTGATAAAAGAATCCGAGGTTTCTTTTATAAGTTTGTTCAAATCAATCGGCTTTACTTCATATATACCTTTTCTGGCATATCCGAAGAGACGTGAAGTAAAATCGACGCCTTTTTGCACCTGCTTTTCAATACTTTTTAATCGCTCGTAGTATGGACGGGATGGATCAATATCCATCTCCATCATAGATATATGACCCTGTATAGCCATGAGCAGGTTATTAAAATCTCGTGCAATACCACCTGCCAGCGTACCAACAGCCTTCATCTTCTCCGCCTGATAATATCTTTCTTCAAGTTCCTTTTTTCCAGTTTCTCCCCGCTTGTACTTTACAATTCTCCACATTCCTTCCAGAAGCAATGCAAGCTGTTGGGCATCTTTTTCACTATAATTATCTTCTTTATTGCCGACGCCGGCCACAGCAACAATACGGCCATCATCAAATACCGGCACACTCAGGTATCTAATAATTTCCACATGGCCATTTGGATAACCTTTTTTATTCGGAATATGAGATGCATAATCATTTATGATAACAGGCTTTCTTTGCCTGACAGATTCTCCCAGAACCCCTAAGTTATTAACAGGATAAACAAGGGGTTTATTAATAATAGCACACTCTTCCAGCGCTCTCTTTGACCAGGAATGTATTGTAATAAGTGTTTCGTCCTCATCTACAAAAGCGAGATAACCTATCTTACTGTTGGATAGCCATATAGCTTCTTCAAGAGTAAAGTCAGTAATTTCCCTAATTGATGCCTCGGTCATTTGATTAAGATCTAATAAAGCCTCAAGGCGAAATTCATTGAGGCTAATTGCTTCTTCTGACAGCTTGCGTTCAGTGATGTCTTCATAAGAGCCAAGTATACCAATAACTTCACCACGAGTATTGTGAAGTGGAATTTTATTTGTTTCTACCCACGCTTGTTTGCCGTCAGCCTGAAACATGTCCTCTTCAATATGGTACTCCGGCGTATCTGTCTCCATAACTCTACGATCAGCATCAAGGTAGAGCTCTGTCTCCTCTTTCTTCCATGGCAGATCGTAGTCATTCTTACCGACAATATCCTCGGGTGATTCAACGCCGGCGTGTATTGCAAACTTTTTATTACATCCAAGATATACAGAATTCTTATCTTTCCAAAAAATAGCCTGAGGTAAATTATCAATTATTAATTTAAGCATCTGATTAGAACTCTGCGATTCACCAGACTCTTTATGTTTTGAAGTATTTTTTTCTTCCTTCATTTCGGATCCTTAATAACATTACAGCCTTATGGAACAACAGGCCGTTTATGAGCTACGGCTGACAGGGGGTCGGGCACTTCTCCCCTGATCTCTGATCTCTGATCTCTGTTTTTCTTTACACGTAAAAGCCCAGGACTGTTGTGCATATACATAAGCGATGAATTAAATCCTTCAACAATAAAATACTTTTCAAGCACATCAAAAAGAACCGGACGATCCGGCCATGTAAACAATTTTTTACGCTTATTGAGTTCATCCCATTTATCTTTGGCACGCGGTTTTTCTAAAAATACCTTTTTCTTTGCAGGCTCACAGAGAAACATCTCACAGACAATCGGTTTAACCCGCCAAAAGCACCCTTGCTCCCCAAGATAAATGCATTTAAAATCATTATTGGGTCTTTGAAGTACTTTAAAAAGTACTTCGATCTCATCTTTTTGAGAAACCAAGAAATTAATAACCACGTCAGCAAAAAAAGTAATGATGCCTTCACGTGTACAGCAGGCGCTGATATTGCTTTGATAGCAGTTCTGAGTGCATATACTGCCAAAATATTCGGACAAAAAAATATCTATATCTTTCCTAAACAAAAGATAATCAGCAATTAATGATTCAAGCTCACGTCTTTTAGAAGGAGAAAGATTTTCAAAATATTGCTGCACCATAAATAGTGCGTCTGCCTGTTCTTTCTGATATGAACTCATTTTTTAAAACGATCTGTTTCCGCAACAACTGCCGGGTCCCGAACATCCGGCCTGGGTCGGGGTTGATCCACAGCAAGAAGTATCTCCATGGCCGGGAACGCCTTGATGTGAATTACCGGAAATCGATGAGTGCGCTGCAAGTAGTTTTTTCAGATTAAAACTTCCACATGAGTGGCACTTGGGTTGATCTGCTGATCCAGTGATAAGGATTTCACTTGACTCCCCGCAGTCCATACAAAGGTAATCAAACAATGGCATAACTTTCCTCCATTATAATCTAATGAATACATCCTCCACTAATACTATGACCGGCACATGTTTGATCCAAAGTGAATTGCGGAAGCCGGCTTTTTTGGATCAGCTCCAGATTTTCCTGCACTGAACCTTCGACCGCGCGATAAACTATAATGCCGGCTGACATTAGTTTTTTTAGAGCACCTCCTCCAATGCCACCGACCACCACTGCATCAACACTATTTCCCCCAAGAGCGGATAAGGGCTGACAGTGTCCGTGCTGGTGATCTCTGTCTTCATTTACAACCAATTCAAATTCTCCGTGTTCGGTTTCTACAACAATGAATAATTTGGCTGAGCCAAAATGGTTAAACACCTGGCTATCCGTACCCAGATCATTATTAATTGGAAAAGCAATTTTCATTATACACTCCAAATATTTTCTATAAGATACTTAAATCGGATTAAAATAACTTTTAATTATTATTGCGTCAAGAACAAAACTTCATATTTGTAAGTACTTAAAATTATAATTCTTTTCAGCAAGCCATTTTCATATTATATCTCAAGTTTCGCACCCACTAATTCCTATGGGCCTTCTCTGGCAGGGCAGGTATTAGATAGTTTTTTTAAAAGAGCAAAATAATATGATTGATATTCTAAACCACTATACCTTGGGATTTGACC
>Ga0180012_1000456_pt1 | contig 13653 bp, 19 predicted proteins | sample KR11_S2_MetaG_FD_122243 | JGI IMG/M metagenome (GOLD analysis project Ga0180012, IMG submission 122243) | Groundwater microbial communities from the Olkiluoto Island deep subsurface site, Finland - KR11_S2_MetaG | ecosystem: Environmental > Aquatic > Deep subsurface > Groundwater | place...
AGTGGGGTAGTGGTTTTAAAAGTCGGCGTGACCGAAGGGAATCCCTGTGGGACTGGCGGGATGGAATGCCCCGCATGGGGTACGGCGCACGCCTGGATTATTGCTGGATGGTGCCGCCACCCTTGGTAATCTGCCGAAATCTCGCCTTGTCTGCGGCGAAGCGCGCCTTGATAGCGGATGAATTGGCGTCTTTCTCCCGCAAGGCCTTTTGCTGTGTCGCAATCTCGCTTTCGTTGTCCCTGATTTGCGCCTGCAACTGCAGCGGCAGCGGCTTCTTCTGGTAAAACTCTTTGTCCAGTTCCAATTTTTTCTGCCGCTTCATGGCGGTCTCAAGCCGTGCGCTGGCCTGAGTCGAGTTTTTCTCGATTTCAGCAAGCGCACGGTCGCGCGCCAGGTCAATTTCCTTTTCGCTCGTGTAGCTGCCCATCAGGGCGTGGTCACGGCGCGCCTGTTCGTCGGCCCGCCTCTCTTCTTCAGCCTTGCGCGCTTCCGCAGCCTCACGGGCAGCTCGCTGCTCGGGTGTCGGGGGCGCCTCGACCTCATGTGCCACTCCTTTTTTGAACACCGTTTTTGGCTTGTTGAGGCATTGCGGCGGCGGCGGGTCACCGCAAACGCGGTGGTTGTTGACGTCGCAGCAGGTAATGAGCGCGGCAGCCGGAATGCCTGGGCCAAAGCCCAGGAGCAGGATGGCAGCAATGCGAATGAAGGGTGGCTTAGGCAACGCCGTAGGTCTCCCGATAGCGGCTCACGGCGACCAGATTCTGTTCAAGCGCTGGCTGGTCGGCCAGATAATCAATCAGATCGGTAAGCCGCGCGACGGCGACCACTGGTATCTGCAGATTCTGCTCCACTTCCTGCACGGCAGAAAGCGTTCCCGTACCGCGCTCCTGGCGGTCGATGGCGATGATTACGCCGGCGGGTGTGCCTCCCCAGGCCCGAATGATCTCCACCGACTCGCGTACCGAGGTGCCCGCTGAGATGACGTCATCGACGATCAACACGCGGCCGGCAAGCGGCGCGCCGATCAGTGAGCCACCTTCGCCGTGATCCTTGGCCTCTTTGCGGTTATAAGCGAAGGGGAAATTGCGCCCGCCGTCCTGCCTTGTCGCCAGCGCCATGGCGGTTGCGGCCACCAATGGAATCCCCTTGTAGGCGGGGCCGAACAGCATGTCAAACTCGATGTCGGCGGCAAGGATTGTCTGAGCATAGAAGTCGGCCAGCCGCCCAAGCGCGGCCCCGTCGTTGAACAGGCCGGCGTTGAAAAAATACGGGGACAAACGGCCCGCCTTGGTCTTGAATTCGCCAAAACGCAGCACGCCCCGGTCGCAGGCGAAGGCGATGAACTCCCGGCTAAAATCGGCTTTGCTCATAATGAGAACAATTCTACATGCTCAGAATCATCACGTTGAATTTGAATGGCATCCGTTCCGCCGTCAGGAAAGGCTGGCTCGACTGGCTCGCCGCACAGAATGCGGACATTGTCTGCGTTCAGGAGATCAGGGCCCATCCCGCCGACCTGACAGATGAAATGCGCAACATCGCCGGGCTGACCGGCTATTTTCATTTTGCTGAAAAAAAAGGCTACAGTGGAGTTGCCCTTTATGCGAAGAACGTGCCGGAACGTGTAATCGAGGGAATTGGCATTAGCGAGTTCGATGCGGAGGGTCGCTTTCTGCGCGCCGATTGGCCGGGGTTATCAGTAATCTCTCTCTATCTGCCGTCCGGCTCGTCTTCGCCAGAACGCCAGGCTGCCAAGTTCCGCTTTATGGAAGTTTTTTACCCCCACATGGCAGCACTTCGTGGCGAAGTGACGGACTCCGCCAGGGAAATCGTGCTCTGCGGGGACTGGAACATCGCCCCGACCGAAAAGGACCTGAAAAACTGGAAGGCCAACCAGAAAAATTCCGGTTTTTTGCCCGAGGAACGCGCCTGGATAGGTCGTCTGAAAGAGGAACAGGGATGGATAGACACATACCGCCATCTTCACCCGGATACCGAAGCGGATGCCTACACCTGGTGGTCGAATCGTGGCCAGGCCTGGGCAAATAACGTCGGCTGGCGCATCGATTATCAGATCGCATCCCCCGGACTGGCTGCACATTCGAGTGCGGCGCGGGTATTCAAAGACGCGCGCTTTTCCGATCATGCACCGCTGATAGTCGATTATGCATGGCCTTAGTCACTTATGATTTATTGCCTGCTCACCTTCCGGAAACCCTGCTAATCTTCGGGGTGTGGAATAACCCCGCGTCGATTTGACGATTCATTGAAGGAGCTGAAAATGACCGAAACAGCCGATGTCAGCAAAGAAAAGCTGATCGCCGATTTTAAGGTGGTAGTCGCTGATGCCGAAGAATTGCTGCGTGCCACCGCCAGTCAGGCGGGGGATAAGGCCGCCGATCTGCGCGCCAAGGTACAAAGCCGTCTGGCCGACGCAAAGGTCAAGCTCGCGGACGCCGAAGCTGTAATGATTGACCGTGCCAAGCAAGTTGGCCGCGCCGCTGACGACTATGTGCATGACAATCCATGGCGCTCCGTCGGTGTTGCCGCCGGGATCGGCTTCGTCATCGGGCTGCTGATCGGCCGGCGTTGAGCAGTCGCCCGGACCACTCTCCCGGGCGACGACGCATCGATTGCCATGCCTGTCCTTAAATGAGCGGCGCACCTGAAGGTCTGCTGGCCTCCTTGCGGGGTTTTGCGACGACGGCGGTCTGTCTGTTGCGTACGCGCCTTGAGTTACTCAGACTTGAGGCGCACGAGGAGGTCAGGCGCATTTCGGGCCTGTATCTATGGGGCTTTGGTGCCGTACTGTGTGCGGTGATCGGTGTGGTGTTTTTTGCTATTTTTGTCACTGTGCTGTTTTGGGACAGTTATCGGCTGCTGGTTCTCGGGATTTTTTCGGTACTGTTTCTCAGCGCGGCAGGTGTGGCAGTTTTCATGGCTCTGCGCTTGTCACGGCAGGGTTCGCGGATGTTTGCCGCCAGCTTGGCCGAGTTGCAGCGTGACGAAGCGGCCTTGACCCCGCCCCGGCAGCAGGACGTCGCGCCGTGAATGCAATCGAGCTGGCGCTGAAGAAACAGCGGCTGGAACTTGATGCGACTGCCCAACGTGAAGCACTGGCACAGCACGCTGCCGGTCTGACCCCCCTGTTCGATGTGGCAGACCAGGTCAATTCAGGGGTGCGCTGGGTGGGGCGTCATCCGGAAGTGGTGGCGGGTATCTTGGCGCTGCTGCTGGCGGCACGGCCCGGTGTAAGACGTTTCGCCTGGCGTTGGGGGCGGCGCAGTTTCGTTGCCTGGCGTTTGTGGCGGAATGGCGATCGCTGGCTCAATCAGCCCAGTCGCCCCTAATGGCCATGAATAGCCGTGAGGCCGTACGGGAAACCTCCCGGCAACAACTCTTGGCTGCCACAAGGCGCGCGGCATCACCTTTGCTTGTGCGGCGCATGGTTGAGGCACAGAACCGCGAGCGCCTGCAAATCACGGCCGAACTCGCCAAGGTCAAGGGACTGATGCCGCTCTTGATGAAGCGCCGCAACGGCACTCGCTGGTCGCCAGGCGAGCGCAATGAGTTACTGCAACAACTGCAGGCTTTGGCGCATTTGTCACCTTATCTGATCGTTTTGGCACTGCCGGGCTCCTTTCTGGCGCTGCCGGTACTGGCCTGGTGGCTTGACCGGCGCCGTCAGCATCGTGATGATTCAGGCATCCCTGGAGCTGGATAACGCGCAGCCCTGGACAAGGGCGCTATTCGATTTTGTGCAGTGCAATTAGATTATTCTGATTTTCTCATTGCCTGCCACTCAAGTAGTATGTGGCCCGGGTTTTCCTGTCTTCCGGGCAGTCTGGCCCGGAGTGCTTTTGTTTCGGATGATTTGCATGGGGCATCGGGACATTAGCTCTGTCGATTCTCGTTTGGGCTGGTTTAGGAGTTGCATCATGTCGCAGCAGGTTCGTCCAGTGAAGTCGGTGCTTTATGTGCGTCTGCCGGTTTGGACAATATGGCCAGGCGGCGTCGTCTATGTGGCTGACTTCATCCACAAGCAGCGGCCCGACATTGGGCAGGAGCTCCTTGATTTGGCCGTCATTCCCGCCGGTCGGCGCAAGGCGGCATTAACCGAGCGGCTGGCGGCACTGAAGCCTGATGTGGTTGCCTTCTCCTGGCGCAACATGCAAACCTTCGGGCCGCATCCGGAAAACGATGCGCTCGATGTAGTGATGAATTTCGATCACTCGCCCAGTCCCTGGAAAAGAGTCAAGGCCGCCTGGCAGGCAGTCGGCATCATCACCGACTATGCCATGCAGCGCGTCCGCAACTTCGGTTACCTGAAGCTGGTACGCAGCCTGTTGCCACAGTCGCGGCTGGTCGTCGGCGGTACCGCCGTATCGATCTTCGGAAAATATATTGTCGAGCGCTGCCCCACCGATACCGTAGTGGTGGTCGGCGAGGGCGAGGATGCCATGCTGTCGATCGTCGATGGCTTCACGGAGCCGGCCGGCAACTACTATCACAAGGATGCCAGTGGACACGTCCACCACCATCCGGCAGAAGAAAACTTCAATCTGCCCCAGCTGACGGCTATCGATTTCGCCTATATCGATTCGATCTTTCCGGCTTTCGCCGAGTACGTCGGCCCGGGCAAGGAGGCCATCGGCGTGCATACCAAGCGCGGCTGTCCTTTCCAGTGCAATTTCTGCCTGTACAACAAGATCGAAGGTGCCCATCAGCGCTACCGCGACCCCGCCGAGGTAGCGAAGGAAGTCGAAACCCTCAGCAAGGTCTATGGGGTCCAGAACATCTGGTTCACCGACGCCCAGTTTTGCTCAACCCGGCGCAGCATGGCGCATGTCGAAGCCATCCTGGACGAAATGCTGGCGCGCCAAATCAAGGTGCGCTGGACCGGCTATCTGCGCCTGAATTACCTGACCGCCGAGATTGCCAAGAAGATGGTGGCGAGCGGCCTGGAGAGCATCGACCTGTCCTTCACTGGCTCGCAGGACATGATCGACAGCCTGACCCTCGGCTATGCACTCGACCAGCAGATGGCGGCGTTCCGCCTCTTCCAGGACGCTGGCATGACCGATCAGAAGATCAAACTCTACCTGCCGCTGAATGCGCCCGACGAATCGCCCGAAACGCTATTTGCCACCATTGATCGCATCGACGAACTCTACGAGATGTTCGGTCGCGACAAGGTATTGCCCTTCATTTTCTTCGTCGGCGTGCAGCCCAACACCCCAATCGAGAAAAAGCTCATCGCCGCCGGCTACCTGCCCAAGAGTTACGATCCGCTGACACTCAATCCCTTCCTCATCAAGAAGCTGCTCTACAACCCGCAGCCGCTGGGCCGCCTGATCGGTCGCGCCTATCTGGAGGCGCTGGAATACTCAAGCAAGATGGACGACACCCAGGGCGAATACATCGGCCGCGCCACGCTCGAAATTCTCGCCCGCGAACTTGCCAGCAAAAAACCGGCGTCCCACCAGCGCCGACTTTCATCCATACCGATCACTACCACCACACACGAGCAGGTCTGACTGGCAGTGAACCAGGTTTGATTGGTAGCGGCAATTCACAAAGCAGTCTCGCCGCCGGGCCGCCCTTCTCCCGCAAGCGGGTGAAGGGCATTCTGATGGCACCCCCGCTCCCCCAGCCCCTCCCCCTCCGGGGGGAAGGGGGGGGAAACCACCCCCGCAGCAGTCTCGCCGCCGGGCCGCCCCAAGGCGAGACGACGCGCGGCGCCAGCCGCAATCCGCTCCCATGCATGAACGGGGGCGCCCCGTAATAAACGAGCAAAGCGAGCCACAGCCACCTCCCCGTGAGGGGAGGCTGGGAGGGGCGGGCCTTACAGCCCCATGCAGACGTACTTGATCTCGAGATACTCCTCGATACCGTAGCGCGAGCCTTCACGACCGAGGCCCGATTGCTTGACACCACCGAACGGTGCCACCTCGTTGGCGATCAGGCCGACATTGACCCCGACCATGCCATAGTCCAGCGCTTCGGCGACGCGCCAGACGCGCGACAGATCGCGCGCATAGAAGTAGCTGGCCAGCCCGTACTCAGTGGCATTGGCCAGCGCGATTGCTTCAGCCTCGTCACCGAATTTGAACAACGGCGCCACCGGCCCGAAAGTTTCCTCGCGCGCGCAGAGCATCGCTGGCGTGACGTCCACCAGCACGGTCGGCTCGAAGAAAGTTCCGCCCTGAGCGTGGCGCTTGCCGCCGGTCAGCACGCGGGCGCCCTTTTCAAGCGCATCGGCAATGTGTGCCTCGACCTTGGCCAGTGCCTGTGTATCGATCAACGGGCCTTGCGTCACACCCGCGTCGGTGCCAACGCCAACCTTGAGCGCCTGCACCTGGGCGGCAAGTTTTTGCGCGAAGGTTTCGTAAATGCCCGCTTGCACCAGCAGGCGATTGGCACATACGCAGGTCTGGCCGGCATTGCGGTATTTGCTTGCCATCGCGCCGGCAACCGCCGCATCGACATCGGCATCGTCAAATACGATGAAGGGTGCGTTGCCGCCGAGTTCGAGCGAAAGTTTTTTGAGGGTCGGGGCGCACTGTGCCATCAACAGGCGACCAACCTCGGTCGACCCGGTAAAGGACAGCTTGCGCACAATAGGGTTGCCCGTGAGTTCGCCGCCGATCAGCGGCGCTGAGGCTGCCGAACCGGTCACCATGTTGAACACGCCGGGCGGGAAGCCGGCGCGCTCGGCCAGCACCGCCAGCGCCAGCGCGGTGAGCGGGGTCTGCTCGGCGGGCTTCACCACCACCGGACAACCGGCCGCCAGTGCGGGTGCGACCTTGCGCGTGATCATCGCCGCCGGAAAGTTCCATGGCGTGATGGCCGCACTGACACCAATCGGCTGTTTCAGTACCAGAAGGCGCTGGTTAGCTATCGTGCCGGGAATCACGTCGCCATAGACACGCTTGGCCTCCTCGGCGAACCATTCGACAAAGGTGGCGGCGTAAAGTGCTTCGCCGCGCGCCTCGGCGAGCGGCTTGCCTTGCTCGGAGGTCATCAGCAACGCCAGGTCGTCGGCATTAGAGACGATCAGGTCATGCCAGTTGCGCAATATCGCGCCCCGCTGCTTGGCGGTAAGCGCCCGCCAGGCCGGCCAGGCCGCATTGGCGGCATCGATGGCGCGGCGGGTTTCCGCCACCCCCATGTCCGGCACGCTGGCCAGCAATGCACCGGTGGCCGGGTTGGTGACAGCAACGGTGGCACCACTGTCGGCAGCCGTCCAGGCACCGGCGATGAATGCTTGATTGCGAAGAAGTTGCGGATCGCGCAATTGCATGAGTTTTGCTCCTTTTTTTTCGGGGTCGTCAGCAAGTCTACCGGATTAGGATTGGCCCATGCATCGCTTACTCATTCTCATTGCCTTGGGACTGGCGGGTTGCGGCCATCTTGGCAGCCCACCGGCCAGCTCGACGATCGCGCGCCTGCCAACCCGGCCAACAGAAGCACGCTTACCCGCCGACTCGCGGGCGCACGATGTCGTGATGTTCGCCTTGGGACTGGTCGATACCGGCTACCGTTTCGGTGGCAAGAACCCCGACGCCGGGCTCGATTGCAGCGGCATGGTCAACTACGTATTCAGCAAAGCTGCCGATCTGCAATTGGGTGGTTCGGCTGCCGACCTGGCCCGCCTGGGGCAACCGGTGGGGACGCCCGGCCTGCGCCCGGGTGATCTGGTATTTTTCAATACCCGCAACCGGCCCCGCTCGCACGTCGGCATCTATATTGGTGACGGCCGTTTCGTACACGCACCCAACAGCAACGGCAAGGTGCGCACCGAAAGCCTGACGCACGGCTGGTTCGCTACCCGCTTCGAGGAAGCAAGAACTTACTTCGATTAACGACAGCCAATTTTTTTCCCTTTTCCCCCTACCCGCCGGGGGGAATGGGAGAAGAACACCAAAACAGTCTCGCCGCCGGGCCGCCCCAAGGCGAGACGGCACGCGGCGCCAGCCGCAACCCGCTCCCATGCATGAACGGAAGCTCCCCGTAACAAACGAGCGCAGCGAGCAAAAGTCACCTCCCCCGCGAGGGGGAGGATGGGAGGGGTCGGGCGTTTAATACGCTGGCACTGCACGCCACCCTTCGTGGCAAAACTGCACATAAGGGTAGTAAGTCTGGGCCGACTCGCAGTAGTACCACGTGTGGTCGGACGGACGTGGCGGCGGCGGTGCGGCCGGAACCATGACCACCCGCGGCGGTCTGGGCGCTTCCAGCGCAAGCATGACACCACCCACCGCCAAACCCAAACCAAGCACGCCCAAAGCAGAGCCATGGTGGTCATGTCGGTAATGGTGCGGTTGCTTCCCGTAATAACGGGGGCGATTGTCAAAATGGCGATCGTGACGATCCGCCCGAAAATGCCGTTCCCCTCGATCTGCCAGTGCGGGGACGGAATTGGCCAGCAGCAGGCAGGCGATCAATCCGGTAGTCAATTTTTTCATGATGGTCTCCATAGTATGTCGACCAACGTTCCACCAATGCAGCCGCTGACAACCAGTTTGTAAGCGTTTATGTGGGAACGCCTCCCTGGTCGCCCTGTGGCGCACCACTCACATCAGCACGATATCGTATTGCTCATGGCTGTAGCTGGGTTCGGCCTGCAGCGAAATCGGTCGGCTGATGAAGTCCGAAAGCATCGCCACCGACTGCGACTCTTCGTCGAGGAAAAGATCAATAACAGCGGGGGCAGCCAGCACCCGCATTTCGCGCGCCGAGAACTGGCGTGCCTCGCGCAGGAGTTCGCGCAGGATCTCGTAAGCAACGGTCTGCGCGGTCTTGACGATGCCACGCCCGCCGCAGGTCGGACAAGGTTCGCAGAGAATCTGGGCCAAGGACTCGCGCGTGCGCTTGCGGGTCAGTTCGACCAGCCCGAGCTGGGTGAAACCATTCACCGAAATGCGTGTGTGATCGCGGGCGAGTGCCTTGTCAAGCTCCACCAGCACGGCGGAGCGGTGGTCGATCGACTCCATGTCGATGAAGTCGACAATGATGATGCCACCGAGATTCCGCAGGCGCAGCTGACGGGCGATGGTCTGTGCAGCTTCGAGGTTGGTCTTGAAAATCGTCTCGTCGAAGTTGCGCGCACCGACAAAGGCACCCGTGTTTACGTCGATAGTGGTCAGCGCCTCGGTCTGGTCGATGATGAGGTAGCCACCGGACTTGAGGTCGACGCGCCTGCCCAGCGCCTTCTGAATTTCGTCCTCGGCGGCGTAGAGATCGAACAGCGGTCGCTCGCCCGTGTAATGCGTCAGCAGGGGTGCCAGCTGCGGCATGTATTCGTGGGCGAAAGAGGAGAGTTTCTGGAAATTTTCGCGCGAATCAACGACGATGCGACTGGTTTCCGGCCCGGCCAGGTCGCGGAGCACACGCTGGGAGAGCGTCAGATCGTGGTGGAGCAGTGCCGGGGCGGCAGTACGCCCTCCCAAGTGGCGGATTTCCTGCCACAGGCGGCGCAGATAGGCAATGTCGGCGGCCAGTTCCGCGTCACTGGCGTTTTCGGCCATGGTGCGCACGATAAAGCCGCCGGTTTCATCCGCCGGCAACAACTGACCGATCCGTTCGCGCAACTGCTCACGGCGGCCAGCCTCGTCGTCGATCTTCTGCGAAATGCCGATGTGCTTTTCCTGCGGCAGATAGACGAGCAGGCGACCCGCGAGGGAAACCTGTGTCGTCAAGCGTGCGCCTTTGGTGCTGATGGGGTCCTTGAGCGCCTGCACCATCAGCGTTTCGCCCTCTACGATCAGCCGCTCAATGGGATGCTGCCCGTTGCCGTGCCGCTCGCCGTTTTTGCTGCTCCAGATGTCGGCAACATGCAGGAAGGCTGTGCGCTCCAGCCCGATCTCGATAAAAGCCGATTGCATGCCCGGCAACACGCGCACCACGCGACCCAAGTAGATGTTGCCGACGATGCCGCGCCCACCGATGCGCTCGACGTGCAGTTCCTGCACGGCGCCCTGCTGAATCAGCGCAACGCGGGTTTCCTGCGGGGTAAAGTTGATGAGAAATTCCTCATTCATACTGGATAACCGGACTCACGCAGCAACAACGCAGTTTCGCATAGCGGCAGACCGACGATGCCCGAATGGCTGCCACGGATTTCTTCGATGAACATGGCGGCATAACCCTGAATGCCATAGGCACCGGCTTTGTCGCGCGGCTCTCCGCTGGCAACGTAACGCTGGATTTCTGCTGCGGTCAGTGAGCGGAAACGCACTTCGCTGATCGAAAGTCGTTGCTCGATGCGTTCACTCTCATCGAAACCCTCATTGCGTCCATAGGCCACGGCGACGGCTGTCAGCACCCGGTGGGTGCGCCCGGCAAGGCGGCTGAGAATCGCGGTTGCCGCGGCATCATCCTGCGGTTTACCGACGATTTCACCATCCACGTCGAGGGTGGTATCCGCAGCCAGCACCAGGCGCGCTGGCAAACGACGCAGCTGCTGCAACTGTGCGCCATGGCGCGCCTTGGCCGCAGCGACCCGCAAGGCATAAACATCCGGCGTCTCGCCGGGCAGCGGATCTTCACAGGTGGCAGCATCAATACGGCTGCCGCTGCGAAACAGCAACAGATCGAAACGCACGCCAATCTGGGCCAACAACTCGCGCCGGCGCGGGCTTTGCGAAGCCAGATAGATGCGGGGTTCGAGCATGGTCATGATTGTTTAGCTAGTCGCGATGATAAGGATGCCCCTTTTGCAGACTATGGGCGCGATACAGCGCTTCAGCCAGCACAACACGGGCAAGGCCATGCGGCAGTGTAAGCGAGGACAGGCGCAAGCGCTCGTGTGCGCCTTGTTTGAGCACCGGATCGAGCCCATCCGGGCCACCGATGATGAAGGCGACGTCGTCGCCTTCATCCTGCCATTGCCCGAGGCGCTGCGTCAGCGCGCGCGTGTCGAGTGCATCGCCGTGCTCATCCAGCGCGATGCGCCGACAGCGGGACGGCAGTGCTGCTTCGATACGTTTCGCTTCTGCGGCCATCATCGCTTCCACCGGCTTGCCGGTGGTACGCGGTTCGGGCTTGATCTCGGTCAGTTCCAGCGGCAATTCGCGCGGCATGCGTTTCGCGTATTCGGCAAAGCCGGTGTTCAGCCAGTCGGGCAGACGTGTGCCGACGGCGACCACGAGCAGTTTCACTTTTCTGGCGTTGCGACCTTGCTGGCCACATCTCTCTTCGGCTTCATCTGCCAGAGCGATTCGAGGTCGTAGTGCAGTCGCACATTGGGCTGCATGACATGGACAACGATGTCGCCCAGATCGACCAGCACCCACTCGCCGGACTCCTCGCCCTCAATGCCAATCACCTCGCCGCCCGCCTCCTTGACCTTGTCATGGACGTTGCGGGCGAGCGCCTTGACTTGCCGCGTCGAATCGGCACTGGCAATGATGATGAGGTCAAACAGCGAAGTAAGCTTCTTGGTATTGATGATTTCGATATCGCGGCCCTTGATGTCTTCAAGGGCATTGACGGTGATTTTTTGTAGTTTGCGGATGTCCATATCAGTGGCAGTAAAGGGAATGTTGATGAATATAGTCGAGAACGGCCGTTGGCAGCAATGTAGACAGTGCAGTGTCCGGTGCATTTGCTGCAACCAGACCGCGTACCTCGGTGGCAGAAACCGTGCCGGCGATGAGTTCGAAAGTCAGAATACGGCCACTGGGCGCACTGGCCAAATCGGCCGGATCAAGGCAATGGCGATCCGTCATCTCTGCCGCCAGCGGGGGGGGAAGACTATCGAGCGGGAAACCCGGTCGGGTTGCCACCGCGAGATGGGCAAGGCCGAAGAGGTCTTGCCAACGATGCCAGCCCGATAACCCGAGAAAAGCATCCGCGCCCATCAGCAGCACCAGCGGCCGCGTCGGGCCATAGCGCTGGCGCAACCGCTCGAGGGTGGGCACAGTATAGCTGGCCGCTTGGCTGGCGACCTCGCTGGCATCCAGCTGAAGGCGCGGCTCAGCGGCGATGGCAGCCTGCACCATGGCCAGCCGATCGGCCGCCTTGACCCTTGGCGAGGCTCGGTGCGGCGGTTGACCTGCCGGGATCCACAACACCTGAGCGAGACCCAGCCGGTCAAGCGCGGCGTACGCCAGTGCCAGGTGGGCGTTATGCACCGGATCGAAGGTGCCACCGAGAATGCCCAGGGGATTTGAATTATTACCAGTCACGCTGCACCACCGCTGAATCTCCCGCCAGGTAGCGGGGAACAGGAAACCCCGATCGCTCAGGCATTCTCGTCCACGGAAGGACGGAATATGTCACGGTAACTGACGTAGATGCTGGCGGTCAGCACCGGTGCGACGAGAAACACCAGCACCATGCGCACGGCGACAAAGGCAACGTTGGTCGCCAATCCGGCGATCTGGCTGACAAGGATCAAAAGAAGTCCGGGCACAATACCCGCTACGACAACTGCAGCGAGGGTGAACATGGCAAACGCCCGCCAGTTGCGCCAAGCGGCAACCGTGCTGAAAAACATCGACTTGAGCGGACCGACGCGATCCCAGCCCGTCAGAAAAGGCGCAAACCAGAAAGCGATGATCAGCGGTGTGGACAGCAACATCAGGCGCAGCAAGGCACCCAGCATGTCGGCGTCACGCGCAGCAGCCCCGGCGCCCCCTTCTGCGGAGGGCAGGCTCGCCGCACTCTCAAGACTGGTAAACGGGTCGGCACCTTCGCCCAGCAACGAGTTTAGCCACACCAGCAAAACCGCTCCGGCTAGCTGCAGCAGACCCAGGCGTAGCATGGCGAGGCCATTGCCCTCGCTGCCGATCAGGCCGCGCAACAAGGTGGCTTTCCCGGGCGCCAGCCCTTCATCGACCAGCCGGCAACCATTGGCAACGATCAGCGTCAGAACCGGTAGCACCAGTGGCAGAAGGATCGGGCCAATGCCTGGCAACAGCACCGTCACGCTCTGCACCAGCAACAGATAAAGCAGCGTCAGTGCGGTGATCAGCGGCGGGTTGCGGCGAAACAGCCGGAAACCCTCAAGCAACCAGAACGTCCCGCGAGCAGCGGGCAAACGGCGCGCCTGCATTGCCGGCGGCTAGAACGTGCGAATGACCCACATCGGCACGGAAAGCGCTTTATCGCCGACATCCTGTCGCACGAAGCCGCCATCGCCTTTGGGGTCGATCAGGTAATAGGGTGTGCCGTGAGGCGGCGTCACCTTGATCATGTAGAGATTACCGCCCATGCGAAATTCCTCAACCTTGTCCTCACCGCGTTTCGTGATGGTGACTTGCGGTTCCAGGGCAGGATCAGCCAGGCCCGGAGGCGGGGGTGGCGGTTCGGGAAGCGGTTGCAGATCGGGCGGACGAGTCTGGGCGGCGGCCGGCAGAACTATGGCACACAGCAGGGCAAGCAGGGCAAGGCGAAATGAGTGGGGGCGCATGGCAGGGACTCGGAATGACAAAACTATTCTAACTTGAAAACGCAGCGTTTGCGCCGGGCCGCCCCAAGCAAACGCGGCACGCGGCGCCAGCCGCAATCCGCGCCGACCCCGAACCACCGCGCCCCGTGATAGCCGAGCGCAGCGAGCCGTCTAGAACCCCCCGCGAGGGGGGCGAAGGGGGGCGGGCGTTCATTTAGCTACAAATTCAGCAACAGATCGTGTTCGACCGGCAGATG
>Ga0180012_1000459_pt1 | contig 13596 bp, 13 predicted proteins | sample KR11_S2_MetaG_FD_122243 | JGI IMG/M metagenome (GOLD analysis project Ga0180012, IMG submission 122243) | Groundwater microbial communities from the Olkiluoto Island deep subsurface site, Finland - KR11_S2_MetaG | ecosystem: Environmental > Aquatic > Deep subsurface > Groundwater | place...
AGGTACGGCCCCCCGTAACGATACAAGAAATCCATGGGCGAAAAGCCAGCCAGGCTGCAATATTCGGCTAATGGTGACCACACAACATATGGTATGCGCTTGAGTCAAGTGCATACCCACATTTTTTAAATAGTAAGATGGCGAAAAATCCAGAGATGATTGAGTGGGCCTTACGTAGAAGTATTGATAATAATAAGCTGCTGATAGATGCTTTTGGGATAGTTGGTTTTATTGAGGAATGAAGATGAAGACACCAAACTTACATCATGATTTGGTGTAAGTTTGGTGTAAGTTTTGTTCGTACCACCCTTATTTATTGAAGATATTGAACGTTTCAAGGTACTATTTTTTTCAACCTAACTACAGGAAACAAGAGGAAAAGCCTGGAAATTCAACAAAAATTGTTTTATGCCTACTCAAACTCATAACCCGAAGGTCGTTGGTTCGAATCCAGCCCCAGCCCCATACAAATTCAGGGATTATAGGCTTTTCAGCCTGTAATCCCTTTCTTGTTTCCATACATCCTGCCTCTCTGCCATCACCATTCTAAAAAAACACCATACAAAGATTCACGTAACATATTGAAACACAGCAACATTATCAGATCGTGTCAAAAAAAACACTCAAGCCCCCTTGCTTTTCGGCTTCTTTATGCTCATATTTTTTTGTGAGTCCTATTGTACTATCAGCAAAACCTACCATCATTTTACATTAGTGGAGGACAATATGGATAATAAACGAAAATATTTCAGAATGGATGTACAAGGAATGGAAGCTGATATCTCTGATGATATCGGATTCTGTTCCGCACACGTAAAGGATATTTCCCGTTTTGGTATTTGCCTTTCTGACATCCCGAGAAAATTGCATATAAAAGGAAACAAGTTCTTAATGGTTGTTTCCGACCAACAGGGACATCGGTTTAAAGTGTATGCCTATGGCAGATGGGAGGAAGAAAATGGGTTTGACATGATACTTGGGGCAGAAATAAAAGACGCTCCCTTGGGCTGGACCGATTTTGTGTCCACCATAGAACCGACAGAAAAAGATGTGTGGGATTTCGTCCAGTAAAATGCAGAGATGACCACATCAGCATTATTTCAAAGAAAAGATCAACAATACCGGGAAAATTGAGCCATCATAATTTAAGATCGGCAAGCCATTCATAGTTGGTTCTTTTTCGCCATGAGCAGAAAAGAACCAACGTGCTTTATAGCAGTCTTGCTTCGCTCTGTTCATTTACATGAGTCCTAATGCTTCTTCAAAATCACTACCAGGTAGATACTGAGTAAATATATACGCCATCAATATTAATCAAGCCCCTGACCAAGCTGCTGATGCCGACTTGGCCTTATTTGAGACCAAACGACGGGGAAAAAAATACGGTTATCAGTTTTCCTGAATTCTCTGGTGCCACCCCATCTTCATTGCGATCCTCTCCATAACTAAACTTTTCCTAACTGTTCAGCACAACAACAACCTTACACATTACACAAAGAACTTCTGAGCCTTCGCTCTGGCAATCCGGGAAAGTTTCTGAAGAGAGTCCAAAGACACCCCCGCCACATTATAAAACTTTTTGATATCCTCAATCATTGCCAACCACAGACGGGCTGTCATCTCGGCATCAGCGGCGGCCCGATGAAAGGCACCGTTGACTTGCAGGTTTTTATAGCGAACCAGAGATTCCAGGTTATGACTCTGGAGATGAGGATAGATTCGCCGCGCGGTCCGGAGAGTGCAAACCATTTCACTGGTTCTTGTCCTGCCGATGCGGGCCAGCTCGGCATCGAGAAACCTACCGTCAAAGGGTGCATTATGAGCAGCAAGGGGATAATCGCCCATAAACTCAAGAAATTCTGTCATGACCCCAGCGCCATCAGGGGCACTCCGTACCATCGCATTGGTAATTCCAGTCAAACCCTGGATAAAAGGATTCACTGAAATACCGGGGTTCATCAGACTATGAAAGCGATCAACAATCCTGTTCTGATCAATCAGCACAGCACCGATCTCAATGGCACGATCTCCGCGCTGAGGAGACAAACCTGTTGTCTCAAAATCGAGAATGATGATAGGGAAATCACCCATAACTGACACCTCTATACCTGGATCGTTTGCCAGCCATCAATAATCACATGGCCAAACGTTTCCGACGCCGGGACTCCGTTTCCAGATCCGGTAGGAAAATGGCAAGCAGACCGATAGCGGGTAGAAACGAACACAAGTGATACACATAAGCAAGGCTGGTTCTATCAGCAAGATGGCCGAATACCGCAGCGCCGACCCCAGCCATCCCAAAGGCAAAACCAAAAGACATCCCGGCCACTGTGCCGACTCTGGCCGGAAGAAGTTCCTGAGCATAGACCACAATTGCCGGAAAAGCTGAGGCAAGAATCATCCCGATGGGCACACTGAGTATCCCGGTCCAGAACAGATTGGCATAGGGTAAGGCCAGAGTAAAAGGAAGCACCCCCAGAATCGAGCTCCATATCACCACCTTCCGGCCATAACGATCCCCAAGTGGACCTCCGGAAATGGTGCCAACGGCCACCGCGCCATAAAACACAAAGAGATGGAGCTGCGCGCTCTGCACCGGGAGATGAAACTTCTCAATCAGATAAAAGATATAATAACTGCCAATACTGGCCATATAAAAAAACTTGGAGAAAATCAAGACCAACAACACAGCCAGGGCCAGAGCCACTTGGCCCCGAGGCAACACTACCTGGCTCACGCCTGTGCTTACCCGTGATTTGAGCTGCATCAGCCCCTGGTTCTTGGACCAGTGACCAACCTGGATCAAAAGATATATTCCCAAAAGGGCAGCTCCAGCAAACCAGGCCACGCTGCTCTGTCCTCGGCGGAGTATGATAATAGCGGCAAGCAATGGGCCAATGGCCGATCCAGCATTTCCACCCACCTGAAACAACGATTGCGCCAAGCCATGTCGCCCCCCCGATGCCATACGCGCCACCCTTGATGATTCCGGATGAAATACCGACGATCCAGTCCCCACCAGGGCCGCCGCCAATAACAGCACCGAATAACTTCCGGCTTGGGAAAAGAGCACAAGGCCAATCAGAGTCAAACCCATACCCACGGACAGGGAATAGGGACGCGGATGCCGATCAATATAAAAACCAACCATGGGCTGAAGGATCGAGGCCGTTCCCTGAAAGGTCAGGGTGATCATCCCGATCTGAGCAAAGCTCAATCCATAATTAGTCTGAAGCAGTGGATAGATTGCGGACAACAGGGTCTGCATCATATCGTTGAGCAGATGACAGACACTGATCACAATAAGGATGGCAAAAGCTGTTTTTTCAGCTGGCTGAACGTTTACGGAGGGAAAACTCACGGGAACTTCCATTATGACGGCGATAAAAACTCTCCGCTCAAGGCCGCGTCAAGAGGGAAGTAAAAGGGACTCACGGAAATCATGTCCTGCATTATTCCGTTTCTAAATTACGCTGGTCACACACAGCGAAGCCGAGGATCGTGGAAGTAGGACCGACACGTTACTGCTTGATGCAGAATTGGAATAAAATAATGACTGAGCGTTCATGGTTATTGGCAGGATCAATAGGGCTTCTGCCCTATAAAATTGCCAGGAGGATCATAGTTACAGACCACGATCAGATTGCCCCGGCACAGACTGGTGGCACAGCCAATCTGCCTGGTATTCCTCCAGACCATCTGAGTGTAATGACCAACATTTGCAAAACGAGAGCCTTGAATCGCACCTCCCCGGTAGTGGGATTTTTCTTTTGCCCAGGCCTTGACTGCATCAGATGTTCTATAATAGCTGGCGGTGCCGATAAAGATATTCTCACCATATTTTTGTTGCCACTTGCCTGAGCGGGGACGATGTTCAATCCCACACCGGGAAGAGGCAAGATGATCAGCCCATCGCTGGGCATACACAGCCAGTTCTCCTGACCAGCACAGAGGACCGACACCGACTTCCGCCCGAATTTTATTGTGCAGAGCAACAATCTTCTCGGATTCCGGCAGACTCACACGGGAACCAGACAAATCACTATGCACAGTTCGACTCTCAGCAGCGCCCAGAGAGAGGCCCTGCAAAAGAAACACTCCCACAAACGCCATGACCAGACACCGCAAATGTTGCATATTCCCACGTACGCTCAATCTCTTTTTACTCTTCTCCAATCAAACAATTGCTTCTTTCTTTCGCTTACTCCCACACCCGACAAAGCCGCGCCAAAGAAACGTTTCTATCAAAAAAAACAGTTACATTGCAATCTTTAAAATGGAAAAACCACCAATAAGCAGAGCCACAAAGATCACGCAGAGGATATTGAAATAACGGTCAATAAAATGCATTGCCTTCTTACCCCATTTCTTTAGGAGCCAGGCGACAACAAAAAAACGGGTGGCTCGGGCGGCGACTGAGGCAAGGGTAAAAACAAACAAATTCACCTTGGCGACCCCGGCCGTTATGGTAATCAACTTATAGGGCAGAGGAGTAAGCCCGAAGATATAGACAATCCAGGCATTCCATTTATCATACACCTGAAAAAGGTACTCTCCTCCAAGACCGGCTCCAAAGGTTGTAAGGAAATAGGAGGGCAGGGCAATATCATTGCGGCCATCAACCAGCACCAGTTGCACATGCGCCACGTTCTCCACAATCCATCTGCCCATAGTTTCCCAGGCAAAAACACCAATACCGTATCCTGCCAGGCCGCCAAGAACCGAAGCAATTGTACAATAAAGGGCTATCCGCCACCATCTGGTGGGTGCGGCCAGAACCATGGGTATAAGCAGGATATCAGGAGGCAAGGGGAAAAAACTACTTTCGGCAAACGAGATACATATAAGCGCCGGGATAGCATAGGGAGTGTATGCCCAATGCAAGGTCCAGTAATAGATCCAACGATGAATATGCCACAGGGAGGAGGGGCGCTTTAAGACATCTTCACTCATCACCACACCTGCCCAGCCAGCCGGTCAACCATTCCCACAGCACTATTTGTATCAATACTCATGACTTCCTTTTTCCTCTAAGGACCTCTCCATTTTACCTTGCACCTGTCACCTCTCAACCTTTGCCTGGATAGCTGAAGACCAGTTTTTTCGCCTGCAAATCCACCTGGACCTCGCCGCCCCGGGTCAGAGCACCAAAGAGGATCTCGTCGGTAAGCACATCGCCAATCTCTGTCATAATCAGCCGCCGAAGCGGCCTGGCGCCAAAATCAGGATCATAACCCTTGGTGGCCAAATATTTACCGGCACTGGGACTCAAGGTAATGGTCACCTTCCGTACTGCCAGTTGCGCCTGTAATTCAATAATCATCTTGTCTACAACCTTTTCTACCGCTTCCGCGTTCAAAGCCCCAAAAGAGATCATAGCGTCAAGCCGGTTACGGAACTCGGGAGCAAACAAACTCTTGACCGCCTTCTGGTCACCCCCCTTTTTCTCGGTCACAAAACCAATAGGGGTGCTGCTCATCTCGCGGGCGCCGGCATTAGTGGTCATAATCAGGATCACATTCCTGAAATCCGCCTTCCGCCCTGAATTATCGGTAAGAGTCGAGTGATCCATCACCTGAAGAAGTATGGAAAAGATATCGGCATGGGCCTTTTCAATCTCGTCGAGCAAGAGCACGGAATACGGATGCTTACGGATGGCCTCAGTGAGCAGACCGCCCTGATCAAAGCCCACGTAACCGGGAGGCGCACCAATGAGGCGGGCCACCGCATGTTTTTCCATATACTCACTCATGTCAAAACGCTCAAAATGGATGCCCAATGTCTGGGCCAGCTGCCTGGCCACCTCGGTCTTACCTACTCCCGTGGGCCCGGCAAAGAGAAAACAACCGGTGGGCGACTGTGGATGACCAAGACCGGCCCGCGATCTTTTAACAGCACCCACCACCGTTTCAATGGCTGCATCCTGACCAAAAATCACCCCTTTCATGGTGGCAGCCAGTTCTTTTAAAGAACCAAGCTCAGCGTTTGATCCACTTTTGGCCGGAACCCTGGCCATGCGAGAGACCACCGCCTCCACATCCCGGACCGTGACGGTGCGGCCAATCTTACCGGCCAGACGAAAACTCGAGCCCACCTCATCCAGAACATCAATGGCCTTATCCGGCAAAAAACGGTCGTTGATATAGCGGTCAGCCAGTTCTGCTGTGGCCCTGATAGCTGTTCCAGCATACTTGACCTGATGATGCTGCTCATACTTCTGCTGTAAGCCCTGCAAAATCAGTCGGGTCTCCTCAACGCTTGGTTCCTCGACATCGATCTTCTGAAAGCGACGGGAAAGAGCCCGGTCCTTTTCAATATGATTTTTATACTCTTCATAGGTGGTAGAGCCGATACAGCGAAGAATCCCGGATTGCAAAGCCGGTTTCAACAGATTGGAGGCATCCATGGAACCGCCACTGGTGGCCCCAGCCCCGACAATAGTATGAATCTCATCAATAAAGAGGATGGCATTCTTCTTACGTTCCACCGCCTCCACTACACTTTTCATCCGCTTCTCAAAATCACCCCGATACTTGGTGCCAGCCACCAGCGTCCCCATATCGAGCAGATAGATATCTGTATCCTGCAGGAGATCAGGGACCAGGGCCTTGAGTCCTTCAGCCCGAGCAACACTGTCATCATGGATGCGCAGGGCCAACCCTTCAGCAATGGCCGTCTTACCAACGCCAGGTTCTCCCACCAGCAGGGGATTGTTTTTCTTGCGCCGGCAAAGCACCTGCATCATCCGGCTCACCTCCATATTCCTCCCAATGAGAGGATCAAGGTGACCTTCTGCCGCCCGTCGCGTAAGATTAACCGTAAATTCCTGAAGAACCTTCTCATCCTTATCTGTCTCCCTGGTCTCAGCACCGGGTTCTGGTCCAGCAGGCATTCTGGGCAGCGGCTCCTTCTGCAAGCCTTCTGAGGGCAGCCCATGGGAAATATATTCAATCACCGCCAGACGACCGACCCCTTCAGAACCGAGAAAATAGACGGCATGGGACTCGGCCTCAGAAAAGATGGCCGCCAGCACATCACCACTGTCCACCTCGTTCTTGCCACAACTCTGGACATGGGAGACCGCCCGCTGCAATACCCGGTTAAAAGCCACAGTCTGAGCCGGCTCACTGGGACCAACAGAACCCAGAGTCGGCAATTCGCCTGTAAAGAAAGCCTCCAACCGCTGTTTCAGATTCTCAATGGAGCCTCCACACCGACTGATAATATGAGTTGTCAACTCATCATAGAGCAGACCATAGAGCATATGCTCCACGGTCACATATTCATGCCTGTAGCTCTTTGCCTCTCTAATCGCTCTGACCAGTGCCGTTTCCAATGTTTTACTCAGCATCTTTTTCACCATATCCCTGTAAGCAGAGGGAAACAATTCCCGCTGAACACCATATTTAACTATATTTTCTCCATAGAACAACGCAAAGGAAAACCATTTTTTCGAGCCAGATGATGTACTAGTTCAATCTTGGTTTCACAGATCTCCCAGGTATAAACCCCAGCCACCCCGACCCCTTGCTGATGCACGTCAAGCATGATCTTGGTTGCCACCGATGTTGATTTATCAAAGATATTTTCCAGAATCGAAACCACAAATTCCATGGAAGTATAATCATCATTATGCAGCAATGCCTTATACAGCGAAGGTTCCCTGATTTCTTCCTTGTCTCTGGTAGCAACCGATCCTTGATGTTCATCTTTTGTCTTGCTCATTTTTCAACACACAACCAGGCTGTTCATTTGTATGAAGCCACTGAAAAAAATTAACATGGCCATTTAATTTCCCGGGGCGGCATAGGGTGCCGTAACGAAATAGATATAAATAACCATGTTATTTAGTAACGGCTCCTAATGTTCCGTTTTCTTCCAGGCAAACATGCTTAAAAAAAGCTCTTCCAAAAGCAAAGTTGGTGGCAGAGGCGATCCTTTGAGTTGGAATTCAGTCTTCAAAAGAAGAGCCAGCCACTCCTTTAATACCGGGCAGGAAAATTCTTCCGCCTTACTGAAACTCATGAACAGAGCATACGGATGACCTTTCAACATCTCAGTCCATTCCCCCTTTTCCTTGAGGGCAGGCAAATAGACATCCTGAAACTGTCTGGCCTGCATCCCCCGCTGCCAGGACGGATTTGCCTGCAACTGCATGGAACGAAACAGGAGCAATCTTCTTATATAATTGCGCATGGTGGCCAGAATAGCAAGGCCATGAATTCCATTTTCTACCAGACGGCCAAGAATCACCAGAGTAGAGGCAACCTGTTTTTTCCCAAAGGCCTCCGTCAATTCAAAGAGAGCATCCTCTCTGGTCCGACCCACCATTGTCTCAATATCCGCACAACTGATCAATGGCCGATCCTCAACAAACAGGGCCATCTTCTCCAGCTCCATGACCACCGCCACCGGATAAAAGCCTACCCGTTCAAAAAGCATCTCCATGGCCCGCGGCTCTATTTTTTTCTGAAAAGGGGCAAGGGTCCTGAGTGCCAACTCACGCAAGACCTCTTTCTGATTCTTCTGCGCCGCAAAACTGGCTCCCGCTTCAATAGAACAATCAACAATCAGTCCATTTTTCTTGATGAAGGTGTAAAATTGTTTTCTCTTATCAACATTTTCAGCACTGAGAAACAGAAAATTGTGTCCCGGTAAGCCCTTTTCAAAGGCGGCAAGATAGCGATCAGCAAGGGTTGCAGCCCCACCACCCCTGACACCTGTTTGCGGCCCGGACTCGGCGAGCAGCTTGTCAACCCAGCTCAGATCGCCACCAGGCTTGGCAAAGCTGAATAACTGCTGCCACTGCTCAGAGCCAATATCAGAAAACTTTTCATCCGCGTCCAGTGCGGCCAAATCTGCCAGACTCTGAAGCTGCAGACGGGCTGGGCCTGGCCGCCCCGCCTCATGGGCCAGCATTGCCTTATTCCAGATATCTTTGGCCACCGCCTTAGAATGAAAAAGACGACTGTCGGTCACTCTGTAAATCTGTCGACCAGGCAAAAGACTGAAGTTCATGATCTGGCCAAGGGTTCGGCTCGGATCCTCCTGGTCTCCATCAATGGGATGCACTGTCCCCCCGTCCTTCTGGAGCAGAGCCTGCTGCAGTATATCAGCCGCCTCACGGCACAGATATCTCTCTCCGAAAAAGAGAACTACTCGTCCCTGCTGTTCCACACTGCCTTGGTCAAGCCAGGATGTCAGTTCATCTCGTTTAATCAGGGCCATAGTTACTCAACGTTCAATCCTGTTGCTCGCCCTGCTTCTACTCCATTCTCCGTGGCAGTCTGTATCCCGGTCTTTCCACTATTCTGTTGTTCAATCTGCTTCTGATCCATGATCTTATGCAAAATAGCAGGCAGCGAACCTGGTTGCAGATACTCTTCTCCCATCCCCTGTTTAAAAATGATTGCCGCCTGATTGCTGACATCTTTCCAACTCAAGCTATCGGAACGAGAGGCAACCAGTTCAAACAAAAGTTGATTGTACGGGTTATTGACAATGGCCTTGCCGGTCCCCACCGTTGCGAGGATATCCACCTTGTTGTGAAAAAAAGTGGCCAGCTCTGAATAAACCCGAATTCCACCACAGGAACCCAGACTCAAAAACCGTTGTTTACTGACCAGATCCGCCTGAACAATAGCCCCGGACTTCAACAGCTCCTGCAAAGGATCAAGTAACTGCTCTTTTCGCCAGTAACTATGACCGCGCTGGACAAACATTTCATGCCCGCCCTTCAAGAACTGCTTCAGAAGCTGCTGCTGCTGATTCACATCATAATAAACAACAACGGAATGGGAGATCTCAATACCATTCATGTGCTTCACCCAGTCAACAACCAGAGGATACCTTACCTGCATCTGGTGAATCTGCTCCAGATTTTGAGCCGGGGCCGCCAGAAGTCCTTTCAGCTGCGCCACTGCGGCACGATCCCGGACGCTCTCTGCCGCCATCAAAGAAAAAGAAGTGGAAATCCGCGGTCGATAGCCATGGGCCATCAGGGTCTGACAATTGGAACGGAAGGACTGGGTTCCATCGTCATCACTATGAAAAACTGATAAACTGCTCAATTTCCCATCCACCTTCCACTGTGCAAAACTGGTTTTGACATACTGATCAAAGGAGATCATCCCATACTCGGACATCATCAGCCTGATCCTGATCTTATCCACCTCACCGACCAGGTGTGGATACTCTTGGATATAATATTGGAGGATTACCCGCAACTGGGTGCTGAACACCGTATTTTTATCCCGAATTGCGGTCAGCATCTTAGCAATAAGGTAGGTACGTGTCTGCGGCTCGATTGTCTGAAGCAAGGTCATGAAGGTGGCGGAAAAGAGGATCAGACTGTTTTCATCCTGAAAAGCTGATTCAGCCACCAGATCAAGGACCTGCTCCTGCTCCCGCACCTGGTCCGGGAAAAAGATGGTGAGTTTCCCTTTCTGGGCCAGACTGATGATAAAATCGGAGACATGAGTATTCTGAGGATCAATGTTTTTCAGGAAAACCAAAAGGTTACCGCCAAAACGGGTATCAATTCTTTCTTTTAAGACCGGCACCAGAATATCACGAAAAGAGGAATCGTAGAGATCACTACCACGAGAAATAAGGATATAGGCATTGGCAGTGGTGCAATCTTTTGCCCCCTGCAACCGGGCGGCAGCTGTGGCACGACGCAGCACAGCAATAGCCGCCCCTCTGCCTCCGGCAAGCCCGGTGGAGAATTCACTGCTGAAGCGGACCTGAACTTTTGCATCAAGTCGCTGAAAGATCTCGCGAAGATAACTAACAGGACAGGAAGACAAAACTTTGATCCCCACCTCCTGACCACTTGCCTCAGTGATATCATGCAGATTATTGATCTTCCAAATCAGATGATCTCCGGCATCAAAAAATGCCTGGAGCAACAAGCTCTTATCCTTGGCCTGATATGCAAAAAACTGTGAGTCCTGCACATCCTGGGCAACAGCGAAATAATTGGTAATCCAGGAAAGTGAGCTTGCAGGCGTCACTCCAGCAAGCTGAAACAAGGAACGGGCATTCCAAGCATCGGTATTTGACAATCTTTGCAGATAGCTCATATTGGCCAGGGCTGACTCCGGGGTCATCGCAGTGATCTTGCAGCTCTTTTCGGTGGCCCAGCACTGTTTTTCCGTCATTCGATTAATGAGCAGCAATCCCTTGTCAACTGTCTCTACTGTTTGCCCCGGCACTTCCAGGAAGGCCTTGAAAGCCCAGAGGGCAGGTTCTTTCAACGATGCCAGCCGATCTATCAGCCCAAACATTACCGACGGATTCAAATCTTTCACTTGACCAATGGCCATGGCCACCCGGGCTGAGACAAAATTCAGATTTCCAAGTTTTTCCAGTAACTGCCAGCAAGCCTCAGCATCCACTCCAGGGAGCGTGGCAAAATGTTCCAGGACAACAATATAGCCATATGAGATATGGGCCTGTGGCAACCGATGCAGGACTTCCAGCACTCCCTCAGCAGTCATGGAGGGTAAACCACCAAAAACTCTGAGAGCCCGCATATTGGTATAACTCAAGTTCTTGATCAATTCTTTGGCCTGGGCGAGCTGTTTCGCATCCATCTTCACCTTGGCCAGGACCTCCATCGTCTGTATAGAAGCCTGTTCCGTAGCAAGATCGCTACTGATTTTACCGCTACCACCACCCAAACCGGCAAGACTACTTGGCGTCCACGACAAGAACAGCACCAGCACAAAAACCAGCAGTAGTCCCTCCCCACTCATCACCTTTTTCAACTTTTGCATTCCCACTTCATCACTTTTATGTTTACTATTCCCTGACATCAAATCCATAACACTTTCTCACGCCTCCTAACCTTCAAAACAAAAAATCAACAATAATCAATTCCCGATAACCTGTAAAAAAAAAATTCATGCAACCGCGCCATTCCCATTTTTTCCCCTCTCTCTGCCTGGTTTTGGCCATGTTTCTCTGGGGAAGTTCTTTTGTTGCCATGAAACTGGCCTTTCAGGATTATCACCCTATGGTAGTCATCTTTGGCAGAATGTCGGTTGCCTCACTGGCCTTCCTCTGTTTTTTACCCAGATTTCGAACCATCCATATTCGCCGCCAGGACTGGCATCTCTTCGCTGTCATGGCGTTAAGCGAGCCCTGTCTTTATTTCTTTTTTGAAGCGCTTGCCCTGCAAAACACCAGCGCCTCACAGGCGTCACTAATCACCGCCATGTTGCCGCTGCTGATCACCATTGCCTCTATCTGCCTTCTCAGTGAAAGAGCATCGAAGCAAACCCTGACCGGTCTTTTCCTGGCAATGGGCGGGGCCATCATCCTCAGCCTTGGAGGATCAGCAAACGAGCAGGCCCCAGCACCCCTGCTCGGTAATTTCTATGAATTCATGTCCATGATCTGTGCCACGATCTATACCATCACCGTCAAACGACTCACCGCCTTCTACCCGGCGTTCTTTCTCACCGCGATCCAGGCCTGGATCGGAGCCCTTTTCTTCGCACCCTTCCTCGCTCTGCCCCAAGTCCCGCTGCCTGTATCCTTTCTCCTTGTACCCATGTCTGCCATCCTCTATCTCGGGCTGGCTGTCACTCTTGCCGCCTATGGTCTCTACAACTACGCACTGGCACAGATGGAAGCAAGCAAAAGCTCAATCTTCATCACCTTGATTCCCCTGTTCACCCTGCTGCTCAGTCGGATTCTCTTTAATGAAACCTTTACACCATTGCAGTATTTTGGCGGATTTACTATATTTTTTGGTGTATCAATGAGTCAGGATTTTTTCAGAATTTCAGCAGGAAAATTATTTCGGTACAGAACATAACCGTGACAGATCACGTATCAATGAGGAACCAAGCAATGGACAAACAACTCCAGAAACAATTAGAGGAACTTTTTTTAGCAATGACACGCGGTGCTGCCCGCAAAAAGATCTACGCCCTGCGGGCTCGACAGGAGGGCAACAAGGCTCTTGCCTGCCTCTTTGCAGCCATAAGCAGCTCAGAGTCCGCCCAAGCCGCCCGCTTTCTTATCCAGCTTCGCGGCCAGACAGGTAGCAACGAGCAAAATTGTTCCCTTGCCTTCACCGATGAGATCCCTGCATCCATCACTCTATACGAAAAGGCAGCAGGGCAGGCGGGTGACGTACATGACAAGGCCATACACAGCGCCTGTTCCCAATCTGTCAGAGTCCAGCGCATGCACATGAACCTGAAGAAGAAACTGGAAAAAAAAAGCCAGGACAAAGAGAGTAAGGTCAGCTACCACATCTGCCAATTCTGCGGATTTATCATGGCAGACAAAGCCCCGGAAAACTGCCCTATCTGCACCGCCCCGGCCAGCCGCTTTCAGGAGATCACTACCTGAAAAGAGCCCACATACCCGGGATAACATGTGCTCACGGCCAGCCCTTGTTCTCCAAACAAGAAAGCCCGTAACTTATTAAAGTTACGGGCTAATAAAAAAAATGGTGCCGCAGGCGAGAGTCGAACTCGCACGACCGTGGGCCACTACCCCCTCAAGATAGCGTGTCTACCAATTCCACCACTGCGGCGCACTTCTTTATTTTTTTTCTTTATTTTCGGCTGCTGTTCC
>Ga0180012_1000460_pt1 | contig 13593 bp, 11 predicted proteins | sample KR11_S2_MetaG_FD_122243 | JGI IMG/M metagenome (GOLD analysis project Ga0180012, IMG submission 122243) | Groundwater microbial communities from the Olkiluoto Island deep subsurface site, Finland - KR11_S2_MetaG | ecosystem: Environmental > Aquatic > Deep subsurface > Groundwater | place...
ACATACTTTCTGCTTAAGGGAATAAAGGAAGGCAATTCTGAGCTTGGAACGCTTTACAATTACCTTAAACCGCAGGTTGAAAGGATTGCGAGGAAAACGTATAATAACGAGCAAACCCCAGGACTGATTGCTCCGAAGGGGCTTTTGAACCTGAGACTTTACGAGCAAGGAGGCATATTATGAGAAAAATTACCCTGTTATTCCTTTTTTTACTTATGTTTGCCGGCTGTGCCGGAATAGATATAAAACCCATTACTGCCGAAAGAGCACAAAATGCACACGAAACAGGCACGGATGACAAAGGATATATTGTTTACAGTCCACTGGTTATTATTGAGATTAAAGAAGAGGCGATATGTATAGAGAAAAATGCCAGCGGAACATGTGTGAAAAGTGAAATTGGCTATAAAGCGGAAAAATTCACCGATTTGTTACCTGACTACAGCAAACCATTTCTGGTCAGGCCTCGGTCCGGGTTCGGGAAAACCGATGTAGAACTTAGTATCAAGGACGGCTGGTGTCTGGATTCAGTAAAGGACAAATCCGATAATACTGCGGTGCTTGATAATGTTATAAAAGCCTTAAAAGAACTAACACCTATTCCTGCAGCAAAACAATCAAAATCCAGTGATGAGACGAAGAGAGGTCCCAAACCAGGACTTTATAGGCTGAAATATTCAAAAGAAAGAAATCTCGAGCTTGTGCCGCTGTTGATTTATTAAAAAGAGTGAAATAGAAAATGAAACCCGCATCAAATCATTTTTTGTATTTAAGGGAGGTGAAAATATGTATAATATAAAAGTTATAACGCTTTGTTTATTTATAGCCTTGATTTTAACCAATTGTAGACCCATGTAAGTAGTTGACAATTGGATGATATAGATATTAAGCGGGATAAAAGCACCGTCTAATGGGTGGGTTTGCTTAATCGAGAATAGAGGTTGGAAAATGTTAGCCAGAAGTAGAGTAAAGGATATTATAAAAACAATATTGTCAGGTGAGTTATGAAAAAGATATTTACATGCTTTCTAATCTTTGTTCTGCCAATTATGCTGGCTGGCTGTACATTGCCAACACCCCTCTGGAATGCGACCTTGAAGGGTGATATTAAAGAGGCAGAGAGGCTCTTGGCCGGCGGGGCTGATATGAACGTGAGGGTTGGTGTGGGGTATGATAGTTATACCGCTTTGCACGGTGCCGCGATGTCCGGCCATGCCAATGTTGCAGCCATTCTCATTGAAAAGGGCGCTAATGTGAACGAGAGTGGGGGATTAAAGAGAACTCCTTTGTGGCTGGCGAGTTTCAACGGACATTCTGATGTTGTCCATATTTTGCTTGAAGCAGGAGCAGATCCTACCATAAAAGGTTACACTCAAGCCGTAGCAGGTTACGATAAAACGCCTTTACAAATAGCGCAAGAAAAGGTTATTCGGTCATAGCCCGTATGCTCAGAGAAGCTGAGCAAAAAGAGTATAAAAAGCTTTATGCAAAAGAAACAAAGGAAAGCGATCAGAAGCCTGGAAAAATCACACGTAGAGAAACTTACAAACCCGCAATCATCAAATCCGATGTTGACGAACTTCCTGTGATGCAGGCAAAGCCGAACAAGAACGCCTACGCCATCGTTATCGGGGTTGAGAAGTACCGCCAGAAACTGCCGAAGGCTGATTTTGCGGACAATGATGCCAGGATTATGGCAGAGTATCTCACAAAGGTCATGGGCTATCCTGAAGAAAATATTGTTACGCTTATAAATGACAGAGCGCTGAAGAGTGATTTTGAAAAATATCTGGGAAAATGGCTTTCCAATAACGTCGAGAAAGACAGCTCTGTTTTTGTCTATTATTCAGGTCACGGAGCCCCGAATCCTAAAACTGGAGATGCGTATCTCGTTCCATACGATGGAGACCCCTCGTTTATTGAAGAGACGGGATATCCCTTAAAAAGGCTTTATGCGAAGCTCGACAAACTGCCTGCCAGAGAAATTATCGTTGTCCTTGACTCCTGTTTTTCAGGCGCAGGCGGCAGAAGCGTTCTTGCAAAAGGTGCCCGGCCACTTGTTATGAACATGGACAAACAGGTGTTTCACAGTGACAGGATAGCAATCCTTTCCGCCTCATCGGGAAGTCAAATAAGCTCGACCCATGAGAAGGAGGGGCACGGCCTCTTTACATACTTTTTGCTCAAGGGGATCAAGGAGGGCAATGCTGAGCTTGGAACGCTCTACAATTACCTTAAACCGCAGGTGGAAAGGATCGCTCGAAAAACGTATAATAACGAGCAAACCCCAGGGCTGATAGCACCGGTAGGGCTTTTGAACCTGAGACTTTACGACCGGTAGCTTCAGGAGGTGTGTGGTTATGAAAAAGATGTTTGTATATATTTTAATCCTTGCTCTTTTAGTTTTGATAGCAGGCTGTGCTACGCCGCTCATGAAGGCTGCGAAGACCGGTGACGTTAAAGCAGTCAATGCTCTATTAGAGCAAGGGGCTGATATAGATGAGAGAAATGAAGGGGGAACAGCTTTAATATGGGCAGCCCACTACGGTTCAACTAGTATAGTGAAGCTCTTGCTTGACAAAGGTGCTGATGTAAATGCAACAGATTATTATTGTGGGTGGACTGCTTTGTACTCAGCGGTATGGGGTGGCCATGCTGATATAGTTCAAATCCTGCTTGCCAGGGGTGCTGATGTTAGCATAGTAAGCACAGCCCCCAGGGCTAACTCCAGGACTCCCTTACAATTAGCGGAAGCAAAAGGGAATACACTAATCGCACGAATGCTGAAGGTTGCAGAGGAAGAAAAATATAAGGGGTACGTAAAAACGGAGAAGCCGCCAGCCTACGCATCCCGTGAACCATCTGCCGCTGTCAAATCCGATGTTGACGAACTTCCTGTGATGCAGGTGAAGCTAAACAAGAACGCCTATGCAATCGTCATCGGAGTTGAAAAGTACCGCCAAAAGCTGCCCAAGGCTGATTTTGCAGACAATGATGCCAAGATTATGGCAGAGTATCTCACAAAGGTCATGGGGTATCCTGAAGAAAATATTGTTACGCTTATAAATGATCACGCGGCCAAGAGTGATTTTGAAAAGTATCTGGGAAAGTGGCTCCCCAATAACGTTGAAAAAAACAGCTCCGTATTTATCTATTACTCAGGACACGGCGCGCCAAACCCGAAAACCGGTGATGCCTTCCTTGTGCCATACGATGGAGACCCCTCGTTTATCGAAGAAACGGGATATCCCCTGAAAAGGCTTTATGCAAAGCTGGACAAACTGCCTGCCAGAGAAATTATCGTTGTCCTTGATTCCTGTTTTTCAGGCGCAGGCGGCAGAAGCGTTCTTGCCAAAGGCGCCCGGCCTCTTGTAATGAATATGGAAAAGCAGGTGTTTCACAGTGACAGGATTGCAATTCTTTCCGCCTCATCAGGAAGTCAGATAAGCTCGACCCATGATAAGGAGGGACACGGCCTCTTTACATACTTTTTGCTCAAGGGACTTAAAGGGGATGCCGATACCAATAACGACGGGACAATAAACATCGGGGAGCTTTACGGATATATCAGTCCCAATGTAGAACGGATCGCCAGAAAGGTCTACAATAACGAGCAAACTCCGCAGATAATCGTTCAAAATAACCAGTTAAGCCGACAAATACTATTTATAAAGTGAAAAACATGAAAAAACTTTTAGTAATTTTCTGCATACTTATCCTCCCTGTTTCTTCTTTCGCTTCCGAAAAACCTGTATGGGTGGAGGCAACGGGAGAAGCTTGTCTCGGAGAAATTGATACCCCTAAGGAAGTAAAAGAAAGGGCCAGGAGGGACGCTCAGAAGAACGCGCTGGAAAAGGCTGTGGGGGTTTTCATCAAGTCCCACACCCTCGTATCAAACAGTCAATTAGCGGAAGATTTGATATATGCCGCCGTGAGAGGACAAATCGAAAAGTCTGAGATACTTCACGAGGGATGGGACACACAGGAAAGAAGCCTTTACAGGGTAAAGCTTAAGTCTCTCATCAAACCGGTGTATCCCGAAAAAGGGAAAGGGCTTTCCATTAAGGCGTATCTTTCCAAAACAGATCTGAAAGAGGGTGAGGAAGTCAGGATATTTTACGAGGCGAGCAGCGACTGCTACGTTTATATCTTTTCCGTTGCCGCGGACGGTTCGGTGACCCTGCTTCTGCCGAACTCGATTCACATGGAGAATCTAACGAGAACAGGGAAAGCTTACGAATTTCCCACTTCCGACAGCGAGATCCGTCTAAAAGCCATGTTCCTTCCCGGCTACAAAGGAAAAATCGCGGAAGAAAGGATCAAACTGATCGCCACCAAAGAAAAAGAGGAGATTCTATCGTTAGGGTTTCATGAGGGAATGTTCAAGGTCTATGATTCACAGTCAACAGGAATGATCAGTGATCTTGTAAAGAGACTTAATAGAATAGATCCAGATAAGTGGACAGAGGCAACGGCAGTTTATACTCTTACAAGATAATTTCGTAGTGCCTGAATTTTTCAATCCACAGATTTCGCAGATTACCCCAGTACCATCTGCCGGAACATACAAGGCACGGATTAATTTGGCAAAAAGGTGGACAAAGATTTTGTATTTGGTTTAATTTATTGATTTCGGACATACTTATAGTGTAGTGAATTTCATAGCTATCATGTGATCTATTTCATTGCATTCATTGCGGTTCTTATAAAAACAAATTATGATAAAAGCGTAAAAATGCTTTTTATGTAAGGTTGTCAATATTATGAAAAGAAAACATCGCATAACAAAAAGATTCTTGTTGCTGATAATCATATTTGCAAGCCTTTATCTTGCCGGATGCGCAGCTGTCGGCACAAAAACTGCAATTGTTTCCGATATCAAGACCGCCTTTAAAGGGACTTACAAGGTTGATCCATACATGGAAAAGCATATGCCGCGGACCATTGCTGTTCTTCCATTTATTGATGAATCAAAAAGCCAAAAGGGGGCTGAAGCTGTGCGAAGAGGTTTTTATAATCATTTCAGCTCACTGCCATTTACTGACATGGAGTTGTTCCGCGTTGATCATGAACTCAGAAAAGCCGGCCTGTATGACCAAGATGCAATTAACAAAACTCCGCCCGAAAAATTCAAGGAGATCCTCAACGTAGATGCGGTTATTTTTGGAACCATTTCAAATTTTGACAAGCTCTTTGCAGGCGTTTATTCACAGGTCTCTGTCGGCGCTGAAATAAAGATGTACGATACTCAGGGGCATTTTCTGTGGTCAGGCACGCATGTGGCGCGCATACATGAAGGCGGTATTTCCACCACGCCTGTCGGCATTGTTGCTTCAATTATCGCCGCGGCCATAAATATAAGAGACATACAACTGCTTAGAGCATGCGACGATCTTTTCAGGGATATGGTCAAAACAATCCCTGCTGTGAAATATGCCGAAGCACTCCTAAAGCCGCACATTGAGATGCTGGCACAGGATTCAAAAGGAGAGCCCAAAAAAGCCGGCGATATAATTAAGGTGGCATTAAAAGGTAATCCAGGAATGCAGGCATGGTTTGATATGGGTGGTTTCAAAAAAGGTATTGACATGGCGGAGGTTGAACCCGGGGGATATGTAGGATCTTACAGGGTAGTGCCGGGAGATAATATAAAGGATGTTGTTGTTACAGGGTATTTGTCTGATGATGCAGGTAATACAACAAGCCGGGTTGATGCAATCCAAACCATAACCCTTGATACAACTCCGCCAAATGCCCCAAAAAACCTGACAGCTACAGGTCGTGATAATATAGTTGTGTTAAGCTGGGATAAAAATACAGAATATGATCTTGCAGGGTATGTAGTTTACAGGAGCGACACTCCGCTCAGCGGTTTCACGAAGATAGGACAGACTGAGTTTGCCGGGTTTGAGGATAAAAATGTAATAAATTTAACAGCCTGTTATTATAAAATTTCTGCCGTTGATCCGGCTGGGAATGAAAGCAGCAAGGAGGAGCATGTTACTGGAACGGCAGTGCCTCCAGGCCCTACTTATGTAAAAGGTAAACTGGAAAAGAATACAATATGGTATGCGGGAGCAAGCCCATATCTCATTGAAGATACAGTAATTATTCCGGAAACATGCTCTCTTTTAATTGAGCCTGGCACAATAATTAAATCCAGTGGAGGCGGCCTGGTTATTAGAGGCGGAATAATTGCAAGCGGCAGCAAAACCCAGATAATTACCTTTTTATCGGTCAATGAGAGTGCTTTGGAAAGCGCTTGGGAGGGGATTACATTTGACAGTGTTAAAGGTGATAAGAATCTGCTTGTATTTTGCCGGATTAAAAATGCAGTCACAGGGGTTGAAATTAAGTCATCATCGCCGGAGATTAGAAACTGCGAATTTGTAAAAAATGATATCGGCATTAAAATTATCGGAGGTTTTTCAAATCCACAAATAGAAGACTGCATAATTCATGACAACAGTTCCGCGGGCATTGAGATTATAGATGGTGCAAAAGTTTCCATCACAAATAACCGCATAAACAACAATAATGCAGGGCTTTTGATTCAGGATGCAGGATCGGTTTCAGTAAAAGGCAATTTAATAACTAATAACAAAGGCTTCGGCATTGTTGTTAAAAACAGCGAGGCAGCAATTTCAAAAAATAATATTTATGATAATGCCTTGTCCGATATGGAAGGCGCGTTCCAGGGCAAAGCTGCTGATGCTAATGATAACTGGTGGGGTAAAGCTGACTGGCATGACCTTTTGACCAATACAAATGGGCGGATAAATATCAAAACAATCCTCGATGGTCCGTATCCTGATGGAAAATCGATTGCTATTCCGGTTATAACGGAAAATCTTGGCGGACGGATTGATAAGGATTCAATCCTTGCATTCTCTGACAGCCCCTACAGAGTAACAAATGACCTGATACTGGATAACGGTGCAACACTTTATATCCAGCCCGGAGTTAAGCTTTTATTTGACAAGCAGTTTTCGATTATAGCAAAAGACGGCGGCGTAGCTGCCATGGGAATAAAAGATAATCCGATTATATTTACATCTTCAGGCTCTTCCCCTTCGCCCGGAGATTATACATATGCCGTATGTTTTTCAGAACCGACCAAAGTCAGCAGCTTTTTTAAATACTGCAAATTTGAATATGCCACAACAGCTATAGATGTCAGGCATGGAATGCCTGAAATCGCATACTGTCATATTGTAAATAATTCTCAAAGCGGCATCCGGTGCGGCAATGATGCCGGACCGAGAATATTGTATAATACGATTGCAAAAAACCTGGGAACTGGTGGAATAGAATGTGTGGGCATGGCAAAACCAAAAATTCATTATAATAACTTTCTGGAAAATGCCGTGGCAATTCAATCTTTTTCAACTATTTATATTGATGCCCGTCATAATTTCTGGGGCAAGGTGCCGCCTGACGATACAGTAATATGGGGTAAAAATATAAACATAACACCCTGGCTCGAAATGCCTGACATGGATGCATTTTCTATTACACAAGAGAAGGAAAAACCAACTATTTCCACCACGGAGGACACAGAGACCACAAAGAAATAGAAGGATAAAAAACAAAATATTTACAACTACAGATAGTTTTTTGCATAATACTATAAAATGGATAGAAGACTTTTTATAAAGCTTTTAAGTCAAAGCGCCTTGGTTTCATATGGCTTATTAGCTTGTCCATATCTTGGATGGGCTAAGAGCGCTTTTGATTATGCGCTGGAAGGACAGGAACTGATTCAGCAGAAAAATTTTGCTGAAGCAATCAACGCGTTAAAAGAATCCACAAGAATAGATCCAAACAGCGACTGGTCATATGGCCTTCTTGGACGAGCACATCTTGGTCTCGGGCAAAAGGCTGAAGCCGTTGCTGCCTTCAGGGAGGCTGTTCGCCTGAATCCCCTTGATACTTATTCCCGCATGATGATTGAAATCGTAACGCAAAAGCCTTTACCAAAACTGGAAAAAAAGAAAAAACCTGTTTCGCCTCTTGAACAAGAGGCTTACAGTGAAGAAGCATTGATGAAAAGCGAACTTAAAGCCGAGGAGGGCCTTGAATATCAAGTAAAGCGTGTTGTCATAGATGCAGGGCACGGTGGATTTGATTCAGGAGCTGTCGGCAAAAGCGGCCTTAAAGAAAAAGATGTAACATTGGATCTATCTTTAAAACTTCACGAAAAACTCAAGGCAGATGGAAAAGTCAAATCTTTTCTGACAAGGACGGGCGATTACTACGTTCCCTTGAGTGATCGTACAGCTACCGCAAACCAACACCAAGCAGACCTGCTTATCAGCGTGCATATCAATGCAAACGAAAACAAAACACCTCATGGATCAGAAACTTATTTCTGTTCTGAAAAGGCATCCAGTTCAGAAGCAGAAAAAGTTGCAGCCCTTGAAAACTCGGTTATCAAATTTGATGAGCCGTACAAGAAAAAAGCCGGTTATATAGATATCGAAGAAATTTTATTAAAATTCGAGCAGCAACTTTACTGGAATGAAAGCGGAAAATTTGCAACTACATTTCAAGAACGTTTTAAAAAATGGCTGCCTCTTAAAAGCAGGGGTGTACATTCAGCAAACTTTTATGTTCTGAGAATGGCAAAAATGCCTTCCATACTGCTTGAAACAGGATTTATATCCAACGCAAATGATGAGGAAATGCTCAAAAAACCTGCATTCAGAGAAAAGATTGTAAACGCAATAGCAAGGGGGCTTGCTTGAAAAACAGTGGTCAGTGGTCAGTGGTCAGGAGCCAGAGGTTAGAGATCAGGGGCCAGGAGCCAGGGATCGGATGTAGGGGTTGGCCTACGTGCCTGTCCAATTCATGGGTTAGGGGAAAATATGTCTTCCTTGCCATTTGTCTGTTTTTTTGTTGCAGCAGTTTCGTTGCAGCGGCAGACGTAAATGATTTGCTTTTCCAGGGAGCTGATTACCACTACAAGGAAAATTTGGAACAAGCTATAATAAAGTTTGAAGCCGTGACCAGCATTGATCCAAAAAACGAGTACGCCCACAACCAGCTCGGCATTCTTTATGCGAAAAAAAATCGTTATGAAGAAGCATTTAAAGAATTTGCAACTGTTGCAAAACTGGATGATAATAATACTTTTGCAATTCTATGGTTAGGCATTCTTCATTTGCGTAACGGCGAAATGAATAACGCCTTTGAAAAGTTTAATAAAATAATTCAGATAGACCCAAACAATGCCGATGCATATTATTTTCTTGGAACTCTGTATAACTTCAGACATAACCCTGCCATGGCGATAGAATATCTGAAAAAAGCCCGAGATGCCGATTCTCAGGAAGCAGACACTCATTTCAGACTTGCAAAAGCTTTTCATAATGTTGATATGATTGCAAATGCTATGCTTGAATACATGAGGGCAATCGAAATTAAGCCAAACTATACAAAAGCGACAAATGAAATAGGCTGGATTTATTATAACAAGGGTGATAAAGAAGGCGCTATATCTCAATGGAAAAAAACGCTAACTATAAATAATAAAGACAGGGACTCGATTTTAAATCTTGCCAAGGCATATAATGACCTTGCATGGGATTCACTAAAGTCAGGAAAAACAGAGGAAGCAATAAAATACTGGGGAAAGACAATCGCAATAAATCCCGGCAACAAAGCAGCAAAATATTATTTAGGGAAATATAGTTTAAAATCAAAAGGATAATGGAAAGCGCTCACGCAATAAATTTGAGTTAAAAATATTAGTCTTATTTAAGAAGTTAAACCAAGGAGGTAGAGTATGAAAAAATATTCGATTTTATCAATGGTTCTCGCGGTTCTATTAATTTTGCCGGCATATGGATTCTGTGAGGAATGGCAGGAAGTCATTGAACGCATGGAAAACGGCAGTATTAACTGGACAAAAGGAATAATTCAGGCCACTGGCATAGGAGCTCCTCCGGAAGAACACTATGGTAAACCCCAGGCAAGACCTATGGCTTTGAGAGCCGCACATATAGATGCTATGCGCAACCTTCTTGAAGTTACACAAGGAGTAGCGATTAGCTCCAGCACCCTGGTCAAAAACTTTGCTGTTACAAATGATGTAATAATGGCCAAAGTAAGCGGCATGATAAAAGGAGCTCAGGTTGTTAAACAGGAATATCTGTCGGACGGAACGGTCGAAGTTACAATGCAGATGAGCCTTCATGGCGGTTTTGCTCAACTTGTCCTCCCACAGGAAATTAAACAGATTGAGCCCATTAAATCGGTTCCGTCAAAAACAATTACACCTGAAGCTCCTTCAGTTGAGCCATCCGAACCATCTCTTGCTGTGCTTTCTAAAACCTCGGAAATATATACAGGTTTGGTAGTTAATGCCATTGGACTAAACGCAAGGCCTGCCATGTCTCCAAAAATAATTGATGAAAATGGGCAGGAAGTTTACGGCTCCGCCTTTGTCAGCCGTGAATATGCGGTACAGCAAGGAATGAGCGGTTATGCAAAGGATATAACAGCAGCCCAGAGCAATCCAAGAGTTACAAATAATCCTTTAACTGTAAAAGGGTTAAAAACAGAAGGTCCCGGCAATGCTGATATAGTAATCAGCAACGCAGATGCTTCTAAGCTGAGAAGCGCTTCCGAGCATCTATCATTCATGAAAAAATGCCGTGTAATGATTATTGTTGATTAGGTTGAAAATTGCCGATCAATAAATATTTTTAAGATATTAAAAGGAGAAACCATATGTATGCTAGAAAAATACTTTCTATTATGTCAATTGTTTGCTTGTTTTTTCTGCTGGCATGCGGCCCAAAACCAGTAGCGCCAAAAGCAGAGCTGGATACTCCTGAACATCATGTCATAACCGGCAATAAACTCCTGAAAGCAGGCGAGATTGATAAAGCATTTAAAGAATTCGACAGAGCAAAAATGCTGGATCCGGAGTATTCCCCAGCCTATGTTGGCTTGGGCCTTGTATGCGGCTTAAATGGTGATTTCAAAAAAGGCTTTGCTTACATGGATAAAGCCGAAGATTACGCCAAAGAAAAGAACCATGCAGTCACGGTTAATATCGGATATATGCGTCTTTATATCTTGGGCAAAGAAAAAGTCGATAAAAAATGGCTCAATGAAGTTGAAAACTACTATAAAGATGCAATAAAACTCACACCTGACTGCTCTGAAGCACATTTTTACATGGGCATAGCCTATAAAATGTCTTATAATTTCCAGAAGGCCGCCGAACAATTCACCAAAGTTCTCAATCTTAACAAAGGCTTTGTTGAAGAGGCAGATAAAGAATATGCGATTATCCAGAAAATCGAAAGAGCCATGCCTGGAACATCTGTTGGAAAGAAAATTGCACTGCTTGAAAAGATAACCCGTGCTGATGTTGCTGCTCTCTTTATCGAAGAATTAAGAGTAGATGAACTGTTTAAAAACAGAACACCAAAGGAATTCGACACTTCTTTTAAAAGTCCGGAAAAAGAATTTAAAACCGGCGAATATATAAAAATTCCACCTGCAACCGATATTGCGGATCATGTACTGAAGGCCGATATCGATGCTGTAATGGAAATCGGCATCAAGGGCCTGCAACCTTATCCGGATCATACTTTCAAGCCCTATGAAATGATAAACCGCGCAGAATTTGCAATGATGATTGAGGATATAATGATAAAAATAACCGGCGTCGAAGGACTTGCCACCAGGTTTATCGGCAGCGTATCACCTTTTACGGATCTGAGGAATGATCTGCCGTACTTTAATTCGGTAATACTGTGTACAACCCGCGGCATTATGGTTGCAAAAGATCTTAGAAGTGGCGAATTCGATGCTATGGGAGATGTTTCCGGAGCTGAAGCTCTTTTAAGTCTGCGTGTTCTTAGAACTCAGCTTGAAAAATACTAAGTAAGCATTCAAAGGTTCAAAGGTTCACCGTAAAGCCTGAACCTTTGAACCGTGAACCCTTACTATTTTTTTAATTGGAGCAATAGCTATGAAGCTTTGTATAAATAGAGCTGTCCTTTTTATTGTCCTTTTGCTTGTTCTTTTGCCTTATCCTGTACAAGCTGAGAATGAAGTTCTTTCAGTTGAAATTGAAAAAGGAAAAACTGAAGTTACCCTGCTTGAAGGTAAGGCTTTTCTTGAAAAAAAAGACGCGGCAAAAGCTCAAGATATCTGTAAGGGCGATTATCTTGTATCAGGCGACCGTATTAGCACAGACAAACAATCGAGGATAGAACTAAAGCTTCCGGATGAAAGTTTTATCCGTTTTGACGAAGAGACAACCTTTGAGCTGGCATCAGTTGATTTTGATGAAAAAACCAATAATAGAAACATAGACGTAAACATGGCTCTTGGTAAAACATGGGCTAATGTGTCAAAATTTTTGGGGGAAAAAGGACGTTTTGCTGTTTCAACCAGAACGGCTGTCGCCGGTGTTCGAGGTACAGTATACAGGATTAATGTTAATAAAGACGAGTCAGTAGTTGTAAAAGTCTACTGGGGAGAAATAGATGTAGGCGCTCCCTCTAAGGTGGGCCATGTCGAGCCTCCTGAAAAAGTCATGAAACCTTCGACTGTAGCAGGGCCACAGCCTGTAGCCGGTCCTCATCCTGTATCTATGCAAGAGTGGACATATATCGTAAAGGCATTGCAGCAAATTGTTATAAGGCCGGATGGTACAGCCACAAAGCCTGAAGGATTTGATTTGGCTGAAGACGACTTGATTGAATGGGTACGATGGAATAAGAGACTGGATGCAGGGATAAGAAAATAAGTAAACGTTCACGGTTCACGGCTCACGGTTTTTTTATAAATTTTGTAATGATTGAAGCATCTTAACCGTTAATCATGAACTGTTACGTCAAATGTTAGATCATCCGGCCACTCTCTTTCATGGCCGTCCATTATTCCCTTTTTACATGCATCTATAACAATGCGGCCATCCTGAAAGATCATATCTCTTCCCGGATCAACATTATTGAAAACCTTCCAGAGCATAAGAGAGTTGTCGGAAAGATCAATTTCTTTGTCAAAAAGTATAATTATATTGAACATGTCAAGCTCGTCCAGTCCGAACAAAATCCCGGCAAAATCTTTACCGCCTCTTTGTTCTGTCTTTTCAACTGAAACAGCGAGTATTCTATTTATACAATTTTCTTTTTCAGACAAATGATGGAATAGATGTCTGCACTTAACAGAACCAGGCAGCCTGTTGGTTATTAAACTTGACAGATTAATACCAGAGGGCGTCTTTTTTAAGGATTTTTTGTCTCTTCTTGGCAGTTCTCCTTTGAATCTTGTGGTAAGATCAATCCCTATCTTGTTCCCGAAATTTTGCATGGGAGATGAGTGGTCAAGCACATCAAGAACACCTTTTGTCAGGGTAATATCCGAAGTAATATCGAGCCTTGTTACCAGTTCTTCTATTACTCTGTCCGGATTCTGAGGATTGACTTTTTTGTCAACAGCAACAATTGCTTTACAAAAACTCATCTGTCCCTGTCCCCAGAGTCCGCTCATTACTTTCTGCGCATGCCCTGAATATTCTTTGTCAATAGATATAATAACTATGTTATGAAAGACTCCTTCCCAGGG
>Ga0180012_1000462_pt1 | contig 13557 bp, 14 predicted proteins | sample KR11_S2_MetaG_FD_122243 | JGI IMG/M metagenome (GOLD analysis project Ga0180012, IMG submission 122243) | Groundwater microbial communities from the Olkiluoto Island deep subsurface site, Finland - KR11_S2_MetaG | ecosystem: Environmental > Aquatic > Deep subsurface > Groundwater | place...
TCGCCCTCAACACTTACACCATTGAGGCCTCTGCCGGGGCAAACGGTTCAATCAGCCCCAGTGGTTCTGTGACTGTCAATCACGGTAGTGACCAAGGATTCTCCATCACTGCTGACGCCAACTACCATATAACTGATGTCGTGGTTGATGGCACATCAGTGGGGCCGGTAACAGAGTACACCTTTACCAGTGTCACTACTGCCCATATCATCGAAGCAAGTTTCGCCATTGACTCCTACTCCCTTATTCTCCACAAAACTGGAACAGGGACAGGCACGGTGACAAGCGACCCCGTCGGCATTACCTGTGGCATCCTCTGCTCATCAGACTTTGATTTTGGCACCGATGTCACCCTCTCTGCCGCCCCTACAGCAGGATGCATCTTCAAGGGCTGGTCAGGTTCAGGGGCTGAACATTGTACCGACACCGGAGACTGCACAGTGACCATAGATGGACAAAAGGCAATTTTTGCCATCTTCGATTACATCTTTCCCTGGCCAATGTTTTTACCTGCCATAACCAAGGGAGTCCAATAGAAGAGGAGCATGGGATTTCGTGACTTGTTAAACGGTATGTCGATAGTTAAATGACCTCCGGCTTTGCCGGAGGCTTTAAAAATGTGACCCGCTCAAAGTAGTATATTAAAAAGATTATCTGACCACCAATTGGTGGTCAACTATCTGGTCCTTAACCAGCAATAGTTGCTGGATTTGAAGATCTTCTTTTTCCTGCGCTCTGATATAGATCCGAACAAAATCTTCATCAGCTTCTGCGGTAGAAGTAAAATAGTCACGTGCTCAGATAAACATCTCATTGTAATTCTTCTTCTGTCCCAGATAGGTCCGCACAATATGAATAGCACTATTCCCTTTAATAGATTCAAGAACTTGAGACTCATTTTTCGTGACTTTGAGCGGTTCACGTTAAAGGAGGCTTCTATAATTATTCCGGAACTGTCAAACTTTTGTAAATCCCCAGCAAAGCCGGGTATTTACTTAGAAGAAATTATAGGGTCTCTTCGTGGTGTGTCTATTTTACTGAGTAGTGGTTCTCTGACAATTACAGTGAGAAAGGAGAAGAAAGTACCTTTTTAGACAAATCAGTAGAATTACTTCAGGCACGGGCAAGAGATTGTGGAGTTTAATATTACCACTGGTAATATTAACCCTTTAAGAAAAACTGCAATTTAAGATGTTTCCTGATCAATGTCCTCCTCCCTCAACAATCAAAGCAAATTTATGGTATCATGAAGTGTCGGCGATTCAAATGATTTTCCAAATTAAATGGAGGTGCATCATGAAAGTTTCACAAGCAGTCGATTTTCATCTGCAGTATCACCAGGCCAATTCAAAAAAAAAAATACGGTCAAAACCTGTGAGTTTGTACTTCACCGCTTTACAGCCCAATTTGGAAAACGTGATTTAGCCAGCATCTCTCAGGAAGAGGTTCTTACGTTCCTGATGTCTCTGACCAAAGACACCAAGCAGGCCACAAAAAGAAATCGCTTTTCAGTTCTTGCATCTTTCTACAATTTCAGCATTAACACTGCACTACCCGCCTTGACCAATCCCTGTAACGCAGCTGTTATCAAAAAAATATTCAAGCGTCCTCAAGCCACTCAATGGCAAATTGTAGATAAAGAGATAGTTGATGAGATTATCTTTCGTACTATGAATATCCGTAACAGAATTATTCTCGAACTTATGGCCAGGGGCGGCATGAGAATCGGTGAAGTCCTCAACCTCAGACCATGTGACATTCGAGAAAGAAATTTGACCATCCAGAAACCGAAAAGTGGGAGAGCTGGGGAGGTTGTTTATGTTCCACAGAAATTATTGGTAAGGTTAAACGACTACGTGAAAGACAAAGACTTCAACTTGAATGACCTCATTTTCCCAATATCTTATGTTGCTGCCTGGTCGATGGTCAAGAAAGCAGGTAAGCTCGTAGATATTGAATTACGCCCTCATGATTTGAGGCGACACGCAGCCACCTATGCGTCCAGGTCTGGAACTCCCATTGAAATTGTCAGTAAGGTTATCCTGAGACATGCGGACTTGTCGACCACACAACGATATCTCGGCAAGGTAAATGATACCGAAGCGATCAGGTGGATCGAAACACTTTATGGATAGCTATTATCTGAAGGGGCGGGGACTATTCCTCGCCCTTATTGGCAACAGTAGACATCTCAACCCGAGGGCATTTGGATAAAATTAGATATTCGATGTGGCAATGTTAATTTTGTGAATCTGAACCAGAGTCAACATGTATTGGAACTATCTATGATAAGCGTAGTGGTCAGGAAGATGCACGTCTATGACTCGTTCAACGAAGCTCGCAAGTCGATCATGCAGTATCTGGACTGGTAACCGATCTATGCCTCATTCAAAATTAGGTTAAAAAACACCTTACGAGGCGTATGCCGTGATGCTGCCGACGGTTGAACAGGCAGCGTAAAATCCAAAAGGGATTCCACTTAAAAAACGTGAAATACTGTTTAAGTGATCGGAGCCATCTCTCCCAATTTCTTTTTGAGAGGCCTGGACTGGGGCGGCAGTGGTTTTCATGTTGATCTCCTTAGTTTATAAGGGGTGTGCATATTACATGTCTTCATAATGCCCTTGGCATGCTTTCCCATTCGCCAGTGCTCTTCAATCTGTTCAAGACTCTTCCCTTTGGTTTCCGGCACCAGCCGATAAATGAAGAACCAAGCGACGACAGCTATCACGCCGTATAACCAGAAAGTCATCGCGTGCCCCAGAACCGCCACCAGCGTCAGCTTGCCCACCTCATGCAAGTCGCAGCAGGTTCAACGACGCCCGGGCATCGTCTCTGCTGATGTCGGGCACGATCCTCAATTCCAACACCGTCACCCCCTGGAGGTTGACGACGTAGTCTTCGACCTCCAGGGTCGTGCCTGGCGGGCTGAACGTAAACTGTTGGCGCAGAATCTCCCGGTAAGACCGCCCGCCGTCCCCCGACCATCGCAGTACAAACTCATGAGTACGCTCCCGGCTCTCTTCTTCAAACACGAGTTGAATTTGCCTGAGTGCCCGCGGTTCGTCAAACAGCAGGCGGATGGTCTGCTCACCGGTTTCGCCGGCCAGCCAGCCCGGCCCTTCGCTGGCTGTCAGCGCCGACTCGACGGGATGCCCCGCTTCCTCGGACGTAATCTCGACCTGCGCTAGACGTCCCAAGTCGAGCCAGTCCTGATCGGTGGATGAGGGTACATCTGAACTTTGATTGATAATCTGTTTGCGCATCATACTCTTAACACCCCACTTTCATAAAAGATATCGTCCGGAAGGACTCCGGGCATTCACCAATTGTCCTCTACAAAACTTACTGAATCAAGGACAGCGGAGAGGACGTAGCTCCCCTGAATCCGTTGCCGACTCCATTACAGGTAATTACGACACTCCTGACTTCGCCGCTGAACCTATTCATCCTGCGAAAAAATTACCACGGAGTACGGCCCAATGCCGATTTCGCCGGAGCAGGGCAGTCCATCGGTTCCCTCCGCACGGGTTTCGACATCAGGGGTGGAATGATTCGCAAAATTGGGGCCGTAGTTATAGGAGTCGCTGTTCAATCGCGTCTTCCACAATCCCGCCCGCGGAAAACCGATGATATACCCATCGCGATTTTCATTCGTCATATTCACCACCACCATGACGCTATCCGTTGGCCCTTGCTGGTCCCAGCGATGAAAGGCTATGAGCTTGGCCCCATCGTCAAAATGACAGATCTGGATGTTTTGACCGCACAACCCCCGCGTCACACCCGATCGATTACGCCGCAGGGCAATCAGATCCCGGTACATGCCGAGGATACCGTGCTCGTCCTCAACCCGGGACCAGTCGATCGGCTCCTTATCCTGGAACCAGCGATCTTCCAGCAGCTCCTGCCCCTGAAAAAGCATCGGGATGCCGGGTGAAGTCAAAACAAGGGCAGCGCCCAAGGTGGAGCGCTTCTTGGAAAACCAGCTGTCCACCTTACCGGGCCAGATCTCCTCGGGCACGCGAGCCCGGCCATTGGCAATCTCGTCGTGCGACTCCGTATAAATGACCCGTTTGAAGGCGTCTTCATCGTAGCGATGCTCGATTGCCCGGCTGACCGCACCCAGATCACGGGATGCATCATCACGGGCAATAACGGCCTGGCGGATGGGGTGCACAAATTCGGCATCCCATTGTGCATTGAAGCCGGCGCCGCCCGCCCCTACATCTTTAGTGACCCAAGGGTTATTCCTCATGCTTTCGCCGATGCTGATCTTGCCGGGAAACCGTTGCTGGATTTCTTCATTGATCCACTGCATCAAGCTCCAGCCCTCGGGAAGGTCATTGGCCGGATTTCCTTCATTCCCGTCGACGCTTGTGATATAGATGATCATGTCCCATCGCAGGCCGTCGACGTGGCACTCCTCGAGCCACATCAAGGCGTTATCGCGCAGATATTGACGGACTTCGCCCCGGCCAAAATCGGGACGCGTATCGCCCCAGGGTGTCTGCGAGCGGTGATCATTGTAAAAGTAAATTCCCCCCTTCTCATTTTCGCTCCAGCCGTCAAACTGCCACAAGTCGAGATCGCCTGGACCAAGGTGGTTGTAAACGACATCGACGATGACAGCGATCCCTTGCTCATGGGCCGCTTTCACAAAGCGCTTGAAGGCATCCGGTCCACCGTAAATGCTTTCGACCGCAAACGGCTGCGCCGGATTGTACCCCCACGAAAAGTCACCGGCAAACTCGACGATGGGCATCACTTCGATGGCATTGATCCCCAGGTCCAGCAGATAGGACATTTTTTCGATGGCACTGTCAAAGGTGCCCGGTTGCCCCTTCTCTTGAACGTTAAAGGTGCCGATGTGCATCTCATAAATAACCAGCTCATTCCCCGTGGCCATATGAAAATCATTATCACCCCAATCGAAGGCCTGCGGATCATAGATAACCCCGTTGCCGATTGAGCTGGTCACCTTTCTGGCATACGGGTCAATGCGAGAAAGAGGACCTGCAGGACCGTGCAGCAGATATCGGTACTCATCTCCCGGTTTTGCGTCCGGCACCTCAAGCGACCAGTAACCGTTCGACTCGCTGACCAGAGGTGTAGAGGTTTCGTTCCAGTCATTGAAAGAGCCGATCAGGTAAACCTTTTCGGCATGAGGCGCCCATACCCGAAAGCTTACACCTTGAGCACCGGGTACGGCCCCCATACCCGGATGTTGTATCAGGGTATGCATTTTTTTTGTCATTTTCTTATTCCATTTTTCATTTTAAAAAGCTGATGAATTCGCAAAAAGTCGTCTGATAGATGGCTAAGTGTAAAATCCTAGGCTTCGTGTTTCCATATTTCATGAAGAGTAATTACCTCAAGTCTTTCAACAATTTACTCCCCCATGGTTTTTATTTATTTTTTCTGCACAACTAAGAGCGTTTTATCATTCGTCCCGCCCAGGAAATACCTTTGTCATCCATGATCCCAAAGCCGTGGTTCTATCCCCGATGTCCGGCAGAAAGAGCGGGATGATTGATAAAATGTTGTTGGACTGAGCCGGCGGGTTCGGAGGAGGTTGTTTTTAACTCCTGTGGAGTAGGTTTATAACACCTTGAAACGGCAAAGTAAACTTTTTGTGTTACATGAAAATACAGAGACAAGGAACACAGAAATCCATTGCCCGATGGGATGAGGGAGAGAAAATGTGCATTTCTGGAGACAACTACGGTTGTCCTTGGTCTGTTTTAGTATATTTTGCATGATTTTCCTGGAATTCAGACACACCTCCCCTCTTGGCCATTGCGAGCAGGAAATAGTTAACCGTAGAATAGCTTGAAAGTAATCTGACACTAACGACTTGAGACATTAGCAACTGACAGAGTAAGTCTCAATCGCTACAATTAAAGTTACACATGAACAAAACAAACTGTATCCCCCCATATATCATTACACCCCACAACACCAAGAAAGCCTGGAAATGGTTACATATGACTACTGGCCAAATACAACCCTTTTTATATGGCTATGTATAACCGCCCGACAGATGCCTTCTTGTCTAATTATTCATAAAATTTAGGATGATAGGTGGCGAAACATCGAACATTGAAAATATGGCACAGACATTGCTTTAATTAAAAGGAGTGGAGAATGGCATTCTGCTTCTCCTTTGACACCTTATTGCTACAATCTTTTTGATGGCCTCTACCGGAATGAATCCTTGTCAAAAAAAAAATACGATTCTATCATTCTTAACCGTACCGCTGATACGGCGGAGGATTTCACCGAGGTTCAACGCCAGGAGGCTCTGCTTAAAACCGGGGCCTTGCAGAACGCTTTCAACAGCGCCAGCTTTGCCCGCACGCCTGCGAAATATGACCATGATGACGTTTTCCTGCACTACGCCGAGGCGTTGCGCGACCTTCGACTTCTTATAATCGACGACTGCGGACTGGCCACCGACAGTCTGTGCGCCTATGCCAAGAGCTTCGGCTGGCGGTGCAAGGCCACGGCTAATTTCGCTGACGGCTTGGGCCAGATGGGCCGCATGGCAGCGGAAGGGACGCCTTTCGGCATAGTGCTGCTTGACTGGAGGCTGCCGGGTCTGGACGGACCAGATGCCATCTTCCGTCTGGGGGCGACCACCGATCCGGCCTCCCGGATCGTGGTCCTGACCAACGGCTTCCACTTGGACGATGATTTACAGGACTTGGTGGGCACCGGAGTAGTCACCACCTTGAGCAAACCTTTAACTCCGTCGATGCTGTTCGATGCGGTGGCGATTGCCCTTGTTTACCAGCCACGTAGTGCCACCAATCTGGACTTCGATCCTTCATCGGCAAGTCTGATCAACACCCGGATTCTTCTCGTCGAGGACAATGACATCAACCAGGAAGTCGCCCGCTTCCTTCTCGAACAGGAGGGAACCACCGTCGTCACCGCCGGCAACGGCCGCGAGGCCCTGGAGCGCCTCGCCCGGGAGGATACTGTTTTCGATGCCGTGTTGATGGACGTGCAAATGCCGGAGATGGACGGCTACGAGGCATCACGGGCGATACGGGCACAGCCGCGCTTCGCCTCCCTGCCGATCATTGCCATGACCGCCAATGCCATGACTGGCGACCGTGAAAAGTGCCTCGCAGCCGGCATGAACGACCATATACCCAAGCCGTTCGACCCGGCCCAGCTCTACGCGACACTGGCCCACTGGCTCGGCCGGCAGACGCCGAATCGTCCGCACGACGAGCCGGTTGTCGGTACGCCTTCCTTGCGCATTGGGGGTATTGACACCATGAGCGGCCTGTCCAGGGTTCGCGGTAATTTCGATCTTTATCTTTCACTGCTCGCATCATTCCTCACCAAAAATGGAGAAGTCGCGGCCACGCTGGATCAGGAGATCGCAGGGGGACAGCTGGATCAGGTTCGCCAGTTGGTTCATGGCGTAAAAGGAGTGGCCGCCAATCTTGGCGCCGACGCTCTCGCTTCGACGGCAGCGGACCTGGAACGGGCCTCCCGAGAGGCTATCAGCAGTGGCCCTGATGTAGATTTGACGGCGGTCCGAGCGGCATTCGACTCTTTCAAACCCAGTCTTGCCCTGGTACTGGCCGAACTCAGCGCCTACTTCGCCCACAACCGCAATGACATCAAGACGACGGTATCCCGGTCACTCGCCGATCCGGCCCAGGCGCGGCAGGCCCTCGGCCAGGCAGCCGCAATGCTGGATCAGGACCTGGCGGCGGCAATCAACTGTCTTATCAGCATCGGCACAAACCTTGAACAATCGCCACTGGCGGCAAAGTATCACCGTCTGCGCCAGGAGGTGGCGGATTTCGACACCGACCTCGCCCGGCAGACCATCGAAGAAATCCTGACCGCCCTGCCGGCCATTACTACGGAGACATGAACGATGGATAACGATAACAACCTTGCACCCCAGAAGACGCCGGCTTCAGATGAGCGGCCACGGATATTGATCGTGGACGACGCCCCGGACAACCTTGGGGTTCTGCTTGACGCCCTGAAAGACGACTACACGGTTATCGCGGCGCGCAACGGCTCCAAGGCCCTGCAACTGGCTGCGGCGACACCGGCTCCGGACCTGATTCTTCTCGACATCGTCATGCCCGAGATGGACGGCTATCAGGTGTGCTCCCGCCTGAAGGAGAGGGAGGATACACGCTCCATCCCCGTGATCTTCCTGACCGCCCTTGAGGAAGTGGAAAGTGAGAATCTTGGACTGAGTCTGGGGGCGGTGGATTTCATCCGCAAACCGATCAACCCCACCACCCTGCACCTCAGGGTGAAGCTGCACATCGAGCTGCTTCAATCCCGTCGGCGCCTGGAGGAGCTGAATCATCAACTCATTGAGGCAGCCCGCCTGCGCGAGCTCGTCGAACAGATCACCCACCACGATCTGAAGGGTCCGCTCAATGTTATTATCGGCATACCGCAGCTTCTATTGAGAAAGTGCGAATTCACCGATTCTCAGCGAAATCTGGTCAAAACGATCAGGAAAACGGGATACAATATGTTGGAGATGATTAATCGGTCTCTCAATCTCTTCAAGATGGAGAGAGACAGTTACGATTATCGGCCCGAACCGGTTGACATCCTTTCGGTCATGCGCTGCGCGCTGGACGAGATGAGGCCGCTGGTAACCGCCAGGAACATTCAGGTCGCTCTCCGAGTGGACAACCAGCTCCCAAGGGACGGGCAGAAGGTCATGGTGATGGCGGAAAGCCTCTTTTGTCATTCGATGTTCTCGAATTTGATCAAAAATGCCGTTGAGGCGTCCCCACACGATGATGTGATCAATATAGGATTTGAACAACGTAGGGCCGATGTGATGATATCGATTGACAATGGCGGTGAGGTTCCCGAAGAAATTCGCGAACGCTTCTTCGACAAGTTTGTGACGGCTGGGAAACGGGATGGCACCGGGCTCGGCACGTATTCGGCCAAACTGATCGCGCAGACGCAAAGGGGAACCATCGATCTTGACACGTTGGTCGCGGGCCGAACGTGCATCAGGGTGACCATGCCAGCGGGCAACGAGAGTGAGTGCGACCTAACGGCGGCGTGATTTTCCCGGAGGTTGCCTGACAGGATCTCACTCCGAGCGAGCAGATTGGCAGTCCATAGAATGTGGGCCCAAATTTAGAGGAAACAAGTAGACACCTTCAATTTGTTTGTTCGCAGAAAAGAGGTACATTCGATGTGGCAACATTTACCACGCATCTTGAATTGGAGTCAGTTTCCATGCAAAAGTATTTTTCAGAAAAAAATATGGAAAGGTTTGATTCCTCCCATTGATGCCCTAGTTTATCAAACAGCATCGTTCTGATATCTTAACACATAATAGGATTCCGAGACTCTTACATATCTGGTCAAAGTGTTAATCGAGGATTTTTCAATAGGTGCAGTGTGGCAGTAAGTCATTATCATGTGCCATCCATAGCTTCAGGAAGACCAAAAAGGGTTATATATGACCAATAGGTTGAATACAATCCTCTATATTCGGTTTTAAATAGCCTGCCTGTAGATCCATTTTTGGGTTACTTATTCCTAAAAAGTCAAAGCGATGGACGACGTGACGCTGAGCTTTTTAAACATGGCATAAAGATTGCTATATTTAAGAGTGACTCAAGGCACCCTTGCACTAGTTTTGCTTCTACGATCTGCCATCCTGATCGGGACGGTTTTTGGTGAATCTCACAAATTGCGGCCAGGGAGACTCTTGCGAGCTTGCCCGGACGTGTAAAGTAAGCTGGAAGAACATGGTCAAATTTCAGCTTTGAATATAGATGAGTGGCTCGCTACAAAAGTAAAATCGACACTTTTATTCCATCAGAACGTGAATGCTGTAGAAACTCAAGTTGTCGCAAAAAACGGCACCATCATCTTGCGCGGCAAGGCCGCCAGCACTTCCTAAAAAGGACCTGACGGCTAAGTATGCCAAGGATGTGGAAGGGGAGAACAAGGTCATAAATGAAATGATGGTGACACCTGCCACAAAGAAGACAGGAGAAAAGATACGGAAAGAGGCCGCCACCACAGACGAATCGATTGATGATGCGTCTGTGGTGGCCCTGGTCAAAACCACCTTGTCGTATCATCGTTCAACCAGGACCTTGGGCATCACTGTCGAGAACAAGGATGGCGTGGTCAAGCTGGAGGGCGAAGCCGGGAACCGGGATGAAAAAAAACTGGTCTCCAAACGTGTGATTGACGTTCCCGGTGTCAAGATGGTGTTCAATAACATGACCATCAAGAGAATCGTACCCATGACCAACTAAGACAGTCGGCTCGTAGCCGACTGTGCTGGGACCCGAAAATTAGCTGCAGAGGCCCCCTGCAACAGTTACTCAAACCAAAATTCAACAGGAGAAACAACCATGAAATCTAGCACAAAAGACAACGCGGAAGGCAAGATGCACCAAGTAAAAGGTAAGGTCAAGGAGATCGTCGGGAAAGTGGTCAAAAACCGTGACTTGGAATCCGAAGGGAAAGTTGAAAATTTAGAAGGGAAAGTTCAAGAAAAAATCGGCGAGATCGAGAAAGTTGCAGGCAAGTAGTTTTTTGACAAAACAAAGCAGCAGATGAAAGAATCACCTTTCCGGAAAGAGCTGGGAGTGTCGGGTGTATCGGAACCAGAGAAGACCCTGTATAAAATTACGATGCGGGCATTCAGCAAGCCCTGACTCTCGTTTTCAGGCTATCCTTCTTCTCTTCCACCTGCAATACCTGGGGACTCAGACAAAGGTCATAGTTGACCTTTGTCCTCCGGCTGTTTATGGCAGCCAGGCTGATCCAATTTCTCATGATTCTTCTTTGTTCTTTGAACTCAGAAGGATAGGTCCAGTGATGTGGGGTGCAAAACAACTGTAGCAGTATACATAATTGAAAATACAGATCAAGGCTCTCTCCTCTTGGCGCCTCGTTACTTATAGAGCAGTGACAATTGGTCTGTGACCACTATAAACCGATTAAGGAGATCACATTATGGAAAAAAATTATATAGCCACATTGTTGTTTATAACAACTCTTGCTTTAACACTGCTTACTTTTGGTTGTGACTCGCAGGGACCGGCAGAAAAATCAGGTGAAAAAATTGACCAAGCGATTGAGTCCACAAAGGATGCGGCAGGCGATGCAGCCGATAAAATAACGGGCAAGGGGCCGGCCGAAAAAGTCGGCGAAAGTATCGACGAGACTGCTGAAAAAATGAAAGAATAGGCAAAGCCTAAAAATTAAATCTCGATAGATTCAGATCATGCCAATCCCGCAGAAACCGGCCAAGACCGATTTCTGCGGGATTGGCCATTACTGTTAAGGGGAGAACGAATGGCCCTCCATGAAACCAAGTACGCTTTAGTCGGACGGGAACGAAGAGCCATTTATTACGATCGATTGACTGCCCTCAGGGACACCAATGGACTCGACTATCTCAACACTCTCATTCTACGAGTGATATCCAATAGATCGTTTTTCCATAATTTGTTCATACCCACGGACATAGGCAAGAGATTGATTTCCATGAGGAGCTCGGTTATTGATTTACTTTCACTGAAAGCCACGCAGGAGACTATCATTGGTTGAGCAAGAATGGAGGAGCGGGATAATGAATTATTTTTTGATGCTGTTTTTGGCAATTTCGGTGTCGGTTCTGGGTATTTGCCATCCTTCCGTAGCCGCCAATGTGGGAGCTTCTTCCCCCCTGGAAAGCGATGACCTATCACCATTGTCAACGGAGGCGGTCAACGACGCCAGCCTGGTCGCGACGGTCGGTCCGAAAACCCGCGGCTCCGCGGTGCTTCGCGCGCAGATACTGCTGGATCACGCGAACTTCGGGCCTGGCGAGATTGATGGTGTCTACGGCTCGACCATGCACGGGGCGATCGTTGGATACCAGGCCAGCAAGGGGCTGAATGCAAACGGCACGATCGACACGAACACATGGGCTACGCTGAATCGCGATGCGGTACCGGCACTGGTGACCTACACGATTACGGCAGAGGATGTCGCAGGTCCCTTCGTCCCGATACCGCACGACATTATGGAACAAGCCAAACTGCCGGCCCTCGGATACGCCTCGCCGGCCGAAGCGCTTGGCGAAAAATTCCATGCGAGTCCGGCTTTGCTGCAACAACTGAATCCGGGCCAGGATTTCGCCACCGCCGGACAAGACATTGTGGTGCCGAATATCTGTTCGCCCGTGCTTTTGCCAGAGGCAGCGAAAGTTGTCGTCGACAAGTCCGATTCGCTGGTGATGCTTGTGGATGCGGCGGGCAAGATCATCGCCCAATTTCCTGCCACCACCGGCAGCAAGTACGATCCGCTACCGATCGGCGTCTGGAAAATCCTGGGTGTCGCCAAGAAGCCGGTGTTCCGCTACAACCCGGCGCTGTTCTGGGATGCCAAGTCGGTAAATGAGAAAGCGACAATTCCGGCCGGCCAAAACAACCCAGTCGGCGTGGCCTGGATCGATTTGTCGAAAGAACATTACGGCATCCATGGCACGCCGGAGCCTTCGAAAATCGGCAAGACGCAATCACATGGCTGCGTCCGCCTGACCAACTGGAATGCAATTACGCTGGCACAGGCGGTCAAGCCGGGCATGCCAGCGATTTTGCAGGAATGAGTTCGGCAGGCATGAATCTCAACCCGTCAGTGGTGAACGGCGCCGAGCAACGCAGATATCCTGCCCTGAAACACGTGTTGTCCCTCGTCGGCGGAGCGCTGTTCAGCGCGGCCTGCATCTTCGTCTTCAGGTTCTGTCCGCAGCTGTTGGCGGCAGATACGCCAGCAGCAATCAACCCGCCACAACAATCCGCCACGCCGACAGCAAATTCCAACGCCGCATCAGCGGTGGATGGTTCGCATCCATGGTTTTCGCCAGCGATACCAATGGATGCCGCCAACTCTCTCTCTCTGCAATCCACCACGACCGCTGTAACGCCGGTGATAGTGGCCCCGACGTCGACCGAGAGTCCTTCGTCGCCACTGTTGATCCCGGTCGTGGGCATCAAGGCCAGCCAGTTGACCGACACCTACACCGATGCACGCAGCAACGGCCGTATCCACGACGGGATCGACATCATGGCGCCGAGTGGAACCAAGGTGATCGCAGCGGACGATGGCACAGTCGTGAAACTGTTCTCCAGCAATCAGGGCGGCCTGACCGTCTACGAGTTCGATTCCCCGGAAAGATTTATCTATTACTACGCGCACCTGGACAGCTATGCGCCGGGCCTCGTGGAAGGCAAACAATTACGACGCGGCGATCCAATCGGCCTGGTTGGTTCCAGCGGTAATGCCAGTGAGGCGGCGCCGCATCTGCACTTCGAGGTCTCGGTGCTGGGTCCGGAGAAACTTTGGTGGAAGTCAACGGCGATAAACCCGTATCCTTTGTTGCGTGGACACTGATAAACGCGACTCTCCTAGCCCGCATTTCTCATTAGCCCAAAATCCTATCAGAAAACCACAACCGACTAACTAAATTTCTGTCCTTGAAGCCAATGATGACAGATGGCAACGACAAATGTCATCATTGGCCTGTCA
>Ga0180012_1000467_pt1 | contig 13446 bp, 9 predicted proteins | sample KR11_S2_MetaG_FD_122243 | JGI IMG/M metagenome (GOLD analysis project Ga0180012, IMG submission 122243) | Groundwater microbial communities from the Olkiluoto Island deep subsurface site, Finland - KR11_S2_MetaG | ecosystem: Environmental > Aquatic > Deep subsurface > Groundwater | place...
CCGCAGTTCGTTCAGGCGGTCGGCAAAGCTGGCGATGAGGTCGGCTTCACTGCGGTCCCCGATGTGCGGGGCGCCGAGGGACCGGACGATCCAGCCCTTGTCGCTGCTCTCCGCGATCAGGGCGCCGATGCAGGCGACCCGGTGCAGCGGCAGTTTGCAGAACTTGGTGCCGACGATCTCCTGAGCCTGATCTTCGTCGTTCGGCTCGATCGCGTGGATGCGCGAGACAGCTTCCAGATCGGGGATGGTCTCAAGATCGAAAACGACGACGTGGGCCATGACGCCTCCATGCCTGCAAAAGGGTGATGGGCGGCAACGCCGCCCATCTGTTCGGGCATAGCTTAGCCCGCCTTCTTCGCCTTCGCCGTCTTCATCGTAGCCGCGCGGGCCTGAGCAGCAGCGGCCACCGCAGCATCAAACTCACCGGCCAGTACCGCCTGATCCAGCGTTTCGATGATGGCACCGATGCCCGCGATGCCCTCGGCTTCGACGGAGGTCATGCCCTTGGCGAGTTCCAGGGGCCTGCCGCCGTAGCGGAGTTGGAAGTAGACCTTGTCGCCCTCGCCGCTGAACCAGCCCTTGCGGACGGTACGCGGGACTTCGACGCGCGTCCGGTTTCCGGCCTCGTCCGTCTTGGTGACGATGCGGACGGCCGTGTGGGGTTTGCCTGCGATGGCCGCTTCGACCAGCGCTCGCTGCTCGCCGAGATAACTGCGCAGTTTCTCGCGGTTGCGTTCTTGCGGGCTGGCCGGCTGGGATTGCGGCTTTGCGGCAGAGAGGTTCAGGGATTTCAGAAGGGACATGAACACCTCGTTGTGGTTGTCGATGTCGCCGCTCTAATGCCGTCGTCCAGATATGCGACCAGAGACTGACCCGAAATTAATTCGAGCGTCACAACCATAGTTTTAGGGGATGAAAGTTGGTCTGTGTTCGCGGAGTTTTGCCGCTCCCGTGTCGATAGATCGGCAACGCCGGGCCAAGAATGTCTGCTTTCCGCTCCGATTCTAGTTTCCGCTCCCGACCCCAAGCCGAAATTCCCGAGGTCTGCTTTACGGCTGATCGACGCAATTTTCGGGCGAGTAGCTCATTGGCAAGTTCCTCAAGAACGCTTCATGTGAGCGTGTTGGAGACCTCCGGGTAACGCGTAAGCATCGAACCCGAGCGCGGGCGCGCAATGCGCACTGCACACGTCACCGAACAGCCGCTATCCGAAGCGGTCAAATCGGGTCATTCACTAGGGCCGCCTGTCGCATCTCGATTGGACGACATCGCAAGCGAAGATCGTCCGGTTTGGGATGAAGTTCGGATAGCTCTTCCTCGCATCCTCGGGTGAATTCGCCGCTCCGTAACCAAAGCCGCAGCCGTAGTAGCGCGCGCCCGACCGTTCGACATTGAACACGCCCAGATTCCGGGCCATGCAGTCCGGGCGGGTCGCTAGGAATGCGGCATCGCTGCGGTAGCCGCCCAGTCCATTGCCGCTGTTGCCGCAGGCAACGGCCAGACCGTTCTGTTGGCCGCCGGGGAAGTCGACGCACATCACCGTCGCCTCGGCGTAGTAGTACAGCGTCCTGGGTCTCGGCGGGGTCGCGACGGTAGGCTGAGGCAGTCCTTGGCAGTCGCGGACCAGCACCATCAGCGCATCGGCGACCCGTTGGGCCGCGGCGGCATTTGCGGTCGTGATGATTGTGCTGGCACCGCTGGTGCGCCGCATCGTAACTTGCGCACCTGAAGCGCTCGCACCTGCCACGGTAGAAAAAATGCTGCTGTCCCATGTAACCGTTCGGGCCGGAACAAATTGGCCTTGGTAGGTGTAGCCCGGCATAGCGAAGCTCATTCGCACATCGCAAGCACTGTTGCGGGAAATCCCGATGATGCGGGCTGTTTCGGCCATCTGCACACCATCAACTCGCGGGCGATAGGTTCCGCCAATCAGATCTGATTGCAGAACCGTCATGCTTGAGCTGACGATCGACTGAGCAGTTGCCGGCTGTGCCGACGCCGCGCCCGCCCATATCAAGCAGGCACCGAACACGAGGGCCGCAAGCTTTGCGAAACGCACCATGTCGATCTTGCTCCCCGATAGGATCTCAAACTGATGATATCTGGGCCGAGTGTGGCCAGGCTGTCAACGAGCGTGGCCTCTTTCCCCACGAACCGCCGCACGTGGCCGAGAAGCGCCTGCCAGGCCTTGTCCGCTGCATCCTCCGGCCAGTGGCTGAGCTCCGCCGCCTAAGTCAGTTCAAACGAGATCCGGCGGTCGCCGGGTTCGATCTTGCGGGGGCCAAGGGTCTTGTTGCGCTCAGCCAGCGTGGCTTCGGCCAGCACCCCGCACGAGACGACCGAGCGCGGCGACCACAGCACCACCACGGCCTTCGCCTTCCTCAGCGCCCTCTCGGTCACCTCGTCATAGGCCTCGCCGGCCCGAAGGTTCGGATCCCACCAGACGTCGAAGCCCTGCGCCTTAAACGCGTCCGCAAACAGATTCGCGCGCGGCTTATCCTCGCGTATGTAGGATAGGAAAATGTCGGGCAGCGGACGTCCCCAAGTCGGTGCGACTAACGACTACAGGATGCGCAAGCTGAGGTCGTTTCCGTAATCGGCCGCGAGCGAGCCAACGTCTGCTATCCCCCCATAGCGGACATTCAGAGCGTCCGCTTTCGGGCCAAAGGCGGCAGCGTTCTTGTTCGTGTTCGTTCTGAGTTTCATCGAGCGGTTCTGTTTGGCTGGTCTACCGCTTCGTCTCGTCCGTTCTGTTCATGGCTTAACCACTGCGGGCCTGGCGGACCAGTTCGCAGCGGACGGTCTAACGGCTGTCCGGCAGCGTTAGCGTCGCAAAACGCAGCCTTGTGGACGAGCCTATGGCGACTAGCCCAATGACACGAGGAGCAGGTCGCTGGTCTGTGGCGTGATGGCTTTCGCGATGTAGTTGCCCCACCCCGGTATGTCGGAGGCGTCCTTCACCACGACCGAACCGGCCGGGACCATTTCCTTCCAGATGCCCGCTACGGCCGCCGCGATCCGCTCGACGAATTGCGGCTCGCAGCTCAGCGCGAGGTGAATGTGAAGGTTGTCATCGACGTGCTCGATCACCGCGACGGACGTAGTCCTGCCATCCGCCCGCTTCGCCCACCGGGGCCCGAGGATCATTCGGTCAAGACGAGCGTGCAGGTGCTTGAGGTCTCGGGCGGCACCGGCAGGCGTGGTGTCCCGGTTGAACGCCAGCGTGATCGCCAGAGCGGGATTCAGTTGTTCAACAAGGTCGATGATGGCGGCGCGATATTGGGTAGTTCTGACGGCTGGCGGGATCATTGCGCGCCCCCGTTCAGCGCGTTTTCCCACGCCGCGATTTCGGCAAGGGTGTAGGTCCGCACCGGCTCGCGCTTGATGTGCGACCAGCAGCCTTTCTTGGCCGGGGGCGGCGCGAAAGCGGCCTCTCGCGGGCGGCCCGCGTGCTTGTTTCGTTGCCAGTCCATCTTCGCCATCTGCGCCCTCCGAGGAAAAACCGAAGGGGCCGGCCGCTAGGGCCGACGCCTTCGAATTCTATTTATCCCTGGACGTTGGCCGGTGGGGGTGGCGCAGTCTGGTGTCGCGCAAGGCGACAGGCCCGGACGAAGCAGACGACGATGCAACGGGACGCCTAGCCAAGTAAAACCGCTGATAATATCAGCGAACTTGAAGATGGACGAAGTATAGCTGTGACATAATCGCCACAGTCTCGACGTGAATGCAGTCTTCCTGTCGAATTCGCTTGTTTTCCACAGTCGCCGATCTATGTGTAGGTCATCGGAAGGGACGGCGAGTTTGGCGCTGAACCGGATTTCATGCCGCCAGTTGGCTTCGGCCAACGTCTCGGCATCGGTAGGTCTCCTGACCATCCGTGTGGGCGAAAAGGACCCATGCACGCCTCCGATAGGCACCCCGCAAAGGCCATCCCGGCCCTGCGGTCTTTCAACGACCACGTTGGAAGTCTGGTGTCCTAGCTGCGTGCTGCCCGGCCTTCCGACGTGGTCTCCCCAAGGAGACAGACGTGCCCAACATTTCCGTTCCAATCGTCAGCGACGAAGACCTTATCAAGTCGGTGCAGGACCGCCATGCAGCGACCCTTCAGCCCGGGCTGGATGGGCATGCCGAACGACGAAAGCTCTACCTCGAAACGGCCCTCGCCTACGGCAGGCTGGGGAAGGACAACGCTGCCCTGATCAGCGCGGCAGAAGATCTCGGCGCCAAAAAGAGGAAGGGGCAAGACGCCTCCAGCTATCTGGCCCCGGGTTTGGTCGGCGTGAAGCTCAGCGATTATACGGGCGACGCCTACGACAAGGTCAAAGGCCGCATTCAAACCGTTGCGGGAGTCCTCAGGGCGGCGGAGTACTGGGCCGGCGAGACCGGCCTTGCCAACGTGACCCTCGAGCAGCTCGAGAAGTTGTCCGGAAATAGCAAAGCTTTCCAGAAGTCTGTCAAGACGACCCTCGCGAAGATCCGGAAGGCCGAGAAAGCGACCGTGGCCGAGGAGCTCACGATTGCCGACTTCGAGGGCGAAGATGACGCAGCAGAAGTTGCGGCGACTGACCGGGTGATCGAGACGCTGAAGGCCTACCCGTCGATTGCGGAGGTCACCGGCCTGAAGCTGAGCCAGCCGGGTCGTGTGTTTGTCCTTGTTGGCCTCGACGATGAAGATGGCACGCGCATCTCTCGCCAGCTTCAGCTTGGGCCGGAGCAGATTGCTGCTCTCCTGCCCAAAGATGACCTCTCCACGGTTGAGGGTCGGGTCAACGGCATCGCGGAGTCCTTCGCCCTCGCCAAGCTGCTCTTCCCGGACCGGGCCAGCAGCTACCCACTCGACGCAGACGAGCCCGAGACCAAGGCCACACGGATGCGTCAGAGCACTCGAACGATGCTGATAAACGAAGCTACGCTTCAGACGAGCCTAGGACACGTCGATCAGCCTTCGATGCTGTTGGTCACGACCCTCAATGACGCCACGGGCGTGACAGAACCTCACGTCGTCATGGGTAGCTCACGGCGGGTGTTCGAGAGCATAATCGTGCCTGAACACACCCGCGTCGCCTACAAATGGGGCGGCCTGAAAACGCCCGAGGACAAGAAGAACCGCGTTCTGCGCTTCACGCGGCTAGAGCCGGAAGGTGCCGTGGATATCGGTCTGATCCATGCCGGCGACTGGGGCACCAGTACCTACCGGAATCCCTGGGCGCACCGATTGAGCGCTGAATACGACGATGTGGGTGTCCGAACCATCAGCGGTGAAGTCCTCGCCCGGCTGAAAGCCAACGTTCTCGATGACAAAACCGCGCGCAAAGTAGCGGATGCCGTCGTCCGGATGAAAGAGGGCAACCTGCTGATTAAGCCGGGGACGGCGTCGTACCTGCAGTTCGATGCCGCGGTAGATGGGCGTCGGGCTGATGCATTTACGCTGAAGATTAGCGGGGAGGACTTCCGTTTGGCCTTGTCTGCCGCGATGGCCGGGACGACCGACGATCAGGTCGGCATCTCGGGTGACGCGCGTGGCGTGGTCCGCATTCAATGGAAGGGCCGGGGCGCAACGCACGCGGTCTACATCGCCAAGAAGGACGGGGACCGCCGCGACAGCGCGGGTCTGTTCCAGCGCTACGACCGGATGATGTTCCCACACGTCGTGGACATGAAGGAGGCCGCCTAAGGGACAGGGGCGGCTTCGGCCGCCCCCAACCCGGCGTTCCATCATGAAAGCCAGACATATAGATCCGGCGCGGGCGCAGTACGCCGTCGCGCTACAAGACCCGTTTATCAAGGGTGCCGCGGGCGGCGTTCTCCCGCGTCCACTGCCCGCTGATATTATCAGCGACGACCTGAACTTCCTCGATCCGCTGAACCTGCATTTCGCGTCGCCCTTCGCCTTGGTGTCATGGGGGCAATATCTTCGCGGTCAGCCCAAAGGCGCGCCCGGGATCATCGGCGCGCGGGATCGGACTAAAACGACCATCTTAGGCGACAGCGGGGGTTATCAGTTCATCGGGAACCCGACCCTATACGAAGGCGCGAGCACTGCGCGCCGATCCGTGGCCTGGCTGGAATCCAACACCGACTTGGCGATGACCCTCGACATTCCCACGCGGGCCATAAACCCGGCGGGACGTTGGACCTCATACGAAGATTGCTTGGCAGACACGCTGACGAACCTCGGCGCGATCACGGACCGCCGAGGCTCGGCCTCAACCCGGTTCCTCAACGTGCTTCAAGGCAGGGACTTAGCGGAATGCCGACACTGGTACAAAGCCGTGAAAGACTACCCGTTCGAGGGCTGGGCATTTGGGGACCAGAGCCGCCAGCTGCCGATCATGCTCGAACTAGTCGCCCGGATGGTCGACGAAGATCGCGTCGGCTCACACCTTCACGTTCTCGGTTCCAGCAGCATGACGCGAGCCGTCGAACTGACGGCCCTGAAGCGCGCTCTCGCCGCGAAAGGGATCAAGGTCGAGATCACCTTCGACACCGCGACGCCCAGCATCATGGCGGCCAATAATCAGCTCGTGAGTTGGCTCAAGGCCAGCAGCAAGGAGCTGGTGTCGGGGGTCTTGCCCCTTGCGGTCGATCCTGACCTTCGAGACCAGCACTTGTCCTTCCCAGTCCCGGAAACCTTTGTGGGAAGCCGCGTGGACATGGCGGACCTGATTGTGCGGGGCGGGACCGCTCAGAGTGGGATCGACGCGGTTTCGCATCTGCTCCTGACCCACCACAACATCGAACAGTCGCACCGGCTGATCGAGCAGGCGAACCGGGTCGTAGACCTCGCTGCATACCGCACCGACATGGCTCCCGCGGCGCTCCTGCTGCGCTTAAAGGACATCGGGAAGTTCCTGACCCGCGCCGACCCGAAGAAGTACATCAGCGGACACCTCGGGGGCTTCAGCGAGCCTCTCGATCCGGAGCGCTCCGAATGACCCTCTCTAACCGGGTCCCGCTGGAGCCCTTGGGCTGCTCTCCGGCGAGCGCTGCGGTCTGGTCGCCCGATAGACGGTCATACGCGAAATGCCGAGCAGACGGGCGACCTCGGTCGGGCCGGCACCCTGTGCTGAGAGTTCGCGTATCGCGGCCAGGTCGACTGACTGTTGCCGCCCCTTGTAGGCGCCCCGCGCTTTGGCCGCGACGATCCCGGCCCGCTGCCGCTCCCGCAGGAAGGACCGTTCGAGTTCGGCGACCATGCCGAGCGTCGTGATGACAATGCGGCCGAGGTCGCCGCCCGTGCTGATCTCGGGCTCTAGGACGCGCAGGCTGGCACCTTTGGCCTCCAGTTCGGCCACGATGTTGAGGGTGTCCCGCGTCGATCTGGCGAGACGGTCCAGCCGAACGACGACCAGCTCATCTCCGGCGCGGATGAAATCGAGGACCGCACCCAGTTCGCCTCGTCCCTCTCGGACGGAGCCCGTCACCTTCTCGGCGCGGATGGGCGCGCAGCCATCTTGCGCGAGCCGGTCTATCTGCCCTTGGTAGTCCTGTCCCGCGCTGCTGACCCTCGCGTAGCCGATCCTCGCCATTGTCCCTCCCGGTGTAACATTCGGGTGGACTCTGCTGCCGTCCGTCACAAAGAGCGACCTGGAAGGCAAATGTGACGCGGCAGCGGGCGCCGGGCCGTAACAGCCCGCCGTCACGCACGGGTGTAGTCATCATTTACGCCAGCCGTCGGCATGTCTGGCCCCGACTCTACGGAAACGTTGGGAAGGCCCGTTAGTGGCACCGAGCTCGACGGCATCGGCCCACGTCGCAGCATGATCTATGGCCAATACGATCAATCGGCCGGATTCGCTCCGCGACCTTCATTTCAGTACGACCAAATCTGTCGCCCCTGTTGTTTACATCGGTGGAGGGGGCGACGCGAGCACCGCGGTGTTTCCGGCGCGCCGGGTCCCCATCCGATGGCGTTTTAATTCAATGCCGCAACAAAGGCGCTTGCGTGTGCGCCTCCGCGACGCTTCATGAGGGCGGCGTGCTGTAGAGTTTTTGGGGGAATTGTGTCTGCCGTACGAGACCTGATCGGTCAGATCGAGGATTTCCGACTTCGTGAACGGCTGGAAGCGGAGTGGGTGGCAACCACTCGCGACCGGAAGTTTGGGCTCGTCTTCGAACAACACCTCCCCGAATTGCTTCCTGTCCTCGATGCGAAGCCTGCTCCTGGCGATCTCGTGGCCCGGAAAGAGGGGGGGCTGACGCAAATCTGGCGTGTGCGTGGCGTCCTTGACGGGTACGCTACCTGTGTCGCGGCTGAGAACGGAATTGCCGAACCTACCCGCCTCCCTATCGACCAGCTGGTTGTTCTGAAGCAGTTCGGCGAACCCATTTTCCCGTCGCTGCAACCCCTTGATCGCGTTCAAAACTGTGATGCCCGGGGACCTTGGCACACTGTAATAGAGGCCGACAATTATCACGCGCTTCAGCTTCTTGAATATCTACACGCCGGCGCAGTCGACTGCATCTACATCGACCCGCCTTACAATACTGGGGCTCGAGACTGGAAGTACAATAACAACTACGTTGACTCCAGCGACGCTTGGCGACATTCGAAGTGGCTGGCGTTCATGGAGCGGCGACTAAAGATATCTCGGAAATTGCTCAATCCGTCTCACGGCGTGCTCATCGTAACTATCGACGAGCATGAGGTGCACCACTTGGGCATGTTGCTGCGACAGATCTTCCCCGAGTGCACCATTCAGATGGCCACCGCGGTCATCAATCAGCAGGGCGTTGCACAGGGCGGCCTCGCGCGGACCGAAGAGTACATCTTCTTCGTTTTCATGCCCGACGCCACTCTCCGGCCGGCGCAAGATGATCTGCTTTCCCCACAAAAGGCGCACGATGTGGCCGTTGAGCCTCGATGGGAGCGGCTACTGCGAGGCGGAACCGGCGCGCGCCGCGCAGACCGTCCGACGCTGTTCTACCCGATCTTTGTCGAGCCTGAGACCGGAGCTATCATCTCGATTGGCGATCCTCTTCCGCCGGAGGAAATTCCCGATTTCGGTGCCGAGCCGGAGCGGACTGTAGCGTGGCCAATCCGTAAGGATGGCTCCTTTGGTCGCTGGCAACTGAGTCCGGCTAGTCTTCGCCAACTAATGAACGACGGCATGGTGAAGCTTGGCGGTTATGACCGTAAGCGTCGGACTTGGACAGTTCACTACCTCAACCGTGGGACTCGCGCTCGTATCCAAAGGGGCGAGATCATCGTCACTGGCCGAGATCCAATTACCGGAGCGGCGCAGGTCAAGTTCGCGGAACAGCAATCTGGCCACAAAACAATCAAGACCGTTTGGCACCGCGGACTGCACGATGCGGGGGTCTACGGTTCCAGTCTGCTCCGAACTATTCTCGGCCCCAACAAGTTCTCATTCCCAAAGTCCATCTATGCAACGCGGGATGCTATTGGAGCGGTCGTTCGGGATCGGCCCGACGCGTTGGTCATGGACTTCTTTGCCGGGAGCGGAACGACGCTCAACGCCGTCAATCTTCTCAACGCGGTCGATGGTGGCACTCGGCGGTGCATTATCGTCACGAACAACGAGGTGTCGTCTGAGGAAGCCGAACAACTGACTGCTCGCGGGTACAAGCCCGGTGATGACGAATGGGAAGCGCTCGGAATCTGCCGTGCTGTGACATGGCCCCGCACCAAGTTCACGCTGCTCGGCCGCCGCGATGACGACACGCCGCTGAGCGGCGAGTATCTGACTGGCAGGACTGCGGAGCGCGAAAGGCCGCGAAAGTTTCACCATGTCGGCTTCGTCGCCGGTGACGCGCTCACGGGTCAGGCAAAGAAGCAGCTGGCGGCGCTACTCGACATACCACAGTCGGCCCTGGAGGCCGGTGACCCCTTCGTAATCGCACCAGGCGCTAACGCGTCGATCCTCTTCGATGAAGGTGCCGTGGACGCTTGGATGGTCGGTCTGGAGGAACTTGATAGCATCGAGACATTGGCGATTGTTGCCGCCGACAAGCGGAAGTTTGAGCAGATTAAGAAGCTGGTCGACGAGACCCTTCCGCCGAGAACAATCGTAGAAGACGAGAAGCGTCCGATGTCTGACGGCTTCCAAGCCGGAGTCGAGTACTTCAAGCTGCAGTTCCTCGACAGCGACTCTATCGCGCTCAAAAAGCGATTTTCAGAACTCTTACCGCTCTTGTGGATGAAAACAGGTGCGAAGGGGGCCAGACCCGAAGTCGACCTCGCTACGGTGGGCGGGGTATTTGCGCCCGAGGGTAGCAACTTTGCAGTGCTGCTGAACGAGTCTGCGTTCGGCGAATCTGTCGAGATTTTTACCAGTCGTGAAGACTTGGAGCACGCATTCATTGTCACCGATGACGACGAGGCGTTTCAGGAAATGGCTCAGGAGTTGGCTGAGCTAATAAGTGGACGAGCCGTGCAGTCCACCCAGCTCTACAGGGATTACCTGTCGAACTTCATGATCAACCGCGGCGTGGGGGGCTGATTTTGAAGGTTAAACTCTTCGACTTTCAAAAAGACGCGCTTGATAAGCTCAAGGAGAAGATCCTTGCGGCAAGGTCTCACGCCTCGGTTGAGAATCCTCAGGCGATTGCATTTTCCGCTCCGACCGGTAGCGGAAAGACCATCGTATTGACTGCACTGTTCGAAAGGATTTTCGAAGGCGACGTTGATCTTCCCGCTCAGAGGGACGCGGTCATTCTCTGGCTCTCCGACATGCCAGAACTCAACGAACAAACCAGAAGGAAAATCGAAACCAAATCCGACCGTATCAAGACGCGAAATCTAATCACGATTGATTCCACCTTTGATTCTGACGTTCTGGAGGCGGGAAACATCTACTTCGTAAACACGCAGAAGCTAGGGAACGAAAAGCTTCTGACTAAAGTGGGTGATGGTCGGAAGTACTCCATCTGGACCACCCTCACAAACACAGCGCGCGCGTATCCGGATAGGTTCTACGTCGTCATCGATGAAGCGCACCGCGGTATGGCAGCCGCGCCGGTTGCAGCTGAGGCCAGAACCCTCATGCAGCGCTTCCTCTTGGGCTACCCGGATGTCGGTTTGCTTGCGATGCCGCTTGTAGTTGGTGTCTCGGCGACTCCTCGGCGCTTCATGGACCTGCTGGAGCAAGCTCCGCACACCGTTCACAGGGTTGCGGTGCAAACCGAGGCTGTTCGTCTCTCTGGACTGCTGAAGGATCGCATTCTGATCCATTATCCAGAGCAGCGAGCCACTGCTGAGATGTCACTATTAGGCGAAGCAGCCGCCCGATGGGCGGAAATCTCGCGTGCTTGGGAACACTATTGCGCCAGTGAGGAGGAGCCCCGGGTGCGCCCCATTCTCGTTGTCCAGATTGAGAACGGGACTACAAACCAGCTCACCCGTACGAACTTGGCTGATGCTATCGGCGTCATCGAACGCGCAGTCGGCAGAAGATTACTGCCGGGGGAGTTGGCGCACGCCCTTCATGAGACTGGAGATCTAGAAGTCGGTTCTCAAATCGTCCGTCGAGTGGACGCTTCGCGCATCGAGGACGACCCAGCGATCGGGGTCGTCTTTTTCAAGACCAGCCTCTCGACAGGCTGGGACTGCCCGCGAGCTGAGGTGATGATGTCATTCCGGCGCGCTGAAGAACACACCTACATCGCTCAGCTATTAGGCCGCATGGTGCGAACTCCGCTCGCTCGGCGCGTGGAGAAAGATGCAGCACTAAACGACGTGCATCTGTTTCTGCCTCACTTCGATGAGGGCGCGGTGCACTCCGTCGTAAATGACTTGGCGAATATCGAAGACATACCCCCCGCAGAAACGGGCACTAGCAAAGAGCTGGTGATCCTTAAGCGGCGAGAGGAGCTTGATGACGTCTTCGCCGAGCTAGCGGAGTTGGTGACCTATCGCGTGAACGGTAACCGCGCGCAGAGCAACCTCCGGCGACTAGCTGCAATCGCACGCGGCTTGACCATGGACGGGATCTCGGTCGAGGCCTGGGACGAAGCTAAGTCACAGGTAGTTAGTTGGATTGATGCCCAAGTGGCGGGATTAATTTCTGCCGGCTCGCTGGCTGGCGACGTTGAGGCTCTTACATCGGTCGGCCTAGCGACCTTGACGGTAGAGCAAGGTGGTCAGCTGGGACCCGCCGCTACTCCAATCGCCTACAGGGTGCCGGTTTCCTCAGTCGACATAGATCACTTGTTCGAACAAGCGGGCCGCGTGCTTAGTAACGGGCTGCATATGGCTTACTGGCAGGCCAACGCGGATCGCCCGGCGATGGAAGTCAAAGCCGAGGCAATTCTCGTTAGCCGTGACCACACCGCCATGGCAGCGTTAGAAGCAGCAGCGGGAGCGCAATTCGACGCCCTATTCGATGCTAACAAGCGCTCGATCATGAAGCTGCGTGAGCAGCGGCGCGCGCACTACGAAAGGCTTCGGACGTCATCGGCTAAGCCGAGCGAAATCCCGTGGCACCTACCGGAGACGATCGACTTCCGACGCCGCCCAGATGCGCCGCGATACGAAGGCCACATCTTCATAGAGGACGACGGTAGCTTCCGCGCAGAACTGGGAACGTGGGAAGAAGACGTTCTCGCAGAGGAAGCTTTGAAGCCGGACTTCCTAGGCTGGTTCAGAAACGTGGACCGTAAGCAGTGGTCGCTAGAAATCCCCTACGCCACGGGCGGTCTCGTGAAGCCGATGTTCCCCGACCTAGTGATATTTCGGCAAGGCCTGAAGGGTTTGCTGGCAGATGTCCTTGAGCCGCACGATCCAAGCTTGGCTGATAACGTGGAGAAGGCAGTTGGCTTGGCTTATTTCGCTGAAAGTCACGGCCACCTTTTCGGCCGCATTCAGTTGATCCGGAAGCTTTCCTCCCCCTCCGGAGGCGAGAAATATGTCCGACTAGAGATCAATTCTACATCTATGCAGCAGGAGCTTAAGCGCTCGACCACGAACCCTCAGCTCGACGCGCTGTTCCACAGTCACGGCGTCGTCGAAGCTTGACGGTGCAAGCGCTGGCGTCGGTGTGCCTAGGAGCGGCGGTGGGTCTGAGCGGTCGGCGGCTGCACTTGGTTCGAAGGCGCTGAGTGCCCAGTTTCGGGGGCGGGTTGCCTACGTATGCTCCTGGGGTCTGGCGGACCTTGCCCGTGGTCGTTGGTGCTGGCTTTCTGCTCGCTTCACGCAGAACCGACAGGTAGCCGGGGGCAACTTCCATCCGACCTAACACGCCCTTTTCTCCCAACTTTTGGTGCAGGGCAGGTAGTTTGTAGCTGTTGACCCACATGAACAGATGGTGCTCGGCGTGGAAATTGACCCAGTAGGGGGCGATGAAGGCGCGCTCCCACCAGGCGGCGCGGGTGATGCGGGCGGCGCGGAAGGGGTCGGCCGCCGAGCCCTCGACACAGGCGTGTTCGGCGATGTTCCTGAGCCGGGTGACCAGCGGGAACCATGTCGCCATCGGCAGCAGCCAGAGC
>Ga0180012_1000469_pt1 | contig 13388 bp, 10 predicted proteins | sample KR11_S2_MetaG_FD_122243 | JGI IMG/M metagenome (GOLD analysis project Ga0180012, IMG submission 122243) | Groundwater microbial communities from the Olkiluoto Island deep subsurface site, Finland - KR11_S2_MetaG | ecosystem: Environmental > Aquatic > Deep subsurface > Groundwater | place...
AGACCAAGCCCAAGGCCGAGGAAGGCAACCCGAAGCATCTCGGCGCGCCGATGCCCGGTACGGTGGTCACCGTGGCCGCGCATGTCGGCCAGAAGGTGGCGAAGGGCGATCCGCTGGTGTCCATCGAGGCGATGAAAATGGAGACCATGCTCACGGCGGAGCGCGATGGGGTCGTGCACGCCATCCACGTCCGCCCCGGGGAGAACGTGAACGCGAAGGATCTGCTGGTCGAGTTTTCCTGATAAAAGTCGGCGCTGGTGGGACGGCGCGTTATACCGCCGTCCCACCAGCGCCGACTTTTCGGATCACGCCGGATTCAGCATGAAATCCACACGCACCGCGTCGTATGGAAAGCAAAATCCTGTTTCGTCGTGATCGATCAGTCCAACGGCCAGCAGCGCATGGACGTCCGTATGCACAGCGCGCACGTCACGCCCGACGTGTCTGGCAATTTCCCGCAGAGCGAGCGGCCCGGAACCCGTCATCACCTTGAGGACGTCTCAGCGCAGCGGCGTCAAATTACTTCTGCTGTGGAGACGTGTCATTTTCCTTCAGTAGCTGCTCGAATTCATCCAGTGGCAGTGGTCGGCTGAACAGGTATCCCTGATAGCCATTGCAGCCGTGCTGATCAAGAAATCTGAACTGGTCCTGGGTTTCGACACCTTCGGCAATAACGTCCAGACCAAGGTTGCGCGCCATGCCGATGATGGTCTGGGCGATCACCGCGTCACTGGCGTTGGTCATGATGTCGCTGACGAAAGAGCGGTCAATCTTGAGTTGATCGAGCGGCAAACGTCGGAGGTAGGAGAGTGAAGAGTAGCCGGTGCCGAAATCGTCCAAGGAGAACCCGATGCCGACGGTTTTTAGTGCCCGCATCTTTTCGATTGCATTATCGATGCCATCGATCAGCGCACTTTCGGTCAACTCGAGCTTCAATCGGTGGGGATCGAGGTCATTGATCTGAATTTGCTGAATGGCCTCCTCGACGAAACTTTCCTGCATGAACTGGCTGGCGCTGACATTCACCGCCAGCCGCAGGTTTTTGGCAAGGGGATGAGATTCCCATGCCTTGATCTGCTTGCAGGCAACCTGGAGAACCCAGCGGCCGATGGGGACAATCAGGCCGCACTCCTCGGCAAATGGGATGAACTCGACAGGTGGCACGGATCCACGTTGCGGATGCTGCCAACGCAGTAACGCCTCGGCGCCGATGATGTGCCCCGCAGAGTCCAATTGCGCCTGATAGTGCAAGTGGAATTGATGCTTCACCACGGCTTCCCGTAGATCGGCCTCCAGCACGGCACGCGCATCCAGCGCTGCCTGCATGGTGGGATCGAAAAAACGCAAGGTGGCGCGCCCGGCATCCTTGGCGCGGTAAAGCGCAACATCGGCGTGCTTGAGTAGCTCATCGATGTTTTCTGACTGGCCCTTGAACAGTACCGCCCCGATGCTGGAGGTGCTGTGATGCGGATAGCCTTTTAATAGGTATGGCTGATTGATGGCGCAAAGGATTTTGTCGGCTGCGGCCTCAACCTGGGCTGCGGCCTGCGGTGCGTCGTCGCCAAGATCTTCAAGCAGCACCACAAACTCGTCGCCCCCCAGCCGAGCTACGGTGTCTTCAGCCCGGACGCAGGAGATCAGGCGATCGGCCACTTCGATCAACAGGTGGTCGCCTACGTCATGGCCGCGGGTATCGTTGAGGTTCTTGAAGTGATCGAGATCGATGAACAACACCGCACCATGGCGGCCATGGCGTTGGCTGGCCGCCATGGTGTGTGCGAGGCGGTCGAGCAGCAGGCGGCGGTTGGGCAGGTGGGTGAGCGGGTCGTAATAAGCCAGGCGATTGATCTCCGCCTCGGCGTCCTTGCGTACCGTGATGTCGCTGAAGGTGCCGACGTAATAGGCTACTTCGCCGGACTGGTCAGGCACCGCCGTGATGCTCAGGTATTTCGGGTAGATCTCGCCGTTCTTGCGGCGATCCCACGTTTCGCCAGCCCAGCGCCCTTGGGTACGCAAGGTTGTCCACATCTCCGCATAGAACTGTGCATCGTGGCGTCCCGACCGGAACAGCGCGGGCGTCTGGCCGATGACCTCGTCGGCCGCATAGCCGGTGATGTCGCAGAACGCACGGTTAACCCGCAAAATGCGGGAATCGCGGTCGGTGATGAGAATGGCTTCGTGGGTCTCGAAGGCCACGGCGGCGATGGCCATTTCCCGCTCATGATCGACGCGGCCACTGATATCCAGATTGGTGGAGCGTACGCCAAAGATGTTTCCCTGCGCGTCACGCACATCGGTGCATAGGTGCTCGATCCAACGCATCTCGCCGTTGCGCGTGTGTATGCGGATTACCAGTTTCTCCGGCTGACCGAGCTGATCCATTTGATGCACATGCCGGTCCCACGCCTGGCGATCTTCGGGATGAACGAGTTTGCTCATGAAACTCGGCTGAGCGTAAAAATCCGCCGTCGAGTAGCCGGTCAACTGCTCGCAGGACGGCGAGACATACTCGTAGCTGCCATCGACGCGGCGAAGATAGATGAACTCCTGAGCTAGGTCGGCCACCGCACGAAACATGCGTTGGCCATCCAGCACCTCCCGGCGCAGGGCAATCAGGGTGGATAGCAGCAGGCCGACCGTGGTGCCCAGCAGTAGCGGCACGATGAGGTGCCGGGGCGTCGGATTCGGGTACAGCAGCGTTATCTGGATTGTCGCGAACGTCAGCACCAACCCGATCCCCAGGAAGGTGAAGCGCAAATAGCTAACGCGGTGTTTCGCGATAAACCTTAGCGTATTCACGTGGTGTAACCCCTTTGTTGTGCTTTACCCGGTCATTAATCGAGCATGGCTGCCATTGCAAAGAAGACTGAAGGCCCGCATTCGCCACCCCCAAGCCAATCAATGACCATATTACAGGCATTTATATTGAGCGAGGTGAGCCTGATTATCAAGCGGTCTGGTGGCAGTGGACTAGCGCGCTAGCGCCGCGCACGCCATTCACGTCTGCCCCGGCGAGAGCGTTACCGCGAAGGCTCTGCTGGTTGAGCTTTCCTGATACTTATGCAATAAATCGGCGCCGTCCCGCCAGCGCCGACTTTATGGATCAGGCTGCGGCGATCAGCCGGCGCGCAAGCGGGTCACCAGCGCTGCGGTGAATTCCTCGGTGCTGGCATTGCCGCCAAGGTCGCCGGTGCGCACATGGTCGACGTTGAGGGTGAGGTCGATGTCGCGCCGCAGGCGGGTGGCCTTGTCGCCCAGCCCGACATGGTCGAGCATCATCGCCGCCGCCAGCATCAGGGCGATGGGGTTGGCGATGCCCTGGCCGGCGATGTCTGGCGCCGAGCCATGCACGGCTTCGAAGATCGCCGCATCCTCGCCGATGTTGGCGCCTGGCGCCATGCCCAGTCCACCCACCAGTCCGGCGATTTCGTCTGAGAGGATGTCGCCGAACAGGTTGGTGGTCACCAGCACGTCGAACTGCCACGGGTTCATCACCAGCTTCATGGCGCAGGCGTCGACAATGATCTCTTCCATGACGACCTTGTCCTGATACTCGGCAGCATGGATCTGGCGCGCGGTTTCGAGGAAGATGCCGGTCAGTGCCTTCATGATGTTGGCCTTGTGCACCACCGTCACCTTCTTGCGGCCATGCTTGACGGCATAGTCGAAGGCGAAGCGGCAGATGCGCCGGCAGCCCTGGCGGGTATTGACGCCAGTGGACATGCCGATCGCATGCGGATCGCCGTCCACCGGGATGAAATGTTCGTAGCCCATGTAGAGGCCTTCGTTGTTCTCGCGCACCAGCACCAGATCAATGTTGTCGTAACGGCCGCCGGGCACGATGGTCTTGCCCGGCCGCAGGTTGGCGTAGAGCTTGAATTCCTCGCGCAGGCGCACGTTCGACGAGCGGTAGCCGCCGCCGATCGGCGTTTCCAGCGGGCCTTTCAAGGCCAGGCGGGTGCTGCGAATGCTTTCGATGCAGGCCGGCGGCAGGGGGTCGCCGCAGCTGGTGACGCCGCCCAGACCCGCAGTCTGCCGGTCCCAGTCGAAGGGGGCGTCGAGGGCAGCGAGCGCTGCAAGAGTGGCCTCGGTGATTTCCGGGCCAATGCCATCGCCGGGAATCAGCGTGGCGCGAATAGGGGTACCGGCAGTCACGGGATAGTCCTCCACTAGTTGATATCGTCGCAGATTCTACCGGTGACGCGTGTGAGTAGCCGTCGAATATCCGGAAACAGCGGTCTAAGTAATCGCGCAGCAGCCTTGCCGCCGGGCCGCCCCAAGGCAAGGTGGCACACGGCGCCAGCCGCAAACCGCGCCCAATCCCGAACGGGGGATCCCCGTAACAGACGAGCACAGCGAGCAACAGTCACCTCCCCCGCGAGGGGGAAGGCAGGGAGGGGCGGGCCCTAATGACTGCTACCGAAGGAAGGATCGAGCGTTCCCGGCGGCAGTGGCAAGCCGGCGATACGACTGGCCTGCGCGATCGGACCATGTGGAAACAGTTCGTACAGGCGACGCCGATCGACATGACCGAACAATTTGTGCTCCAGTTCGCGCAGCAACTCCCGCGCGTTCGCGGCATTGCCCACGTCGCGGAAGTGATGGCGCAAATGGAAAATCACCAGCCAATGTTCATCTTCGAGAACCAGACCCTCCGCCTTGGCCAGTCGTGCGGCCACTAGCGGAGACCAATGTTCAAGTTCGAACAGATTGCCGTCAGGGTCGACTTCTGCCAGTCGTTGGTTGTCCACATATTTATTGATGTCGAGCATGATTTTCTCCTCTATCGGGTGCATGTTCCATTGATAGCAGAAATACCCGAGTAATCAAGTCGACTTAACCATCCGCGCAGCCGGGGTTAGCAACACCCCGGCCGGCGGCTTGGCCTGAATTGGATCAAGGCGCCAGGCTATTCATCGTCGGGGCCGCGCCGGCGCTGGCCGTCGTTGCCATCCTTCTTCGAGCGTTGCCGATCATCGCGTTCCGAGCGTGGGCCGTCATTTCGCACTGGTGGGGGGCGTGAGTCGCGTTCGATGCGCGGTTCGCTTCTGCGCTCAGAGCGCACTTCGCTACCTTCGGCTGGGGGCCGCCGGCTTTCGCGTTCATTTCCGGGGCTGGGCGCAACACTGCGTTCCTGTGCCGGGGGGCGCTGCTGTGGCGGCTGGTAAGCCGGGCCGGGTTCGGGGCGTTGCATGGTCGGGCCGGACTCATGGCGACGATAATCCCGGCCAGCCGGTTCCGGGCGGTGGATGCCTGGACCGGGTGGATCGACGCGCTGAATTATCACAGGTTCGGAGCGCTGGATGATCTGGCCTTGGGGGTGGCTATGCACTGGCGGGCGAACGACCGGCGGGGCGGGGCGGTATTCCTGCCGGCTCCGCGAATCCTGCTCCCAGCGGCCGCCATGTTGCCGCCAATGGTCGCCCTGACGTTCCCATCTATGCGGTACCCAGTAATGGCCCGGACGTGGTGCATCCCAGCGGCCCGGTACCCAGATGTAGCGCACGCCGCCCCAGTTCCAGTAACCGGAAATCCAGACATAGCCGACGCTTGGCGGCGATCCGTAATATTCGTATTGCGGTGGCGGTGGCCCCACGCGCACGACGGGTTGGTCGTAATAGGGATCCTGTACCGGATAGGTCGTGCAGGCGCCCAGCAGTACCGAGGCGGCAGCCAGTGCAGTCAGTAATAGTTTGCCCTTCACGGCGCAGTCCTTTCAATTGGGGAATGGGATTTGTGTCAGATGAAACGTCGTCAGCACAAGTAACGCAAGTCCCGAATGGCCGACATACAGTAAACCGCAGTAGTTACAAAGTCTTGCAGTTGTGACAAGGCAGACGCCGTTCCACCAGCGCCGACTTTCACTACACAGCCTTGCCCCCGGCCCTTCTCCCGCAAGGGGCGAGGGGAGAAAGGCAACCCCAGCAGTCTCGCCGCCGGGCCGCCCCAAGGCGAGACGGCACGCGGCGCAAGCCGCAAACCGCACTCAAGCTTGAACGGGGGCGCCCCATAACAAACGAGCAAAGCGAGCCACAGTCACCTCCCCCGCGAGGGGGAGGCTGGGAGGGGGCGGGCCACTCAGCCGCTGTTGCGCAACCCCGCCGATACCCCGTTGATGGTCAGGTGGATGCCGCTTTGCACGCGTTCGTCGTCGCTCCAGGGCGGACCGGAACGATGACGGCGCAGCAGCTCGATCTGCAGGTGGTTGAGCGGATCGAGGTAGGGATAGCGATTGCGCATCGAACGTTGCAGCAGCGGATTGCCTTCGACTAGTTCGGTCTGGCCGGTGATGGCCAGCAGCGCATCGATGGTGGCGCGCCATTCCGCCTTGAGGCGCGGAAAGATCGCGTCGCGCAGCGCCGGGTCTTTCACCAGTCCGGCATAGCGCTTGGCCAGCGCAATGTCGGTCTTGGCCAGCACCATGTCCATGTTCGACAGCAGGGTGCGGAAGAACCCCCAGTCGCTGTACATGCGTTGCAGGAGCACAAGGCCCGCCGGGCCGCGCTCTGCCATGAAGGCCTGATAAGCAGAGCCGAAGCCATACCAGCCGGGCAGCATCAGGCGGCACTGCGACCACGAGAACACCCAGGGAATCGCGCGCAGGTCTTCGATGGCGGTGGTCTTCTTGCGCGAAGCGGGGCGGCTGCCGATATTGAGGCGGGCAATCTCGCTGATGACGGTTGATTCCCAGAAATAGCGCTCAAATTCCGGTGTTTCGTAAACCAGATTGCGATAGGCACGGAAGGAATGCTCGGCCAGCTCGGCCATAGCGGTGAGGCAGTCTGGCTGCGGGTCATCATGGGCGTGCGGCAGCAGGGTGGCCTCCAATGTGGCTGCCAGCAGTACTTCGAGGTTGCGCCGGCCGAGTTCCGGGTTGGCGTATTTCGAGGCGATGACTTCGCCCTGTTCGGTGATGCGGATGGCGCCTTGCACCGCACCGGCGGGTTGCGCCAGGATGGCCTGATAACTGGGGCCGCCGCCGCGCCCGACGGTGCCGCCGCGACCATGGAACAGGCGCAGCCGCAGGCCGTGCTGTTTGAAAACCTCCACCAGCTCGACTTCGGCGCGATACAGCGACCAGCTCGACATCAAGAAACCGCCATCCTTGTTGCTGTCGGAATAGCCGAGCATGACTTCCTGCATGTCGCCGCGGCTATCGAGTAGACGCCGATAGGCCGGCAGGCTGAACAGTTGCTGCATGATTGCGCCACAACTGGTGAGGTCGCCGATGGTTTCGAACAGCGGCACGATGTTGACGTCAAGCTCTCCTGCGCGCGGCCGTAGCAGGCCGGCTTCCTTGAGCAGCAGCGCCACTTCGAGGATGTCGGAAACGCTCTTGTTCATCGAGATGATGACGTTCTGGATCACCGCCTTGCCGTACAGGGCGTGCATGTCACGCGCGGCATGGAAGATGTCCAGCTCGGCGGTGGTTTCCTCGGAATAAGTGCAATACGGCGAGGCGAGCAGGCGTGGCGTGGCGAGTTCGGCGAGCAGCAGGGCGATGCGGCCTGCCTCGTTGCGCTGTAGGTATTCCGTGCCCGGGCGAGCAGTCTCGAAGAGTTCATGCACCGTGCGTTCATGCACTTCAGAGTTCTGCCGCAGGTCGAGCGCCGCGAGGTGGAAGCCGAACAGTTCGACGGCGCGGCGCAAGCGGCGCAGCCGGCCGCGGGCCAGCAGCGCCGTGCCATTGCTCTTCAGAGAATTGTCGAGGATGTCGAGGTCGGCGGCGAAGGCCGCGCTGTCGGCATAGGGCGGCGCTTCGGCCACGGCATGGCGCAGGGCCTCCATGTGATCGAGTTCGCGTGCGGTGGCCGCCAGCCGTGCATAGATGCCGGCGATGGCGCGGCGATAGGGTTCGTCGTCGCGGTGCGGATTTCGATCCGGTGAGCTTGCCGCCAATTCGCGCATTTCGTCCGAGATGCGCACCAGCAATTCGGAAGCGGACAACTCGCTGCCCAGGCGGTGGGCCTGGTCGAGGTAAAAGCTGAAGGCTTTGCGGCTTTGGGCGTTCAGCGCAGTCCTGAGGATGTCGGCGGTGACGAATGGATTGCCGTCGCGGTCACCGCCGATCCAGGAACCCGGATGGAGAATGGCCGGCAGTTGCGCATCTGGCGTGGTCAGGTTGGCAACGGCGTCTTCGATGCTGTTGTGCAGGCGCGGCAATTCACGCAGGAACGTGGTGTCGTAGTAGGAGAGGGCATTCTTCACCTCGTCCATCACCGAAAGCTTCAGCGTGCGCAGCATTCTGGTCTGCCAGAGGGTCAGCACGGCGCGGCGCAGGGACTCTTCATTCACGGCCTGTTCGTCTGGCGTCAGGGGACTGCGGTCACGTGCATCGAGCAGGCGCGCGATCTGCCACTGGCGATCAAGGATGCTCTTTCTTTGCACCTCGGTGGGGTGTGCAGTCAGTACCGGATTGATCTTGGCGTGCTTGAAGAAGTCGGCGATGGCCTGGCGATCGATCCCCAGTTCGTCGGCGCGTGCCACCGCATGGGCGAAGGTGCCCGGTCGTGGCTGCGCGCCGGCCAGCGCATGCGCGCGGGCGCGCCGGAGGTGGTGCTGGTCCTCGGCGATGTTGGCGAGATGCGAGAAATAGCTGAAGGCGCGTACCACCAGATTGGTTTGTTCGCGCGACAGGTTGTTCAACAGGTCGGTCAGCTCGTCGCGCGCCGCCGTGTCGTCGTCGCGATGGAAGCGGATCGACAGCAGGCGGATACGTTCGACGACAGCAAAGACGGCCTCGCCTTCCTGATCGCGAATGACATCGCCGAGCAGGCGCCCGAGCAGGCGAATGTCATCAAGCAGCGGCAGATCCTTGTCGCTGGCGATGCTGTCCTGGATGTTAGAATCCGTGGTGACGGTACGCGCGGCTGGCGGAGCGGGTTGCCGTGCGTTAGCCGCTGCGGCTGAGTCAGCAGCAGTTGCGGCCTTCTTCTTCATGTTTGCCTCTCATTTCGGTTGATTGCCCAGTGATTCCACATCCCGAGCGTATCGTTATCGCCACCCGTGAATCGCGTCTTGCCCTCTGGCAGGCGGAACATGTACGTGGTCTTTTGCAAGGATTATACCCAGCGTGCCGCGTCGAACTGCTGGGCATGACGACGCGCGGCGACCAGATTCTCGACCGCCCGCTGGCGAAGGTTGGCGGCAAGGGTTTGTTCGTCAAGGAACTGGAAACGGCACTGTTCGACAAGAGCGCCGACATCGCCGTGCACTCGATGAAAGACGTGCCGATGCAACTGGCGCCAGAGTTCGCGCTGGTGGCCATCGGCCCGCGTGAAGTGCCGCTCGATGCCTTTGTCTCGAACAAGTATGCCTGCCTCGAAGACCTGCCACCGGGCGCGGTGGTCGGCACCTCCAGCCTGCGCCGCGAGGCGCAACTGCATGCCAATTACCCCTATCTGGCCGTGACGAGCCTGCGCGGCAATCTGGATACGCGGCTGCGCAAGCTGGATGAAGGTCAGTACGACGCCATCATTCTGGCGGCGGCCGGCCTGACCCGCCTCGGCCTCGGTGAGCGCATCCGCGCGGTGCTGTCTGCCGAGGCTTCGTTGCCGTCCGCCGGTCAGGGCGCGCTGGGTATCGAGGCTTTGGCCGACCGGCCCGAGGTAGCTGCCTGGATGCAGCCTTTGAACGATGCCGCTACAGCGGCCTGCGTGCGCGCCGAACGGGCCGTATCAAGGGCGCTGGGCGGCAGCTGCGAAGTGCCGCTGGGCGCTTACGCGGAATTTTCTGCCGGGCAGCTGCGGTTGCGCGGACTGGTGGCCACTCCCGACGGCACCCGTATTGCGCGTGCCGAACATGCCGGGCCGGCTGCCGATCCCGAAGCGCTGGGACTGGCGCTGGTCGCCGATTTGCGCGCACAGGGCGCGAACGAAATCCTCGCTGCGCTGGGAAGTTGAATGGATGCGGCAGCGTCCACCGTTGTGGCCGGAACCCTCGCCGGGAAAAACATTGTGGTGACGCGGCCGGCAGGGCAGGCGACGCATCTGGCCGAAGCCTTGATTGAACGTGGCGCCCATCCGGTACTGTTTCCGGTGCTGGCCATTGAGGAAATTGAGGATACTGCGCCGTTGCAGGATGCGGCAATCCGCCTTGAACAGTATGACTGGGCGGTGTTTGTCAGCCCGAACGCCGTTGAGCGGGCGCTGGCCGTGGTGCTGGCCCATCGGCGCTGGCCGGACGGCGTGCGGGTGGCGACGGTCGGCCACAGCAGCGAGCAGGCACTGGCCCGCCACGGCATCGGCGAGGTGGTTGCGCCACAGGAGCGCTTTGACTCCGAGGCCTTGCTTGAACTGCCGCCGTTTGCAGACATGACCAGCCAGCGCGTGATCATCTTCCGTGGCGATGGCGGCCGTGACCTGTTCGGCGATACATTGAAGGCGCGCGGTGCCGTGGTTGACTATGTCGTATGCTATCGGCGTGCCAAGCCGGCACTCGATCCGGCCCCGCTGCTAAAGTTATGGGGCGACGGGCAGCTGGATGCGCTGACCGTAACCAGCAGCGAGGGAGTGCGCAACTTGTATGAAATGGTCGGCAAACTGGGCCAGAGCTGGCTCAAGAAGACGCCAACCTTTGTGCCGCATGCACGCATTGCCGAGCAGGCGCGTGTACTTGGCCTGACGCAAGTCATCCTGACCGGGCCGGCCGATGCCGGCTTGCTGGCCGGGCTGATCGAACATTTTTCCTGAGGCATTGATGACCATGGCCGATTCTGAAAAAAACGCCGCTGAAACTGCTGCTCTGCTATCGCAACAAGCGCCAAAGCCGTCGCAGCCATCGGAGCAACCTGAGCCGCAGCAACCCGATGAGACGAATCCGACGAGCGCCGCTGGCAGCCCGCGTCAGCCGGCCGCCAAGCTGGCCATCGGGCTGGCCGTGTTCGCCTTGCTGGCGTCGTCGGGGCTAGGCTGGCTGGCCTGGCAGGGTAACCAGCGCCTCGAAGCAACGCGGCAGGAATTGTCGCGTCGCCTCGCCGACACTGATGCCGTGCAACGTGAAGCAACCGCCGGCACGAAGCAGGATCGCGCCGCGCTTGATGCGCTGCAGGCCAAGGTAGGTGCGCTGGATGCGCGTGCCGCGGAAATGCAGAGCCAGCAACTGGCGCTCGAAACGATGTATCAGGAGTTCTCAAGGGTGCGCGAGGATCGGTTGCTCGCCGAAATCGAACAGGAAGTGGCGATTGCCGCGCAACAGTTGCAGTTGGCCGGCAATGTCGAAGCGGCATTGATCGCGCTGCAAGGTGCCGAGGCGCGCCTGGCGAAAAGTGCCCAGGCGCAATTCCTGCCGCTCAGGAAATTGCTCAACCGCGACATCGAGCGCTTGAAAGCCTTGCCGGGTGCCGACGTGCCGGGCATCGCCCTCAAGCTCAACGAGATTATCGAGGCCGTGCCGAATCTGCCGCTCGCCTATGAGCAGCGGCCCGCGGCGGCAGAACCGGAAAAACCGGCAACAGCAGCAAAATCGCCGACATCACCTCCACCACCCGCTACGGCTAAATCTGCCAAGCCGCCGGCAACAACCACGCCTCCCGCCACACCCGAAGCCACCGCGTCTGTCGTGGAGCAGATCAAGACATTCGACTGGCAGGCCATGGGCAAGGCCTGGCTGGCCGAGTTGTGGGGAGAAGTGCGCCAGCTGGTGCGCATCGAGCGTATCGATCGCCCGGATCCGGGTCTGCTGTCGCCACGCGAAAGCCTGTTCCTGCGTGAAAACCTGCGATTGCGGCTGCTGTCGGCGCGACTGGGTTTGCTGGCGCGTGACGGCAGCAGTTTCCAGAGCGACCTCAAGCAGGCGGACGAATGGCTGGAGCGTTATTTCGACAACCGTGCACCCGCCGTCGTGGAAGCGCAGGCCACCCTGAAGAACTTGGCCAAACAGGACGTCATGCGCAAGCCGATCGAACTCAACGAAACCCTGGCGGCGCTCCGCAACTTCAAGCTCAGTCGTGACCGTGGCGATCGCGGCACCAGCCGGTAAGCCATCATGCGCGCCCTATTCTGGTTGCTGACCCTCACCGCGCTGGCCATCGGCCTGGCGCTGCTCGGCCGTATTTCGGACGGCTATGTGCTCTGGGTAATTCCCCCTTGGCGTGTCGAACTTTCACTCAACCTGTTCGTTCTCGCGCAGCTGCTGGCGCTGGCAGTGGCGTATCTGCTGCTGCGGGCGATCAACAAGACGCTGAATCTGCCGCGCGTGGTCGGCGAATACCGCGCCCGGCGGGCACGCCTGCGCGACGAGCGGGCCGCTGCCGAAGCCCTGCGCCTGCTCTGGGAGGGCCGTTACGGCCACGCCTTGAAGAGCGCCGGGAAAGTCGGCGCCGGTGGGACGGCGTCAAGTGCCGTGCTGGCATCATTGGTCGGCCTGAAGGCGGCCCACGCCCTGCATGACCCCGAGCGCATCGCCGAATGGCTGGTGCGCGCCCGCGCCACTGCATCGGACAAAAGTGATTGGCGTACCGCGCGGTTGATGATCGAGGCTGACTTGGCACTGGAAACGCGGGCCTTCGATCTCGCGCAAACGGCCCTGAATGAGTTAACGCCCAAGGAGCGCCGGCAGATTTCCGCCCTGCGTCTTGACCTGCGCTTGGCCCAGGGGCGCAGCGACTGGGCCGAGATGCTGCGCATCACGCGCCTGCTCGAAAAGCACAAGGCGCTGACTGCCGCCCAGGCACTGCCGCTGCGCTTGCGTGCGCAGCGCGGCATGCTCGACGGCTTGCAGGACGAGCCGGCACAACTGGTGCGTTACTGGAAGGGTGTGCCGGCTGCGGAGCGGCTCGACCTGCCGCTGGCACAACGTGCGGCGCGGGCGCTCAACAACGCCGGCGCCTGCGCCGAAAGCGCGCGCCTGATCGAGGATTACCTCGATGACCAGTGGGAATCGGTGTTGCTGGAGGATTATGTCGATTGCGCGGGTGGCGATGTGCTTGGGCGGATCGCGCATTGCGAGAAGTGGCTGCATGAGCACGCCAATGACGCCGCCTTGCTTCTGGCGCTGGGCCGCTTATGCGCGCGCCAGCAACTCTGGGGCAAGGCGCAAAGCTACCTCGAGGCTTCGCTGGCCGTCGCGGCAAACTGTGCCGTGCATATCGAACTGGCGCGCTTGTGTGACCAGCTTGAGCGGCCCGACGAGGCTAATCGGCACTATCGTGCCGCTGCGGACTGTTTGGCCCCTAGCCAGGCCCACCCCTCCCATCCTCCCCTCTCGGGGAGGTGACTGTGGCTCGCTGCGCTCGTCAGTAACGGGGCGCCCCCGTTCAAGCTTGGGTGCGGGTTGCGGCTTTCGCCGCGTGCCGCGTTTGCTTGGGGCGGCCCGGCGCAAACGCTGCGACAGATGTGGATTTAACGCCGTCCCGCCAGCGCCGACTTTCAAATCCGCAATCCTACCCC
>Ga0180012_1000474_pt1 | contig 13181 bp, 15 predicted proteins | sample KR11_S2_MetaG_FD_122243 | JGI IMG/M metagenome (GOLD analysis project Ga0180012, IMG submission 122243) | Groundwater microbial communities from the Olkiluoto Island deep subsurface site, Finland - KR11_S2_MetaG | ecosystem: Environmental > Aquatic > Deep subsurface > Groundwater | place...
CCATCTGCCTGATCCGGCAACACACCCCAAAAAGATATTTTCTATATATTCTGACCGGGCTTGTCCAACAAACGGTTCAGATTGTGGTTCGCTTCGCTCTCACAATCTAACCTTATTCGTTAGCCTGGGGGTTATACAATGAAGGTTTTGGTCGTCGGAGATTTGCATGGGGACTGGGGAAAACTCAACGCCCTGATTACAAAGAAAAACCCCGATATAGTGCTGTGTTGTGGTGACTTTGGCTGGTGGCCAAAAATGGAAGTGAGCAAGCCAGTTCTTTATGGACAGCAGAAAAAATGGCTGCTTAAAGGTTTAAAGCCTGGAAAAGCAAAAATATACTGGTGTGATGGCAACCATGAAGAGCACCCACTTTTGCCCCAGGACGGCCAGATTCACGAAATGTACGATGGGGTGTTCTTCTGCTCCAGGGGCAGCAAACTCACCTTGCCAGACAGAAGGACTGTTCTTTTCGCTGGCGGGGCTGATTCGATTGACAAGGGGATGCGTACTCCTGGGCATGACTGGTTTCCAGAAGAAACGATCAAGGACAAAGACCTGGATAAAATGCTGGATGCCGGGATGGTTGACATTGTGGTTTCTCATACCTGCCCAACCTCTTTTTTCCCCTCTTTGCGGGGCGGTAATCTGGCCAAAGTTAATGACCCGTCATGTGTGGCTCTCGAATATGTTCTCGAAAAATGTCGACCGGATTTATGGTTTTTCGGGCATTGGCACATGGCGAAAGACGGTAAAAGTAATGGGTGCCGCTGGAACTGTCTTGACTACCCTGAACACGGTGGCCGGTGGTGGTTATGGCTCCCGTAATGAAGGCTAACGCAAAACTCAGGTGCGGGCCTGAGATAACTTTGAAACGATGCGCTTGTTCCCGTCACCTGTAGCGCATTGTTAGCAAATTATTTAATTAACTGGAGAATAAAAATGGATGAAATCAAAGAAAATCCGGACGAGTATGGATGGTTGGTTGAAGGTGTTGAAGGTGGTGAACCTGTGTGGCTGTCTGTTTCTGTGAATATTATTGGTGGTCAAGAGATACTATATCAGCTTTACGATTTGCAAGGGAAGCCGATGCGCAAAACTTGATAGCAGTATTGTGCAAGGGGTTGCCTTATAACTCTCGCGGTGGGTTGAAAGCTACTGATCATATTTGGTTTTCTAGCTAACGACCAAGGTAAGCAGCCAGCGGCCACCGGATGATTTTTGAAATTCGAGGCTGATTCCGCTGGTCTGCTTTAGCGTATTGTTGGCAGTTTTTATTTCAATTTATCGAGACAACTATGAAGATTATGAAATCTTTTTTTAAAGTCATAAAAATGTTTTTTATCATCAATAAGCATGAATGTGGCACTGGTAGCTTGAACAAAGCCAAAGTCGTCAAAACCAAGGTTATTGTCTTTGCCGCGATATTCATCCCATGCCTCTTGCAGTTTCCGTTGGTAGTCTTCGGGCAAGATAGGACGGATGGTGTCAACAGCGGACTCGTGGAGCTGCAAAGCAATAGTAAAGGTGTTGATGGCGAAAGAATTATTGCTGATGGCAGCAATTTCGGGGGCAAAAGCAGATTTGTAAGCAATAACAGCAGTTCTAAGCTCAGTTCTTTTACTCCTCCAGTCGGAAAGACGGTGGACGGCAATATACCCAAAAAGGACAACCACAAAGCCAATAAGAGTGAGGATAGTTTTAGTTTCCAAGATGATGACTATTGGCTCCTGCGTTTTTATTTGTTTCTCTTTGCTGGGTTTTTAGTTGCACATTCAGGGAATAAAGAAGGCCAACAGTGTAATACGTGGAAATCTTTCCATCATATCACCTATTATAGATGGACGGAATTTCCGCTTATTTCTATATTGATCTATGAAACATAGAAACTCAAAGAGTTTCTTGTCCGCTTATTTCATCTTCTATGGTTGATTTCTAGATATTACGATACTATGAGACGTATTATGGAAAGTCAAAGGAAAACAAACCACAATTTCATCCGAATCCCGATATCAGGTTCATGGATCAGGTTCGCGAGGTGTTTCGGTCTCATCATTACGCGTATCGCACCGAGCAGACTTTCAAAATACGAAGACATAATACGTATATCTTACCATCCGAAAGCATAATCCACACAAAAAAAAAGCCATGCTCACCCTAAAAATGGGCGATCATGGCTTTTTTTGTTCGAATCATTCAGGCAAGGACTGGGAACAAGCCCTTCAAGCCATTGGCAATAAATTCCACGGCAATGGCGGCCAGAATCAGCCCCATGACCCGTGAAAAGATATTGATACCTGTCTGGGTGGTATGTTTGGAGATCCAGGGAATGGAGAGGAAAGCAACCCATAAAACCAGCACCAGCAGCAAGATATCCAAACCCATACACAGATAGTGCAGAGGTGCGTGGCTTTTTTGGGTATAGAGAATGACTGTACTTATGGCCCCGGGGCCGGCAAGCAGAGGCATGGATATGGGAACGACTGCCACCGATTCCCGGTTCCCGTCACTGGCCTCTTCCTTGCTGAATGTGATCGGACTCTGCCGGGCATGGAGCATGGATATGGCCATGAGCAGAATCAGGATTCCGCCACCGACCCTGAAGGAACTGATACTGATACCAAAAAAGCCGAGCAGCAATTCACCCGTCAACAGGGCAGTGAGCAAGATCACCAGGACGGAAATCACCGTGATCTTAGTGGTCCGCTTAAATTCCTCCTCCGAGGCATCTGCGGTCAGGGCCATGACAATGGGAATTGCCCCGATGGGATTGACTATGGCCAGCAGGGCGATAAAAATTTTGGTATATTCCGTAAAATCGAGCATGGCTTTCATTCTCCCGTAGAATAACCGTGAAACAAGATAGCGGCCCTTGAGAATGCAGGAGCCGTGACGCCACAAGCACTATTGTCCTGAGCGTTTCGCCACGGCTCCTTACGCAGAACAGGACTGGGGGAAGAGAGCGACTGTTGTTTCTACCATCCCGATGACGACCTTACCCTGTCCTGAGAACTTAGCCCTCGGTAAGCCTCCGCAGGGCTTCTTCGTAGCGGGACTTTGTCTTTTCAATGATCTCCGCTGGAAGTTTGGGTGGCGGCGGGGTCTTGTCCCAATCGAGAGAGGAAAGATAATCGCGCAGAAACTGCTTGTCAAAACTTGCCTGGCCCCTGCCCGGCTGATATTCATCCACAGGCCAGAAGCGAGAGGAGTCAGGGGTCAGCACCTCGTCAATCAAGATCAGCCGGTCGCCCAGCTGACCAAGCTCAAACTTGGTATCGGCAATGATGATCCCCTTTTTCCGGGCATAATCTGCGGCCCGGCTATACAATTTAATGCTGATATCCGCGATCTCACGAGCCCGCTCCTTGCCCACCATGGTCTCCATGGTGGCAACGGAGATATTCTCGTCATGGTCGCCCAGGGCCGCCTTGGTGGAGGGGGTAAAGAGAGGCTGGGGAAACTGGTCAGATTCCTGCATACCCGCGGGCAGTTCAAAGCCACAGACCGTTGGATTTTTCTTATAGGCACTCCAGAAGGAACCGGAGAGATAGCCGCGGACAATGCACTCTATAGACAGGGGCTGGGTTTTACGAACCAGCATGGAGCGGTCGCGCAACTGATCGGCATAGGGTTGACAGAGCGCGGGATATTCATCCACATCGGCGGTAATCAGGTGGTTGTCAACAATGTCGCCCAGCAGGTCAAACCAGAAGAGGGAGATCTGGGTGAGAATCCTGCCCTTGCCCGGAACCGCATCATCCATCACCACATCATAGGCAGAGATCCTATCGGTGGCCACCATGAGCAGCTTATCATCATGACCGGGGATGGCATACATATCCCTGACCTTTCCCCGATGCACCAGGTTGAGCCCCGCAAAATCAGTTTTCACAATTGTCTGAGTCATTTGTCCACAACTCCTTGTTTGAGGGTACCTTGAGTTAAAAAAGGAGGCTGACCGGTCATAGCCGAACAGCCTCCCCGTGTGTTATCTGCCAGACGCCACTCCAGGAAACAACCGGAAAAGATTGGCTGTTTCCTGGAAGCGGCATAAGGTGCCGTAATAAAATAAGCAACAAGGCACTGCTTATTTTATTACGGCACCTAAAATTCTACAGATTCAGTTTCGCCTTCACTGCGTTAATCACATCATCGCTGGAGGTGGCAGGCACACTCATCAGCAGGCCTTTCTCCCGGTAAAAACCGATAAGAGGGGCGGTCTTCTCGTTATAGGTCTCAAGACGATGGGTAATGGCTGTCTCGGTCTCATCCTCACGTTGAACTGCCTTGGCGCCGCACTTGTCACAGATGCCCTCCACCTTGGGGGCATTGGACTTCACGTTATAAATGGCCTGACAGTCCGAATTCTCGCAGGTCCGGCGGGTACAGAGACGGTCAAGGATGATATCACGGGGAACATCAATATCAACGGCCATATCCAGTTTAATATTGAGTTTTTCCAGAAGCTGGGTCAATTCCTCTGCTTGAGGAATGGTCCGGGGAAAACCGTCAAGGAGAAAACCCTTGGCGCAGTCTGGCTCCTGCAATCTTTTTTCCATGATCCCCATGATCAGGGAATCAGGCACCAGATCACCACGTTTCATGAAGCCCTCGGCCTCACGGCCCAGATCGGTTCCAGCCTGAACAGCACCACGCAGGATATCGCCGGTGGAAATCTGGACAGAGCCATCGAGTGCGGTCAACAATTTGGCGACGGTGCCTTTTCCAGCACCAGGGGCGCCCAACAGAATCAGTTTCATTATCCTCTCCTTATTATTAGAATAAAATCTTCATGCAGTTATTGCAAATTTCAGATTATGCCCTCTGTTTGTCCAAGGGTATAAAATGGGAAATAACATAAACACTTTTTCGTTCAACGCCAGTGAAATATAACTCTGATAATCAACCAGAAGTGACCAGACTGATTGCTATCCATTATCTTTAAATGATTCTCAAGCGTTACGAATGCAGGCGTCTTAAGAACTGACAGTATTAAATTTGTATTATCGACAAGATCTTATGTTGCAAGCTGTTTTGCCCCGGCAGCGCCAGCACCTTCCTAAAAAATGAAGGCAGATGACGCCCAGTTATTTAACCGTTCTCTTTTATTTTCGCCAGGCCTTTGACAAAAGACCTTTGACAATCTATTTTATAAAAAGATAAAGGAGGAGTTACCATGGAAGGAATTAGCGCCAAGAGTGGTTTATCTGTTTTAGCGTATGCCAATAAACAACCGGAGCTGGCTCTTCAGCTTCTGCAAAAAACGCTGGAGGGTACGGCAAGCAGCCAGAATATGCAAAGCCCTACAGCAAGCCCCGCACCTGCATCATCCACCAACACCGCAACCGGCAGGATCATCGATATCCGGGCATAAGTAGTACGGCCAGGGTATCACCCTGTCTCGGGCAGATTGCCGTTACATGCCCTTTCTCAATCTCCGTTGACTTTCAAGACCTTTTTATCCAGATCCCAACGCCGGCCACAGGACAAACCGTGGTACGAAACAAGCTCTGCGGTGAGTGAACCGATCAGGATCTTCGAGCGAATCCGCACCGGCACCCGGCAGGCATCATCGGTAAACCAGATCACCGTATCGCCGCTCTTATCATATAAGCCTTTGAAGGTCATGCGGGGCAGGACCTCGACCACGTTCACCGGACCCAGCAGCGTTTCATCAAAATAGGTCCACTCCCTGGCCCGAACCACCACTTCATGTCGTTTATCATCGGCAAAGGTGGGTACGATAACGGATGCGCCCGGCTCAAAGGGAAGCACCCGAGTGAAGAAAAATGATGAAAACTCATTATGCACCCTGCCGGCCACGGCATACTGTTTCTCCGGCTCATCATTTTTCCGGTACCGCACGAAGCCAGTCTCCTGATCATAAAGGGTCAGGCGATGCGCCTTGTAACTGCGGCCCTCTTTCTGATCTACTTCATATTTGACCGGCAAGCGCTCTTCCCCTTGCACCTGGGTGACAAAGGTGTCATCAACCGGATAGAAAAAACGGAAGGCCCCGTAATCTGTAACCTGGGCATGGATTTCAAAACTGTCCTGATCACCGGCAGTCCGGCTTATCCGTAGACGCAGTTCACCGATTTTGATGCCCCCGCTCCAGGAGACATCATAGCGAAAGGTTTCATCAGCACCGTAAGCGGAACGCAGCAGCGCGGGATTAGGCGCCCCGAGAGGAGAAGCTTCTGCCGCGACAGCAGCAATCACACCAAAAAAGAGGACGAGAGCGCAGCAGAGAGTCCCACAGAAGCTTGCCACTGTTTTCACCCCTTTTCCGTCAGCAGGGCAAGCCAGGTGGCAGCAAAAAGGGTGAGGCTGATCACCCCGTTCAGAGAAAAAAATGAACCCTGGATTCGTGACAGATCCCTGGGGTTGACCACCAGATGCTGATAGAACAGGACGGCGGCCGTGAGCACGATGCCGATATAATAGCAGAGATTGAGACGGGCCTGCGCCCCGGTCAAAACAAAGAGGATAAAGGCCAGGATATGAAAACCAATCGCCAGCCTGAAGGCATTTTCGCGCCCCAGAAGGGAGGGCAGGGAATGCAGGCCTGCGTCGCGATCAAAATCCGCATCCAGACAAGCATAAATAGTATCAAAACCGGCCACCCAGAAGAGGACACCGAGGGAGAGCACCCAAGGGAACCCTGAGAGGTTTCCCGAGACCGCCACCCAACCGCCCAGAGGCGAAAAGGCCAGGGCCACACCGAGCACCAGATGGCAGAACGAGGTAAAACGCTTGGTCAGGGAATAAAAAAGAGTCAGGGAGAGGGCCAGGGGCGCCAGCTTCAGGGTCAGCTCGTTGAGGTTATAGCAGGCAAAGAAAAAAAGGAGCCCGGCCAGAATTACCATGGCCCAGGCCTCCACCAGATGTACCTCGCCGGCAGGTATTGCCCTGCCTGCCGTCCGGGGGTTGGCGCGATCAAAATGGCGGTCAACAATCCGGTTAAAACCCATGGAGCAGGTTCTGGCCCCCACCATGGCCAGGATAATCCACAGAAAGGTCATTCCATCCGGCGCGCCGCGGCCCGCCAGAAAGGCCCCCATCAAGGCAAAAGGCATGGCAAAGATTGTGAGTTTGAACTTCACCATCTCCAGGAGAACAGCAATCTTTTTCAACATTTACTTTCCTCTGTGCCCCAGCGCCGCCGACCGGGGATATCGAGCCCAATCTGGTCGGCAAGTCGCCAGGAAAAGGTATCAGCGGCCTCTTCCAGGCTGGCAGGTTGCAGATAATAGCCCGGCATGGGCGGACAGATAATGGCCCCGGCATCATGGACCGCCAGCATATTCTTGAGATGCGTCCTGTTGAAGGGGGTTTCTCTCACCACCAGCACCAGATCCTTCCGTTCCTTGAGCATCACATCGGCACAACGCTGAATCAGGTTGGCCGAGATCCCGGCGGCAATGGCTGCCAGGGTTCCCATACTGCAGGGCAGGACCAGCATGGCATCATAGCCGCTGGAACCGGAGGCAGGAGGCGCTGCAAAATCTCGGCAGTCAAACCAGGCGCTGACCGTCGGCAGATCCTGCGGGCTTATCCCCTTTTCCAGCCCGAGCACCTTCTGCCCCGCCTCGGAGCAGATGCCATGCACCACCAGATCAAGATCGGCAATGGCTGTCAGAAAAGACTGGAGATAAAGCATGCCCGAGGCACCAGTCACTGCCACCAGGATCTTTTTCGGTACTTGTCTGTTCCCCATTATTCGTAAACTCCGCTTGCACCCATTTGTTCTCTCATTAACTTTCAACAATCTTCAAGGGCAGCGATTGCGCCGAGCCCTCACCCCGATCTATCAGATAGCGGAAAAACCTTTCCAGGGCCACCTGTTTTTCCGCACCCAGATCATACTCGATGGCCCGCAGATAGACATAACATTCATCAGGGTGCATGGGAATCCTCGGGGCCGCCACCTGGCAGATGGCCTCAAGATTCTGCCGCCCTTCCCGAACACAGCAAACAAGTTCCCGATGAATCAGGGCCAGGGTCTCAGGATCTCTCCGGCAAAAATCCTCCCGCACTGCATACACGGCAAAAACGAAGGGCAACCCGGTATGATGCTGCCACACTGCACCCAGATCAAGCTGATAGGGAAACTGAGGATCTCCCACCAGACGCAGGGCCTGATCACCAATAGCCAGCAAAGCCGTAGCCTTGGTGCTCATATCACCGCTGACATCGCCGGAGCTATAAACGGGCTTGACCCCATAAAATTCCTCCAAGATGATCTTGACCAGAAAAACCGAGGTCTGTGACTGTCCGCTGAGCAGCACCGGACACCCATCAAGTTTGCTGGGATCAATCCGGGAGAAGAGGAACACTGAGCCCACTGAACCGCTTGAGCTGATCGACAGATGAGCCAGAATTCGATACAGTTCAGGACGGGCGCAATACTCATGGGAAGAAACAAATCCGAGATCAAGCTCTCCCGCAGCCAGCATCCGGTTCAGAGTGGAAGGCGGCCCCTCAACCAGATGCCACTGGGCAGGATGCTCCCTTTTCTTCCAGCTCTCATAAATCGGCGCGGTATTTATATAATTCACCATACCGATCCTGGCCGTGACTGGCAGCTTCATCCTTTTATTTCCTTCAAATCAAGCAATTATTCTCAATCGCCTGATGATAATTTTTTCCACCCAGGTTACCAGAAAAGCGGTGGCTACAAGTAATATAAAAAACATAAAAAAATTCATTCCCGGCTGCACGCCAAGGTGTTCAGGAACAATATACTTATACAGCGTATCCATAGGTGCTTGCAATATATAGAGAGCGTAACTTATTTCCCCCCAAAGCACAAAATTAGGCCACAACAGTATTCTTAATAAAGGGTTCCTTGACAGGCTCATATGACAGAGCACCAGCAGAACAACAGGCGCGTAAAAGCTGGACGCAAAGGGCAACTTGCAGCCTGCCAGTTCGCTCAATTGAGGCTGGAACTGAACCATCAATCCCACGGCACACAGGATGAACAAGCTCAGCAACAAAGACATTGTTGCCCCCTGCTGTCTTCCCACACCATTGTTTTGAATAAAATATGCGCCACATATCCCCATAAAAAAACTACAAAAATGAGAAAGAGGTGAATAAAGAATCAAATCATAGGAAGAAAAATACCCGCCATGAAAGTCTGTGTTGAGAAGCTTGACCAAGACTCCTTGCGTGAGAGCCCAAAACAATAAACCAACTGTTACCATTTTCCAGCCATCTGGTCTTGTTTTTTTCAGAACGAACAAGATGGGGGGAAAAACACAATAAAAGAAGAGCAAATCCGAAACAAACCAACTGGTAAAGTTCAAAGAGAGTGGATGCGGAAACCAGGATTGCAAACAGAGAAGATTCAGAAGGAACTCGGCAAAAGACAAGTGACCGGAAAGAGTCCTGAACACCACCGACATCAAGAATGCCAGAAAATACAAAGGCAATATCTTTATTGCGCGCTTCAGGAAATATTGCCGGAAGACAAGTTCCCTCCCTTGATACCCCAGAAACAGCACGAATCCAGACAAAACAAAGAAAAATGTAACCATTTGGGGGCCTGCTTTGAATATCACCGGCACTTGCTGATAATACTCAATTTTCTGGCCAAAGTGAAAAAAAACCACGATGCTGGCCGCAAAAAATCTGAGAATCGGGAATACCGATGTATTTATGGCAGTCGTCTTCATTTATTCGGAAACAGATTCACTCCCGCTTTTCGCTTGGTATCGGTCTGCCAGGGCATGGAATCTGTTCTCGACCACTTAGCTATCAAGCTTCAACGATCCAGAAAATCTTTTCAGGGCGACCGCCGCCGGTGAGGGTATCAAAAAGCTGCTCCCCATTGCCCACGCCTTGCAGAGCGGGACTGTCAACATTGAGCAAGATGGCTTTTCGACCAGGGGCCAGGGTCCCGAACTCCTCTTCACGGTCCATGGCCTCTGCCCCTCCCAGAGTTGCCATGGCCATGACCGCGGCAGGAGCCACCCCGGGATGATCTTCACGCAGGATCTGCATCTCCCGCCACAGATCAAGCTCTTCATTGGAGGCGATGGAATCGGTGCCGAGAGCGGGAAGCAGTTGATGACGCAGCATCACCTCCAAGGGTGCGACACCGACACCAAGAAAACGGTTGCTGCCGGGGCAGAGACAGACCTTGCAACCCTGTGCCGCCAGCATCTGCACCTCTTTTTCGCTCACATGGACACAGTGGACACAGAGCAGATTTGCATCCAACAGTCCCAGACGCTCCAAGTAGTCCACAGCCCCACGGCCGTCCATTCCCGGACCGGGGAAAATATTCTCCCAGGCACCCCGTTCTTCAAGGAAGCTACGAAAGCAGCCCCTGCCACTCTGCAGCAGTTCAATTTCATCGGCTGATTCCGCCACATGGAGGGAAAATATATGATGAAGACGATCCGCCCTCTGCTTCAGGGCCGTCATAATTCCGGGAGTAGTCGAATAGGGGGCATGAGGGGTGACCGCCACTGAATCAGAAAGGGAGGCAATCCTGGCCAGTACCTGTTCTTCAGCCTTGGAAGTGGGTCCCAGCAGTTCAAGGAGAAAGGAAAGATGGACAGCAGGCGCTATGGTTGCTGGGGGAGATGGCAGGATATTGCCGATATCGAGCAGGAGGAGAACTCCGGCATCATGCTGCTGCTGGAGCATATTCCGGGCCGCACGGGCCATATCTTCCGGCTCGATCCCGCCCTCCTGCCTAAGCTGAAGCAGGGAACTAATCCAGTCGCAGAAGGTCTCATCAGGGAGCGGACGCGGAACATGGTGATAAGCGGACAGCTCAAGATGGATGTGGGCGTTCACCAGACCGGGCAGCAACACCCCCTGACAGTTCTTAACGCGTGCACCCGCAAACTGGGCTTGGATGGAAGAGGAGCTGCCCACAGCAAGAATCCTGCCATTAGCAATGGCAACAGCACCGTCCCGGATTACCGGCGAGCTGATGGGCACTACCCAGGGGGCCAGATAGAGAGAGACGGGGAAAGAAGGGAGCTCGTTCTTTGTTGCAAAAAGGGATATGGGTACTGGAGATGGCAAGAAGATACCTTCCTCAAATCACCGTATAATCCATCAGCCGCTGCCGTGGTTCAAAACCGGCATCAACAACTAGACGTCTGATCTCCTGCTCTGAGAGCCTGAAGCTGACCCCCGCCGCTGCCACCACATTCTCCTCGAGCATGGTGCTGCCAAAATCATTGGCCCCAAAGAAAAGAGAGAGCTGGGCGATCTTCGGCCCCTGAGTCACCCAGGAGGCCTGGACATTCTCAAAATTATCAAGATAGATCCGAGAGAGGGCCAGCATGCGCAGATAGCCCATGCCGGTGGTTTTTTCTATCTCGACCTGCTGGGAGAGGGCTGTATTGTCGGGCTGGAATGGCCAGGGGATAAAGGCGGTAAAGCCGCCGGTCCTGTCCTGCAGCTCCCGCAGACGACGCAGATGCTCCAACCGTTCAGGAACAGTTTCGATGTGACCGAACATCATGGTGGCGGTAGTGCGCAGCCCCAGTTTGTGGGCCTCTTCCATTACCTCAATCCACTGATCAGCCGAACACTTCCGGGGAGCAGTAGCCTCCCGCACTCGATCAGAAAGGATCTCAGCGCCACCACCGGGGATAGAATCAAGACCGGCAGCGATCAACCGTTGCAGTACCTCCCGAATAGAAAGACCCGAGAGGCTGGCAAAATGACAGACCTCCGGGGGTGAAAAACCATGGACATGGATGCCGGTGGTCTTCATGAAGCGCAACATCTCTTCATAATATTCCAATGGCTTATCAGGGTGAAGCCCACCCTGGAGTAAGATCTGAGTCCCGCCTAGATCTTGCGTCTCCCGGATTTTCAGTTCAAGTTCATCAAAGGTGAGCAGGTACCCTGTCTGATGCTCGGGCGCCTTGAAAAAGGCACAAAATTTACAGGCGGAGATACAGATATCAGTATAGTTCACATTGCGATCAACGACATAGGTGACATTGCCTTCCGGATGGAGGCGCCGTCTGATACCATCTGCCAGAAATCCAAGCTGATAGAGATCGGCGTCACGTTCGAGCGCGAGAAACTCCTCGTCACTGATCCTACCGCCCGCCATAACCTTTTCAGTAATGGACTCCATCACCTCTTTCTGCAATCCTTTCATCTGCATTTTTTCACCGACATCCATCAGTCATGCACCTTGATCACATTATAGAGCGTATCCCGTTCCACAGGAACCCGGCCCGCCTCTTTGATCAACCGCACCAAGGTCTTGCTGCCGATGGCCTGATCTGTGTCGGCACCAGCCATGTGGGTAATAACCTCTTCTTTGACCGTGCCGTCCATATCGTCGGCCCCGAAGGAGAGGGCAACCTGGGCCATTTTGGGACCGATCATGACCCAGTAGGCCTTGATATGCGGAAAGTTATCGAGAAAAAGTCTGGCCACGGCGATATTTTTCAGGTCATCAATGCCGGTGGTACGAGACAAATTACTCAGCTCGGTATTCTGGGGATGAAAGGAGAGCGGAATAAAGGCAAGGAAGCCCTTCGTCTCATCCTGGGCCGTACGCAGGGCGTCAAGGTGTTCCAAGCGCTCCTCCATGGTCTCAATGTGACCATAGAGCATGGTGGCATTGGTGTGCAATCCCTGACGATGGGCGGTCTTGGCCACCTCCAGCCACTGCTCGCCGGAAAGTTTCTTTTCACAGGTTATCGCCCTGATGCGCGGAGAAAAGACCTCGGCCCCGCCGCCGGGGATAGAGCCCAAGCCCGCATCCCGCAGGATATCAAGGGTCTCCGCCACGGATTTACCAGCCAGCCCGGCCAGATGGGCAATCTCGACACAGGTGAAGGCCTGGATATGGACATCGGGCCTGACCTCTTTGATGCCGCGCAATAGTTCCAGGTAATACTCAAAAGGCAGGTCAGGATGAATCCCGCCCACCATATGGATCTCGGTAATGGGCTCGTCAAGCCGCGCCCGCACCTTCTCCTTGACTTGGGCCAAATCCATCTCATAGGCGAGGTCAGAGCTCTTATCCTTACCAAAGGCGCAGAATTTACAAAGATTGGTGCAGATATTGGAGTAATTGATATGCTGGTTATAGATGAAATAGGCATTGTCGCCATTCATCCTGTTCCTGACCAGGTTGGCCATATAGCCAAGAGCCAGGATTTCTTTGGTGTTATACAGGGCCAGCC
>Ga0180012_1000476_pt1 | contig 13152 bp, 7 predicted proteins | sample KR11_S2_MetaG_FD_122243 | JGI IMG/M metagenome (GOLD analysis project Ga0180012, IMG submission 122243) | Groundwater microbial communities from the Olkiluoto Island deep subsurface site, Finland - KR11_S2_MetaG | ecosystem: Environmental > Aquatic > Deep subsurface > Groundwater | place...
AAGGATGCCTACCCCGGCGCACCTGGCCCGCACGGTGGGATCAGTGGTCATTATCGGGATCAGTTGCTTGGCGGTCGCGTCCGCGATGGCGCGGACGGCGGCGAGGACGCTGGCCGGAGGCAAGCTCACGCCACGTCCGATGTCGCTGCGTGTCTACGCCGCCCGCACCCGCGACGGATGGCAGATCATGCCCGGCGGCTTTGCCCGCATCGGCTCCGGCGACGACGTCACCGCGCTCGCCATGCAGTCGGGCGGCAGCGCGGCGGACGTCTGGATCGTTTCCAGCAAGCCGGTCGACCGTACCTCGCTCCTGCCGGCCGAGGAGAGCTTTACCCGAAACATGCCGGGCAGCCTGCCGAGCCGTGCGGCCGACAACCTATACTGGCTCGGGCGCTATATCGAACGCTCGGAAGGGGCGCTGCGCATCCTGCGCGCCTGGCATGCGCGCTTCGCCGAGTCTGCCGATCCCGACCAGCCGCTGCTCGCTTATGTCACCCGTTATCTCTCCGACATCGACGTCGAGATGAAGCACGGCGTGCCCGAAAGCCTGCTGCGCAACATCGACAGCGCGGTCTATTCCGCCAGCAATATCCGCGACCGCTTCTCGCCCGACGGCTGGCTGGCGCTGAACGACCTGGCAAAGACCGCGCGCCGCTTCCACGACACCGTGAAGCTGGGCGACGACGCCGCGCATGCCATGACCGTGCTGTTGCGCAAGCTCGCCGGTTTCGCCGGCCTCGTGCACGAAAACATGTACCGCTTCACCGGCTGGCGCTTCCTCACCGTCGGACGCCTGCTCGAACGCGGCCTGCACATGACCCGCCTGCTCGGCCACATGACCGTCGAGGAAGCGCCCGACGGCGCGCTCGACATGGCCCTGGAGATCGGCGACAACGTCATGACGCATCGCCGGCGCTACAATGTCAGCACCGCCCGGCTGACCGTCACCGACCTCCTGGCGCTCGATCCGCTCAACCCGCGCTCGATCCTGTTCCAGCTGAACGAGATCCGCACCGAGGTCGAGCAATTGCCGAACGCCTTCGTCAACGGCCAGATGTCGCCGTTCTACCGAGAGACCATGCGGCTGCACTCGTCTCTCGCGGTGATGACGCCGGAAACCATGGACGCCGAGATCTATGCCGGTCTGGAGCGCGACCTCGAAAAGCTCTCCGACCTCCTTGCCAGCACCTATCTCGGATAGCCCCATGCTTTACGATCTCTCGCTGCATATCGGCTATCTCTACGACGTGCCCGCCTCGGGCGCGCACCACATCCTGCGCCTGCTGCCGCTGTCGCTGCCCGAACGGCAGCGTCTCGTGGCGGGCAGCGTGACCGTGACCCCGAAGCCCGACGAACGATCGAACTTCACCGACTTCTTCCAGCACCCGGCGACCTATGTGATGTATCGCTCGCCGCACGAGAAGTTCGATATCCGCATGCAGGCCCGAGTTTCGGTCCAGGCCCAGCCGCTGACGGCCGATTTCTCGCCGATCCTGGCGAAACTGCCCGAAGAATTGGCCGACTACTGGTCGCTCGGTCCGGAATCACCGCATCATTTCCTCGGCACCAGCCCGCGGCTTGGTGCCGAACCGCTGATCGCCGACTATGCGCGCGCGACGCTGAAACCCAGCCTCACCGTGCGCCAGATCGCAGAAACGATCTGCACCCGCATCTACGACGACTTCAAGTACGACCCTGAGGCGACCACCGTCGACACCCCACCGCTCGAGGCCTTCCTGCTGAAGCGCGGCGTATGCCAGGACTTTGCCCATGTGATGATCATCGCGCTGAGGAGCCTCGGTATCCCGGCGGGTTATGTCAGCGGTTTTCTCAGGACCATTCCCCCGCCGGGCAAGGAACGGCTGGAAGGCGCCGACGCCATGCATGCCTGGGTGCGGGTGTGGTGCGGCGAAACCGTCGGCTGGATCGAACTCGATCCGACCAACAACATCACGGTCGGCGGCGATCACATCGTCACCTCCTACGGCCGCGACTATTCGGACGTGGCGCCCGTGATCGGCGTGCTGAAGAGCTACGGCAGCCACCAGACGGCGCAGGCGGTCGACGTCATCCCGGTGAAATAGCCGCATTTGCAGGCGTTCCAGCCCGTTTCCTAGAATTTTACCTTTTCGCTTAAATCGAAAAACAGGTTTCTTCTGTATCAGATCGTCAAAGTGCTCGTTTTTGACGGATGAACATGATGGTCGACACCACAAAGAAGCACACTCTTCTCCGCGGATTCATGAAGGATCGCCGGGGTAATTTCGGCACGATGACGGCAATTCTGCTGCCCGTGCTTCTGGCCGGCGCGGGCGTGGCGATGGACCTCGCCAAGCTCGTGCAGGTGCGGTCCGCGCTCCAGGACGCCGCCGATTCCGCCGCGCTGTCCGCCGCCTCGGCGCTCGCCGGCAAGGGAATCACCGACGAAGAAGCTATCGAGCTGGCCAAGAAGTTCATGGCGGCCCAGTTCACCAACACCAACCGGAACGGCGCCCTGCCGACCGAGGGCGACGAAGAGGACGCCAAAGATCTGGCCGACACCGCCCTTGCCAGCGTGCATCGTACTGCGGGGGCCAGCGGCGCCACCAACACCTATGAGGTGACGGTCAACGGTCAATACGACGTCAGCATGAACGCCTTCACCAAGCTGCTCGGCTACGACAAGGTCCGCGTCAGCGTGTCCAGCACGTCGGAAAGCACGACGGAGAGCAAGAACGCCCTGTCGATGTATCTCGTGCTCGACCGCTCGGGCTCGATGGAGGAGAACACCAGCACGGTCAACACCGCCCAGCCGACCAAGGTAGAGTACTACAACTGCGGCAGGTACACCTGCTCGCGCACCGTCACCAACTACGTCCTGAAGATCGAGGCGCTGAAATATGCCGTCGCCGACCTCGTCGAGCAGCTGAAGACGGCCGACCCCGACAAGAAATACGTCCGCACCGCCGCGATCTCCTACAATTCGTCCAGCCAGACGCCGACGACATTCGAATGGGGAACGAACAAGGTGACGAACTATGTCAACGCGCTGACCGCAACCGGCGGCACGGATTCGTCCAATGCCTTCAAGACCGCCTACCAGAAGGTGACGGCGGCTTCGGAGGTCAACGCCCACATCGCCAAGAACGGCCAGAAGGATCCGGGCAAGTTCATCATCTTCATGACCGACGGCGACAACAACTACACCAGTGCCGACACCTCGACCAAGGCATGGTGCGACAGCGCCAGGGCGGCCGATGTGGAAGTCTTCAGCGTCGCCTTCATGGCGCCGACCCGCGGCCAGCAGCTGCTGTCCTACTGCGCCACCGATACCTCGCACTACTATGACGCAAACGATGCCGCCCAGCTCGTCGCCGCCTTCAAGGAGATCGGCGAGAAGGCCTCGATGGCGGCCACACGCCTGACCAACTGAGTTCACAGAAGAACCGGCCCGAGGCCTCGCGACATCCGGCAAAACAGGCCGCGCCCCGTCAGGGACGCGGCCTTTTTTGTCTTCGGCACCCGGCCTGCAAGTCTTTGAAATTCAGCCACTTGATGGAAACCCCCACGACGGGGCGATTTTCGCCCTTGCCGATTTCCTGTGTTGCAAGACCTTCGTAACGATGCGTAAACTGTGTTTTGTAGACGCGTGCCGTTAGGGGAGAATCGGCGCTGCATCCCGATTGGCGAGCAACCGAACTGGCGACATCATGATCAAGAGCCTGAGCAAAGCCGACCTGCCCCTGCCGCAGCCCCGCGTTTCCGATCCGGAGGTCCTGGCCGCCGAGATCATCGAGCGCCTGACCTATGGGATCGGCAAGGACGCCAAGGTGGCGACGCCGCATGACTGGCTGACGGCCACCATCCTGGTCGTGCGTGACCGCATCATCGACCGATGGATGGAATCGACCCGCGCCGCCTATAACAACAACGCCAAGCGCGTCTATTACCTGTCGCTCGAGTTCCTCATCGGCCGCCTGATGCGCGACGCCATGTCCAATCTCGGCATGATGGACGAAATCCGTCAGGCCCTCGCCTCGATGGGCGTCGATCTCGACGTGATCGCCGGCCTGGAAGCGGATGCCGCCCTCGGTAACGGCGGCCTGGGACGCCTTGCCGCCTGCTTCATGGAATCGATGGCGACCGTCCACATTCCCGCCTATGGCTACGGCATCCGCTACGTGCACGGCCTGTTTCGCCAGCAGATGGCCGACGGCTGGCAGGTGGAGCTCCCCGAGACCTGGCTCGCCCACGGCAATCCCTGGGAGTTCGAGCGCCGCGAGAGTTCCTACGAAATCGGCTTCGGCGGCGCGGTCGACACGGTGTCCGGCCATGACGACGAACCGCATTTCGTCTGGAAGCCAGGCGAACGCGTGATCGCGACCGCCTACGACACGCCGGTCGTCGGCTGGCGCGGCGATCATGTCAACACGCTCAGGCTCTGGTCGGCCCAGCCGATCGATCCGATCCTGCTCGAAGCCTTCAACGCCGGCGACCACATCGGCGCGCTCAAGGAAAGCAACAAGGCAGAAACACTGACACGCGTGCTCTACCCGGCCGACGCCACCACGGCCGGCCAGGAACTGAGGCTGCGACAGGAATATTTCTTCTGTTCAGCCTCGCTGCAGGACATCCTTCGCCGCCATCTGCAGCAGGGCAACGAGCTCTCGGCCCTGCCGGACAAAGTGGCGATCCAGCTCAACGACACACACCCGGCCATTTCCGTCACCGAACTGATGCGCCTGCTCTGCGACGTTCACGGCCTCGACTTCGACACGGCCTGGGACATCACCTGGCGCACCTTCTCCTACACCAACCACACCTTGCTTCCCGAAGCGCTGGAAAGCTGGCCGGTGCCGCTGTTCGAGCGGCTGCTGCCGCGGCACATGCAGCTGGTCTATGCGATCAATGCCAAGATCCTGCGCGACGCCCGCAAGAACCGCAACTTCTCCGACCATGAGATCAGCCACATCTCCCTGATCGACGAGAGCGGCGACCGGCGGGTGCGCATGGGCAATCTCGCCTTCATCGGTTCGCACAGCATCAACGGCGTGTCCGCGCTGCACACCGAGCTGATGAAGGAAACGGTGTTCGCCGACCTGCACAAGCTCTACCCGGACCGCATCAACAACAAGACCAACGGCATCACCCCGCGCCGCTGGCTGATGCAGTGCAATCCGCGCCTGACCTCGCTGATCCGCGACACGATCGGTCCTGACTTCCTCGACGACGCTGAGAAGCTCAAGGCGCTCGACGCCTATGCCGACGACAAGGAATTCCAGAAGCAGTTCGCCGCCGTCAAGCGCGCCAACAAGGAGCAGCTCGCCAATCTCGTCGCCAGCCGCATGGGCATAAGGCTCGACCCGTCGGCGATGTTCGACATCCAGATCAAGCGCATCCACGAATACAAGCGCCAGCTCTTGAACATCATCGAGACCGTGGCCCTCTTCGACCAGATCCGCACCCATCCGGAGCGCGACTGGGTGCCGCGCGTCAAGCTGTTCGCCGGCAAGGCAGCGCCGAGCTACCACAATGCCAAGCTGATCATCAAACTCGCCAACGACGTCGCCCGCGTCATCAACAACGATCCGGCCGTCCGCAACCTGCTGAAGGTCGTCTTCATCCCCAACTACAACGTCTCGCTCGCCGAGGTGATGGTGCCCGCCGCCGACCTCTCCGAACAGATTTCCACCGCAGGCATGGAAGCATCGGGAACCGGGAACATGAAGTTCGCGTTGAATGGTGCGCTGACGATTGGCACCCTCGACGGAGCCAATGTCGAAATGCGCGACCATGTGGGCGAGGAGAACATCGTGATCTTTGGAATGACGGCCGGCGAGGTCGGAAAGCTACGCGCCGGAGGGCACAATCCGCGCGCCGTGATCGAGAGCTCGCGCGAGCTTTCCCAGGCCCTGTCCGCAATCGCGTCCGGCGTCTTTTCTCCCGATGATCCCGGCCGTTTCGCCGGTCTGGTCGACGGTCTCTACCAGCACGACTGGTTCATGGTCGCCGCCGACTTCAATGCCTACGCCAAGGCGCAGCGCGAGGTCGACGGGCTGTGGGGCGACGACGCCACATGGTATTCCAAGACGATCCGCAACACCGCGCGCATGGGCTGGTTCTCCTCGGACCGGACCATCCGCCAGTACACCGCCGACATTTGGAGAGCCTGATGGCAAAATCACCGAAGAAGATCGGTGATACCGCGCGGCCGGACACCCCACCGCCCGCCGAAATAGACGCGATTGTTCAGGGCAGCCATGCCGACCCGTTCTCGGTTCTGGGCCTGCAAAAGACCGTATCGGGCTTCATGGCGCGCTGCTTCGTGCCCGGCGCGGAGGCGATTTCGGTCTTTTCCATCAGCGGCGCTCCGCTCGGGGAACTGCAATGCCTCGACCCGGCCGGCTTCTTCTGCGGGCTGGTCGCCGCCGAGAGCTTCCAGCCGCTGCGCTACCGCGCGACCCGCGGCGATGTCGAGTGGACGGTGACCGATCCCTACAGTTTTGGGCCAGTGCTCGGGCCGATGGACGACTATTTCGTCCGCTAGGGCTCGCATCTGCGCCTGTTCGACAAGATGGGCGCCCATCCGCTGAAACATCAGGGCGTCGACGGCTTTCATTTCGCCGTCTGGGCACCGAACGCCCGGCGCGTGTCCGTTGTCGGCGATTTCAACGAGTGGGACGGGCGCCGCCATGTGATGCGGCTGCGTCGCGACACCGGCATCTGGGAAATCTTCGCACCCGACGTCAGGCCCGGTTCCGCCTACAAGTTCGAGATCATCGGCAAGAACGGCGAACTGCTGCCGCTGAAAGCCGACCCCTATGCGCGGCGCGCCGAGCTTCGGCCGAAGAACGCCTCCGTCACCACCGCCGAACTCGAGCAGACCTGGGAGGATGCGGAACACCGCAAGCATTGGGCGACCATCGACCAGCGCCGTCAGCCGATCAGCGTCTACGAGGTCCATGCCGGTTCCTGGCAGCGGCGCGAGGACGGCGGCATGCTCACTTGGGACGAGATGGCCGCACGCCTCATCCCCTATTGCGTCGACATGGGCTTCACCCATATCGAATTCATGCCGATCACGGAACACCCCTATGATCCGTCCTGGGGCTACCAGACGACCGGGCTCTACGCGCCGACCGCGCGCTTCGGCGAGCCGGAGGGCTTCGCCCGCTTCGTCAACGGGTGCCACAAGGTCGGTCTCGGCGTCATCCTCGACTGGGTTCCGGCCCATTTCCCCACCGACGCCCACGGGCTGCGCTGGTTCGACGGCACGGTGCTTTACGAACATGCCGATCCGCGCCAGGGCTTCCATCCCGACTGGAATACGGCGATCTACAATTTCGGCCGCCTGGAGGTCGTCTCCTACCTGGTCAACAACGCGCTCTACTGGGCGGAGAAATTTCATCTCGACGGCTTGCGCGTCGATGCCGTGGCTTCCATGCTCTACCTCGACTATTCGAGGAAGGAAGGCGAGTGGGTCCCCAACGAATATGGCGGGCGGGAAAATCTGGAGGCCGTGCGCTTCCTGCAGCAGATGAACAAGGCCGTCTACGGCACTCATCCGGGTATCATGACCATCGCCGAGGAATCCACCTCCTGGCCCAAAGTGTCCCAGCCCGTGCACGAAGGCGGTCTCGGCTTCGGCTTCAAGTGGAACATGGGCTTCATGCACGACACGCTGAGCTATTTCGCCCGCGATCCGGTGCACCGCAAGTTCCATCACCACGAGCTGACCTTCGGCCTGCTCTATGCCTTCTCGGAGAACTTCGTCCTGCCGATCTCCCATGACGAGGTCGTGCACGGCAAGGGTTCGATGATCGCCAAGATGCCGGGCGACGACTGGCAGAAATTCGCCAACCTCAGGAGCTACTACGGCTTCATGTGGGGCCATCCGGGCAAGAAGCTGCTGTTCATGGGCCAGGAATTCGCCCAGTGGAGCGAGTGGAGCGAGGAGCGCTCGCTCGACTGGAACCTCCTGCAATACTCGCTGCACGAAGGCATGCGGCGGCTGGTGCGCGACCTGAACTGCACCTACCGCTCGAAGCCGGCGCTGCATGCCCGCGACTGCGAGGGCGAAGGCTTCGAATGGCTGATCGCCGACGACCAGGACAATTCCGTCATCGCCTGGCTGCGCAAGGCACCGGGCGAAAAGACCATCGCGGTGATCTGCAATCTTACACCGGTCTATCATGAGGGCTATGTCGTGCCGCTTCCCACCACTGGGCGCTGGCGCGAAATTCTCAATACCGACGCGGAAATCTACGGCGGCAGCGGCAAGGGCAACGGGGGACGCGTGGAGGCCGGACCGGGAGACGGCGGCCGCGCCTATGCCATCCTGACCCTGCCACCGTTGGCCGTGATCATGCTGGAACAAGAAAACTGAGGCGGGAGGCGAAATGATGGAGAAGCGACCCCAACCCCTGGCGCGCGATGCCATGGCTTATGTGCTTGCCGGCGGCCGGGGAAGCCGCCTCAAAGAACTGACCGACCGGCGCGCCAAGCCCGCCGTCTATTTCGGCGGCAAGGCCCGCATCATCGATTTCGCCCTGTCCAATGCGATCAATTCCGGTATCCGCCGCATCGGCGTGGCGACGCAGTACAAGGCCCACTCGCTCATCCGCCACCTGCAGCGCGGCTGGAACTTCCTGAGGCCCGAGCGAAACGAGAGTTTCGACGTGCTGCCGGCCAGCCAGCGCGTTTCCGAGACGCAGTGGTATGAGGGCACGGCCGACGCCGTCTACCAGAACATCGACATCATCGAGCCCTACGGCCCGGAATACATGGTCATCCTGGCGGGCGACCACATCTACAAGATGGACTACGAGTTGATGCTGCAGCAGCACGTCGATTCCGGCGCCGACGTCACCATCGGCTGCCTGGAAGTGCCGCGCATGGAAGCCAGCGGTTTCGGCGTCATGCATGTCGACGGCAATGACGAGATCATCGCCTTCATCGAAAAGCCGGCCGATCCGCCGGGCATTCCCGGCAACGAGGAATTCGCGCTCGCCTCGATGGGCATCTACGTGTTCCACACGAAGTTCCTGATGGACATCCTGCGGCGCGACGCCGCCGATCCGCATTCGAGCCGCGATTTCGGCAAGGACATCATTCCCTACATCGTCTCGAACGGCAAAGCGGTGGCGCATCGCTTCGCCCATTCCTGTGTACGCTCCGACTTCGAGAGCACGCCCTACTGGCGCGATGTCGGCACGCTCGACGCCTATTGGCAGGCCAATATCGACCTGACCGACATCGTTCCGGAACTCGACATCTACGACAAGTCCTGGCCCATCTGGACCTATTCGGAGATCACCCCGCCGGCGAAATTCGTGCACGACGACGAGGGCCGGCGCGGTTCGGCGATCTCCTCGCTGGTGGCCGGCGACTGCATCATCTCCGGCTCGTCGCTCTACAAGAGCCTGCTCTTCACCGGGGTTCGGGCCAATTCCTATTCGCGTCTCGAAGGCGCGGTGGTCCTGCCGAAGGTGATGATTGGCCGTCATGCGCGGCTGACCAATGTCATCATCGACCATGGCGTCGTGATCCCCGAGGGCCTGATCGTCGGTGAGGATCCGGAAATGGACGCCAGGCGCTTCCGTCGCTCGGAGGAAGGCATCTGCCTGATCACCCAGCCGATGATCGACAAGCTCGGCATGGCCGGATGATGAAGATCCTCTCGGTCACGTCCGAACTCTATCCGCTCGTCAAGACCGGGGGGCTTGCCGACGTCGCCGGAGCATTGCCGCTGGCGCTGAAGGCCTATGACATCGAGACCAAGACCCTGATCCCCGGCTATCCGGCCGTGATGAAGGCGATCCGCAATCCGGTGAAACGTGCCGAATTCGCCGATCTGCTGGGCGTGCAGGCGAACCTCCTCGAGGCGCGCCACGAGAGCGTCGACATTCTGGTTCTGGATGCCCCTACATTGTTCGAACGCGCCGGCGGTCCTTATGTCGATCCCAACAGCCGCGACTATCCCGACAACTGGAAGCGCTTCGCCGTGCTTTCCAAGGCCGGCGCGGAAATCGCCACGGGCGCCATCGCCGACTGGCAGCCCGACCTCGTGCACGCCCATGACTGGCAGAGCGCGCTGACGCCTGTCTTCATGCGCTACGGCGAGGCGCCGGAGCGGCCGAGCCTGATCACCATCCACAACATCGCCTTCCAGGGCCAGTTCGGTTCTGACATCTTCCCCGAGCTCGGGCTGCCCGCGCATGCCTTCTGGGAGGCGCTCGAATATTACGGCACGATCAGCTACCTGAAGGGGGGCTTGGTCGCCGCCCATGCGATCAGCACCGTCAGCCCCTCCTATGCCGAGGAGATCCTCACGCCTGCCTTCGGCATGGGGCTGGAGGGCGTCATCGCCAGCCGCGCCGACGACCTCTACGGCATCGTCAACGGCATCGACGCCACCGTGTGGAATCCGGCGACCGATCAGCACATCGCCCAGACCTACGCATCCGCCGCGCTGAAGAAGCGTCAGGTGAATCGCGACGCCCTGGCCGCCCGCTTCTCGCTCGACAATGACGACGGGCCGATCTTCTGCGTCATCTCGCGGCTGACATGGCAGAAGGGCATGGACCTGCTGGCCGAAGTCACCGACACGATCGTCGCGGCCGGTGCCAAGCTCGTTATCCTCGGCTCCGGCGATCATGCGCTCGAATCGAGCCTGCTGGCCGCCGCCGCCCGCCACAAGGGCCGGATCGGCATGGTCGTCGGCTATGACGAACCGCTGTCGCATCTGATGCAGGCGGGCGCCGATGCCATCCTCATCCCGTCGCGCTTCGAGCCTTGCGGCCTCACCCAGCTCTATGGTCTGCGCTACGGCTGCGTGCCGGTGGTCGCCCGAACCGGCGGCCTGGCGGATACCATCATCGACGCCAACGAAGCCGCGATCACCGCCCAGACCGCAACCGGCATCAAGTTCGCACCCGGTTCGGCCGACGCGCTGCGTTCGGCGATCCGCCGGACGGTCCGCCTTCACACCTCTGTCAAAATCTGGGGTCAATTGCAGAAGCAGGGGATGAAATGCGACGTCTCCTGGGGCAGAAGCGCCGAGCGCTATGCCGAACTCTATCAACGCCTCGTCTCGAAAGGCCAGTAAGTCCATGATCTCGACCGTCGCCACCAAGCCCTTCGCGGACCAGAAGCCGGGGACCTCCGGCCTGCGCAAGAAGGTTCCGGTCTTCCAGCAGCCGAACTATGCCGAGAACTTCATCCAGTCGATCTTCGACAGTCTCGAAGACTTTGCCGGCAAGACGCTGGTGATCGGCGGCGACGGCCGCTTCTACAACCGCGAAGTGATCCAGAAGGCGATCAAGATGGCCGCCGCAAACGGCTTCGGCCGAATCCTGGTCGGCAAGGGCGGCATTCTCTCGACCCCGGCCGCCTCGCACGTCATCCGCAAGTACAAGGCCTTCGGCGGCATCATCCTCTCGGCCAGCCACAATCCCGGCGGCCCGACCGAAGACTTCGGCATCAAGTACAATATCGGCAATGGCGGCCCGGCGCCGGAGAGGATCACCGACGCGATCTTCCAGCGCTCGCGGGTGATCGAAAGCTACCGGATCGTCGACGCGGCCGATGTCGATCTCGATGCGATCGGCACCACCGTGGTCGACGGCATGACGGTCGAGGTCATCGACCCCGTCGCCGACTATGCCGCGCTGATGGAAGAGCTGTTCGACTTCGGCGCCATCCGCAACCTGTTCGGCCTCGGCTTTCGCATGGTGTTCGACGCGATGAGCGCCGTCACCGGCCCCTATGCCAAGGAGATCATCGAGGGTCGCCTCGGCGCGCCGGCCGGCACGGTCCGCAACTTCATCCCCCTGCCCGACTTCGGCGGACACCATCCCGACCCGAACCTCGTGCACGCCAAGGAACTCTACGACGAGATGATGGCCGGCGACGCCGCACCCGATTTCGGTGCCGCCTCTGACGGCGACGGCGACCGCAACCTGGTCATCGGAAAAGGCATCTTCGTCACCCCCTCCGACAGCCTGGCCGTTCTTGCCGCGAACGCGCACCTGGCGCCCGGCTACAACAAGGGCATTGCCGGCATCGCCCGCTCCATGCCGACGAGTGCCGCCGCCGACCGCGTGGCCGAAAGGCTCGGCATCGGCATGTACGAGACGCCGACCGGCTGGAAGTTCTTCGGCAATCTGCTGGATGCCGGCAAGGTCACCATCTGCGGCGAGGAATCGGCCGGCACCGGCTCGAGCCATGTGCGCGAAAAGGACGGGCTCTGGGCCGTGCTTCTCTGGCTCAACATTCTGGCCGTGCGCGGCGAGAGCGTTCGCGACATCGTCACCCAGCATTGGGCGACCTATGGCCGCAACTATTATTCGCGCCACGACTACGAGGAAGTGGACAGCGACGCGGCCAACGGCCTGATGGCGGTCCTGCGCGCCAAGCTCGCCACGCTGCCGGGCACGAAGATCGGCGACCTCGTCGTCACCGAGGCCGACGATTTCTCCTATCTCGATCCGGTCGACCAGTCGGTCAGCAACAACCAGGGCGTCCGCATCCTGTTCGAAGGCGGATCGCGCGTCGTCTTTCGCCTGTCCGGTACGGGCACGTCGGGCGCAACCCTGCGCGTCTACATCGAGCGATACGAGCCCGACGCCAGCCGCCACGATCTGGAGACACAGGGCGCCCTTGCCGACCTGATCGACGCGGCCGAAAGCCTCGCGGACATCCGCACCCGGACCGGCCGCGATGCGCCGAGCGTGATTACCTGATCCCAACATGAACCGTATCGAATCCCGCCCAGGCGGCGTGTTGTTGACAGACAGGGGCGCGGAATTCGCCGTCTGGTCGCACCATGCCGAAAGGATCGAGCATTGCCTGTTCGACAGGGCGGGCCGGGCGGAGATCTGCCGCCTGCCGATGAACCGCGGTGACGACGACGTCCACCGGCTGCATGTCGACGGCGTGGTGCCGGGTGCACGCTACGGCTACCGCGCCCATGGCCGCTACGCGCCGGACCAGGGCTTCTGGTTCGATCCGTCGAAGCTTCTGGTCGATCCCTATGCCAAGGAGATCGACCGGCCCTTTGCCCACGATCCGCGCCTCTCGGTATTCGGCGCCGATACGGCGGCGCTGGTGCCGAAGGCGATCGTCACCGACGATCCGCTGGCAAGGCCCATGCGCCCGCTGCTGCCGAAGGGC
>Ga0180012_1000484_pt1 | contig 13017 bp, 14 predicted proteins | sample KR11_S2_MetaG_FD_122243 | JGI IMG/M metagenome (GOLD analysis project Ga0180012, IMG submission 122243) | Groundwater microbial communities from the Olkiluoto Island deep subsurface site, Finland - KR11_S2_MetaG | ecosystem: Environmental > Aquatic > Deep subsurface > Groundwater | place...
AATCAAAATCTTTCACTACTGATAAAATTTCCTCTAAATCATCGATAGTGTAAACTCTATTCTCGTCGATAAGGTCTTCCTGCTGGGTATATATAACTCCTAAAATGTAGTGTTTGCTGTATTGCTTATACGGAAATGTAATATTTTTATTTGAATCTCTAAATCTGAAATAGCCGGTAAATGCCCCTAAAGTGAACCCTGAAACATCGCCATTTTCTTTTCTGTAAGTGCTTTTTAAATCGAGAGCTATCTTCTGTTTATTTTTAGTTATAAAAGTAACATCGGGATAATGATTTTGCTCTGTGCAAAAATGCATTTCAAAACCATTTTCCTTGGCGAACTTCAGTAAAACTGGAAACATCATCAATTCAATTATTTTAGAAACAACCTTTGTATCGACTGAAATTGTATAAATATTTTTTGCTACATCAATAAAGCCTTTGACCGTCCAATCGCCAGACGGCGTCGCCAAAATTTTGCGAAAATCTTCTGTATGTTTTAATAAACTTTTTTGAAAATAGTCTAATTTCATAATATTAATTTTTTTATTTATATAATTTTTCGCAAACCTGCTTTATCAGGAACATAGCATAATCAACATCATTTTTGTTGCCTATTAAATACGAACATTGTTTCCCCCAATTATTTTCTTCCCATCTAACTTTTATCACTTTATCTTCAGGGTCTTTTAAGCCCTCCTTATCTACACCAACTATATCTAACCTTAATTTCGATTTTTGAATATGAATAGCACAAAGTAATCTTGTTTTTATTTTAAACCCTATATAAAACTTATTAAATTTTTCTTCTATGCGAGAATCCAGCGCTAATATCTTTTCGCTGATTAGCTCATACAAATAGCCAGATTCTTCCCAATCCTCCCTTAAATGATCGGCTAATGTATATTTTTTAACCTCTCGACTAACCTGCTCAATGTTTTTATTTTTGGAAATAGTTTTTATCGATTCATTTGATTCGGCGGTTCTGAGTTGATTATATAAAATTGTGTTGTTGTCATATTTTTTTATTTCCCAGAGTTCGATAGGTAAATCTCTAAAGCTAATTGCATTCTGCTGATATGAAGTAAAAGAATTAGCTAAAAATAATATTCGTGATTGCGTCCAATCAATATTGTCTTTCTTTAAATTTTTATTAGTTCTTTCATTATATTCTAAAATAAAATCAGCCTTATTATTTAACATTAATGATAGATAAGAAAATCCCTGATCTATAACACTAAAACTTCTATCTTTTTTATATTCAATAATTACAAACGATTTGGTTTCCTCATCAAAAGCCAACGTGTCAATTCTAAAATTATGGAGACTAAATTCTGAACTAATAAATTTATAACCAAAAACGGCCTCCAGATTATTTTCTGTCAACTTTTGTAAATCTTTTTCTAAATCAATTATAATTTCTTTAATTGATATTAATTTTTTGTCTTCAATTTTAAAGATTGGCATATTTTTATTTAATTAAATCATCGACGCCAACGGCAAGCGCCTTAGCGATTTTAGATAAAGTTTCTATGGTCGGGTTTTTATTCGCGCCGGATTCAATTTTAATAATGGTGTTGTAGGTGATATCAGCCAATTTCGATAATCTGTCTTGAGAAATACCCATTTTATTGCGGTATTTCTTCATATTTTCAGCAATTGTTGATTTGTTTGTTGACGGCATTGTAATATATTACTATAATTAAAGTAATAGTTATGTATCTTCGGTAATGTATTACTATCGTATCAAAAAATAAGCATTTCGTAAACATCAAAAGGGAGTTCCTTACAGTTGCGCGCGAACGGGTGGGCGGGTCAAGCGCAACCTAACGGCGGCGCATCCCGTAACCGGGATACGAAAAATAATCTTGGCTTGAAAAAGTTTACCCGCCGAAGCCTCGGCGCAGGCGGGAGGCGGATTAGTCCGCCGTAGGCGGGAGGAAGGCGCGGCGGGCAAAAATTTCCTTTCCCCCGACCCCTTTCCCCCGCACCAGAACAAGTTCGGTATGGGACTTCGCTTTTTGCCCGCCCGAGCGTTCAGTTTCTGCCGCGCGAAGCGCGGCAATCAGTCGGAGTTTTGTTCAAAAAAGGTTCGAGCTTCGTTCAGTAATTGCGACCAAGTTAAACTTTTTTCAAATTCAGAGGCGAGCGAGCAATCAATCGCCTCTGAATTTGAAAAAAGTTTAACTTGGTCGGGGTACCCGGAATTGAACCGGGGTTACGCGCTCCCGAAGCGCGCGTACTACCATTATACTATACCCCGTATCTTGGCTTAACAATTAATTTATTTTTGCTTAAACAAACTGTTCAAAACATAGCTTATGGCTGACAAGACAATACTGAAGCCAAGCGCCGTGAAAAAGCCGCTTACTTCAAAACCCTTTATGATTGATGAAGCCAGCAAAATCAGCAAGCCGTTAATGACAAAAGTAAACAAGCCAAGAGTGAGAATATTGATAGGCAGTGTAAAAATTATTAAGATCGGCTTGATAACAATATTGATAATGCCTAAAAACACCGCCAGCCATAGCGCGGCCCAAAGCCCGCTGATGCTAACTCCCGGCAGTAAATAAGCCGTGATTAAAATTGCCGCGGCTGTAATCAGCCATTTTAAAAGTATGGACATAGTTTTAAGTATTCAGGAATTACGCGTTTGAATATAATTTATACGCATTTTTATATTTTGAGCATTTATTAAAATAAGAAAAATAAGTCCCGATGTTCTGCTAATGCAGAATTCGGGATCCCGATTCGCACATCGGGAAATAAAAAGAGCAAGAAGAAAATAAGATATTGTTTATTTTCTTATTTATCTTATTTTTCTTTTTATTGTTTGCGGAAATATTTTAGCAAATAAAAACATTAGTATTAAAAAATTCAGTATTCAAACGCGTAGATCCTATCATTAAAAAAGTGGACCTGAGGGGATTCGAACCCCTTACCCCCGCAACTTGCCCCGCCCCAAATTTCTGTGGACTCAGGGAGATTTGAACTCCCGGCCTCCGCAATGCGAATGCGGCGCTCTACCAACTGAGCTATGAGCCCTTGTAAAAATCATTAATTAAAATATATTTGTTAGACAACTAATTTGGGGCGGGGTGAAAATGCGATGCTCTACCAACTGAGCTACAGGCCCTTTTGAATTTTCGATTTTAGATTTTAAATTTTCGATTAAAACTTTAAAATAAAAATCTTATTAATCATATAAACCCCGCACCTTTTGAGCAGTTGTTTTTCTGCATCAAAGATGCTCTGCTCAAAAGGTGCGGGGTTTACATGATTTCTGTGATGCTATTTTGCCAGCTCCATACTTTCAACCACCACATCCTCAATCGGATGATCTTGCTCATTAACCTCAACGGCTTCAATTTTTTCCACTATGTCCATGCCCTCAACAACATAGCCGAAATTAGTGTGCTTGTTGTCCAGCCATGGAGTCGCTTCACTGGTGACAATAAAAAATTGCGAGCCGTTGGTGTTAGGTCCGGAATTCGCCATGGCCAAGCTTCCGCGAACTAATTTATGGCTGTTAAATTCATCTTGAAAACTGTAGCCCGGACCGCCCGTGCCGTCATTTGACCAATCATCGTCTTTGCTGTTCGGATCACCGCCTTGAATCATAAAATCCTTCATTACTCTATGAAATTTCGTGTTATTGTAAAATCCTATTTTAGCCAGATTTAAAAAATTATTCACGGTTAACGGAGATTCCTGCCCGTAAAATTCCACTTTTATGTCGCCAAAATTAGTTTTGATAATCGCTTGATTGAATTCAGCGATTAAATTTTCCAGCTGAACCTGCTGCTGAGTTTGTTCGTCTGGCGCGGCGCTTGATTGTGTTTTTGCGGCCTGATTATTTTTTGTGTCATTAATTTTCTCCACGACATCGCTGTCGTCATAAGCGGAAGAATCGCTTGGAATATTTTTTTCATTCATAACTTTTTTTTGCGGAGCGGAAGAGCACCCTGTAATTAAAATTAATAAACTGAATAATAATAAAAAAATCTTCATAAAAATTCACTTTAATTAATAGTTATAAAGTTATATTGTTATGCGTTATGCGTTATGCGTTATGAGTTATGCGTTACGCGAAAATCACTTCACCCAAAATTCTTTCTTCAGTTCGCTGTCATCTTCCATTTTTCTGTCTTCAATTTTTTCTTTGGCTTGGCCGCGCAATTCTTTTAATTCCATTTTATTCAATTCTTGGCTTCTGTTTTCTAAATATTCTTTATTATTCAGATCAGGATCATCAACCACTTCGGACAGCAAAACATCCAAAATAGCGCCGATTTTAGGACTTGGCTGGATTTTTAATAATTTCATTAATTCGTCTCCGTTTATTTTCAGCATTTTTACGGACAGCGGATCCTGGCGCACTTTTTCCATCATATATTCCAGATGGCGGAGCTTATACGGCTTGGCTTTCGGCACGCCGGAACCGAGCCGGTCCGCTATCCGCAGATCAATCAAGTCTTTCAAGTTTTCTTCTCCTACTTTTTTAATCAAGCGCCGCACCGAGCTGGCTGTCACTTCATCAACATTATAATAAAACATGTGGTTGCGTATCAAGGCCGCGACTTTTTCAATCTCATCATTGGAAAACTTCATCCGGCTCATAATCTTCTTGGCGATTTTCGCGCCTACTATGTCATGATTATAAAAAGTGGCGCCGCCGTTGATAATTTTTTTTGTCTGCGGCTTGGCAATATCATGAAGCAGCGCGGCAAGCTTGACGCGCCAATCATTGCTTGGACAGAATTTCAATGACAATACGCAATGCCTGAAAACAGAATGAATATGATGCTTGCATTGCCCCACCCCCACTCCTCTTTCCAGCTCCGGCATAATATACTGAAGCAATTTATTTTGATGCAAAAACATTATGCCTTCGTAAGCTTTATTAGACTTTAATATTTTAATCAACTCATCTTTTATTCTTTCATTGGCAATGAATTTTATGCCGCCGGCCATTTTCTTTATCGCCCGCTCGGTTTTCGGCTCAATGTCAAAATTCAACTCGCAAGCCAGGCGAATCGCCCGCATCATGCGCAAAGCGTCTTCCTTAAACCTGTCGGACGGCTCCCCTACCGCCCTGATAATCCTTTTTTTAATATCTTTCTGCCCGCCGAATAAATCAATAATTTGAAAATTATCATTTTTAACTCCCTTCTCCCGTGAAGCGATAGCGGGAGAGGGGCTGGGGGTGAGGGCAACAGCCATTGCGTTTATCGTAAAATCGCGCCTGGACAAATCCTTCTCCAAACTATCCTCAAATCTAACCTCATCCGGGTGCCTCCTGTCAGAATATCCCTGTTCACTGCGATAAGTCGTCACCTCAACAACTGTCTTGTTTTCGTCCTCCTTCGCTAATGCTTCGGCGGATAAATGTTTTCGTGTTTTCGTGTTTTCGCGTTTTCGCGTTTTCGTGTTTTCGCGTTCTACGGGAATTATCACAGTCCCAAAAACATTCTCATACTTTCCATCAGGAAAAATCTTTAAAATTTCTTCCGGCTTGGCATTAGTGGTAATGTCCCAATCTTTAGGTATAATGGAGCGCAATAAATCACGCACGCATCCGCCAACCGCATACGCTTCATGGCCTGCTTGCTCCAGTTTGTCTATTATATTTTTTATATATTCTGGTATTTTCATATTAAAACTATACAATATCTATTAATTATAGTCAAAAAAAACAGCATTACAAATATGCCGCTTTCAAAATCCCAAATTTCAAGCACCAAATCACAAACAAATCTCAATTACCAAAACCACAAATCACAAACTGTTTGGAATTTTAAAAATTGAGATTTTGAATTTATGCTAATCTATTTATTTTATCACATTCTCTTCACCCACTTCAACGTTACCCATGCAATAACACCTCCGGCAACTGCCGTGGCAAACTGCGGCCAGCTCATCATCTGCGCGACTTTAATTGCTAATTCTTGTTTGAGCAATAATTTGGAAATAAAATTAACGCTAAAAAATAAAAAGCTGAATTTCAAGCCGGCGCCAATAATAACCCCAAGCCAATAATTTTTAACGTTATTGGGAGTTATTTGGCGTAAATTAGCGAAATAATCAACACATAAAACAAGCATCACATTGCCAATCATTATAAAAGGAACAACCGGAGCCAGAATTACCGGCAGAAGCCCGCCGGCCAAAGCCATCATACTAGGCACCATGCAAAGCACCAAGGCGCTGCGCGCGCCCACAAGAAATAAAGTTAAAATTAAAATCGCGTTAACGATTGGCCCTGTTATGAATTGGACATGGACGACAAAAGGCAAAAAAATTGCCGCGCCGGCCAATCCTAAAAATTGAGCCGCGGCGCGAACATCAACCCGCGCCATTATTTGTTCTTTTGTGTATAACATATTTTTCTCGTAACTCATAACGCGTAACGCGTAACGATTTATTATATAAAATTATTAAACAGATACTTATTTCCGCTTCGCCGCAGTCTTCCCGCAGTATTGCGGGAGACTGCGGCGGTTCGCCTGCTTGTCCGCCGCAGTCCCTTTCAGGAGACTGCGGCGCAGCGGGAAAGCGGAAAAATTACTCCGTCATTATATTATTTTTCGCGACAATCCCATAAAGTCCGTCTAATTTCTTTGTCAAATCATTAATCTCGTCAGCCGTTCCTTCAACCGCGACAGTGATCAAGCCCGCGCAGTTTTCAACGCAGCTGCGCCGGACATTTACGCCAATCCGAGCCATGACTAAATGCCCATGTTCGGTTAAAATCCGCTGAACATCATTTGCGTGAGCCTGCCTATCTTTGACCAGAATCGTAATTGTCGCTAAATGTTTTTTATTGGACATATATTTAATCAATGCTTACAAATTTAAATACTAAATTGTTGAATATTATTTTTTCTTATTAAAATATTCCTGCAAATATGGTTATATGGCTATATGGTTGTAAAATTTTATAACAATATAACCATATGACCATATAGCAATATACTAATATAATAGCATAAAATTACTTATTAAACTAACTAAATAAGAGTTGCGCGTTATGCGTTATGCGTTATGCGTTACGCGCCGCAATCCACTCTTCGCCCTGTCTAACTAATAATTCTTTCGCCCTAAGCGGCTCGGACATAATTTCTTTAACAATTTTCTCCATGCGCATGCCTTGAGAACCTTTAATTAAAATCAAATCGCCTTCATTGATTCTATCCTGAATAAATTTCCCGGCATCCCCGGCGGCCGCAAAATGAAATATGTTATCAGGAAGCATTCCTGCTTTTTCCGCTCCTCCGGCAATATCGCGCGATCTTTCTCCGACAACTATTAATTTGTCAATCCCGGATTCAAAAACCAGGCGGCCGGCTTTTCTGTGCTCTTCTTCGCTAACGCTGCCCAGCTCAAGCATGTCGCCTAAAACCGCGAACTTTCTGGCTCCGCTTGCCAAAGGTATTTTGTTTAACATATCCAGCGCCGACGCCAAAGACTGCGGAGACGAATTGTAAGTGTCATCAATAATTAAAGTATTTTTTATGCCCGGTATCAAATTCATTCTTCCTGTTGGAGATTTGAATTCTGACAGCGCTTCTGCTATTTCCGTTAAATTTAAGCCATAAGCTATGCCGACAGCCGCGGCGGACAAGGCGGCATAAACTGCGGCGCGGCCTATCACATTAGGCAATAAAATATTGGCTGATGAATTATTATGGCTGATTTTAAAGCTAATGCCGGCTAATTTTCCTGCCATGCTTTCCTTCGGTTCATTAAGATTGGAAAAATTAAAGACTAATTCCCGCGCTCTTACGCCGGCGCCGCTGTTAAAGCCATAGGTTAAAATTTTAGCTTTGCTTAATCTGGCAATTCGCATCACTTTTTTATCATCATAATTCAAAACCGCCCAGCCGGATTTCGGCAAAGCTTCAATCAGCTTGCCTTTTTCTTTTTGTATATTCTCTATCGTACCGAAAAACTCCAAATGGACAGGCCCTATTGCCGTAAGCACCCCTGTTTTACTTTTGGCTATTTTATTTAAATAATCCATGTCCCCGGGACGGTCTACGCCCATTTCCAAAATTAGAATTTTAGGATAATTTTTATCTTGAATTAAAATTAATTTTAGCGCTTTCCAGAAAACAAAAAACCAGCCAAGAATGGATTTGCCCGGAGATTCGGAACCGATAACGGTTAATGGCGCGCCGATTTCGTTGTTATAGTTTTTTATATTTTTTCGCGCGCTGAATTTTGAAGCAAGCACGGTATAAATAGCTTCTTTGGAACTTGTTTTGCCAACGCTTCCCGTGATGCCGATAATATCCGGCTTATACTTGGCTAAAATAATCTTGGCTAAAATTTTTAGTTTTAACTGGATTAATTTTTTCATATTTAAAATAAAAAAATAAAAAAAGTAATAAAATAATAAAAACATAGATGTCATATTATTTTATTATTTTATTATTTATGATATTTTAACGCTCTCTCGGCACTTGATAATAATTTAAAATAAATTCCGCTATTTCGCCGAATAGGGGCGCGGCTGTTGACGCCGCGTATTTGGCGGATTTAGGATTGTCCAGCTTAACCAGCATAACAAACTTGGGATCTTCTACCGGCGCAAAGCCGACAAATGAATGGATTGTCTTGCTGCCGTATCCCCTTTTTTCAATATCAGCCACCTGCGCGGTGCCTGTTTTGCCGGCCACGTAATATCCATTAACGCTCGCCAGCTTGGCGTGTCCGCTATCTACTACATTAACAAGCATGGCGGAAACAAGCAATGACGAACGCGGAGAAATAACTTGCCTTATTTGCCGCGGCTTGGTAATTATTTTTGAGCCGTCATAATTAATAATTTCTTGGACTAAATACGGCTTCATTAAAATCCCATTGTTGGCAATCGCGCCGTAAGCGCTGATGATCTGCAAAGGCGTTACGGTAATGCCCTGCCCGAAAGAAGCGGTAGCCGCTTCCACCTCCCTGATATCGCTTCTTGTTAAACTGGAAATATTTCCTCCGCCTTCAGTTTCCAGTTCAATGCCTGTTTTTTCGCCGAAATTGAATTTTTTAACATAGTCCGCGAATACTTTAGCGCCTGTCTGCTCCATGGCGTAAATGGCGCCGGTGTTCAAAGATGCCACTAAAACCGTATTCATATCAACTATACCGTGCCCGCCATAGCTTTCATAGTCTGAATTCTTAATCGGCCAGCCGTCAATTGTAAGCATCCCTTCATCGTTATAAGTTGTTTCAGGCGATACTTTGTCCTGGTCTATGGCGGCTGCCATGGTTATGCTTTTAAAAATAGAGCCCGGCTCGTATTCGCTGAAAATCGCCGGATTATTATAAACGCTTATATTTTCAACGTCTTTATAATCATTGGGATCATAATCGGGCCAAGAGCACATGGCAAGTATTGCTCCGTTTTTCGGATCCATTATGATAATACTCCCGCCTTCAGCGCCGTACCGCAAAGCTGCTTCATTCAGTTTATCGCAAGCCATGAATTGTATAGGCCTATTAATTGTTAAAACAAAATCGCTGCCGTTTTGCGGCTTGTTATATTTCCTATCATTAATAATAACCACGCCCCCGGAAGCCGAGCGCTCCGCGTTGATTGACCCGAATTTTCCGTAAAGTTCTTCGTCAAAAAAACCTTCTATCCCGTAGCGGCCTCTCTTGTCATCGCCGACATAGCCGACAAAACCCAGAATATGGGATCCAATATTATCTTCCGGATAAAAACGATATTTTTTCATAATATAGCCAATCCCCGGCATATCCAATTGTTTTATTTTTTCCAGCGCTTCTCCGCCGACCTTGTCCGCTATCGGTTCGTAAGGATCATTTTTTTTAGATAAAATTTCTAAATATTTTTTTATAATAACGTCTTTTCTTAAATTCATCTCTGCTTCTTTTTTTATTGGTTTAAATTTTTCATCTAACACCTCTCCTTGTTCCTGAAGCTCCATGAGTAATTCATCCGCTTCTTTTTCCGTCCGGCTCTGATCAAAAATTAAATAAATTTGCTCTGCTAAATTTTCAGCGTCTACAACTTCTTTGGGGATAGAGTAAACAAGCGCGAATTCTTTGTTGGTTGCCATGGGGTAAATTTTACCTTCTGAGTTTTCAGCGCTGTCTTTAATGTAAATACTGCCTCTGTCCGGCTCTAAAATACTTGAAATTCCATGCTGTCCGGACGCTTGCGCCTTATAGAAATCATAGTCAACCGCCTGTAAATTAAACAGCCTGTAAAGCATTAAAAAGCCCAATAAAAAAACAAGCGCCATTATTAGATAAATGCGATTGTTATATTGGTTAATGGTATTGTTTTTTTCTTTTCTGCGCCAAGAATTCATAGTAATTTGAAATTTGAAATTAGTAATTCGGAAATTATTGCGAAAAAACCAAATTTCCAATTTCCCCGCAGCCAAACAAATTTAGTGCGGGACAGGCAAATTTCAAATTTCCGCATATTTATCTTTTTATAGCAACAGCTCCCGCTCCCATGGTTATATATTCCATTTCTCCGGCAGCAACCATGTCCAATTCAGCCACTCTTTGATTGACATCGCTATATGAATTCAAATACATTTGCCTAATGTTAAGATTGCCATTCTCATTATTCAAGCTGTTGGCTTTTAATTTTAATTCTTGAAGTTTGAAGCTTTTCACGGATATATCGTTGGTTCCGGTCAAATAATAAACGCCGCAAACTATTATCAAAATAAATAAAATTTTATTGAATATTTCCAAATTGAATTTTCTTTTATTTTTGTTTTCTTGAGCCATAAGATTTATTATTTTATTATTTTATTATTTTCGCGTTTTCGTGTTTTCGTGTTTTCGTGTTTTTGTGTTTTCGTGTTTTGAGGCGAAGCCGAGTGTTTTCGTGTTTTGAGGCGAAGCCGAGTGTTTTTGTGTTTAAATCTTCTCCGCGGCCCTTAGCTTGGCGCTGCGGGATCTTGGATTTTTTGCGGCCTCCTCCTTGCCGGCCGCAACAATCCCGCGGGTTAATATTTTAAGCTGCTGTTTGTGTTCGCATTGGCAGACAGGATAACCGGGAGGGCAAAGGCAGCCGCGCGATTCTTGTCTGAAAAAATTCTTTGCAATCCTGTCTTCCAAGCTATGATAAGACACAACCACTATCTTTCCGCCTTGAGCCAATAAATCAACGGCTTGGGGCAATGTTTTTTTTAAATTTTCAAGTTCATTGTTGGAAGCAATGCGCAATGCCTGAAAAGTTTTAGTGGCGCAATTAATCTTTTTTCTTTTATAAAAATCCGGAACCGCCTGATTTATGATTTCAACCAGCCGCCCTGTTGTTTTTATTGATTTTAATTCGCGGCATTCAACGATCTTCCGCGCGATTCTTTTAGCAAATCTCTCCTCCCCATATTCCCTAATAATCTTTTCCAATTTCTCCTGCTTCCAATTATTAACAATATCCTCTGTTGTCCGACATCCGAAGTCCGACATCTGACATCCGAAACTCATATTTAGCGGGGTATCCAGCTGAAAAGAAAATCCCCTGCTCCTGTCCGCGAGTTGAGCTGATGATAGCCCCAAATCAAAAACAATGCCATCAACCTTTTTTTTATGAAAATATTTTTTTGTAATTTTGGTGGTGTTTTTAAAATTTTCATTTGCTAAAATTATATTTTGAAATTTGAAATTTGAAATTTGAAATTTGGCGTTTTCTATCGCCATTTTATCCAAATCAATGGCAATAATTTTCCCTTTTGGCCCGATTCTTTCAGCGATTGCGACAGTGTAGCCGGCTCCGCCCAAAGTGCAGTCAATAAAATATTGTCCTGGCTGCGGATCAAGATAATTTAGCGCCTCATTCAGCATCACTGGAATATGTTTGTAATTCATTGATTTATCCAAAACTCGTTACGAGTTATGCGTTATGCGTTATGCGTTATGCGTTATGCGTTATGCGTTATGCGTTATGCGTTATGCGTTATGCGTTATGCGTTATGCGTTATGCGTTATGCGTTACGAGTTATGCACTATAAAACTAATGCTCTTGCTCGGTTATAAATAATACTGCGCAGCTGTATGCTGTCAACAAAAGGAGCTTTAATCACTTTTACTTTAACACTGTGATTTTTATTTTCGCGCGTTGTTTCGCATTTAATTTTTCTTGTCATAGTTTTATTTTTTATTTGAATAATGTTTATTTCATCCATTCATTATCTTGAAAATCATCACTTTTTTTAATAACCGGGTTAAATAAATCATTTATACTATTGCCGGGCGCGCAAAAACTTATGCTTCCGCGGCACGATTCCGCCATTGCTTTAAAACCTTGAGGACACCCGCTGCTTGGCTCGGCTTTGAAATTATGCTCCGCCATATCTTTAATACTGCTTATGCAACAATTGCCTATCACCAATGAATTTATTAAACCGCATTCTCGCGCTAAACTTTTATAATAGTTAGATAGATTATATACTTTAACCTCTCTGATAGCATAAAGGCACCCAATCAAAATTATTAATGAAATAAAAAATATTAATATAATTTTTAAAAATTTATTTTTCATAAAATCTAAAATTCCTAAACGCCAAGCTCTCCCAGCGCTTCGGCGATCGCGCCGCTCTTTTTTTCAGTACCCATCTTATATTTATTCCATTTATTTTCATCCCAAATTTCCAAACGCTTGTAAAGCCCGGCAATAACCACTTTCTTTTTTAAATAGCCGAATTTCCTTAAATACTCCGGCAGCATAATCCTGCCCTGCTTGTCAAAATCCACTTCCATAGCTCCTGCCAGCATTAATCTGGCAAAAGCGCGGTCATTTGCTTTATTTACCGGCAAACTGGATATTTTTTGCGCTAATTCTTCCCACTCTTTTTTAGAATATAAAAAAAGGCAGTCATCCAATCCCTTGGTAACAACCGCCCCGCTTTTCAAAATCGCGCGAAATTTAGCCGGCACTGCCAGCCGCCCCTTGCTATCCAAATTGTGCTTGTATTCGCCGATGAACATTTTTAAAATAATAAAATAATAAAATAATAAATTTTATGATGATTCA
>Ga0180012_1000486_pt1 | contig 12915 bp, 17 predicted proteins | sample KR11_S2_MetaG_FD_122243 | JGI IMG/M metagenome (GOLD analysis project Ga0180012, IMG submission 122243) | Groundwater microbial communities from the Olkiluoto Island deep subsurface site, Finland - KR11_S2_MetaG | ecosystem: Environmental > Aquatic > Deep subsurface > Groundwater | place...
AGGCGATCTGGCGCATTTTGCACCACCTTATCAAAACACAATCAGAGCTTCTACTGTAGGTCATTTAAGTATGGCCAAATTCGAGATAAATGATACAGATGATAACAGCTTATTTGCACCCCACTATATACGTACGAAAATCCTGGGCTGAACTTAGCCTTGACTTGTAATCATTGACATTATTAATTGATATTGATATAAATTTTTTAAACTTAAACAAATTCAAACAAGGGACATTTTTCAAAGGTCTCAAAGGCATATGTTGAGTGGATAAATTTTCCTGGTCTGATCCTCCAAGGCAAGTCGCATTTCCTGTAGCAAAAGCTGGATATCCTTTGATATTTGCTTCGGCCTTTACTACTGGGATTTTTGCCCTTTTGGGTCTGACCGTTTTTGCACTAACAGGTCTTGCGGTTACTTTTTTTATCTGCTATTTTTTCAGGGATCCTGACCGGGTTATACCTAATAATTACGGAGCTGTTGTATCACCGGCCGATGGAAAAGTAATTATAGCCAGGCAAGAAGACAGCAGCCCTTTTTTTGAAGGCAAGTGCCGGAAGTTAAGTATCTTCATGTCGGTGTTTAATGTACATGTAAATCGTGTCCCGCATGAAGGGGAGGTTGAAAGGGTAAGTTATTATCCTGGAAAATTTTTTTCCGCAAACTTGGATAAAGCGTCAAGGGATAATGAACATAATGCAATTTTTCTTAAGACAGGAGACGGCAGGAAAATATGTGTTGTTCAGATTGCAGGGCTTATAGCGAGGCGTATTATATGCAAGTTGCAGAAGGGAGATCGGGTAGCCCGTGGTGAACGTCTGGGTATGATATGTTTTGGATCAAGACTTGATATTTATCTGCCCGATGATGCGGATCTTAATGTTACAGTCGGTGATAAGGTTAAAGCCGGCACATCTATTTTGGGATATTTAAGACATGAAAAGAAATAAAAGAATTAATAAAGACAAACCGAGGCGCGGAATATATATTCTGCCTAACATATTTACATCTTTAAACATTTTCTGCGGCTTCTATGCCATTATTGCTTCAATAGATGGCAAATATGTTACATCGGCCATAGCTATTATTATCGCCGTGGTATTTGATATTCTTGATGGCAAAATTGCAAGGGCTACTAATACCACCAGCAAATTTGGTGTTGAATATGATTCTCTTGCAGATCTTGTATCCTTTGGTGTTGCTCCAGGGGTGATGATGTATTTATGGGCTCTTAAACCTCTAGGAAGAATTGGCTGGCTTGCTGCATTTCTATTTATGGTTTGCGGGGCTCTTCGCCTGGCACGTTTTAATGCGCAGGTTGATACAGTAGCTGGTGATTACTTTACAGGTCTTCCGATACCAGCCGGTGCAGGCATGGCTGCAGCTACTGTTTTATTCTATAATAAATTCGACATGGCGGGTACTTCTAATTGTATATTACCCCTTATAATGCTTTATATTCTTTCTTTTTTAATGGTTAGCACTGTAAAATATGATTGTTTTAAAAAACCTGAGCTGTTTAGAAAGATGAATTTCAATGTTCTTGTTACAGTTATACTAATTTTGATTTTTGTAGCAGCGCAGCCATCCATTGCCCTGTTTCTTTTAGGAGTTGCCTATCTCATTTCAGGTCCCTTCAAGACTATAAGGCTTATGAGACATTCAAAGCAGGAAAAAGCCGAAATCCACGAAACTGACGAACAGATTTCGAATCCTCTATAATCATTTTATTCCAACTGGTGGCCAGGTCAGAGATATTAGGTTTTGCCTGTAAATAGGGCCAGGGGGACTGGAATAATGGAACATTGGAATAATGAGTTTGGCGGAATCAGATTAATTTTTAGAATTGGGAGATTGTCAGGTATTATGAATCAAGAAATGTTTCGCTTTTGATTCCACTATTCCATCATTCCACCATTCCAATTGAGGTAAACTATACACCCCTCCGGGGTGAAAAGCCACGTCCTTTGGGGGTGGATTTTTATTTGTGCAGGAGTTGTAATGTCAAAAGAATATAAAATAGCTGTAATCCCAGGAGATGGTACAGGACCCGAAGTTATAGCAGAAGGAATTAAGGTTCTGGAGACTGTGGCAGGTAAATGCGGTTTTAGATTGAAATTTACCAATTATAATTTAGGCGGCGATCATTACAAGGCAACCGGAGAAATTCTGCCGGATAGCGTGCTTGAGTCGCTGTCGGAATTTGATGCAATATATTTGGGTGCCATCGGCCATCCGGATGTTAAACCCGGCATCCTTGAAAAAGGCATTCTTTTAAAACTCAGATTTCATTTTGACCAGTATATTAACTTAAGGCCCGTTAAGTTATACGAAGGAGTAAAAACTCCTTTGAGGGACAAAGGACCTGCAGATATTGACTTCGTGGTGGTTCGTGAAAATACTGAGGGACTTTATGTCGGTGCCGGCGGCTGCTTAAAACGAGGAACTGCGGATGAAGTTGCGGTGCAGGAATCAATAAATACACGCAAAGGTGTCGAAAGATGTATCAGATATGCGTTTGAATATTGCAGAAAACGCAACAAAGCCAAAAGAGTAACTCTTTGCGGAAAAACTAACGTACTTACTTTTGCCTTTGATCTTTGGGAAAGAGCTTTTAACGAGATTGGAGAAGAGTATCCTGATATAGAAAAGGATTATGCACATGTTGATGCAGTATGCATGTGGATGGTTAAAAATCCTGAATGGTTTGATGTTATTGTAACTGACAACATGTTCGGAGACATAATTACCGATCTGGCGGCAATTATACAGGGAGGAATGGGTATAGCTGCCGGAGGGAATATAAATCCTGATGGGGTTTCAATGTTCGAACCTATTGGAGGATCTGCCCCCAAGTACACCGGGAAGCAGGTAATAAACCCAATAGCAGCCATAATGGCGGCTAATATTATGCTTTACACAATCGGCGAGCATAAGGCGGCCTCTATGATCGAAGAGAGCGTTATAAAGGTTTTACGTGATGATTTAAAAGACGTAGCTGCCGGCAGGATGGGATATACTACAAAAGAGGTCGGAGACCTGGTTGTAAATTATATTAACTAAATTGAAGATTGAAGATTGAAAATTGAAGGTATTCTACTAATTTTATAATAAAAAAACAGAGCGACCCGCCCGCCTCGCCTGAAGGCGAAGCCGATGGCGGGCAGGAGCGATTCCACAAATATTCAATATTCAATTTTAACTACGACATGCACAGTTGTTAACGGCTGAAGTTAGAACCAAGCCCTATAAACGAAATGGAGATTAATTATGTCCGGTAAGAAATTTAATATTGCCGTAGCAGGCGCAACAGGCGCTGTTGGCAATCAGATGATAACTTGCCTTGAAGAGAGCAAAATTCCTTTAAACTCGGTCAGGTTTTTAGCCTCTCATCGTTCTACAGGTCGCAAGCTTCGTTTTAAGGGAGATTTTATTGAGGTTGAGGAATTGACGGAAAATTCTTTTAAAGGCATTGATATTGCGCTCTTTTCAGCAGGTGGGGGCACGAGTAAAAAATTTGCTCCTATTGCTGCAAAGGACGGCTGCGTGGTTATTGACAATTCAAGCGCATGGCGTATGGATCCGGATGTGCCGCTTGTTGTTCCTGAAGTAAATCCTCATGCGATAGCTGATTATACAAATAAAGGGATAATAGCGAATCCAAACTGTTCTACAATTCAGATGGTTGTCGCTATTAATCCTATTTATAGAAAGTGCGGAATAAAAAGAATTGTGGTTTCTACATATCAGGCTGTATCTGGGACGGGGAAAAGGGCAATAGATGAACTTTTTAATCAGACCCGTTCTATGATTAATTTTTTAGATTATGAAATTAATGTTTATCCGCACAGAATTGCTTTTAATTGTCTGCCGCAGATAGATGTATTTTTGGAGAATGGTTATACAAAAGAAGAAATGAAGATGGTTAACGAGACAAGGAAAATTTTCGAGGATGATTCAATAGGGGTCACAGCTACAACTGTTCGAGTTCCTGTATTTTATGGCCATTCCGAGTCAGTCAATATTGAGACAAAAGAACATATTTCAGCGGATGAAGCAAAATCTCTTCTTGCAAATGCGCCGGGCATTAAAGTTGTGGATGATCCTGCAAATAATATCTATCCTCTTGCTATTGATGCGGCGGGCCAGGATTTAACGCTGGTTGGACGCATAAGAAATGATGAGTCAATTCCGAACGGCATTAACATGTGGATCGTTGCCGATAATATCAGAAAAGGCGCTGCAACTAATACGGTTCAGATAGCAGAGATTCTTGCAGAGAAATATTTGTAAGTTTGTAACTACTCAGGTTCACGGTTCACGGTTCAAGGTTAGAGAGCAATGAAGCGATCAAGGCAACCAACCGTGAACTGTGAACCGTGAACCGTTACGTAAGTTAAGGAGTTTAGAGTTGGAGACAACACCAATAACAAGAGAGGGCTATGAAGCCCTGAAAAAAGAAGTAGAACGTATTAAAAAAATCGATCGGCCAATGAACATCAAGGCAATTGAAGAAGCTCGTGCACATGGAGATCTTTCAGAAAATGCAGAATTTACGGCCGCCAAGGAGAGGCAGTCATTTATTGAAGGCCGATTAATTGAACTTGAGTACAAGTTGGGCACTGCTGATATAATTGATCCCGATAAACTTCCAAAGGACCGAGCGGTATTTGCCAGCACCGTTGTCCTTGAAAATATTGATACCACTGAAACATTTAAGTATCAGCTTGTGGGGCCAGTTGAATCTGATATAGAAAAAGGCAAAATATCTATTACTTCGCCGCTTGGAAAAGCAATCGTGGGGAAGAAGCCGGGTGAAGAGATAATATTGCAAGCTCCGGGTGGAAAAAGATATTATGAATTACTGGATATATTATAGTCGAGTAGTTAAATAGTCGAGTCGTCGAGTTGTAAAGTCCCTTGAACCACTCGACTAATCAACCATTCGACCACTCGACCAATTAGTTAACGGAGGTGTTACTTTGGCACGTATTACAATTGAAGACTGCATGAAGCGCGTATCAAACCGTTTTCTGCTTTGCAACATGACAGCTAGGCGCGTAAGACAGGTCCGTGATGGATCTGAATACTTGATAAGTTCACCGAAAAATGAGGATATTGTTGTTTCTCTGAGAGAAATCGCCGCAGGCAAGATAATTTTAAAGGAAAAAGAAAAAGAAAAAGAAAAAGAAGATAATTAGGAAAGCCTCTTGTTTTGCCCAGACACAGCTACACATACAAGGCGCTGAACAGGGCTGTCGGCAAAGCCATACACCGTTATAATATGATATCAGAAGGAGATCGAATAGCGGTAGGTTTATCCGGCGGGAAAGACAGCCTCACAATGATGTGGATTTTAGATGAACGTCAGCGCCGCATACCTGTAAACTACGAACTGTTTGCTGTTTACATTGATCTGGGCTTTAAAGGGGGTTTCAGTGAGCTGCTTGAAGAATACTGTCATAAAATGGGTTACAATCTTAGGATCGAATATACTGACTATGGAATTTTAGCGCATAGCTCAGAAAATACTGAAAATCCATGTTTTTTATGTTCAAGACTTCGCAGAAAACGGCTTTTTGAGGTTGCGGAGGAACTGGGATGCAATAAACTTGCACTGGGACACAACAAAGATGATATTATTGAGACTCTTTTTTTGAATATGTGTTATGCTGGAGAAATAAGCACAATGGTACCTTGCCAGCCTTTTTTCCATGGAAAATTTAAAATAATCAGGCCTATGGCTTTTGTAGATGAAAATATAATTAAACGCTTTACATTTGAAAAGAAATTCCCGGTTTTTGTAAATTCATGTCCCAGCGCCAAGACGTCCAAACGGCAGGAAATAAAAGCCCTTCTGGAGCAGCTTTACAGCAGTAATAAAAAAATTAAGGGTAATATTTTCCGTGCCATGAGCAATATAAAAACAGAGTATATGCTTAAAGCATGAAAGATATCCAGAATCAGAGAGATTACCGCAACATAACTATAGATAAGGTGGGAATAAAGAATCTCCGATATCCCATAACTGTTCTTGATCGGAGAAATGGTTGCCAGCATACAGTTGCTTTGATAAATATGTATGTTGATCTGCCCCATGAATACAAGGGCACACATATGAGCCGTTTTGTGGAAATCCTCAACCTTTTGCGTCCGGAAGTTTCTTTAAAAAAAATATCAGATGCTCTCGATCAGATGAAAAAACATTTAAATGCCGCTTCTTCTCACATCGAAGTAAGTTTCCCTTATTTTATCGAAAAAAAGGCTCCGATCAGCAGTTCACCTGGTATTATGGACTATACATGCAAGCTTAAAGGATCGAGTGGGCCTGATGGTAAAATTGATCTTGTGTCAGAAGTGATTGTTCCTATTTCTTCTGTGTGTCCCTGCTCGAAGGAAATAAGTGAGGTTGGAGCTCATAATCAGCGCGGGGAAGTCAGGCTCAGTATCAGGTTCAAGAAATTTATATGGATAGAAGATATGATCGAACTTGTTGAAAAGTCTGGATCAAGCGAAGTATATTCTGTTCTTAAGAGGGTTGACGAGAAGTATGTAACAGAGCAAGGGTTCAATAATCCTAAGTTTGTTGAAGATATTGTAAGAGATATAGCCATAAAACTTAAAGAAGACGATAATGTAACCTGGTTTTCCGTAAGTGCCGAAAATTTTGAATCCATCCACAACCACAGCGCATACGCTCACATCGCAAGCGGTTGAGACCTTTTAATCCACAGATTACGCAGATTTCACAGATTTCCCGTCATTCCCGCGAAGGCGGGAATCCATGAGTCAATATTTATTAAGATTTTACAAAAGAAGTTTTTCACAGCTATTTTAATACCTTCAAGAGCCTATTCATTATAGGTTCCGCTGATTTGCCGGGTGTATTTATCATTACCACAAAACTATAAAGTTCTTCCTTATTACCTCTAATATAGCCCACCCTTGTATTTATATCTTTAAGAGTTCCGGTTTTGTAAAACTCTCTCTCTTTTTTTTGCATTAAATTATGATAGGGAATGAATGCTTCGATAGTCTTGTGCAGGCTTTTTGCAGAAATTCTGTTTTTTCTTGATATTCCAGATCCCTCCACGATACTTAAATCTTTTAAATTAAGTATTTTTTCAGCATAATTTTTTGCAGCAAGCACGCCTTTATCAAGGGTGCCGGGCGGGCCGTATAATTTTGCACCGGCAGCGATAAGTAATTGATTTGCTGTAAAATTGTTTGAGTGCTCTAACAGTTTTGATATGATATCTTTTATTAAATAACTTGATGTATAGCTGAATAATAGTTCGTCATTTTTTTTATTAACTCTTCCAAGACTTATATCGCCATTAGATTCAACACCTTCTTTTTCAAGGAAGTATTTTAAAAGATGTCCCAGATAAAGTGTGTTCTCATTTTTTATATGGGAGAACACTATTCTTCCTCTATTGAGGTTCGATTTTTTTACTTTTCTTAATGCAAACGGCAGCAGAGGCGTCTGCTCTTCCGCACTGACATATTTGCCGTTTTCAAGGCGCCTGAAGTAAACAGTATTGAAATTGGCGCAAAGTGCCCCATTTGGTGCATCATAGGGCTGTGATGATGAGGTAATTCCAGGTATTATAATAGGTTGCTTGAAATATGAATCATCTAAAACAATATTTTTAATCTTTTTGTGCTCTGCATCAAGCCTTGAGCCAAGTGCTTTGGATATTTCTTCCAGAATTTCAGATGTCAGCAGCGGATCGCCATATCCTTTTATTTTAAGATTTGAATCGTTATCCAGGTAGAATTCAGTGGTAAATCTGTAATCCGGCCCCAGATAATGTATTGCCACTAAAGAGGTAAGTATTTTCAGAGTAGAAGCAGGGATGAGTTTCTTGTCTGCGTTTTTGGTAAACAGAATTCTGCCCTGGTGATCGGCGATAATAACAGCATCTTGATCTCCAATAAGATTTGCCACGCTACTTATGTTTTCAGCATGGAGATTTTGAATTTGCCAGGGCAGCAAAAACCAAAATAGCAGAACAAAATATATTGGTAACAGTTCACGGTTCACGGTTCACGGCTCACAGTTCAGGGGTTTTAGAAAACATCGAACATCGAACATCCAACGTCGAATTTTGAATAAGGTATTCTGCCAATTTATAAAAAGAAACAGAGCGACCCGCCCGCCTCGCCTGAGCGAGACAACAAAAGGACGAAGAGCATTGAGCGCGGCTCGCGATGGCGGGCAGGAGCGATTTCATCATTCGATGTTCAACGTTCGATGTTCGACGTTCAAAAAACGCTTTCTCGTTCCCATGCTCCAGCATGAGACTGCATAACAAGTCATCTCCTCTGGGGGTGGTAATTTGATTATCTGCTTTCCACTATAAGAGTAACAGGCCCGTCATTAATCAATGACACATCCATCATGGCGCGAAACTGACCAGTTTCGACAAAGATGCCTTTGTCTCTAACCTTTTTGACAAAATATTCATAAAGTTCATTAGCTTTTTCAGGGTTTGCAGCATTTATAAATGAAGGACGCCTGCCTTTTTTGCAATCACCAAGCAGGGTAAACTGAGATACAACAAGCATCTCACCGCCGGTTTCTATCAAAGAGCGGTTCATCTTGCCGTTTTCATCTTCAAATATCCTTAAGTTAATAATTTTCTCTGCCAGGTAATCGGCGTCACCTGGCCTGTCGCTTTCAGCTACTCCCAGAAGCACCAGAAGACCTTTGCCGATTTTTCCTGTTATTTTGCTATCAACCTTTACCGAACTTTCTTTTACTCTTTGTATTACTGCACGCATAATCAAATCCTAAGCTGAGTCAATAATGCGATTAAGAATAAGGCCATAGAAGCTTTTATTGCTTTGCGAATCAAAAAGCCATCCAAGATGTGTAAGACAAAGTTTGCAAACAGCAATTCTCCAGCTAAAGCCTTTAAACCATGCAAATTCATAGGAGTATGATCCAACATGACCGCAGCCTGCAGCAGACCTGAAACAACCTATATCATATATAATTCCATGAGGATTGGCAAAGGTATGGCAATGCGAGCCTTCAACCTCAATTCGCTCAGCTTTGTTTGTAACAATTTGAAGACATTGACGGCAGAGTATGAAGTCTTCACTGCCGGCTTCTTTTTCTTTGGATTCCACATCAATAAAACTTTGCAGCTTTTCGTTGCTGTATTTCTTGTGCTGCGGCCTAAGAAAAGCGAGACTCAGATTAGGTGCTATTAACATGCCTGGCTTCTTTAACGCTGTCTTGTTAAAAATCGTTATATATGTTATTAAAAAATACAAAGGGTTTCTCAAAGGGCAGTGATTTAATATCACAGTGAAAATGCTTTGAAAAGGAGATATTAACCCGGCAATCTGGTGTCAATAAAAGAAAATACGTAACTACTCAGGTTGTCAGCTTTACGGTTACTCGGCTTTTAACCTTGAACCTTGAACCGTGAACCTTGAACCTGAGTAGTTACGAAAATACTTTCGTTTAGAAAGAAATTTTATGATGAGCTACTTGGGGAAAGGCCTCGTTGAAAGATAAAAGCAACGATATCTATGAGCAGCTTGCAGACGCATTGGGCAGTCTTCCCAATGGCTTTACAAGAACTCAATCAAACACGGAAATACAACTTTTGAAGAAGATATTTTCGCTTGAGGAAGCCTCGATTGCGAGTCGGTTGAGCGGCAGGATGGAATCCGTTGATACTATAGCTGAACGTTTTAGGCTACCTGAAGGCGAAATGAGATCCCAGTTGATGAAGATGGTAAAGCGAGGTCTTGTCTGGTTTGAAAAAAAGGGAAGGAAGCCCGGCTTCAGGCTGGCGCCCTTTATTGTCGGAATCTATGAAGCCCAGCTTGATATCATGGATCATGAGTTTGCCCATCTGTTTGAACAGTATATGGCGGACGGGGGAGCTGCGGATATAATGAAGCCTCAGCCTGCTTTGCACCGTGTTGTTCCTGCCAGGCAAGCGGTTAAAACAGAATGGATACTACCTTACGACGATGTAAAGGCAATACTTAATAATGCAAGGATATTTCGTTTGCGAAATTGTATATGTAGAGTTCAGCGTGACCAGATTGGCCGACAATGTACGTTTCCGCTCAAAATGTGCTTGAGCTTTTCCTCGTTCAGGGGATCTCCCGGCGAATACGATATTTCAAAAGAAGAGGCGCTGGCAGCTCTTGACCGGGCAGAGGAAATAGGTCTGGTACATACAGTAAGCAACATAATAAAAGGCATCGGCTATATCTGTAACTGCTGTGGTTGCTGCTGCGGTATTCTGCGGGGGATAACCGAGTGGGGCATTGAAAACTCGGTTGCACATGCAAACTATTATGCTGTTATTGATTCTGATGTATGTACAGGGTGTGGATTATGTATGGAACGATGTCAGGTAAATGCGATATCTGAGCATGCCGGCATCGCAGTAGTGGACAGAGAAAAGTGTATAGGCTGTGGTCTTTGTGTTACAGGCTGTCCTGAAAAAATTGCGACTCTCAATAAAAAGCCTGCATCAGAAATCATTGATCCCCCTGTTGATTTTACAGCCTGGGAACAAGAGAGGCAGAGTAAGAGAAATGGTAGAGGATGAAAAGTATTTTGACAGGCTGTTTGCTCGCTGGTATGAAGATCAAAAGAAAAAACTAAGTCAGAAATAGTAAGGGGAAAAATTGAGAACACATACTCTAATTATTTTGATTGCACTGTTCTTTCTAACCAATTTGGTATGGGCTGAGGAAGGCGCAGAGGAATGGTTCAAAAAGGGCATTAAAAGTGTTGAAGAAAAAAAATATGAAGATGCCATCCACTGTTTTAATAAAACTATCGATCTTTATCCTGAGAACGTGCCAAGTTATAGTAATTTAGGTTATATCTATAGTATTAAAGAGATGTGGGATGAAGCAATCAACGCCTATAAAAAAGGTCTTGCTATAGATCCCGGCGATATTCATATGCATCATGATCTTGGATTTGCTTTATATAAAAACGGGATGCATGATAATGCAATTGAAGAATTTAAAAAATCTATTGCTTTGAATTCTAAATTCGCGCCCTCATATCATATGTTAGGAATTGTTTACATAGAAAAAAAGATGTTTGATCAAGCAATTCCGATGCTTAAAAAGGCTTTGGAAATCGAACCAGGCTATCCGATTATTCACTGCAACCTTGGACAAGCGTATAAAGAAACAGAAAAACATATTTTGGCTGCTGATCAGTACTATCAGGCAGGCATTATTTATTTAAACAACAAAAATAGAGAGGCAGCTTTATTAGCCTATGAAGACATGATTTCATGCTCTAATGAAATTGCGGGCATTTTTTTAACAAAACTTTATCCTGACGGGAAAACATCCGATATCAAAACATTATCGCTTCCGGGAAAAAAAGATAAATGGTACATTCTGGTCTCAAAAATGAATGTCCGAAAAAGCAATTCTATAAACAGTGAAATTATTGGCAATCTTGCTGAAGGTTCGGAATTTCAAATAATCAGGGAAGCTTCCGATAATACCCCGCTTAATTCATGGTATCTTATAAAAGCCAAATCCGGTATTAGCGGTTGGTTATGTGGAATTCATAACGGTATTGTCAAGTACGAAATTCTTGCCCCGGATAAACCGGAAAAGGGACTTCATTAATAGGTTTAAACCATTACCTCTGGTGGTGGTAATTTGACTATTCTAACCCAAGTTTTTTCTTAAGATTATCAATAAATAAATGAAGTTCAGATAAAACAGTTTTATCCATCTTAATAAATTCCACGCCAATACCATAAAACTTATCTTTTTTTATTACATTCACAACCTTACAAATTATCTTGGCGCGTTCCTTCCCAATTCTAAAGGGAAAATTAACAAGCAGCTCCAGCTCTGTTCCGACCGGATAACTTACATTAGAAAAGAAAAACGTCCCGCCTTTGCTGATATCTTTAGTGTTTGTCATATCGTATCCCTCAGAAGACCCAGCTTTTTTATAGCTGATCATTACGCTTCTGTCTAAGCGGACATATTTTCTTTTTTCAACTCCAGTATCGCCTGTTTTCATAGTCTCTCCCTTTACTCAAAAGTTATTTCTATTTAATAATATCAAAAAGTAAAGTAAAATTGTCAAGAAAAAAGGAAGGCAACTATTTTTTCTTGACAATAATTTTAATGATAATTATTATGACCTTAATAATTATCATTAAGGAGGTTCATATTGGCTGAAATAGAAAAAATCATGCCTGTTACGCGGGTTAAAAGAGATTTGCTTAATATTCTAAAAACCATGGAGGAAGATCAATCTACCATTACAGTTACAAGAAATGGGGAGCCTGTAAGCATTATGATGACACCCGACCGGTATGATGCTTTGATGGAAACAATTGAGATATTGAGCGATAAAGAAATTCTGAATAAACTGGCTAAATCCTCAGATGATTTTAAATCCGGTCGTGTTTACAAAGATAAAGAGGTCTGGCAGGACTGATGTCATATCAACTCCTCTACTCCGCAACTTCGCGTGATCAGATAAGACATTTACATCCGGATTTCAAATCGATCATACGCAAACGGCTTAAGGCTCTTGCCGAAAAACCGTATATTGGTAAACACCTTGAGAAGGAGCTTTCAGAATATTTTTCACTTCGGGCGAGACGATTTCGAATTATCTACAAAATTAATGAAGAGGATCAAATCATTGAAATCTATTACGTTGGCCACCGGAGAGATATTTATGAACTTTTAAAACAGAACGTTACAATTTAGTACAAATTAAGAGAAACCCAACAATTGCGACCGCTTAACCCAACCTAATATGAATTTAATCAATAATCAAGGTGACCCCATTTATGGAGATAGAAAGAATTATAAGGGAGAATCGCCGCTATTTTTGGGACAAAGGTCCGTTAAGTCCGGAACGGGATAAATACATCATAA
>Ga0180012_1000493_pt1 | contig 12831 bp, 14 predicted proteins | sample KR11_S2_MetaG_FD_122243 | JGI IMG/M metagenome (GOLD analysis project Ga0180012, IMG submission 122243) | Groundwater microbial communities from the Olkiluoto Island deep subsurface site, Finland - KR11_S2_MetaG | ecosystem: Environmental > Aquatic > Deep subsurface > Groundwater | place...
GAAGAAGTACATTTCGCGGACAGATTCATCCGGTATTTATTGAAAGGGACGATAGGCGCCGCCATACGTATATCATAGGAAAAACCGGTACCGGGAAAACGGAATTTCTCAAACAGATGATCATGCAGGACATCAACGCAGGCGAAGGAATAGCGGTAATTGATCCTCACGGAGATTTAATCGAAGACGTCTTGCGTCAAATTCCACCATCGCGCGCGGAAGATGTCATTCTTTTTGATCCATCCGATACCGACCGCCCCATGGGTTTCAATATGCTTGATGCAGAGACCGAACAGCAAAAGCACTTTGTCGTCAATTCGGTTATCGGCCTCATGTACAAATTATTCGATCCCAACAAAACCGGTATCATCGGCCCTCGTTTCGAACACGCCATCCGTAACGCCATGTTGACGGTCATGTACGAGCCGGGAAGCACTTTTATTGAAGTAGTCCGTATCCTTACAGATCAGAATTTCGTCCAGGAGCTGTTACCCAAAGTTCAGGATCCTATTATTAGGCGTTACTGGACCGATCAGATCGCGCAGACTTCAGACTTCCACAAGTCCGAGGTTCTCGATTACATCGTTTCCAAATTCGGCCGTTTTGTTACCAACAAAATGATCCGCAATATCATCGGCCAATCCCAAAGCGCTTTTGATTTCCGTAAAGTTATGGATGAGGGGAAAATCCTGCTTATCAATCTCTCCAAAGGAAAAATTGGAGAAGAAAACGCCAGCTTTTTGGGTCTTATTCTGGTCCCCAAAATCCTGGTGGCCGCCATGTCTCGTCAGGACATGGATCAGTCAAAAAGGCGCGACTTTTTCCTCTATGTCGACGAGTTCCAGAATTTCGCTACTCCGGATTTCGCGCAAATTCTCTCTGAAGCCCGCAAATACCGCCTCAATCTTATCGTCGCCAATCAATTTATAGGGCAAATGGAAGAAGAGATCAAGAACGCTATCTTCGGCAACGTCGGGACTATTGCCTCGTTCAGAGTTGGAGTCAATGACGCAAGTTACCTTCAGCGCGAATTCCAGCCGATCTTTACCGAAACAGATCTCATAAATGTTGACAAATACAACGCCTATATGCGCACACTTGTAGAGGGAGAGCCGGTCCCTCCTTTTTCTATCGATACCACCAAGGATATGAGCAAAGAAAAAGAAACAGGCAGCTCGCGTGTCGCCGACCTCGTCCGCGAACTCTCACGGCTCAAATACGGCCGCAACGCGCAAGTCATCGAAGCCGAAATCTCCCAACGCGCCAGACTCTAAATGCATTCCTCTTCGTAACGAATAAAACGAACAAAAAATAAAGATCATATATTGACAATTCTTAGTTCGGAATAATAATATAAATACATGGGGTATTTTGGAAAACTTGAAAAAAAAGAAATGGCCACAAATTTAAGGAAGCAAGGGTTATCATACAAAGAAATACTTCAACACATCTCAGTTTCAAAAGATACTCTAAGCAGGTGGTGTAAGGATATTGTTCTAACAGAAGTACAAAAAGACAGATTATTGCAAAATAAAAAATATGGACAAAAGAAGGGCTCATTAATTGCGGCAGAGAATAAGCGGGAAGAAAGAAGAAAAAGAATCGAGAAAATAAATAAAGAATCAGAAGCAACATTGGGAAGCGTAAGTAATAGAGATAAATTTATTACAGGCATTGCTCTATATGCAGCCGAAGGAAACAAAATGGATGGCAAAGGGGGATTTGCAAATGCAGACCCAAAGATAATTAAATTTATGATTGAGTGGCTCACAGCAAGTGCGAAAATTCCATTAGAACGTATTAGAGGAGCAATCTGGCTGCATGAAGAATTGAATGAAGACGAAGCCAAGCAATTTTGGTCTCAGCTTACAGGATTAAAACTAAATCAATTTCACAAAACATATATTGTCAAACAAAAAGCAGACAAGAAAATAAGAAAAAATCTTCATAAATACGGAATATTCACAATCCGTTTTAGCGATTCGGCAACACATCGCCAGATAATGGGATGGATTTATGCTCTCTTTAATGCTAAAATAGCCAATGCATTCCGCGATAGCAAGCAGGAATAGTAATTGACAATTTAAGATTCCCCTGTAGCTCAATGGTAGAGCAGGAAGCTGTGTTAGCAGCTCCCGATAGAAATATCGGGATGATAAGTGGGTGAATTCAGGGAACGGTCGCCTCAGGCGACTAATCCTGAGCCAAGCTCCGCTCAGCGGAGAAGGTGCAGAGACTAGGTGAGAATACACCTTTAAGCGCCCGCCACCTAAGCCGAAAGGTATGGTGATGAGATAGTCCAAGCCTTTTGGTAACAAAAGGGTTTTTGTAACTTCAAGGTTCGAGGTTCGAATCCTCGCGGGGGAGCAATGAAAAGCATCTCATTACTGAAAAGATATGCCAAAATGTCAGGAGATAAAAAAATTCGCCTTGGATTAACTCTTTCCGCAACAGTAAGAAAAGTACGGCAAGACGGTATTAATGCTGCCAAACAAACACATGGAAAGCGACCAAGGACAACCCCTAAAAGAACGTGCAATTATTGATCTTGAAAAATATTATTAAAGCAAAGGTGCTAAGCCATATTACCCGGAGGGCGGCAATTGTGGCAATTGTAAATTATGGAAACTACAAAAATCGCTTTATTTAAGGGCAAAAAAATCCGTAAAACACTTTTTCAAAAAGAGTGATGGTTTTCAGTTATTGATGTGATAGAAGTACTCACGGATAGCGTTAATCCCCGTGACTATTGGTTTAAAATGAAGATTAGAGTCAAAGAAGAAGATGGTTTTGAACCGTCGATAATTTGTCGACAGTTGAAATTACTCTCCCACGACGGGAAAATGCGTCTTACCGATTGTGTCGACACGGAAGGTATTTTTCGCATTATCCAATCCATTCCTTCCCCCAAAGCCGAGCCTTTCAAACGATGGCGAGATCAACCACGGAAATTCATCGCAATGAAGATTCAAAAGGCGTGTCCAAACTTAAAAAGGACGGGTTAAATATAAGAAAATCCAACGCCAACCAACTCCTCCAGTAACTCCAAAGACGCCAATCTAATACACTCCAAGTGTGGAATTTATTGTAGTTATTGTTTGCATAGTTGTCGTAGACACTTGTAGTATATCAAAAAAAATTTTTAAAGGAAGTAAGTTGCCATTTTTATTTAGATCGTTAAGAACTGAGGATCTCGCAAATTCAGGTTAGAATATAGAGTTTTTAGATTTTCTAATGTATAATCAAACTCAATGTCACGGTTACGGAATATATCTACTAAGGGAGCAAGGATAGATTTTTTGCCTAGTACTCCTCTAATTGGGGCGTATTATTAAGCTAATTGTTAATTTCGAATAATGGGAATTTTACACACTATCATACAAAAATATAAAGACGCTAAACAGAAATCTCTTAATAAAGAAGAATATAGACAGTTGTTGCTTAAAGCAGTTAATGACGGGAAACTTACTAAAGAGGAAATCGACGAACTTGATAAAAAGAAAAGTGAATTTGGCCTAACCGATGAGGACATAAGTGGAATGAGAGTTAATAGCTATGCAGCGGCTTTCACTGCTATAAAAGAAGACAAGCAGGTTACAGGAGAAGAAGAACAAGAACTTGGAAAAATTCAAAAATATTTAGGTATAGCCGATGGTGAAATTCAATCTGATAAAAAAGAACTTGCCCGTTTACGCCTCTTATATGAAATTCAGCAAGGCAACATACCTACAGTGGCAGTAACGAATTTAGTGATGCAAAAAGACGAAAAAGCATACTGGTCAGAGCCCGCTATATTAGCAGAAGAAAAAGTTATAAATCGAAGTTTCGTGGGTGGCTCAAGGGGTGTAAGTTTGCGAGTTATGAAAGGCGTAAGTTACAGAATTGGTAGCTATCGCGGGCATGTGGTTAATGAAACAGGAGTTGTTGCAGTAAGTAACGGAGCATTAATTATTACAAGTAAGCGATTTATATTTCAAGGGGACAAAAAATCTTTTGCTGTAAATTTGAATAAAATTTTGGATATTAAAGTTTTCTCAAATGGTATACATTTTTCAGAAAATAATCGTTCAAAACCAAGATTAGTTAAGTTTGTGGAAGAAGGGAATAACCATATAATCGCGGCAATCCTCACTTACGCAATCAATCATTATAATAATTAAGCGTAAATATTTATTTCTTATAGAACATGTTTTCATTATTTAATAAATCAAAACCCATTGAAGGAGAGATTGGATATTGTAATCTACAAGATTGGTGGCTTACCACTTTTACTCAAGAAGAAAGAAATCATATAGAAGATGTCTTTAATCCTCTTGGCGGCAATTCCAAAACTAAACCACTTACTCAAGGAAAAATATCATCCTCATCTCAAAAAGCCGCTGATCTTTTACATGCGCTTGCAGGATGGTTTAATAAACCGGACGATAGATATATAGCCAAGAAAATCATTCAAAAAGCATACGAGGAAGCTACAAAAGGGAGCGACATTCTTGACTTACACTTTACATTACAAACTATGATGGAAATCTATTATAGAGATCGTGATGTTGAACCTGATGCGTTTTCTAAAGCAATACAGGCATGTGAAGAACAAATAAGTATTGCTCCACAAGCAGTAGGAGCGTTTAAAAAGCAAGACTTTTTTGATGGACTCCCATCTCATGCTGGATATGACCAATTAAGAATAATATATAAAAAACAAGGCGAATATCAAAAAGCGATTACCCTTTGCGAACAAGCAAAAAATCAAGGCTGGAATAGCAATTGGGATAAAAAAATTGGCGAATTAAAGAAACTAGAAATAAAACATAGCTAAAGTTATTAATAATATTCTTATTTTACAAACTTCTTCATAAAGAGAAGTCCGCACTTAATAAAAAAATACCACAAACTATCGAATATATTTTTACCGAGTAGAGCACAACCCTTGGAGCATTTGTACGGATTTGTATGGATTTCTTCGGATTTGGTCAAGCCCAAAGCATCATTTTTGGTATAATTCCTTAACAGGAGTTACCGATGAATAAGCAAATATATTATCATTTTCTTCCTCCAGACTGTGCTATAGATGACCTTAAAAAGGGAAAGATTAAGGTCAGCACTTTACGCTCCCTTAATGATCCCTTTGAAATGGTTCCATATTTAAGACATAAAGGGGTTGAAGGAAGAAGGCCATACAACAAAATCCGTAAAGAAATTTCAAAAAAGTATGGACTTTTATGTTTTTCACAAAATTGGCAGGAGCCTCTCCTTTGGTCGCATTATGCAGACAAGCATAAAGGAATAGCCATTGGCTTTGAGCTTTTGAAAGATGAGGTATTAAAAGTAGAGTACACGTCTAACCTTAGGAAACAAATTATACTTACGGAAAATTCAGAAATAAATGAAAGTTTGTTTCTTGATTTAGCTAAGGTGAAATATAAAAAGTGGGAATATGAGAATGAATACAGAATATTAGTTAAGCTAACGGAGTGCAAGGAGATTGAGGAATTTTTTTTTGCTCCTTTTAATAATAGGCTGAAAGTAAAAGAAATAATTTTAGGTTGTAAATTTGACCATGAAAAAAAGAGAGAAAATATAATAAAGCTGGCTAGTTTTTATGATGCTAAAATAACACCTACAAGATTGGGCTGGGGTGACTATAAAATACATAGGTGCGGATACAAAACCAAAAAATATGAGGAATTTTATAAGCTAATGTTAATATAGTCCACGCATGAGACAGATGCTAGATTTCAATCAACTGAACCAACGGAGAGCGCCAATCATATTTAAAGGAAGTATGATATAAGATCCATTAGTATGGTAAAAATTAATCGTCAGAATTATGCTTTTTGGGATCTATGTAACCAGCCATTATTTATTTTCTCATTATGACCATATATAAGATTTTCTTTATCAGCGTGAGTCATCTGTTTTATTTCCCATTCACGTTGACAGGCAAATCTATTTGTTAAATACTCCTCGTAAAACATAAGCTCAACTGGCCGTCTTGTGTTTGTGTATCTTGCCCCATTTATCAATTCGCCGTTATGTTGTAATAGTCGTCTAGGTATATCAATCGTTTTGCCGGTATAGTAAGTGCCATCAGCACATCTCACAATATAAACATAATATTTTTTAGGCATGTAGGATAAATGACCCATAAATATATGGTAGAGTAAAAAATGACTATTGCCAATAGGTTATTATGCTCAAAAAGATAGGATAATCATTATGCTATCTTTTTTTCTTTCGCTTTTATTTCCTTCTCCGCTCGTTTCTTTTCCATGTATCTTTTTCTTGCGGCTATGCCCTTAGGACTTTTCATGTACTTCTCCCTTGCGGCACGACCCTTCGGACTGTTCATATATCGCCGACTTGCTTCACTTATTGGCATTTTTGACCACCTCCTTTATATAAAATTTGTATGTTCATATTATTTATTATGCTTCTCTATGACTTTCGATAATTTATCCGGTGTAAAATATAAATCACGCTCAATAGGTACTGCTTGCATTCCTTTTAACCCTTGCTTTGCTGTTAATAATTGGTTGAGGGTAAAATAGCCAAATTCAGCTTCAAAACCTACAACATAACCAAAAAATAAAAAGTCCTTGCCATAATCATATTCTTTTTCTTCTCCCTCTATTACATACCACGTCCAGCTTCCTGTAGGATCAAAAAATTTGCAAATAACTATCGGGTCAGTTGAATTTTCCTGTGAATAAAGAGCCGGGATTTGTTTTTTTAATTCTTCTGTAAGTAATTGCATAACATTTGCCGTTATTGAGGCATTATCCATCCATAACATATTAAAAGGCACTAGGGTATTAAATTGATTGTTGTCCTTTTTCTCCTAAATGTTGATGATAGCGATATAACGAGGTTGCTAGTATGAACAAAAACTTTGTAGTGAATGATAACCAGGAAATATTAGTTTTTAAAGCCCGGGAAATAGAAAAATTAGAATTGGATAGCGAAAATGATTTTAGAGATGAAATTTCTTCAAGGATAAACAACGATAATTTTATAGAACTCTACTCGGGGTGGGATTATAAGAACAAATATTACATTGTCGTAGTCCAAATATAAAATCCTCTATTGCTTTAACCCCCGATATGGTGTGAATCCTGAAATACCTGAATAATAGCGTTAAAAAATTTAAGGTTATAATATCCCCGGTTCGGGGGGTAAATTTCTACGGATCTCTACGGAATTAGTGCTATAATCAAAGCCACTTCCGATGGCAATATAAAGGGAGTAACTTGTGGTTTGAGAAAATTGTTCTGTGAAGGACAAAAAATACAAGAATTTTCTGCCCTCGAAAATAATAGGCTATCGATGTTATTGGGAATATCTGTTATATTAAAATAGACTATGAAATCTCCTATTACCTCATTGGCTTATATGGATTTGAAAAAAAGAAGGAGAACAGAAGGACCAGAGGCCGTTTTAGTGGATTCTTTTTTGAGTTCATTTGAAGACATGTTTAGAGAAAAACACCTAAAATTTTCAGTTTTTGTTGAACCCTATATTGACATAGGCTTTCCAGATATCATTGGTGTTTTGTGGGATGAAAAGTCAACAAAAGTTTGGTCAAAAGAAAGGATGTTAATAAATAGTAAAGATATAAGGATATTAAACCACTTGAGCTTGCAAGACAAGCTCAAAAGCAATCTCGAAATTCATAGAGAATTAGGATATTCAGAAAAAGAGTTGGATAGAAGTATTACCAGATTGTACAATGCAGGCCTAATTACTTCGACAAGAAATAAGTATAAAGCATGTCATCTCAACAAAGTCTTTGCTCCTAGAAGAATAATAGCAATAGAGGCAAAAATGAATGACTGGAAAGGGGCTTTCAGACAAGCAAGAATCAATAAGTGGTTTGCTTCTGAGTCTTATGTGCTTTTTCCTGGTGAAACCGCAAGAAAAGATATTCTTGAGTATTCCAAGCTTAGTAAAATTGGAGTAATTGCGAAGGAAATGAATCATTTTATTCATCTGTCCAGATCAGAAAAAATAAACATCCCGACATCTTACGGGTCATGGCTTATAAACGAATGGCTTATCAAGTCATTATATTACCAATAAAATGAGTAAGCTAAATCTACAAGATGTATCATCTGCCTTTCCAAACATAACTAACATTAAATCTCTACCTTCGGGTGGACAAAAAGAGGTTTTTGTCGGGGAAGATAAAAATGCCCACACTCTTGTAATTAAATTACTAGATAGTGTCAATAGTACAGAAAGATTACATCGTGAAATAGAAGCAGTCAGAATACTAAATTTTGATAGTATTCCTAAAATACTAGACCTTGGCGAAAAAGACATAAATGGAGAAAAGTATAATTATGTAATCGAAGAATATATTGATGGAGAAGACCTGGATACCCAACACAAAAAAGGAATTAAATTGAGCCTGCAGGAAATCACAAACTGCTTGGAAACCATATTAGAAATATGTGTTGGTGCTGAAAAAGAAGAAGTAAATATTGTGCATAGAGACATAAAACCTGCCAATATCATGTTAGACAAGCATGGGAAATTTTGGTTAATTGATTTTGGTATTGCAAGACATCTGAAATTAGTTTCAGTAACTGATACAAACGCAAATCTAGGACCACACTCTCCTGGTTATTCTGCTCCAGAGCAATTTAGGAACATGAAGCGGGACATTGACATTCGAGCAGATCTTTTTAGTTTAGGTATGACAATGATATTTTTGATTTCAGGAAAAAATCCTTTTATTGAGGGCGCGAGAGATCAATTAGATATTTTAAGACGTACAGAAACAATGTCTTTACCCCTTCTCACAATTCCTGGTGACACACAGAATCAACTGGCAACCTTTATCAATATATTAGCTGACAAACATTTATCAAGGAGACCAAGGTCAGCAAAAGAAGCATTAGATTGGCTCAGGGCAATAAAGCCAACATTGCAGTATAATTAACTTATGAAACTTTACTTACAAATGGGGCATGGGATGATGGCACCAGCAGAAGAACTTTTAGGAAAATGGCATACAGGCACAGTAATACTTAGCCCTCGCGATTTAGATTATCAACAAATGGAAAGATTCTCAGCTAAAGTAATTGAATTAGGTGGAGAAGTTTTGTGTGATCCGCAATTTTATCTTCCACGAGCAGATCACGAAGGGTTAACACAGCATACTTACTGGCCAAATGGTTATACGACTGCGGGATTTACAGATAGTCACTTAAAAGAAATGCTTAAAAAGCTATGGGAGGATTATTGTATAAAACTGAATGCGTCTGCTTTTATTTTGCCAGGTTGTTATGCTGCTGATATAGATCAAGATTGGTTAGATTATCATGATAAAATAATCAGTTCTTCAACCGAGTTTAGTGGGAAGCCGAAGTATGCAACTCTTTGCCTGTCATCAGATGTGATGAGGTCAGAAGAAAAAATTCATACACTTTTATCTCATATTGAACGATGGGCAGTAGAAGGCTTTTATATAGTACCAGAACACAAAGGAGTATATTTTATAGATGACCCATTATGGATGGTAAATTTAATGGATCTTTGTGCTGGTCTTAAGCTGCTGTCAAAGTTTGTGATAGTCGGTTACAGCAATCATCAATATTTACCTCTATCTTTAGCAGGGGCAGATGTCATTGCGTCGGGTACTTTTGTGAATACAAGAAAGTTTCCTCTAAGCAAATTTAGAGAAGATCTGGATAATACTCCAAGTAGAAGAAAGCCTTGGTATTATTCACCACAAGCATTGTCTGAATTTCAAGTTAGCTTTTTAGATATGGGACAAAGAGCTGGGATCCTGGATTTAATAAAAGCTGATCCAATTTTTGGTTCAGAATATGGAGATATTTTATTTACAGGAGCTAAGCCTACTGATACAGCATTTAAGGAAGGTAGAGCATTTAGACATTATTTACAATGCCTAAAAATGCAAGTTGAACAATCACGACGAGATACTTACAAAGAAACTTTAAATGGATTAAATATTCAACTTAATACAGCAGAGAGAATATTAACAGAGTGCCATAGTAAAGGCGTCTTTGGAAAATACAGAGATTTTTCTGACATTGTTGATGTAAATAGAAGTGCCATAATTTTATTTGATAGCGTTAGAGGTTTTGTACTAAGTAGGGCATGGAATTCTAATCAATAATCTTCTGAACGATTATCATACTTTGGTCGTCGAATGTTTTAGTAACTCGCTTCCCCAACTCATTAAGAAGGCCTTTTATTGGTAGCAGCAGATAATCCGACTCAACAAGGCTAACCACATCCCTTCTTTCGATAGATACCCCATCGGACGAAAAGACTAAGCAAAATCTATTACCTAATAGGTTTTTAGTTACTGATTCCTTAAAATACTTGGGAAGAAAACCAAAGCTATAATTTTGAACTACCCGGAATTCATTTTCTTGATAAATTTCGTTTATCCCAATATCTTCAGAACTACCCACAAACAGGACTTCCAAAACTTTTCTTTCTAAGTTAATATTCCCGAAAGTGAAGGTTGAAGCCCCGATAAAATTGGACTGCAGATAATCGCCTAATAATGTTTTTATACTATTTTTCCAGCCATTGATCTCTAAATATGGCAGAGTTTTTATAAGTTCTAAAGATAATTTTCCAGAATCATTCTTTTCTCGACCATCAACAATAGAGACACCATCTGCAATACCAAATTTGATAACATTTTCGTGAATAAATATACCCAATGAATCTTGCGGTTTATGTGCTTTGTAATAAGAAGGATTGTGGTATAACACAATAATACTGTTTTTGTATTTAATCCTAGTTACGTCTCCTATATCAGATTCATTCTGGCGGCTTTTTGAAAATTCTCCTGAAAAGCCAATAATATCCTCTGATATAGAAAATTGTTTAGATGTGCTCTCTATGATTATGTCTTTCATTTCCTCAGAGTAAATAAATGCTTATATTCAGGATTATAGCAAATATAAATGACTTGCTAAGAACTTCATATTAGAGATATGACTAAAATAAGACGCACGAACGAGTATTTTGCAGTTTCTTTATCTCCTCCCACCTCTGCCTCAATTCTCCAATATACGCAAATAATAAAATACCTGTATTAAATTTCTTCTTCTTTTATTTTTTTTCTAACGAGTTCCTGAATTTTTGGTAGGTATTTATTAACAATAACAATATCTTCAGAACTAGAAATGGAAAAAGGTACTAAGTCTTTCTTGCTATTTTTGGAATGGGATAGCTTTATTCTTATCCATGTATAAATCGTAATATCATCTCCGTGGTTGTTCTTTTTCATCAATACCTTAGATTCCTGTATTTTTATCCAATCAGTTATTGGTTTTGTAGTTCCGTAACATTCAAGCACCCTATAGAAGTTTCTGTATCTTTCAAATAAGTTATTAGTATTAACAGCATCTCTATAGAGCCTGATAGGTCTTATCCTAAGATGTTTATTTTTAATGCTGCTTTCATAAGCATTTTTGATAGTCGTTCCGTCTTTAACAATAAAAGCACTTCCTGAAATTGTGCGAGTTGTAGTCATTCCAGTTCCTCCAACCTCACCAACGGATACGTCATCATTAAGGATATATTTTGAGTTATCTATCAGAGTGAGTTTTGCAAAAAAATCACTAAATAATTTATTTGCCTTCACGATTGCTTCTTCTTTTGTATTTGCCTCCACAATAGTTTTTATATGCCTTGCTTGTTGTTCTCCTTCAAAATCAGGTAAAAAAGTGAAGCTGCTAATTGTAAGACTTTTGCCATCAGGAATAGATATTCCACAAACTATTCGTTGGGTGACTAAAATTTTCATGGTAAAAATGTATTTTCTATATTTTTAAGTGTGAATGTATTACTTTTGTTCTTGGGATACCATGCTTTTCCACAAATTGTGCCACTTGTTGTCTGAAATCTTCCAACTCAAAGGGTGAAATAATAATTTGTTCAATAACCTTAGCCCAGTCCACCTTAAAGGACATAGCTTTTGTTGCAGTATTTCCTGAAATAACAGCCCTAAACTCTTTTTCAAAGTCAAATTTGGTATCTTTATGGACTATCAAATCATACATATTATCTTCTGGGTTTCTACTGCCATATTCTATTGTTCCTGCCCCAACAGTATATTCGGAATTTTCAACAAAAGCATCACGCAATTTTATAAAATTAGTTTGGATAGCAATTCCTTTATCTTTTGCGTGGCTTTTCCACATTTTCATTGACTCCTCTTCGTTTAAATAAAATGGGCATACAAAAACATATTTAGCTCCTTCTTGAGAAGCAAAGTCTCTCATGTTTTGCATATCTTTTTCACCAAATGCTTTGGGAGGATTCAGTGAAGCCTCAGCCAAAGCGGCCTCTCTTGGTTCACCTTTCCGTAAAGTATCAATGCTCGGAAAGTATAAATAGCGTTCTTCTAGAAGTGGCATAAACCATTTGTATGACATATATTTTGTGAGCTTTGCATTTTGATTTTTCGGTTCTTTTAATGATGGGTGGGTTTGGTACACGACAAGCCCAATTATAGAACATGAGAGATTAATTTGATATTCTTATCTAGCGAAAGTTCTTCTTACATAAAAGGAACTTAAAAAGAGACAGACAAAGGCTTAACTTACAATCTTTTAATTTCCTCCCACCTCTGCCTCAATTCTCCGATATAGCGTAAATCTTGAAATGCCTGTACAATTGAAGTGAAATCTATGGTTATATTAACCCAAGGATTGGGGAGCAATGAAAAGCATCTCATTACTGAAAAGATATGCCAAAATGTCAGGAGATAAAAAAATTCGCCTTGGATTAACCCTTTCTCAGGCAGTAAGAAAAGTACGGCAAGACGGTATTAATGCTGCC
>Ga0180012_1000500_pt1 | contig 12788 bp, 9 predicted proteins | sample KR11_S2_MetaG_FD_122243 | JGI IMG/M metagenome (GOLD analysis project Ga0180012, IMG submission 122243) | Groundwater microbial communities from the Olkiluoto Island deep subsurface site, Finland - KR11_S2_MetaG | ecosystem: Environmental > Aquatic > Deep subsurface > Groundwater | place...
AGCAGGGCGCGGCGGGAAGGACGGGTCATGGGCGGCGATCCGGACGCTGCGGCGAAGACGGACATCCTAGACCGATGACTGGCGCGCCGCGAAACGACCCGGTGTCACAGGGGGGCGACCGCCGCCAAGCAGCGCAGGCGATAGGGACGTCCGGCGTGTGTGTTCCCTTTTTGTTCCGAACTTGGTACAGCGGGATATGAGCGACGGGCCAGTTCGCAAGATCATCCATGTGGACATGGACGCCTTCTTCGCCTCGGTGGAGCAGCGCGACGACCCGGCCTTGCGCGGGCGGCCGGTGGCGGTGGGGTACGCCGCCCGGCGTGGCGTCGTGGCGGCGGCCAGCTATGAGGCGCGGGTCTTCGGCGTGCGTTCGGCCATGCCCTCGACCACGGCCTTGCGCCAGTGCCCGGGCCTCGTCTTCGTCGCGCCCCGGTTCGAGGTGTATCGAGCCGTCTCCAAACAGATCCAGGCGATCTTCGCCGATTACACCCCTTTGGTGGAGCCGCTGTCCCTGGACGAGGCCTATCTCGACGTCACCGACAACCTGCGCGGCCTGCCGACCGCTTCGGAGACCGCCGTCGAGATCCGGGCCCGTATCCTGGAGGAGACCGGGCTGACGGCGTCGGCCGGAATTTCCTACAACAAGTTCCTGGCCAAGCTGGCCTCGGACCAGCGCAAGCCCAACGGCCAGTTCGCCGTCCCGCCCGGACGGGGCGAGGCCTTTGTCGAGACCCTGCCGGTGAAGCGCTTTCACGGGGTCGGGCCGGTGACGGCCGCCAAGATGAGCCGGTTGGGCATCGAGACCGGCGAGGACCTGCGGCGCCAGTCGCTGGCCTTCCTGCAGCAGCATTTCGGCAAGTCCGGTCCCTGGTATTACGCCATCTCGCGCGGCGAAGACCATCGCGCGGTGAACCCGAACCGCGAACGCAAATCCTCCGGATCGGAGACGACCTTCGGCCGCGACCTGACCGATCCTTCGGCGATCGAGGCCGGCGTTCTCGCCATGGCGGGCGATGTCTGGGCCTGGTGCGAGAAATCGGACGCCTACGGGCGCACGGTGACGGTGAAGGTCAAATGGGCCGACTTCCAGCAGTCGACCCGGAGCCGATCCTTTCCAGAGCCGATCACGTCCAGGGACCGGCTCGAAGAGATCAGCCTCGTGCTGGTCCGCTCGCTCTATCCGCCCGCCAAGGGCATCCGCTTGGTCGGCGTCAGCCTGTCCAACTTCAAGGCGCCGGCGCCCTCGGCGTCCGACGAGCTCGCCCTGGCTTGATGGACGTGCAGGCAGACCTCTTCGGCGAGCCGGTTGTCGCCGGGCCCGCCGCCCCGGCCGGTTTCCGTTACTGGCCTGATCTTCTTTCAGAGGACGAGCAGGCGAGGGTGGTGCGCGCTCTGCAGGCCTTGTCCTTCAAGCCCTACGAGCACCTCGGCTATCTCGGGAACCGTCGCATCGCCGCCTTCGGGCGGCGCTATGATCTGGCGCTCCTCAGGTCCTTGACCGGGATCGCGACGGCCACGGACCCGAGGAGCGCCAGATCAATGGCGAGCAGGAACGAGGCCTTGGCCTCGACGCGACCGAAAAAGGTCTGAAACCGGTCCATCTGGCCGAGCGCCGTCGCTTGGGTATCCGTCTCTGAATTCGCCATCCTATTTGGCCTCCATGAACGATGACCGAACCCCAAGATCCGTGATCAGTCCGCTGATACGGTCGATCACCGGGCCGAGCGCGATCGGCAGGTCCCGAGACGCGGCACCAGTGCGGTAGGTCAGCGGCGTGAGGCCCTTGAAGTCGGACGGTAGGTGGACTTCCTCGTTCTGAGGGACCAGCAGAAGCGTCCGATGCCGGCCCAACCGTGACATGAAGAAGCCCAGCTCGAAAATGACATTGTCCCGCGGCGTCGAGGAGAGGCGGTCTCTCGAAAGGACCAGATCATCGGGCTCGGCCAGGGCGATGCCGAAGTCCGCCAGACCGACCTGCTCTTCCAGGGCCTCGATCGGATAGGAGCCTGGCGCGAAGATCTTGTCGTCGCTCCAGATCACGACCTCAGCGTCGTGCTCGAGTCCGACCCGGATCGCTTTGCCGATCGCCAAGGCCTCCGCCGAACAGATCAGAAAGATCCGTGGCCGCGTGTTCACGCGGTTCACGAACTGGTTTCGCTGTTCCAGCCGCTCCGCGAGGACTTGCGCGATGCGTTTCCAAACCACCGGGTGTTCGACGCCGATTTCTGCGAGGCGCGTGTGGCTGATTTTCCAGACGACGGTGGGCTCAGTGGCTTCGATCGTCGCCGAACGACCGATGTGCGGATTGATCGCCGACATCTCGCCTATCGTGACGCCCTTGTCGCGCGCATAGAGCCGGACCCGGTTGACGATGACTTGGGCTTTGCCCGTAAGCAGGAAGTACAGGTCGCGGTCCGCGCCCCCTTGCTCGATAATGTTGCGCCCGGCAGGAAATTCGATGAGTTCGCCGACTTTCGCGAACGCTGCCGCGACATCGCGATCACCGACGATGCGTTGCTCGACGAGAGCGTCGATCAGGTCGTCGTCGTGTTCAAACCGGGACTTCAGGGACATGAGGTCTCTCTTCAAATAAGTCGTACGACCGGCCGGGTTTCGGGACGGCCAAACCAGCGGGAGAACCACCCGCGGCGCGGTCTAGCGGGATCGTCATTCGGTCGGGACGCGACGGCAAGTTCTGCGAGCTCAACCCGCCCGTCCGGACTGAAAACACAGGGCGTGCAGACGACCTTGCCTCGCTCGAGCCGGGTAATCATCAACACCGCGAACGGAGGCGCATCCGCACCGTCCGTCACGATCTCCATCATCTGCCGGATATCGGTCGGGCTGGGCTCAGTGGAGAACGACGGATGGGAATGCCACTCGCCGAGATAGTTGAAGCGTTGGTAGGCCTCGCCCGTCCGGCTGAAGAAATCATCCATGAAGGCCTTGTGGGCCTCTGGTTGGCGGATGAAGCAGCTCTGGTCGCCGCCATGACGCTGAACCGAAATATCAGCGATGCGAAAGGTGTTGCGCTCGACGTGCTCGCCCACCAGCACGCCGCCGATCTCGCGCCGACCAGCGCGCGCCAGCTCCGAGGAAAGGCGTTCTATCGTATCGGGATGGATCGTCAGCTTAAGCACAGAAGTCCTTGATCAGCGTCAGCGCCAGCGTGAGACCGTCGGCGCTCATCTTGGGGTCCGCCGCCGTGGACGGGGCATCGGGTCCGCCGAGGTCGATGGCGTGCGTGTGGAATGGCTGGCTGAAAATCCATTTCTCGCGCAGGCCAATGAGATAAGCCGAGTTCGGGAAGGCGGAGGGCGAGGCCGCCGCCAGCATGTCCAAGGCCATCTGCGCGGCATGCGCGGCGATCACGGTGACATCGGCGTCGTCCGCGATCATCGGTCCCTGCTCATCGCTGGCCTCGTAGGGGCGTTCGACCCGGGGCGGCGACACGCCTTGGGCTGCGCACCACGCCTCGATCGCGGCCCGACCGCGTTGCGGCGATGGGTCGAGGTCCGGACGGGATCGGGCGATCAGGCCGCCAAACCCGCCGGCGAAGATCTCAAGCCAGAGCATCGGTCGCCGACTCGCGCTGGCGATGCCCGCCAGCAAGTTGAAGACGGACGGCTCCGCCGTGGCGTCGATCACCAGGTCGCATTTCTGCAGGCTGTAGAGAACGTTGTCCGCGACGCCGCTCGCTTCCTGGGCGGCCAGACGTTTGAGGTGCACCTCGACGACCGCCCCCGGTGCGACGAGGTCGATGCGTTTGGCGACCGCGTTTGCCTTGTGATCGCCGACGCTGGTCCAGTCGAGTTCGTTCCGGACCAGATTCTCCGGCAGAAGCACGTCGTCGTCGACCAACACGAGGTGTCCGACGCCTGCACGGGCCAGTCCGACGGCCAGCTTGCTTCCCGCAGAGCCGCACCCGACGATCCCGACGCTTCTCGCCGCAAGGTCCCGATGTGAAGGCGGCAGGCGGTCTCCGCCTTTCGCCTCCACCACCGCCACGTCGTAGACTTCGTCGGCGTCCGCCGCGAACAGGCGGAGCTGGGCGCCGTTGTCATCCCAGGTCAGCAGCAGGTCGAGGGCGGGGTTGGTGTCGCTGGACGGGGCTCGATATCCGTGTTGATCCATGAACGCGCGCATCGCCGAAGCGGACTCCAGGCGCGGTGTCAGAATCCCCGCCGGAAGGCGCCACACGCGCGTCCCATGGAGTGTCCCGCTGCTCGACAACGCCTTGGGCACGGACGCGTCAATCCAGTCCTCACCGTCGTCCGGGATCAGGCGTACCGGCAGGATTGAGCGGCGTTTGTCGTTTTCGACCCACAACAGCTTGCCGTTGGCCATCCAGCCGGATGGCAGCGATCGCATCTGTTCGGCGAAGGCGCGGGTGACCACCAGCCGGTGAGTGCGGAACCGCAGGGTCTGACCGACGGTCGTTTCATGCCGACTGGGGACCTGGCCGAGACCGCCGGTCGGCTGAGGCGCTTCGCCTGTCAGAAGTCGTTCCGCGCTTTCGACCATGTGGGCGCCGGTCAGATCCGTGACCCAGTTGTCGGCCCCCCATTCCAGGCAGAGTTCGCCGCCGTCGCCGTACTGATGGCCGGACCAGGATTCCGGCTCCGACGGCAGCACCGACGGCGGCGAGTGGGGGAAGGTATGAGGGTAGCGCAGGGTGGCGTTGTAAGCGCGTTCGTTCGCCGAGATTTCAAGATCGACGCAGACCCGCCCGAAGCCGTCCAGCCGCGGTGCGTTGAGGGAGAGCCAATCGACGCGGCCGGCAAGGTCGCGAAGCGCTTGATGCTCCGCGCCCAACCGGGCCGCGTCGGTGATGTACCAGATGGTCACGCGAAGCCCGCGGCCTTGCTGGGTTCTGTGCGGCGCGGGGCGAACGCATAGTCGCCGGCGGGCGCTGGCGTGGCCTGGAGCAGCCCGGTGCCGGCGGCCAGAGCTTTGGCGAGCGCCTTGGAAGCCTTCGCCGTCTCGTCGAGCCGGCCGGCGAGTTCATCGACGGCGACGTCGTAGACCAGGCCCGCCCGCTTGCGGGTTCCGCCGAACAGGCCCTGAACCGCCGCGGTCGCGGCGTCATAGGCCGTTTGGCCGATCGCCGTCTCATCTCCGGCGCAACGCATCTGCTGTGCTTCGGATTCGACCACGTTCCGGCCGACGGCGCACCGGATCATCGAGCCTTTTACGCCCAACCGGGTCAGGGAAATCGGGCCGAGTTCGAAGCCGATCGCCAGGCCGAGACCGTGGCCGGACTCGAGGATGTCGTCCTCTTCCAGTGCCAGGATCGCCTGGTCGAAACTGCTGCGGATGCCCGCGGCGCAAAGCACCGCAGTGCTGACGCTCTCCTCCTCGTCGGTGGTCTGGGCCGTGCCTTCCCCCAGAACGCCATGCACGCAGTCTCCGATGAACCGGACCTTGCGGCCGTCGAAATCGCCGTGGAGCACGGCGTCCATCTCGCTGCGAAGAACGTGGAGCGTGCGGACGACGTTCTTGGCGGATTCGTCATCGCAAACGCCGGCGGCCACGAAGTCGGTGAAGCCGTCGATATCGGCGTAGAGGGAAATCGCATCCTGCCGCCGCGAGTTCGCAGGCGACAGACCCTCGAGGTCCAGGTTGGAGAACGGCGGCGTGTGGCCGGAGAAGGTGAACTTGCCGATCGGATTGGCCTCAAGATCCGACCGCCAGGCCTTCACGATCTGATCGGGCGTGACAGCCAGATCGGCCTCGTCCTGGCTGGCCGTGACCTCGGCGCCGCTCAAGGGCGTTGTGTCTTCAGCGACGTCGTCCGCGAGGTCGACGACCGCGCGAGCGGTGTTCGTCAGGTAGATTCCGGTCGACGCCCCGCCGCCGGCGCGTTTCGCCGCAAGATTGGCGGGGGCACCCAGGAACAGCGGCTCGGTGTGACCACGCCGTCCGTTGCAGACGGCCAGGGCGACCCCGCTATCGATTCCCACGCGGACCTTGGCGGCCGGAATGATCTCGTCGCCTTCCTCGCCCGTCTGGGCCAGGACATCGATGATGAGCTGCGCGACGGCGATGGCGCGGTGGATGCGGCCGGCCTCGTCGCCGTACGGCTTCGCGATCACGGCGTGGAGGCGCTGGTTGTGGAAATCCACCTCGATGGCGTCAACCTGGCTGAGGATGCGATGGACCGCTCGGTAGTGCAGGTTGAGGAACCGGAGCGTCCGCTTGTGGCAAACGACGCCCTCGACCTCGGTCGTGCCGAGCATCTCGCCGAGGTTCTTGATGTCCACGTAAATATGGACCCCATCGACGCGATAGGCCTTGGTGCGGGGCAGCGAAGACAGGTCGGTATCACGAACGTAGTTCTTGATCTCGACGGTCGTGACTTCTTTCAGACGCGCCGCGATCCGCTTGGCGGCGCGCGCGCTGGTCCAGGTGTGGGCCGCCATGGCAGGACCCTTTCTTGAGCTGTGTTTTCAGGCAAGGCGCGCGCCTTGAAGCGCGGCCATCAGGGGTGATGGGATCTGGGATCCGTCTGGTCGTTCAGGTCGGCGTCATGTCTTCCCTCCCACTCGCGTGGCGATGAAGACCCGTCCGAGTTGAAACGACCTGAGCCCGCCCATGTGGTGTTGTCGCCTGAGGGCGCCACAGCTAAGGATCAGACCGCCGTACTCGAACGAGTCGGTCCCGGGGGGAGGCGGCCTGCCTGCACCGGCAAAGTTCAGCCGGTCGTCTCCCTCCGTACTCGACGGCGTCCGCCGTCGTACTCCCGGTTTACGAGGATCGGCCACGGCCTGATCGCGGCCGGTTCGCCCTCGTAACCCTTTACTGTGCGGATGGTCGGGCGAACCCGAAAACGCAGCCGCAGCCCCTCGCTAGACCGAGTCGCCGCGTGCTGGAAGGACGTTTCACACGTCCTGTTAACCCATCCCCAGAACTGACGCGATTCGTCCCCACGGTCGAGCAAAAATCCAGATGTAGTGGTCCGAAGGCCACGCCACCGCACAATGATGGGGTCGAAGCGTCGCGGTTCAAGAGAACAGCTCGATATTCCGCGCGGCGCTTGTCGTGTGGCGAGCCCGTACCTGGACATTCCCACACGGGAGCTAGCGGGCTTTGCCTGCGAGACACCCCGATGCGTTGCGATCAAAGGCAGCCTAAGGGCTCCGCCCTCGCGCGGGCCAGGGTGAAGCGGCTGCGCCGCCGGACCGGCCGGTCTCCCCGACCTTCCGCGCCGGCCAGTATCGTCACGATGATCATCAGGGTCAGGCTTGTGCAGGTCGGGCGATCCCCCTCCGGCCGGTCCGCCCTGGCCCTTGCTACCCCGGTCTCGCCGACGGGCAGGGTTTCAGGCGCGCAGTTCGCGTGCCTGCAACCCATGCCCAAAGGAGGCAGACATGACTGCTCAATCCATCCAGACCGTCGCGACGGAGCCGCAGCACGGCGCTGAGATCACCGTGGCGCTGAACCGGCTCAAGGCCTCGCCGAAGAATGCGAGGAAGACCCCGCACAGCCCGGCGACCACCGAGGCCTTCGCCGCCTCCATCAAGGCCAAGGGGGTGTTGCAGCCGCCCGTGGTCGAGATTGAGCGGGACGGGGAGGGCGCGCCGACCGGGAACTATCTCGTCACCATCGGCGAGGGGCGCCGTCAGGGCCTGCGGCTGCTGGCCAAGCGCAAGGCGATCAAGCGGACCCATCCGGTGCGGGTCATCGTGGACGCCGAGAATGACGCCCATGAGATCAGCCTCGACGAGAACATCACCCGCGAGGCCATGCACCCCGCCGACCAGTTCGAGGCCTTCCAGCGGCTCGCCGTGGAGAAGGGCTATGGACCGGAAGAGATCGGCGCCCGGTTCGGGGTGTCGGCTCAGGTGGTGCGTCAACGGCTTCGGCTGGGGGCGGCGGCGCCGGAGCTGATGGCCGCCTATCGGGAAGGGGTGATGGCGCTCGACCAGTTGATGGGGTTCTGCGTCAGCGATGATCAGGATCGGCAGCGGCAGGTGCTGGAGCAGATCGGCCCCCATACCCCCGCCTACGCCATCCGGCGCGCCATGACCGAGGCCAAGGTGCGGGTCGATGACCGGCGCGTCCGCTTCGTCGGCGTCGAGGCCTACGCCGAGGCGGGCGGCGCGGTGCTTCGGGACCTGTTCACCGAGGACGGCGGCGGCTGGCTGGAGGACGTGGTCCTGCTGGACCGGCTGGTCGGCGAGAAGCTGGCTGGCTTGGCTGAGGAGGCGCGCGAGCGCGAGGGCTGGAAATGGGCCGAGGCCAGCCTCGACCATCCGGGCGTCTCGGAGTTCGGGCGCGTCTATCCGGTCGCGGTCGAACGGTCGGAGGCGGACGCCGCCGAGATCACGGCCCTGTCGGAGGAGTACGACGGGATCGTCTCCGAGGCGGGCGTAGAAGGGCTTTCACCCGAGGCGGATGCGCGGCTGGAGGAGATCGACAAGGCCTTGCAAGCCTTCGGCCCGGACTTCGCCTACGCCGACGAGGCCAGGGCGCGGGCAGGGGTCATGGTCACGCTCGGACACGACGGCCTCGCCCGCTTCGAACGTGGACTGGTCCGCGCGGAAGACGTGGTCGCGGACCCGCCGTCGCCGTGGGAAGCGGATGGGCCGGGAGAGGAAGGGGCGCCGAACGGTGGTCAAGGCGGCGGGTCGGGTCCCGACGCCGATGCGTCCGACGACAATGGCGGACGAGCGCTGTCGGATCGGCTGGTCATCGACCTCACGGCCCATAAGACCATGGGCCTTCGCGACGCCGTGCAGGCCGATGTGGGAGCCGCCTTGGCGACTGTGGTCCACGCCCTCGCCCTGCAGGTCTTCTATCCGACCTATGGCGTGTGGACTCCGTTGCAGCTTCGGCTGACGGCCAGCGGACTGGAACGACAGGCACCGGGGGTGGACGACGGCCCCGCCGGTCGCCGGGTCCGCGACCGGTGTGAAGCGTGGGGCGCGCGCCTTCCCGAGCGAGCGGAAGACCTCTGGGGCGTGGTGGCCGGGCTGGCGCCGTCTGACCAGTTGGACCTGATGGCCTGCTGCGCCGCGGTCGGCCTCTACGCCGTGCGCGATCCGCACGACCGGAGGCCCGGCGCCTGGGCGCAGGCCGAGACGCTGGCGACGGCGGTCGGCCTCGACATGACCGGCACGTGGTCCGCGACGGCGGCCAGCTACTTCTCGCGCGTGTCCAAGGCGCGGGTGCTGGAGGCGGTGACCGAGGCCGTCAATCCGGAGGAAGCGGGCCGCATCGCCGGGTTCAAGAAGGGCGACATGGCCGAGGCCGCCGAACGGCTGGTCGAGGGCAAGGGCTGGCTGCCGTCGGTGCTGCGGACGGTGTCGGACGCGGCGGAGCCGGAAGACGGAGGCGCCGAAGGTCCGCGTGATGACGAGGCCTATTCGTTCGCGGCTGAATAGCCGTCGCCGTCATAAACTCGCCGCGCGCCCTTTGGGGCTGCGCGGCTTTTTCTTGCGCTTGGCGCGCTCGCCGGGCCACCTGATCGGCGGCTAAGCGATCACGCGAGGCGGACGGGAGGCGGCGTGGCGCTATTCGACACGATCAGCGAGACAGCCGGACCGCTTTGGGTCGTCATCGACACCAACAGTCTCGCCAGCGAAGAGCTGCACGCGTTCTTGTCTGCATCCAAACAGAACCGAGCCGTGCTTCCTGACTATGTGGCCATGGAGCGGTTCAAGCCTGACAACCTTCAAGCCCTGCGCGACGGTCTCTCCGTCCTGAAGCCCTTTGCCGATCAGGTTGTGATCCTCAAAGGAACCGGCGAGATTTCGGGTCTGAATCCGGACGAGCAAACTTTTCCGGCGGCGATGATCGACGCCGAGCAAACCGAGGCGTTCGGCGAGTTTTGCCAACTTCTCGACCAAGCCCTGGACGGCGATGAGGCCATCCTTGGTCAACTTCGAGAGCGCGCCTCGTGGGCACAGGCCCAGATGGCCGTCGTGCTCGCCGGCTCGTCCGACTTTCCGGCCGACCTTGCCGAATTCGAGGCGTTCTTCACGGCGACCGATCTCACCCACATGCGTCGCGGCGGAACGCTCACTCCGGCGATGCACAACAAGTTCGACAACGCAGTTGGGGCCATCGCCCATTCCGTTTTCCAGAAAGCGCCCGTGCCGCTCACCTATCCAAGCGCTGAAAACTGGCCGAACCACTTCATCCTGCGAAACGCCTTTTGCAACGGCGTCTACATGCTGTCCTTCATCCAACGAGGCATCGGCGCGCGTAGACCTGAGAAGGCACGCAACGACGTTGTGGATATCCTGCTCGCGACCTACGGGACTTATTTCAATGGGGTGATGTCGAACGACGAACTCACCAACCATGTCCATCACATCGGCCGCTTTCTGCTTGAAACGGACGGTGTCCGGCTGGCTCCGGATTATCTTCAGCTCTTGGCGGACGGGGCCGCAAAGGAGGTCGCCGACGGCCCGTCTGACGGCGCTACAGATGCAGCTGCATCCCCACTGAGGAACCCGATTTGACCGAAGCCGAAGACAAGGGCCGCCTGCTGCTGGTCTCAGAGAGTCCGATCGAGCAAATTTGGACACAACTTTCGATGTGGGAAAGCCGCGCGCTGGCGCGGAAGCTGATCGCCAAGCGCGCCGTGGAACAAAACCTCGATCTTTCCCCAGCTACAGTGGACGCCAAGGCCCTGGCACTGAGTTACTGCTTGCGCAACGCACGCGAGAATCTGCGTGCGCCTCGTCAGACGCTGACATTGCAGATGGTCGCCAACTATTACGGCTGCATGTGGTTTGCGAGCGCGGTCCTCGCCGCCGACCCCTCTAACGATATCGACCTGCCCCAACTCGAGCGCTTCACCAAACGCGGTCATGGCCTGGGCAATTTCGTGGATGCCGATGCCGCCTTTCCTGGCAACGAGTTCGTCTATGTGAAGGAGTCGGGGTTCTTTCCGGAATTTCTCCGGGCGTCGGACATCGACCCCTCTGAAGTCACGCTGCACAAACCCCCCTCGCATGGGCAGCCGGACGGGCAGGGACGAACCGTTTCGATGATGGCGTTGTTCGCGCGAATTCCCGAACTGGCTGAAGCCTACGCCTACGTAACGGGCGGCTGGCCGTTGAACTTCCCGGTTCATCACGCCAGTCGGAACATGGGTGAGGACATCGACGACGCTCAGCGTGCGGGCCCGCTTCCGTCATTGTTGCCGAAACGAGCCAGGCCCTATGTTTGGATTGGTTTGGGCACGCCATTGTCGATAACCGCAGATCACCTGGGAGAGCATGGGCCGCCTCTGACGGAGCTGGAGGTCCGTGAATACGCGGGGAGCACGCATTGGGAGGGCAAGCTGGAGGTCGAGCCGGGGTTACACTGGTGGAAAATCATGAAGACCTACAAGTCCGCCATGTGCGCGCAAAGTTGGATAAAGCCGCTGTTCGGTCAGATCTCCGATCCGTTCTCCATCCACCTCGTCCTCCTGTACCAACTCAGCATTCTTGCGCGCTATCGCCCGGCGATTTGGCGCGAAATTATCGAAGGCGACCAGGACCAGTACCGGGTTCTGCTGACGGGGTACGACCAGATCGTCGCGCGCATATTGCCGGAGCTTGCCCTGCGCCGCATCGACGACCGACACATTCATATCACCCAGCCCGGGTCGTGGAGTGCTCCGATCTGAGTGCGCGCGGCAAGGGCTACCTTCCGTTCAGCGCCGCCGTGGCTTTACCTTCGTCGGGGGCAGGGTCGATCCGGAGCCGTTCAGGCCCCAGAAGGGCCGGTCCACGTTCCGCCCCCGTGAAAGGCGCAAGGAGCGCTTGATCAGCGCGTCGAGGCTGGCGTCAGCGGGGTTCTCGACGCCGATTACGGAATTGTCGGCATAGCGGCATGTCAGACGATTGAGCGCGGCGGTCTCCGCTACCGTCAGGCGCCGCTGCTCCGGGATGGCCGGATCGTGACTTCCGAGTTTCGATGGGCCGGCGATAAAGCATCGATCCGGCGTCAGCGGGTAGTGGACCGTCCATGAGCCGTCCGACAGCCGACCCGAAATGACCACCGGATTGTCGCCTTTTAAAAAGCGCGTTCCGTCCGCAGCCGACGCCACCGACCATCTTCGTCCGGCGAGCAACGGATACCAATGCGCGAAGACATCGTTGTTGGTGAAAACCGTCTCAGCCGCCCGGCCGAGGCTCGCCGGGTTTGAGGGATAGGGGAAGCCGGTTGCAGACAGCCATTGTTTCGAGCCGGCTCGCAACCCGTCCAGGAACCTTGGCGTTCGCATGAGCTGGGTGATGAGGAAAGCGACCCAATGGCGGCGGTCCGCCTCTGAGAGCGTCCTCACGCCGACCAACTTCTCGAAGGGCCGCTTCGCGTCGCCTTCGATCAGACCCAGATGATGTTCGGTTTCTTGGGTGTAGAGGTACGGTTCGGCGCCCCACAGCTTCGCCGTCGATGGGATGATGACCAGCTCTCCGTCCAGCCCGATCGAGTAGGCTTTGAACTTGCCCGACTTGGGGTCAGCCCAGGGTCGGGTCGTCGACTGAGGCACGTAGTGCATGTGCTCCCGGGCATTGGGCTTGATCTGCTTTAGCAGTTTTGATGGGGCCTCCACGTTCGGCAGGCTGACCAAAGGTCTCTGCCGTCGCCAACGAGCCATGAGCGGATCCCAGACATGCTCGGCCGCCATTTGAGCGGTGGCTTCTATTCTGGCCGCTTCGGCCGGCGTTCCCAGACGGGCGCGCTCATCCGCCGGGTCATACTGGTCCAGGGGCTTCTGCGCTTCACGGTCCTTCAAGACGAAGTCGTTCGCGAAAGCGAGAAAGCGCGCCGTCTCCCAGATCGCG
>Ga0180012_1000501_pt1 | contig 12772 bp, 13 predicted proteins | sample KR11_S2_MetaG_FD_122243 | JGI IMG/M metagenome (GOLD analysis project Ga0180012, IMG submission 122243) | Groundwater microbial communities from the Olkiluoto Island deep subsurface site, Finland - KR11_S2_MetaG | ecosystem: Environmental > Aquatic > Deep subsurface > Groundwater | place...
AAAAAAAACATACTCATTTCCACTAGTACTCGCCAACAGATAACGAAACAAGGAGAGGAAATACTGTTTAGCGCCACCAAGATCAGATTGTAAAAGAAAGCAATTAACACCTATACGCATTCAAGCCCTCAAAAAATAAAACAAAAGCAGCAATATTATTGGTAAAGTATAGACTAAATCTCGAAGATTACATACCGAAAGAGGGATAAATGACCAGACTTTATTGCCAGAAGTCTTACCTCTCAAAGCCCTCAACAAAAAAGAATCCCTTATGTCATGAGACGAAAGATTCTCTGCTGTTATCTTTTCCTTTATGTAAGACCTCACCAGTTTTTGATAATGATACTCAAGAGAAACACTCAAAATAGAGTACATCACAATTATACCAGGCAAGTAAAGCAACAAGCTGAGTATATTCTTTCTATTACAGCAAATCGTATTGTATAACCACTGAAGAACATTTTGAACGACTATCACTACTCTAAAACAACGTAGTTGAGGGTTCGAATGAAAATATAGATTTGCTAATCGTCCATTACTCCAAAAATATGAGGACGCAGCGCGCAAGGTAGTCCGACGATGATTATGATAACCGATGAGCCCAGCCTCATACCGAACAGAATAATGAGCTTGATTTATCCGGCTTGTCAAATCAACATCCTCACCGACGGCCAAATCAGCATTAAACCCTCCGACTTCATTATAAACTATAGCAGGAACGGCCAGGACAGCGCTATACAACCAACTCCGTGTACCAGATTGCAGACTTTGTTGTGACCAGAAATTTGCCAGATCCGTTACCCTGGAAAAATATGTCTTTTCCGTGCATGGCAATCTGGCCCCAACAGCCCCCAGGTTTGGAGTCAGTGAGAAAACACAAAGGAGCCGTTCTAGAAGATGTGAATCCAGTTCTATATCATCATCAACAAATAAATAAATATCACCTGTAGCCTGGACAATTCCAGCCATACGAGTTTGGGCAGGATTACAACGATGTTCAAGGGGCACATAATGGATTCGAGGATCATCAAATCGATCTGCCAATGAGGAAAGGCTTGCACCAACACAAATTATTTCAATGTCCTCGGGCAAGAGAGACTGACCAAGAATAGACTCAATCGTCAAGGAAGCCGTGTCAGGACGACCAACCGGAACGATTAAACTTACTTTCATCAGATTAGTGTTAATATTACTACCCTCTTTTCAGGATCATACCAATTGGAACGCTACCATTAAAAAAAATCTGTTAATAGAATATCTACATCTTTGTAATCTGATCAAAAATCCGCCATTCTTTCTCTCTGAAAAAAAAACGATAAATCCACTTCTCGACATCAATTTTCCCAAAAAAATGCAGCTTAGAGATAAGTGTTCTCAGTTTTTTAATTTTTATGTCAGAATGATACTTGAGATACATCTCCCCAACATCGTATGAGCAGAATTCATTATATATTTCGCTAATCTCCTTAATCCGCTCTAAACCTCCCGAACTTGTTTTGTGTCCAGCATGAATACGATAGATTGACAAGAATTTATCCAACGGAACGAATTCACCTCCTTTATTCTTTGCCCGCAGAAACCACTCCCAATCAAATGCATAGGTAAGATTTTCGCTTAATTCACCAACAACTTCAAAAGTTTTTTTCGTCCAAAAACAAGAAGGTTGCACAATATAATCATACAATTCCATATCATTTACGAGAGAAGTATGCCTTACATTACTCCCAAAAGCTTTACCAGTTTCTTCAACTAAATGAATACAATTAGCAAAAAATATAAGTAATTCATCCTTCCCTGCAGCAGAAAAAGATTTACCGACAAAATCTAGAACTCCCGGCAAATACATATCGTCAGAATTAAGCCATGCCAGAATATCACCAGTCGCCAGAGCAAAACCGCGATTTATTGCATTGGCCTGCCCACTATCCGGGCCACTTTCCCAATGAGAGATATGCGACTCATATTTTCGAATGATATCAACAGAATTATCCGTTGACCCTCCATCCATCACAATATATTCAAGATTTGGATAATCCTGACCGATGACCGACTGAATGGTTTGCTCAAGATATTCCCCTTGATTGAAACTTGGAGTAACAATAGTAATTCTGGGGAAATTATTTATTTTCGTCATAACCAATAAACATGAAACGGACACCACAGAAGATGAACATGATCTCAAATCCCCGCGTTATCAATCATTGAAATCTGAAATCTATTTCTTTAAGTATCCTACCGTATAGGTTTGACAACTGATGTTCTATCTTCTCATATTCTTCTGAATCAAGGATAAAAGAATCATAACATTTTATATTTGCATCATTAAAAAAATTTATGGGCATACTGAAATTATCAGAAAACAGATTCGCAATATCAGTTGAATATGCTTCTGATTTCCCTAATTTATTCATATCGATAATCACATCAGCAGACTTGCTTCCCTCAACCAGTGAAGCAATCCAGAGATGCAAAAAAATTTTATAATGGAGTGCATACGAAAAGCTATTAACATGGTTGATACATCTATCTAAATCTTTAAATATATTTCCCGACAAAGGATTTATTCCCTTTATATCGTCATAAACTTCCCTGAAAAACCAAAAATTATAATTTTTAAGTATAATATATAAATTAATAGCTAAAAAAATATTGTTTGAATGTTTACCTGCCAGGCAATACGACTCAAATTGATCTCGTGGAGCTCTCAATAGATATGCATGGAAAGAATTGGGAAAATATTTTTTAAACCAATGGATACGCAAAGAAGAACGATTGAACTGCAAGAAAGGAATTGAATTATCCGGCACACTATCAATCAAGTTCAGAACATATTTAAACGTGCACGCTTGGTGCTTTACAGACGCGAACTCGTCATAGGCAAGAAGTGTATTAAAAAAAGGCAACCTGTCGTCATCACCCATAGCCACTGAATACTCATAGAAATGGGGCTTCTCCAAACCAGGATGGTTCATCCGGCCAGTAGCTTCTTTGTCAAAACGAAAAAGAGCTAAATTGTCCTTTTTTAATCGTAACAGTTCATGATGAAAAGGTTCATAGTAGCACCAGAACCGGTCTGTCTCTCTAAACTTCTTAAACAGATAGGTACTACCGGATCTAAATAAACTATGTAAAAATATTGCTCTGGGAACTTCGCCATGTCTTTTTCTCTGGGATGCCAAAAGGAATAATTTTACTGAGGACAAAAATTTATAGAGAGAAAGTTTTCTATTCATTTCTTTCATTCATCCCTTGAACTATGCATTTATCCGCCATTTGAGTTATCCGGCTAGTAACTTCTATGGGGATATTTTGAAAACGCTGTAAAATATCCCGCTGTTCCACTGCCCTTGCAGCTAACCAAAAGAATCTGTGTAAGCCCAAAAGGATCACCCTTCGCGGCAGAGATAAATCTGCCGTGCCAGCTTGCTCAAAAGACTTGATAATATATTCAACGCCATAGACAAAATAAGGGCGTAACCTGAAAAAAGCTGGCCTCCGCCTATGACTTTGCCAAAGAATCGACCAAAGCTCAGCCAGTCTATGAATTGATCCAGAGCTGGTTTTTGCCTCGGGATGGACTCGGATAACGGCCAGAAACTCCTTTACACGCAGAAATTTTTTCTGTACTGTTTCCAATCTCAAGAACAAGTCATAATCCATTGCCCAATTCCATTGAAGTCGTACACCACCGGCATCCTGCCAAACCTTTCTTCGAATACAGGTTCCAGGTTGTTGAATCATCAAACGACGTTTTGACAAAACACCGTAGGAATAAGTTTCAGTGCCAATGGCTGGTTCAAACACCCCATTCTGAAAAAAAACCACATCACCATACACCACATCTGCCTCACTTCGATCTGCCTCTACCAGAGCAGAGACAAGTTCCGGCAAGATGATATCATCGGCACACAGCCAAGTTACCCAACGACCACGGGCCCGTCCCATTCCTCTATTGATAGCATCACTCTGTCCCAGATCCTGTTCATTGTAATGGAATCTATTTTTGCTATTCCGACAGAAGGCATCAAGGATATCAGTGGTACCATCACTGCTTTGATTGTTTTGAAAAATAAATTCACAACAAAGTAACGAATCAAGAACTTCAAGAGAATCCAGGGTGTCCCGAATATACTTTTCTCCGTTAAAAACAGGCACTACAACTGAAAGCCGAATCTCAGACATCTTCTATCCAATTATTATCCACAAACGGGTAACGAATGTCTCACACACGCGACTTAAGAAAGTCATCGTAGGCCTTTTTAACACCCTTAGTTAATTCCACTTGTGGTTGCCAGCCCTGAGCACAAAGCCGACTGACATCCAATAATTTCCGTGGGGTTCCGTCAGGCTTACTGCTATCCCACTCAATCACGCCTGCAAAACCAACCACTTCTTTCACCAGTGCAACCAGTTCACGAATAGTCAAATCCTTACCGCACCCGATATTAATCAAGGGAGGCACATCATCGTTCAATAACTGATCAAAACTAACCTCATCCAACGACATCAGATAGACACAAGCGTCAGCCATATCATCGCTATACAAAAATTCACGACACGGTGTCCCTGTCCCCCAGGCAACCATTGTTTTTTTATTACCTACCTTAGCCTCATGCATTTTTCGAATCAATGCCGGAAGGACATGGGAATTTTGCAGATCATAATTATCTCCGGGACCATACAGATTTGTCGGCATCACCGAAAGATACTTGGTTTTATACTGACGATTATAGGCCCAACACATCTCAATACCGGCAATCTTGGCCACAGCATAAGGTCGATTGGTCGACTCCAGAGGACCGGTCAGCAGATATTCTTCTTTCATGGGTTGCTGGCAATCTCGCGGATAAATACAGGAAGATCCCAGGAAGAGCAGCCGCTTCACTCCTGTCTGCCATGCCTGATGAATAACATTACTTTGAACAATAAGATTCTGATGAATAAACTCAGCAGGATAATCATTATTCGCCTGAATTCCTCCCACCTTCGCTGCGGCTAGGAAAACATACTCCGGTCTCTCTTTTTCGAAGAAGGCACGAACTGCTGTTTGATCCATCAAATCAAGCTCCGCATGGGTTCGCTTGATCATATTGGTAAATCCTTTTGCCTCCATACACCTGACAAGGGCAGAGCCCACAAGCCCACGATGACCAGCGACATAGATAGAGGATTGCGAGGAAAAAACTGGAGCTTTAGATGTCATATTTACTGATCTCTTTATTATTGGACGCCCAATCTCAAAATGGAATCATTGCATTTGAAAACGAACGAGGTGTAACTCTTCGAGTCGAAGCAGGAAAAATATCGCCTAAATCATGGCACTACCATATTCTTGTTCCCTGTTTATGAAAATAAAAATATTTTCACGAGAACTATTGTATCTGTTTCATTATCTCTTGTCGCAAATGAGATGCAAAAAACTGACATTCAGCACCAGCAAGATGTAGGCCGTCACTGGTTGTAAATGATGAAAAATCAACTACTTTAGACATATCATAGAAATATTGTGGCGGGAAGTGAGACCTTAAAATTTTTCGCACTTGCACAAGACGCTTCCCTTTCTGTAACTGAGGATTAACAGGCATCTCAAACAAAACAACCTTTGCACCTCGCTGTTCGAGTTTATCGATATACGATTGAAGCTGTTTTATACGTTCCAATAAAACTTTCCGGTTAACACCAGCCGCCTCAATACTTTTTTTTTGCTTGATATTAATCTCAAAAGCCTTCCCTGGAGGTCTTTGTTTCTTCGGTGCTTGCTCTGGCACACAAACAGCACGGTCTTTTAAATCAGAAACTGATTCAGTTAATCCGAGCGGACGCAAGAATGAATGTATATCGCTCTTATCAATAGCACTTTTTCCCCAAGGAGGATTTCTCATAAATGACAGAAAATAATTCAACGGCCTATTTTCAATACGAAAAAGTGATATTCTTCTCGCCAGTGTACTATCAACACTCTCAATAAATTTTTCATCAAGCCCCCGCTCAATATAATTTATTTCAACAAAGATGAGTTTCGGCGGATTACTTATACGAGAAACAAGTTCAAGCCCTGTCATGGCCGACCCCCCTGACAACCCCAAGTTGTATATTTTATCTTTCGATGACATAGGAAGTCGTGCAGACAAAGAGCTCCCAATAAGCAAGGCGCTCCTCTCCTCATGATCACCAAACAAAAAAACCTGTGCCTTGCCTCGATTGGCCTCCCACATACCACTATATACTGGTTTCAGGGGTGGCCAGAGTGTTACGCATAACCAGTACAAGGTCCCAAAAAAAAATAAACAAAAAACAGTACGCATAGACACGTTCCGACTAAAACTGAAAGTAAACAAAGGCTACATTTGGCCCGGCGTTCGTGATAATAAAAAATAACAAAATCCCGTTAAGAATCGCACGCGGCCACATTGTCAGCTTAATACACAGGATATAAGCCAAATGATAGATAATAACCGGCAAAGAAAGAAGAAAGATAACCCATGGAACAGCAGGATCAAATCGCCATCCAAGATGAGTAATCAACGCGGATACATACCCTATAACATCAGAAAAATTCTGCAATTTGAAGAATAACCAGCCAAAAGAGACAAAAGTAAAAACGAACAGCACCCTTAACATTATCATTACTCGATTACTGGCACCCACAAAAAATATCTTAAAAAAGAAACGCTCCACACAAAGCCCAACTCCATGCCATAATCCCCATATGGCAAAACTCCATGCAGCTCCATGCCACAATCCACCAAGAAACATAACAATGATCAGGTTTAGATATGTTCTTAGCATACCTTTTCTATTTCCACCAAGGGGAATATAAAGATAATCACGCAACCAGCTCGACAGCGATATATGCCAACGCTGCCAAAATTCAGCAATTGACTGAGAGATATATGGAAAATTGAAATTTTCGGGTAATCTATAGCCGAACAAGGCGGCAAGCCCCAATGCGATAAGCGAGTAACCAGCAAAATCTGCAAAGATTTGAACTGAATATCCTATTAATAGGATGCTTAGATTGAGAGTTGAATGCGCTTTATAATACGGCGCATTCATCCAGAAGGTCTGATCCTGCATATTATTTGCTATGACCATTTTCAAAAAGAACCCAACAATCATTGAGTTACATGCATAATCCCAATTAATTTGTGTAAACCGCTTAATTTGAATCTGAGGAAAAAAATCTTTAGATTTTACTATTGGACCAGCAATAAGCTGAGGGAAAAAAACCAAATACAGCAAAGTATCAAAAATATGTCTCCAAAAATTTGGTTTATATTGTTCAAAAAAATCACTCTTTCCACGATAGCAATCAACCAACAAACTTATACCGTGGAACGTATAAAAAGAAATCCCGATCGGTAAAGGTAAGAGTAACACGGTACGAGTCCAGCCTGCATGAATAGCACGGAGCTGAGAAGGATCAAAAAAAAGAAATTTATACTTAAAAAACGCCAGGACCATCAGATTGGCGACAACACCAAGAGCAGCAATCCGGATCCGGCCAGAAGAATTGTTCGCCGTCAAGACACCATAACTGCTCCATGAACTGATCAGACACGAACATGCCAACAGTACAAGTAGAATAGGTGCTTGCCAGGCATAAAAAACTAAGCTTGCAGCAATAAGGACCAACTGTTGCCATTTATGTAATACTGGTATGTAATATAAAAAAAATACTACCGTACAAAAAACAAAAAAATCTCCACTGGTGAAATCCATTCTTGATATCTCTATAATCTGTCCAAGTCAAGATGGACCATTTTGTTAAATAGTTTCTTCTAAAAGCCACAGTTTTTTCAAGTTCTTCCGATCTGACACAGAAAGATGGCTCCGATTGTTTGAATAGTATTTCACGTCTTTTAAGTGGGAGGTATACTGGATTTGTAGTAGTTCAGACCTGATCTGAAAGTTACCGATTTTAAAATTGCTAAAACTTGGACACTTAAACAACTTGCCTTTACCACCAAGCTCACAAACCAGAGGGTTTGACTTCACCGACCATCGGCAAATTCCAACTTAACTACAGTGGTGAGATCATCCCAAACATCTAACGGAAGTTGGGTAGAGAAACTTCCCCCGTACTGAGAAAATCCGAGTGCCCGTCGCTGCGGATCAGTAAGCAGGATGACCTTCAAGACCTTACCTGGAAGGTCTTGAAGGACGAGCAGCCCATCCTGCGGGTGATCAAAAAGATGAATAAACAGGCAGCCCGGTTTAGCGGTGACGCGCCATCCGTGTGGTAACGAAGATATATTATTCTTTTCGTCTTTTGTGAGATTGACAACGGGATATCTTTCTGAACCGTCGGAGTTACTCTCGGCAAAAACCATACTACTACCTGCGTCTGATTCAATCGGAGCAATCGTCGTCCCGTAAATGGCTTCGCCATGCAATTTGAGCCAGTTTCCCACAACATGCAGAAGTTTGACAGACGGAGTTGGCACACTACCGTCGGCTTTGGGACCGATATTGATTAATAAATTCCCCCCTTTGCTTGCCGTATCCACCAAGGAACGGACAATCAAGGCCGGAGATTTCCAGTTGTGATCCCAACTCGTGTAACCCCAGTGGTCATTAAGTGTGATGCATGTTTCCCATGGCCGACGAATGGTTGTAATTGGAATACTTTGTTCATAAATGTCGTAGTCGCCATAGCCATTACCGACACGAGAATTAACAAGACATCCCGGCTGTAAGGATTTAATCAGTGTACGCAACTCCCGGCTGTGATGTGGCTGTATCCCTTCCGGCGTGTCGAACCAGACAGCGCCGATAGGCCCATATTGAGTCAGCAGTTCCCGTAACTGGGGTTTAACTTTCTTTTCAAGATACGTGTCAATGTCAGACTGTTTCGCAATTGGGAAATCCCAGTCATTGCGACGATTGCCCCCAAGGGGAACACCGGGAACATGCCAGTCACGCCCCAGTGAATAATAAACGCAGAGTGTGATCCCATACTTCTCACAGGCAACAGCTAGTTCTTTCAAGGGATCCCGTTTGAAGGGCGTTGAAGCGACAACATTGTAAGGATCAGATGGCGAGTCAAACATTGCAAATCCGTCATGATGTTTGGCCACAAAACTAAATAACCAAATCCTGCATCCTTTGCCAGTTTTACATATGTATTCGCATCAAACTTAACAGGGTTAAATTCCTTGGCCAGTGCAGAATAATCGCTAATGGGAATTCGGAATTCCTGCTCTACAAGCTCAGGACGAGTACCAATCTGTCCTTTCCATGTCCCTGCGGGAATTGAATAAAGGCCCCCGTGAATGAACATCCCGACTTTTATCTCATTAAACCAGGGGGCAAACGGAACCAGAATAGTTGCCTTGGCCGCCGACACGGTAAAAGTGAATAAAATAGCAACTAGGCAGAAAGCAGTTCGCAAAAAGGTCATTTTAGAAAAATATCTGGCTGTTAAATTTAACATTATGACATTGTTGGCTCAACCAACTAATCAAGATTGAATAAATACTTTAAAAATTCTTTCCGGACCCACCATCCATGCACAATACCCGGCCGAGGAGTCAACTCTCCGATATACACTTTTCCCGGAGTGGATAAAGGAACGTATGTATCAACACTCAGCAACAAACCTTCAACATCAAGATAAGCACATAACCGTTCAGCCTCGACTTGCGCCGACTCAATACGTTTAAGAGTAGTACTGTCTAAATGGCATCTTTCATCCCAAAGCCTATCTGGCCTGCCAAGATATATTTCATTCCAAGGGTATAAACGATTTTCCTGCACATGATAAAAAACAAGACCGACCTTTGGCAGATTTCGGTCCACTACAAGAACTACACGGGCCACACCATTGAAACAAAAGACTTTAAAATCAATGGGGATAGGCTCATACTCAAAAAAAAGTGATTCTTCGATAATACTATTCGTTGCTGTGTATAATTCAGAAATTTCTTCAAATGAGAAACATTCATTATGGAGTAAATCAAAGTAGGAATCTGTCTGCTCTGATCTTTTTAAAACCTTTACCTGCCTGCCACTATGGCCATAAATCTCCTTTAACACAAATCCACTGTCCTCGTCGGTTATTATCTTAGAAAGATCTTTCTTTTGAACCGAATGGGCAATAATCCTGGGAACATTTGCAATATGCCCGATATTTTCATATAAGTCGGTTTTTCTAAAGCCAAACCAAGAATGCCTTCTTTTAAATTCATTCTGGCTTTCAGTCATAACTTCTGACTTCCAAGTCTGAAGATGTCTATTGTATTCCATTTCAGGAATCGAAACAAACTGGGCAATCAAGTTTTCTATCAACATGAGATCATACAATATTACAATGCTATAACCTGGAAAATTTTATCAAAGGCCTTTTGTTCAAAAATCCTTTCCTGAATACTTCATTGTATTTCCACCAATACGCTGAGCGATTTCACTGAAGGAACTCCAATAACTTCCCAAGATAAGTTTTGTCTGACTAAGAAGAAGCATATCTGCAAGTGCATATTTTTGCTGCTCCAGAGAACGATCATACAAATCTCTTTTTAAAAATGATACTTTACCTGGATATTTCTCTTGAAATTGGTCGTAGATATCATCACTATCCGCTGCCAGAAAAAACTGTAACGACCGGTCTTCAGCCAACAACCGGTCTATCTCTTTCATAAAGACATGAGGCGCGCTACGCTCTCTCCAATAAAAAAGATTTTCCTTCCCTTTCGCACTCCAATTTGCCGCATTATCCCAAGGATCCTTACTTGCTTCTTTGCCTCCACCCCTACGTATATGCAACCCAATTCTATCCTGAACTTTATACTGCCCAACAATATCTTTTATCTCTTGAACAGGATCAAGCTGCTGTAAAACCATGCTGATTTCAGAATCTTTGCTAAATTTATGATTCAGGACAAAAGCAGATTTCACATATATATCACGGCCAGAAGCATGATCGATCACCTTACCTTTTTCACTTCCCGCTTCAGTATCCATGTAATTGTATTGATCAGCACGAGAGATATCTATTTTATCCAAGGAATTGATGACTGGAAAATCGTTGGTGAACAAGTCGTGAAATTCAGCTTGACAATGCACATCAGGGATCCAAACAAGAACAAACTCCCGCCCTGTTTTTTGGGCGAGCACCTGGGCAGAAGCAAGGGCCCGCAGCCTGTTTCCTAAGCCATATTGAACATTAATGATAACTTTGGTCCCCTGACAAGACCGTTCTAGTTTGTTATTATCTTTTTCCTTTTTTTCAATAAAAGTTGTCAACCTGAAAAGTCTTTTAAACTTTAAAGACAAACCAACAATAAAATTGTGTATTATCATAGAATAGTTACAAATAGTTCCTTCAATCTCACAATTTTTCATTTCATTCAATACCCGTCGTTCTACCTTAAAACTAAAATTTTCATCATGGAATTACTCAATACTGAAAACAAACCGTTATTTTCAAAGATTGAACGTACTTATTAAGATCACTATTAACGAGTTTTTTTAATAACTGCAATTATGTGTTTGATACTTCTAGCAGTTGGATGGCCACAAATCATATAGCTATCAATTTTGATATGAGCTGGAAACCAACTATTAAATTTTTCTAAACTTATCGGATCCTGTACATGACCAGGAATAACACCTGCTGCGACTTCAAAAGTTGTAGAAATAACCAAACTCTTCCCCAACTGCAAAAGCTTTCGAACAAAGTCTGCTGGATTTTCCAAGTGTTCAATTGTCTGATTTGAGAGAACAAGATCAAACAATTCTTCAAATTTCAAATTAAATGCATCACCCGGAACAAATTGTACCCCCTCGACACCAGACCAATTTTCCGAAAGATTCGTTCGGATATCTGTAACCACACGTTTTGGTACCCAATCCATTTCAACCATAACTGCAGAAGTATAACAACCAACATCTATGGCAGATTTTACATTTGGAAACATTGATCGAACAATTCCAAGCTGTAACCGATAGAGATCATGATTCTTCCTATCAGCCCAATATCCTTCGCTATCATCGTTGGGCCCCTTCACTAACTGACCAGAAGACGTTACAATTTGCATATATTTATTTGCCTCATATTACTGATTATTCCCCCGGAAAAATAAATAACCTTCGGTAAAGCCGGAGACTGAAAAATGTGCCCCACTCAAAGCGGTTTATTAAAAAAACATATGACCACAATGCAGTAGTCGACTATCTACCCATGAATAGCGAAGTTGCTCGACACGACGATCGAACTTCCATTTTCCACTCTCAAATATAGCCCCAAACAACTTCTTCGTCGATTCCTACTGTAGATCCCAAATAGCCTCGTGCCCAAAAAGACATGCCACTGTAGTTCTTTCTCTGTCTGATATATATACATGCAATACAAACTGCATGTATGACATATTTGACAACTTACGCAACCTGATATTTGGGAAGGATAGATATCAGAATATGAACATAATCTGATTATTGGTGATGCTTATATGCACACAGCATTCCTTTTGCCGAGCACATTCATGAAACAATACTTTCCAAGATTGATTCAATGTTAACCATATAACCAGCCGCTCCCGTTATGGCCTTCCAAAGGAAGGCTGGCTCCCAGAATAATTTTTCCAATGATTTGTGCCATTATTTTTTAGTTCATGGTAGACAAAATATACAATGATGTTTGAAAGTTGCAGAAATCTGTCTGAAAATCAAGCAAGTATGGTATCTCTTGGCAATAAAATACCGTCCATCCTTCCTGAATCAAAAAATCAGGAAGGCATCGTTCTTTGAAAACTGCTAACATTGCTTATTGGGA
>Ga0180012_1000506_pt1 | contig 12678 bp, 10 predicted proteins | sample KR11_S2_MetaG_FD_122243 | JGI IMG/M metagenome (GOLD analysis project Ga0180012, IMG submission 122243) | Groundwater microbial communities from the Olkiluoto Island deep subsurface site, Finland - KR11_S2_MetaG | ecosystem: Environmental > Aquatic > Deep subsurface > Groundwater | place...
CGCCGTCCCAGGTGGTGATCTTGCCGCCCGCCTGTTCGATCAGCGGGATCAGCGCGCCGACGTCGTAGGGCTTGAGCACAGTCTCGATCACAAGATCGACGTGGCCGGCCGCTAGAAGCGCATAGGCATAGCAGTCGATGCCGTAGCGGAAGAGCTTCACCCTGTCCTGCACCGCCTGGAACTTGGCGATCTCAGCACCCTTGAACAGATGCGGCGAGGTGGTGAACAGGATCGCATTCTCGATGCCGCCGCAGTCGCGTGTGCGGATCTGCCGCTCCCCGTCCGGACCGCTGTACCAGGAACGCTCGCCGTCGGCGAAATAGCGCTCGCCGGTGAACGGCTGGTCCATCAGCCCCATGACCGAGCGGCCCTTTTCCTGGAAACCGATCAGGGTTCCCCAGACCGGCACGCCGGAGATGAAGGCGCGCGTCCCGTCGATCGGATCGATCACCCAGACATGGTCGCGATCGGTGCCGATGTCCTCGTGCTCCTCGCCGAGAATGCCGTGCTCGGGATATTCCGCTTCGATCAGCGTGCGGATCGCCGCTTCTGCCGCCTGGTCGCCCTCGGTCACCGGATCGAAGCCGCCATGCTCCTTGTTGGAGATGCTGAGCGGCGAGCGGAACCGCGGCAGGGTTTCGGCCTTGGCGGCTTCGGCGAGACGATTGAAGAAACTGCGGTCGGGACGCATCGGCTTTTCCGCTGGCTGGAAATGGATCGGACCTGCGTTCTCTTAAAGCAGTTTCGCCGATTTGCAATCGCCGGGGACGCAGTGACCCGGACACCTCAACTGCGCAAAAAAGCGCCACGCTCAAAAAAGTGACTATTCCCGCCTTGACGGTTGTGCGCTGCAGCAATAATATGATTTTGCAGTCTCCGGACTGTAAATACCCTCCTTGGGTGTTTCCTCCCTAGACTTAGCCGCGCCCATGGCGCGGTTTTTTTTGAGCTGGGGGAAGACTACTCGGCGGCCAGCGCCGCATCGCCGGAGTAATCGGCAACGAATTCAGCCATTTGCTGCATGAAGACGGCGATCGAGCCGGCCAGCGCGCCGAAATCGCCACGCTTGGCGAGCGTCGTCTCGTCGACATAGAGCGAGCGGTTCACCTCAATCTGCAGCGCATGCAGGCCGCGGGCCGGACGGCCGTAATGCTCGGTGATGAAGCCGCCAGCATAGGGCTTGTTGCGCACGGCGGCGAAGCCCAGCCCTTCGAGAAACTCCTGCGCGGCGTGGGAGAGTTCGGCGGACGCGCTGGTACCGTAGCGATCGCCGATGATGAAATCGGGCCGGATGCTGCTGCCGGCGACGCGGATATTGCCCGGCATTGAATGGCAATCGATCAGCACGCCGAAGCCGAAGCGGGCATGGGTGCGCGCGATCAGTTTCCGCAGGCAGGCATGATAGGGCTTGTAGATCGCCTCGATGCGTTCGAGCGCTTCCGCCACCGGCAGCCGCCTGGCATAGATTTCGACATTCTCGGCGACGATACGGGGAATGGTGCCGAGCCCGCCGGCGACGCGCACGGAATTGATATTGGCAAAGGGCGGCACCGCGTCGGAGAACATGCGCGGGTCGAGTTCGTAGGGCTCGCGATTGACGTCGACGAAGGCGCGCGGGAAATGCGCAAGCAGCAAAGGCGCGCCGAAATCCGGCGCCGCGCCGAACAGCTCATCGACATAATGGTCCTCGGATCGGCGGATGGCGAGGCCGTCGAGGCGCGACTGATCGAGGAAGCCGGGGGAGTACCGCCGCCCGCTATGGGGCGAATTGTAGACGAAGGGAATGGACTGCGTTTCCGGCTCGCGCACCTCGAACAGCTCGAAATCGCCTGTCATCCCGTTCACTGTTCCTCTTTTTTACCAAGTCACAACCTTGTTGCGTCGACCATGTTGCCAGTTGCCCCTGCGAAAGTCCATATTGGCGGCAATGGCGATCGAGCCCGGAAAACCGGTTCTTCACCGGATGTTTACTCGACGAGAGCAGACTTTGAAGCCCGAAAGCCTTCCATGGAAATGAGTGAGTAGCGGACCTCCAATGATTCAGAAAATTCTTCTCGCCGAAGACGACAACGACATGCGCCGGTTCCTGGTGAAGGCACTGGAAAAGGCGGGCTACAAGGTGTCCTCCTTCGACAATGGCGCAAGCGCCTATGACCGCCTTCGGGAAGAACCCTTCTCGCTGCTGCTGACCGACATCGTCATGCCCGAAATGGACGGCATCGAACTGGCGCGCCGCGCCACCGAACTCGATCCCGATCTCAAGGTGATGTTCATCACCGGCTTTGCCGCGGTCGCCCTCAACGCCGACTCGCAGGCTCCGAAGGACGCCAAGGTGCTTTCCAAGCCTTTCCACCTCCGCGACCTCGTCAACGAAGTCAACAAACTCCTTGCTGCGTAAGGGCTTGCCGAAACGCTGTAAAAAACTCTTCACAAAACGCGAAAAAGCCTATTGACGGGCCCAAGGGTTTTGTGGTCTTAAGCCGCCATCGGATGGGCGTGTAGCTCAGCGGGAGAGCACTACGTTGACATCGTAGGGGTCACAGGTTCAATCCCTGTCACGCCCACCATCCTAATTCAAACAAGGGCTTGCCGGAAATTCGGCGAGCCCTTGTTGCGTTTTCGGGGCCTGGTTTGCGCGCCCCTCGCCGGCGAAAACCGAAGCGGCACCCGCGCTCCTCTCGCACGATCCTGGCGACTTCACGCTCGACGAAACGGCCCTCCGACCGGTGCGTGTCCGATCCGGCGCTCCGCCTTTCAGCAGCACACCACAAGTTCGCGATACCGAGACCGCCAGCCATGCAGATTTCAGGGGGCAGCGCCGATATCGTCCTTGCCTGCGGCAAGCTGATGAAATCTTATCGCCTTCCCACCTTCCGGCTCTTCAACAGGCAAGCGCACGACACATCATGACCAGCATCGATCTCTCCGGCCTCGAACGGGAAATTCACGCCATACCGCTCAAATCCAAGGGCCCCGGTGGCGTCGTCGGCGTGGTCAAGGACGGCCGGGTGGTCCTGCGGCAGGCCTGGGGCTTCGCGGACCTGAAGAACCGGCGCCCGATGACCACCGAAACCCTGATGCCGATCTGCTCGATCAGCAAGCAGTTCACCTGCGCCGCACTGCTGGATCTCGCCGTATCGTTGGAAGACCTGGACACCCGCCTGGCCGCTGTGCTTCCCGCCCTCGAGGGCCGGCGACCGAGCGTCGCCGAACTCTGCCACAACCAGTCGGGCCTTCGGGACTACTGGGCATTGACCGTTCTGCATGGCGCCGATGCCGAAGGCCTCTTCCGCCGCGAGGATGCGAAGGAGCTGTTCCGCCGCATGCGCAGCACGCATTTCGAGCCGGGCAGCCGCTATTCCTATTCCAACGGCAACTTCCGCATCCTCTCCGATCTGATCGAGGATCTGGCCGGCCGGCCGCTCGGAGAGGTCTACCGCTCCCGGATTTTCGACCCGGCGGGAATGCCGACGGCCGCCCTGATCGCCGACACATCCAGGACCGAGACCGTCGGCTACGAAGGCAATGACACGGTCGGTTTCTTCCCGGCGATCAACCGGATTTACTGGACCGGCGATGCCGGGATCTCGGCTTCGCTCGACGACATGCTCGCCTGGGAGAGCTTCATCGACCGCACCCGCGACGAGCCTGACGGGCTCTATCGCCGCCTGTCGGCGCCGCAGACCTTCTCCGACGGAAGCCCGGCGCCCTACGGCTTCGGCCTGTCGCACGGCAAGGTCGGCGAGATCGCCACGACCGGCCATGGCGGGGCACTGCGTGGCTTCCGCTGCCACCGGCTCCACGCAGCCTCCGAGCGCCTCTCCGTGGTGGTGATGTTCAACCACGAGGCCGACGCCCACGGCACCGCCGTCCGGCTGATGAAGGCGGCCCTCGGGCAAACCGCTGCACCGTCGACCGGCCAGGAAGCCGGCCCCGGCTGGACCGGCCGTTACCTCGATCCGGAAACGGGCCTGCTGGTCACGGTGGCGAAGAGCCATCGCGGCATCAGCCTGCGCTTTGCCGGGGCCTCCGATGCACTGACGCTCGGCGACGACGGCATCGCCCGGTCCGATGCGGTGGAGCTGTCGCGCGATGGCGACGTCGTGCGCATGCGGCGGCCAAGGGAAAATCTCGACGTCTCCGCGACCCGCCTGTCCGGCGATGCGAAGGGCGACATCGCCGGGCGCTTCGTTTCGGCGGAGCTCGATGCCACATTGGAGATCGTCGAGACGGGCAGCGCGTTCTACGGCGCGTGCGACGGTTTCCTCGGCATGGGCGAGATGATGCCGCTTTATCCCGTCGCCGAAGACGTCTGGATCATGTCCTGCCGCCGCTCGATGGATGCCCCGGCACCCGGAGACTGGACGATCCAGGTGAGGCGAGATGCTTCCGGCGCGGTCAGCGGTTTTACACTCGGATGCTGGCTGGCCCGCAAGATCGAGTACATCAGGACCGCCTGAAAATCCGCCCTCGGTCGCACAGCCACGGACACAAAAAAAGCCCGCCGGCCGCGACTGACTGGCAGTCGTGGCAGGCGGGCAGTTGGTCGGGAGTCCGTCTATTTCCGAACCCTGTCAGTCCGACCGGTGCCGCCCTCATCAGGCAGCACCGGCCGTCAGCTCAGTTCTTGACCGTGTCCTCGAGGAAGAAGCGGCCGAGCGGGTTCTGGTCGAAGTTCTCGATGCCCTTGCGGGTCACGTTGATATAGGGGCTGTAGTAGAGATCGATCCAGTGGACGTCGTCCTTCGCCATCTTCTGGATGTCGACATACATCGCCTCGCGCTTGACCGAGTCCATCTCGATGCGCGCGGCGGCAACCAGGTCCTTCACCTTGTCGTTCTTGTAGCGCGTCATGTAGTTCATGTTGGAGTCATGGCCCAGCACGAAGGTCGTCTTCTGGTCCGGGTCGAGAATGTCGTTGGTCCAGTACATGACCGACAGGTCGTAGTCACCGGCCACAAGCATGTCCCAGGTCTGGCTCGGATCCATCTTCTGCAGGTTGACGGTGATGCCCGCCTTCAGCAGTTGCTGCTGCAGGAGAACGGCGATCTGTTCGTCGACCTCGTTGCCGGCATTGACCAGGTAGCTGAGCGTCAGGCCGGAAGCGCCGGCCTCTTCCAGCAGGGCCTTGGCCTTGTCCGGATCATAGGGACGCTGCATGTTGTCGGCGAAGTGATAGAGCGCGCCCTTCGGAATGTAGGAGTTGGCGACCTCGCCGAAGCCGAAGGTGACCGCGTCGACCACCGCCTTCTTGTCGATCGCCAGGTCGAGCGCCTCGCGCACTTCCTTCTTGGCCAGCGCACCATGCTCGTGGTTGATCAGCAGGTGATCCTCGCGGGTGGAGGTGTCGAGGTGAACGGTGAGGTTCGGATCCTTCTTCAACTCCTCGACGCGGGAGAACGGAACGAAGATCGCCGCATCGAGTTCGCCCGCCTGCACGTTCAGCATGCGGGTATTGTCGTCCGGAACGGAGATCCATTCGACGCCGTCGAGACTGACGCGGTCGGCCTGCCAGAAGTTGGGGTTCTTCTCCAGGATGACCCGGTCGCCGCGACGCCATTCCTTGACGACGAAGGCGCCCGAGGAGGCGGTCGGCAGTTCCCCGAAGGCGTCCTCGCCGGCTTCGACCGCCTTCTTCGACAGGATGGAGACATTGGGCAGCGCCAGGGCCGAGAGGAAGGGCGCGGACGGGGTCTTGAGCTTGACGACCAGCGTGCGGTCGTCGGCGGCTTCGGCGGTATCCACCACCTTGTAGGAATCGCTCCACAGCGAACCCTCGTTGTCACGGATACGCAGCAGGCTGAAGGCCGCGTCTTCCGCCGTGATCGGCGAACCGTCGGAGAACTTCGCATCACGGATCTTGAAGGTATAGGTGAGACCGTCCTCGGAGATCGTCCAGCTCTCGGCGAGACCCGGTTCGAGCTTGGTGCCGGTCTTGTCCACCCGGATCAGCACGTCGAAGACGTTGGAGAATACCCAGTTGTCGACGTTTTGCGCCGTCTTGATCGGATCGAAGGTCGTCGAATCCTCACGACGACCGATGGTCAGAACGCCCGCCGCTTCCGCAAGACTGGCGCCCAGGGACAGGGAGGTCATCACCGTGACCAGCCCGATTTTCATCCATTTGTTCTTCATGCTCTTGTTCCCTTTTTTGGTGGTTTGGTTGATCGAAGGCGTCAGGCGGCAGACGACATTCCAGGCGGGATCACCGCGAGGAGCGGCTTGTCCGGGTCGATGTCGGGAATGGCGCCGATAAGGGCTGCGGTATAGGGGTGCTTGGGATTGGCGAAGACCTCGGTCGACAGGCCCTCTTCGACGATCTCGCCCCGATACATGACGACCACGCGGTCGCAGAGATTGCGCACGATGGCGAGGTCATGGGCGATGAAGAGCAGCGTCAGCGACATCTTCTCCTTCAGCTCGCGGAAGAGGTCGATGATCTGCGCCTGGATGGTGACGTCCAGCGCCGCGACACACTCGTCGGCGATGACGAGGCGCGGATCGATCGCCAACGCCCGCGCAATGCCGGCGCGCTGGCACTGACCGCCGCTCATGCTGCGCGGCTTGCGGTCGGCAAACTCCCGTTCGAGACCGACGAGGTCGAGCAGTTCGCCGATGCGGACGGGAATGCTCGCCGGGTCCTTTCCGTGGACCTTGAGCACCTCGCCCAGCATCTGACCGACCGTCAGGCGCGGGTTGAGCGCGTTGAGCGGATCCTGGAAGACCATGGCCGCCTCGCGCCTGAGCTTCGCCAGCGCCACCCGCGAATTCTGCGCGAGATCGGCGCCATCGAAGGTGACATGGCCCGACGAGAGCGGCGTCAGGCCGAGAATGGCCCGCGCAAGCGTGCTCTTGCCGCTACCCGATTCCCCGACGATGCCGACGGTCTCGCCGGGCATGATCCTGAGGCTGACGCCCTTGACCGCGCTGACCGTCTTGGCGCCGGCCTTGAAAAGGCCGCCGCCGACGGCAAAGCGCACATACAGGTCGTCGATTTCCAGAAGGGGGCGAAGGGGCGTCCCGGCCGGCGTCGCGGGTGCGTGGCCAGGCGCCGGGCCCGGATGATCGGGAAGCGAGGGATGGCTGGCGATCAGGGCCTTGGTATAGGGGTGCTGCGGCGCGGACAGGATCGCCCGTTTGTTGCCCTGCTCGACGAGCTGGCCCTGGCGCATCACGGCGATCCGGTCGCAAGTCTGGGCGACGATGCCGAGATCGTGGGTGATGAGGATGATCGACAGTCCGCGGCTTTCGCGCAGGCTCATCAGCAGTTTGAGGATCTGCGCCTGGATGGTCACGTCCAGGGCCGTCGTCGGCTCGTCGGCGATCAGGATCTTCGGATTGCACGACAGCGCGGCGCCGATCATGGCGCGCTGGCGCATGCCGCCGGAAAACTCGTGCGGGTAGCTGTCATACTGGCGGGCCGGATCGGGAAAGCCCACCTGCGCCAGGATCTCGGTGGCGGCCGCGCGAGCCTCGCGCCCATTCATCCCCTCATGGTAGCGCAGGCCTTCGGCGATCTGGTCGCCGATCCGCATGACCGGGTCGAGATGGCTGGTGGGGTTCTGGAAGATCATGCCGATCTCGCGTCCGCGCACTTTCAGCATCTCCGCCTCGCTGGCGCCGATCAGGTCGCGTCCCTCGAGCAGGACGGAACCGCTTTCGACGGCAAGGCTCGGCGAGGGCAGAAGACCGACCATCGACCGGCAGAGCAGGCTCTTGCCGGACCCGCTTTCGCCGACCAGCCCCAGCACCTCGCCCTTGTGGAGATCGAGCGACACGCCGTCGATCAGCGTGCGCGCCGCATCGCCCAGATGCGCCCTGACCACCAGATCCCGCACGGAAAGCATCGGCGCGTTCATTCGTGAACTCCCAGAAGATCGCCAAGCGCATCGCCGAGCAGACTGAAACCGAAGGCGAGCACGACGATGGACAGGCCCGGGAAGAGCGTGATCCACCAGGCGGTGGTGACGAAGGCCTGGCCCTCGGCGACCATGATGCCCCATTCGGCGAGCGGCGGCTGGACCCCGAGGCCGAGATAGCTGATGGCCGCGCCGCTCAGCAGCACGAGCACGGCATCGGACATGACGAAGACGAGAGAACCGGCAACCGCATTGGGCAGCAGGTGGCGGAACATGATGCGCGTCCGGCTGTAGCCCAGGCTGACGGCGGCGACCGCATAGTCGCTGTTCTTCAAGACGAGTATCTGCGCGCGCACCAGCCGGGCATAGGAAACCCAGCCGACCAGCGCCATGGCAATGTAGAAGCTGCCGAGGCCCGGGCCCAAGATGGCGATGATCGACAGCATCAGAACGAGGAACGGGAAGGCCAGGATGATGTCGATCAGGCGCATGAAGACGATGTCGACGATACCGCCGAAGAAGCCCGCGACCGTGCCGGCGATCGTGCCGATCAGGAAGGGGAAGATGACGCCGATCACCGCGATCTGCAGGTCGATCCGGGTGCCCCAGATGACGCGGGAGAGAATGTCGCGGCCGAAATTGTCGGTGCCGAAAGGGTGAAGCAGCGACGGCGCCTGCAATCGCGCATCTGCGGCTTGCGAGATCGCATCATAGGGCGCGATCAGGGGCGCGGCAACGGCGAGGAAGACGAAGAAGGCGAGGATGCCGGCGCCCGCGACAAGCGTCAGTCGCTTGCCGAGAAAACGGCGCCATTGGACGGCGAAGGACGGGGCGAAGGTTTCGGCGCTCATAGCTTCACCCTCGGATCGGCGGCCACCGTGACGATGTCGGCCAGGAAGTTGACGAGCACGGTTGCGCAGGCAAAGACCATGGCGACGCCCTGCACCACCATGTAGTCGCGCGAGAAGATCGCCCGCACCAGCAATTGCCCCATTCCGGGAAGCGCAAACACGCTCTCGATCACCACCGTGCCGCCGATCAGCCAGCCGATGTTGACGGCAAGCAGATTGATGGTCGGAACGAGCGAATTCGGTACGACATGGCGCCAGAAGACGATGCTTTCCGGCATGCCGCGGGCGCGAGCCGCCGTCGCCACATCGGATTTCAGCCCCTGCACCATGGCGGCGCGCAGGCTGCGCGTCAAAACCGTCGACAGCGACAGGGCGACGGTCAGGCCCGGAAGCGCGAGATGCCAGAGCTTGTCGCCCAGGCTGTTGCCATAGCCCGATACCGGGAAGACGCCGAGCTTGACGCTGAACAGGATGATCAGCATCAGCGCCAGCCAGAAGGGCGGAAAGCCGATGCCGAGCGTCGAGACGACGCGCACCGCGTGATCGGGAACGCCGCCCTGGTTGCGGGCCGCCAGCGCCGCCATCGGCACGGCGATCAGCACGGCCAGCAGGACGCTCACCAAAACCAGCGCCAGCGTCGGCTCGATGCGCGTGGCGATCAGTTTCAGGACGTCGATCTTGTAGAGGATCGACTTGCCCATCTCGCCGCGGCCGAGATTTTCCAGGAAGTAGAAATATTGCAGCCACAGCGGCTCATCGAGGCCGTATTGCGCGCGGATCTTGGCGATTGCCGTCGGCGTCGCACGCGTGCCTAAGAGCACCCGCGCCGGGTCGCCGGGAATGAGGCGGACCAGAATGAACGTAATGACACTGATCCCGAAAAGCACGGGCAGGAACTGCAGCGGACGATAGAGAATGAATTTATAGCGATGCATGGCAGATGCGATCTCTCCTTGCCGAATTCCGTCCTGGGGGTATGAACGCCATCAGCTTGCCCTGTTGCGCGCGAGAAATCCGGTGAGCACCGGATAATACTCCTCGGGATTTTCGTAGAACGGCATATGGCTCGCATTGCGGATCACCTTGAGCTCCGCGCCGGGCAAGGCGATCTTCATGCGGAGCGCGCAGGCAGGCGTCAGCTCGTCGTGCTCGCCGACAGTGATCAGCACCGGAACCTCGATCTTCGGCAGATCCGGGATCCGGTTCCAGTCCTTGAGATTGCCGGTGTAGAGAAATTCGTTCGGTCCCTGCATGGTCACGTAGGGCCCCATGTTCCAGTCGTCGAGCGAGCGTTTGACGGGCGCCGGCCATTCCGGCAGGCGGCAGACATGGCGATAGTTGAGGATGGTGACGGCCGCCATGTATTCGGGATGATCGAAGCTGCCCTCGGCCTCGTGCTTCTGCATCATCGCGACCGTCTCGGACCCGAGCGCCGCGCGCAGCCGTTCCAGCTCGACGACGAGATGGGGCATGTCGGCGACGGTGTCCTCGAGGATCAGCGTCGAAAGGTTCTCCGGATAGGTCAGCGCATAGTCGATGGCGAGCCAGCCGCCCCAGGAATGGCCGAGCATGTGGACCTTGCCGAGGCCGAGCGCCTTGCGGACGGTCTCCGTTTCCTCGACATAGCGCCCGATCGTCCACAGTGACGCATCCTCCGGCCGGTCCGAAGCGCCGGTGCCGAGCTGGTCGAAGGCGACGACGCGATAGCCGTGGTCCACCAGGCAGGAATGGGCCTCCCGCAGGTAGTCGCATGGCAGGCCCGGACCACCGTTGAGGCAGAAGATCGTCTCCGCGCCGCTGCCGAAGCTGTAGGCAATCACCCGACGCCCCTCGACATCGACCTCAATGCGCGCGTCCGGCTCCATGTCTCGCCACATATGCCCGTCCCTGCCCTCGAATTCCCATGCCCAACATTTGAGCATGGCTAATTTTTAACGGAATGACGGGTCCACACCAGCTATAAGAAGTGATAGGTTGCCCGGATCGGGATGCTTGCCGGAGCAGGAAATGCTGGACGAAATTGCGGTCCTCAGGGAGCGGTTTTCCGCCGCCGGAACGGTGGACGGCAGCGTCGACCAGATGTACGAGACCGCGAAACAGCTCGGTTTCGATGCCCTGATCTACGACTATACGCCGGTCCCCTTCGACTACAACGGCGACATCATGCTCCCGTCGCTGCTGAAGCTGCGCAACATCGCCGACGACATGCCCGACTACTGGTGCAATCGCGGCTATTTCCGCATCGACCCGGTGCAGCGGCTCGCCTGCCGCACCACCGTGCCCTTCTTCTGGAACTACGATCCGGACGCGGCAACGCTGATCAGCCGGTTCATGACCGAGGAGACCGGGCCGGTCGCCCTCTATCTCAGGGAACGGGACATGTCGCGCGGCATCACCGTGCCGGTGCACACCCCGCGCGGCGACTATGCCACCGTCACCGCCGTGCATTTTGGCCGTTGTGGCGACTTCTCCCGCGAGGCGCAGCACCATATCGCCGAGTTCAGCCTTGCCGCACAGGTCTTCCACGAAGCCGCCTATGCGATGTTCGACGCCGGCGCGCGCAGCGTTTCCACGGCACGCCTGACGGAGCGGGAAAGTGAATGCCTGCGCTATTCGGCGGAAGGCTATTCGGCCAAGGAAATTTCCCGCATCATCGACCGGTCGGTGCCAACGGTCGTCATGCACCTGAACGCCGCCGCCAAGAAACTCGGCGCCAGGAACCGCACCCAGGCGGTCGTGCTCGCCAGCCACTACCGGCTGCTGTAAGGCCGGGCGCACCCTATAAGTTCTGATAGCTGCCGGCCGCTCTTACGCTCCGCTATGGTCTCGCGACCCAAGCCGAGGAACGGAGATGCCCATGACCGACACGAATGCCACCGAAGGCTATCTGCCGTTTCGCGACTATCGCACTTGGTATCGCATCACCGGCACGCTGGATTCCCAGAGGTTGCCGCTCGTCGTCGCCCATGGCGGGCCGGGCTGCACCCACGACTACGTCGATTCCTTCAAGCATATCAGCGACCTCGACGGCCGCGCGGTGATCCACTACGACCAACTCGGCAACGGCAACTCGACCCGCCTTCCCGACAAGGGTCCGGACTTCTGGACCGTGGAACTCTTCCTTGAGGAACTCGACGCGCTGCTCGCCCATCTGGGCATCAAGGACCGCTACGCCTTTCTCGGCCAGTCCTGGGGCGGCATGCTGGGCGCCGAGCACGCGGTACGCCGCCCGGCCGGCCTGAAGGCGCTGGTCATCGCCAATTCGCCTGCCAACATGAAGACCTGGGTGGAGGAGGCAAACCGCCTCAGGCGCGAACTGCCGCAGGACGTGCAGGACACGCTCACCCGCCACGAGACGGCCGGCACCCTGACCGATCCGGACTACATTGCCGCCTCGCGCGTCTTCTACAACCGCCACGTCTGCCGCGTCGTTCCGTGGCCGCCGGAGGTATCGCGCACCTTCGCCATCATGGACGAGGACAATACCGTCTACCGCAACATGAACGGCCCGACCGAATTCCACGTCATCGGCACGATGAAGGACTGGACCATCGAGGACCGCCTCCCCCTCATCGAGGCCCCCACCCTGCTGATCTCGGGGCGATACGACGAAGCCACACCGGAAGTGGTCCGCCCCTATGTCGAACGCGTGCCCGGCTGCCAGTGGATCGTCTTCGAACAATCGAGCCACATGCCGCATGTCGAGGAACAGGAGGCCTGCCTGAAGGCCGTGTCGGACTTCCTGAAACGGTTCGACGGCTGACCGCAGAGGGCGGTTTCGCCCTCCCGCTGATCAGACTTTGAATTTCGCCGCGATCACGCACATCAGTTCGAACATCATAGTCGCGCCGGCGATCGCCGTCATGCCGGCGAGATCAAACGGAGGCGCTACCTCGACGACGTCGGCACCGACGATATCGACGCCTTCCAGCAGGCGGATCATCTGCTGCGCCTCGCGCGTGGTGAAG
>Ga0180012_1000511_pt1 | contig 12574 bp, 11 predicted proteins | sample KR11_S2_MetaG_FD_122243 | JGI IMG/M metagenome (GOLD analysis project Ga0180012, IMG submission 122243) | Groundwater microbial communities from the Olkiluoto Island deep subsurface site, Finland - KR11_S2_MetaG | ecosystem: Environmental > Aquatic > Deep subsurface > Groundwater | place...
AAGGGCACGACGACCAGCGAGACGAGCAGCAGCCGGTATTGCGGGCTGGCCTTGATCGCCAGGTAATAGGCGACCGGATAGGCGACGATCAGGCAGAGAAAGGCGCCAAGCGGGGCGATCAGCATGGTGTTGCGGAAGGCCGCGGCGCGCGAGCCGAGATTGGCGAACTGCGCGAAGGTGAAGGCTGCCTGATAGCCGCCCTCGGGCGCGCGCTCGCCGACCGAAAAGACGACGATGGCCATGAAGGGCAGGACGAGGAAAACGAACAGCCAGATCGCCGCCGGCGCAACCAGCGTGGCGGTGACCAGTCTCTTTCGTGTGTCCGTTGTGAAGGCCATGCGTGGTCCTGGTGTGGTGACTAAGTTATGTCGAGCAGGGATCGCCCCTCACCCTGGCCCTCGCCCCGCAGGCGGGGAGAAGGTGGCGGCAGCCGGATGAGGGGCTGTCGCTCCTAGCAGAGGACGGCCGTCAAGCCGACTTGAAGCGCGCCATCAGCTCGGCACGCGCCGGGTCGGTCAGCGTTACGGCCGCGCCGAATTCCAGCGGGGTGAGCGATGCCTCGTCCGGATAGACGATCTTGTTCGACGTCACATCGGCCGGCAGGAGCGCCAGCACGCGGCTGTCGGTGGTCGGGGCACCGTTGGCGATGTGTTCCTTGACGGCGTTTTCCGGCGTCATCAGGAAGTCGAGCAGCGCATAGCCGGCCGGCTTGTTGGCGGCGCTCTTCGGGATCGCGTAGAAGTCGGTCCAGATCTCGCCGCCGTCAGAGCCGAGGATGTAGGCGATTTCCGGCATGTCGCGGTTGAGCTGCGCGCCGTCATTGGTCCAGCACATGGTCATCCAGGCGTCCGTGCCGCGCATGCCCGGCTGATAGTCGCTGTTGATGCCGTAGAGATGCGGCTTGACCTTGATCAGAAGTTCCTCGGCCTTCGCCAGTTCCTCGGGCTTGATCGAGTTGAAGGAATAGCCAAGCGAGACCAGCGCGCTGCCAATCGTGGTCAGCTGGTAGTCGTGGACCATGGCGCGGCCGTCGGCCTCGGTCTGGGCGACCTCGAAGAAGTCCTTCCACGAGGTGATCTTGGTCTTGATCTTGGCGGTATTGACGGCCATGCCCGTCGCGCCCCAGTTCTTCGGCAGGGCGTAGGTCACGCCGTCGACGGCGCCTTCAGAGGTGAAGCGCGGCGACTGGTTGGCCTGCGAGAAGGCCGGCAGCTTCGACATGTCGAGCGGATCGATCAGGCCGAGCTTCACATAGGTCGAAATCGTATAGTTGGTGGGCACGAAGAGGTCCCATCCGGTGCCGCCGGCCTGCAGCTTGGCGAGCATTTCCTCGTTGGAGCCGAAGACGTTGACTTCGACGGCGACGCCGGTTGCGGCGGTGAAGGCCTCGAAGGTCGCCGGATCATGGTAGTTCGGCCAGGTGGCAAGCGACATGGTCGTGCCGAGGTCGCCGGCATAGGCATTGGCGTTGAAGGCGCCGGGCTGGCGGCCGAGCACCGCTGCGGCAAGGCCAAGGCCGGTGACGCCAAGGAAGTGACGGCGCGAAACGGAACCGCGCTTCAGGCGCATCCATTCGTCGCTCAATTGTTCGGCGGTCACCGGGGCATTTTCTCTGTACCACTTTGTCATGACGCTGTTCCCTTTTCTTGTCTTGACGAGTACGGCCGTTCCTCAGGCCGGAAAAACATGCATTTTGCCGGGATCGAATTTCAGAACGACCCGTTCGCCCGGTTCGACGAGGTCGCTTTCCTGCACGCTGCGCCGGTCGGCCGTGACGAGGAAATCGCCCAGTCCGTCGACATTGATCTGATATTCGGCGGTCGAGCCGAGGAAGATGCGGTGGGTGACCGTGCCGGCAAGCCCGACGCCCTGTGTCGGCTGCTGCCGGACGAGGTCGATCGCCTCGGGACGCAGCGCGACCGTTACAGCGCCGGGTGCCAGCATGCCTTTGCCTTCGCGTCCCAGCGCCATGCCGTTGGAGAGCCGGATCGTCGTTCCGTCGGCTTCGAGCGTGGCGGCAATGCGATTGGTCTTGCCGACGAAATCGGCGACGAAGAGGTCGGCTGGATGGTCGTAGATCGCCTGGGGCTTGTCCATCTGGACGATGCGGCCGGCATTCATCACGCAGACCATGTCGCTCATCGATAGCGCCTCTTCCTGGTCATGGGTGACGAGCACGAAAGTGATGCCGAGCTCGCGCTGCAGGGTCTGCAGCTCGATCTGCATGGCGGTGCGCAGCTTCTTGTCGAGGGCGGCCAAGGGCTCGTCGAGCAGTAGCACCGAGGGCCTTTTGACGATGGCGCGGGCCAGCGCCACGCGCTGCTGCTGGCCGCCGGACATTTCGTGCACGCGACGCTTTTCGAAGCCGCCGAGTCGCACCATTTCCAGCGCCTCGCGCGCCCGGGCGGCGATCTCGGCGGCGCCAAGCCGCGGCCGCTGCTGCCGCAGCCCGTAGGCGACGTTCTGCTCGACGTTGAAATGCGGGAACAGCGCGTAGTGCTGGAAGACCATGTTGACGGGGCGGCGATAAGGCGGCACGCCGTTCATCTCGCGGCCGTTGATCAGCACCGTGCCTTCGCTCGGCTGCTCGAAGCCGCCGATCATGCGCAGGCATGTGGTCTTGCCGCCACCCGACGGTCCGAGCAGGGCCACGAACGCACCCTTCGGCACGGCCAGATTGATGTCCGATACGGCCGTCACGCTGCCATAGCGTTTGGCGACCGAACGGAACTCGATGTCGTTCGTCGAAGGCGCTGTCACGTCATATTCCCCGCGGTCGTTTTTTCTGAATGCCGGGCCTTCTTGCGATCGCCCGGCTTCACACCGTCTGGTCCAAACCTATTCAAGCCGGTCGATTGCGGTATATACCCCGAAAGAGGTATTCCAAGCCGTTTCGCAATGTGGAGGGTGTATACCCCGGGAGCAACTGCTGCTCTTTTTTGCAATAGGGTGGATGTCGGCATGGATCTCGAAGCCTTGTTCAAAGTCCTGGGGCGGCTGGTGGGCGAAGGCGCGCCGGGCGAGGATGCGGCGGGACCCGCCTTCCATGCGCTGATGAGGAGTCTGCTGCGCTTCGACTACATCGTCGTCTTCGCCTATCGCGGCCCCGAACGTCCCATCGATCTCTACAGCACCTTCACGCCTGAGGAGCACGTTGTCTTCGTCAGCATGTACCAAGCCGGGCCGTATCTGCTCGATCCGTTCTACAGCGCGGCGCAGGAGCCGAAGCCCGGCGTCTGGCGCATGCGGGAGCTGGCGCCCGACCGGTTCTTCTCGAGCGAATATTTCCGCAGCTACTATACGCAGACCGGACTGGCCGAAGAAGTCGGCTTCTTCGTCGAGCTGGACAGCGGCATCACGGTCGTTCTCTCGCTGATGCGGCGGGAGCAGTCGGGGGTGTTTTCCGCTGCCGAATTCGCGCTGCTGAAGAAGGCGGAGCCGGTGGTGGTCGCCCTTGTCCGCCATGCCTGGCCCGATCTCGGCCGCCGCTTCGATCAGGCGATGGCCAAGCGTGGCAGAAGCGGGCGAAAGGCCGCCCCGCCCGCCGCGGAAAGGGTCTGGCGCGATCTCAATCTGACCGATCGCGAAGCCGCCATCGTCGAACTCGTCCTGCAGGGACACTCGTCGGAATCGGTCGGCCTCCGGCTCGGCATCTCGACCGGGACCGTCAAGGTCCACCGTCGCAACGTCTACCGCAAGCTCGGCATATCGTCGCAGACGCAGCTCCTGTCGATCTATCTCAAGAGCCTCGGGCAGTAGCCTACGACTATCGAGACTCGCGCCGCGAGGAGGCCGCGGCTATCTGGCCACAGCAAGGGGCAGCAGGACGGAGACCTTCACGCCGCCTTCGGTCTCAGAGAGTGGCGATGTCACGGTGATCGCCGCGCCGGCGCGGTCCGCGATGGCCTTGACGATGGCAAGGCCAAGTCCGCTGCCTTCCGTGGTGGCGGAACCGCGCTCGAACCGCTGCATCAGCCGATCGATGGCTTCGGGCGGCAGGGCCGGCCCCTCGTTGCAGACCGAAAGCAGGCCGCCTGCGTCGAGCGTCACCGTGATCGGGCGGTCTTGTGCCCCGTGGCGCAATGCGTTCTCGATCAGGTTGCGGCACAGGATGCCGAAGGCATCCGGGTCGAGCGTGGACAGGACCGGCACGTCCGGCAGGACGACGTCAAGGCGCCCGACGCCCGAGCCGGAGCGGGCAAAATCCTCCGCCACCAGGCGGACGACGATCCGTAGATCCGAAGGGTCGTCGAGTTCGAGGCGGCTGCCCTCGGCGCGGGCGAGCTGCATCAGCTTCTCCGACATGCGCATCAGACGCTTGAGGGTCGTTTCGATGTCGGTCGCGCGCTGCCGGGCCTGCACGTCGTCTGTTTCCGTGCGCAGGCGCTGGGCCTGAGCGATGGCGCCTGCGACCGGCGTGCGCAACTCATGGGCGGCGCTTGCGGCGAAAGCCCGCTCGGCCTCGAAAGCGGCCCGAAGGCGGTCGAGCAACTGGTTGACCGCACCGATGATCGGTTCAAGTTCCGTCGGAAGACCGCCGTCGGGCAGGGCCGAGAGATCCTGGGCGCCGCGCTTTGCCAGATCCTGGCGCAGCGTGCGTACGGGACGGAACCCGCGTCGGACCGCGACGACGATGGCGAGCAGGCTGAGCGGGATGACCACGATCAGCGGAAGGACCAAGGCGATCAGCATCCCCTGCGACATTTCCTGGCGATGATCGAGCGGTTCGGCGACCGCGATGGTGAGATCCCCATCAAGGGCAGCGTCGTAATACAAGCGGTGCGTCGCGGTCTGGCGGAAACCGCTTCCGTCAAAGGGCGGGAAATCGGCATCGGCAGCACCTTCCGCGCGCAGCAGCACACGACCTTGCCGATCACGAACGAGGTAGGTCACGGCCTCGTCACCCCGGCTTAGCCGACCGATATGTTGATCGCGGTCTTCGCCATCGTCATCATCGTCCTCTCGCTCGCGGCGCAGGTCGTGGATGGCGAGCGGCAGGATCCGTTCCGCCGTTGCCTGAAGACCCTTGTCGAAGACCTCCTCCATCTCGTGGCCGAGGCGATGCGCGGTGACCGAGGCGGCGGCGAGCCAGAGCACCGTGATCGGCAATCCGACGGCCAGGGCCAGTCTTGCCTGAAGGGAGCGGGGAAGTCTCATGGCCGGCCCAGACGGTAGCCGAGGCCCCGTTCCGTTTCGATGACATGCGCGCCGAGCTTCTTGCGCAGCCGGCTGACATGGACCTCGATCGCATTGCTGTCGATTTCGGTGTCGAAGGAGTAGAGCCGCTCTTCGAGCTGGGCCTTGGACAACAACTGCCCCGGACGCTGCAGGAAGGCTTCGAACAGTACCCATTCGCGCGCCGTCAGCACGATGGATTTGCCGTTGGCGACGACGCTGCGTGCCGCGAGGTCGATCTGCAGCGGGCCGAGCGTGATGATCGGATTGGGATTGCCGGTGTAGCGCCGGGCGACCGAGCCGATGCGCGCCGAGAGTTCGGCGAGGTCGAAGGGTTTCACCAGGTAGTCGTCGGCGCCGGCGTTCAGGCCGCCGATCCGGTCGGAGACCTGGTCGAGCGCCGTCAGGATGATGACCGGTGTCACGTCGCCGCGGCCGCGCAGGGTCTTCAGGAAGGGAATGCCGCGGCCGTCGGGCAGCATCAGGTCGAGCAGGATCAGGTCATAGGCGGCCGCGGCCAGCGCGTCGCCCGCCGCGTCCAGACGCATGACCCAGTCGACGGAATGGCCGTCGGCGGCGATCTGGTCGCGCACGGCAGCCCCCAGCACTGTGTCGTCCTCGATCAGCAGGATTCGCATCTCTGGCTCTCGCCCCCTCGTTCATTCGATCACTAATCCATTGCCGACCTGACGGGAAGCTGAAGCAACGACGCCCCGACCTTCAGGCGCCTGTCAGCTTGCGGCGCGACACAGGGCACCACAGCCGACAAGGAGGCAGACAATGACAGCCCGAACCGTCGCGACAGCGGCGCTCATCGCACTTGCGGCCAGCACCGCCCTGGCCGGCGACGACTGCAACATTCCCATGGCCAACTGGCAACCGCGCGAAGCGGTGCGCGCCATGGTCGAGGCGCGCGGCTGGCGGCTCGATCGCATCAAGATCGACGACGGTTGCTATGAAGTCCACGTGACCGATGCCGAGGGCAAGCGCTTCGAGGCGATGATCGACCCTGCGACGCTCGAGATCATCGAGATCGAGGCCAACCATCATCATCGCTGAGCATGGCGAAGGCTGACGCCAAGCTGAAGCGGATTTCAGGGCGGCGTCAGCAAGCGATCAGCGAGGCCCGCCATTTCTTCCCCACCACCGGTCCGGCCCTGACGCCAGGCCAAAGCATCCAACCCGAAAACCCCAAGGAGTTCATCATGAAACACCTGCGCATCCTGCTTCTGGCCACGGTCGCCACCGGCGGCGTTTTCGCCGCCTTCGCGAGCGGCGCCGGCCCCCTCGCTCGTCTGTCGAATTCTGCGGCCGGGGTTACCGGCGCAAACGCTCCCCTTGTGCTGGTCGACGATGACGAGGACGAAGACGAAGGCGGGTACTTCCACTGGAAGAAGTCCGGTCACGGACACGACCGCCATGACGGCGAGCACCACGGCGATGACGATGACGATGACGATGATGACGACGACGGGCAGCGCCAGGGCGGCCGGAACAACCCCGACCAGTTCGGCACGACAATGCCGCCGAAGAACGGCCTGATCCTCGAGGGCAGCGCCCCGAAGGTCCAGGTCAACTGATCCCCTTCCAGATCCACACGGAGCCAGACGATGAAATCCCTTCTTGCCATTCTCTCCATCACCACCGCGCTCACCCTGCCGGGTCTTGCCATGGCGCGCGAGGTGACCCTCACCACGAACCTGAAGAACTACGGCGGTGACGGCGCCTATCTCGCCTACTACGTCACCGACGCCAACGGCGCCTATGTCGGCAGCCTGTGGCTGGCGGGCGGAAAGGCCCGTTATTACGAGCATCTGAGCGGCTGGTACCGCGCAACCGGCGGGGACACCGGCGAAATCAGCGGCATCACCGGCGCGAGCGTCGGTTCCGGGCGCTCGCTCAGCGTCACGCTCGACCTCGCCGACACCCTCTTCGATGCGGGCTACGAGCTGCACATCGACGCCGCCGTCGAGGACATGCGCGACAGCCCCTCGGAGGTCGTCGTTCCGCTGACCGTGAACGGCTCCGGCAAGGCGGTGCAGGGTAGCCGCTACATCGCCGACTTTAACTACAAGCTCTGACAGGAAGATCCCGCCATGATCCGCTCGCTTCACCGTTGGCCGGGGCTGATCGCCGCCCTGCTCCTGTGCGTCATTGCGCTCAGCGGTACGGCGCTCTCGCTCTTTCCCGCGCTCGAATCCGCAAGTTCGCCGGCCGCACCGGCGATCAGCGTGGCGGAGCTTGCCGCGCGCGTTCAGGCCGTGGAGCCGACGGTGGAGCAGATCCGGCAGGCGCCGTCCGGCCGGATCACCGCCTACTATTACGAAGGCGACCAGCCGGCGGCAGCCGTCATCGATCCCTCGACCGGGGCAGCCATCGGCAGTGCCGATACGTCCGCAGTCCAGCGCTGGCTGACCAATCTCCACCGTTCACTCTTCCTCGACGATGCCGGGCGGATCGTGGCTGCAATCGGGGCGGCCGCGATGCTGGCGCTGACGATCTCCGGACTTGCGCTTCTTGCGCGTCGTGCCGGCGGCTGGCGCCATATCTTCGCGTCTCCGCGCGGCCGTGGCGACGGCAGGCTGCATGCCTCGATCGCCCGGTTTTCGGTCGCCGGCCTGATGCTGTCTTCGCTCACCGCCCTGTGGATGACGGCGTCGACCTTCGGCTTCGTTCCGGAAGGCGCCGGCGCGCCAGCCTTCCCCGCCGATGTCAGCGGGCGGACCGGGCTTGCTCCGGCCTCCATCGAACTCCTGCAGCAGACGCCGATCGCCGATCTGCGAAAGCTGACCTTCCCGGTTGCCGGCGACAAGAACGACGTCTTCACGCTGAAGACGACCGCCGGCGAGGGCTATCTGGATCAGGGAACCGGTGCATTGCTTGCCTGGTCGGATGCCGGTGCATGGGCGTCGGTCTCCGAGTTCATCATCATGCTGCATACGGGGCAGGGCGCGTCCGTGCTCGGTCTTCTGCTCGGCTTGTCGGCGCTCGCTGTGCCGGTCCTGAGCTGGTCGGGTATCCGCCTCTGGCTCGGCGGACGAAAGGATCGCAAGAGCGCCTCCGTGCCCGCCGACGAGGCTGACACCATCGTGCTTGTCGGCAGCGAAGGCGGCACCACCTGGGGCTTTGCGGAAACGCTCCGCGCCGCCCTCACTGCCGCGGGAGAAAAAGTCAATGTGGGTCCCATGTCGGCCTTCGAGCCCGCTCGCTGGCCTCAGGCGAAACGGATCGTCCTGCTCGCCGCCACCTATGGCGACGGCGAGGCACCGTCTTCGGCCCATGGTTTCCTCCAGCGGCTTGCCGCCCTGCCGTCGGCTCCCAAGGCTCCGCTCGCCGTCCTCGGTTTCGGCGATCGGTCGTTCCCCGCCTTCTGCTCTTACGCGGCGGAGATCGTCGGTGCGGCCGAGGCCAAGGGCTGGCGCCAGCTCCTGCCGATGGACACGGTCGACCGGCAGTCGCCGCAGGATTTCGCCCGCTGGGGCCGGGATCTGGCACAAGCGCTCGGCCTCGCCTTCGAACTCAATCACCAGGCGGTGGCACCGAAGACCCTGGAACTGCGTCTGCTGTCGCGACGCGACTATGGCGCCGACGTCCAGGCGACGACAGCCATCCTGCGCTTCGCCCTGCCGAAGGTTTCGTTCTGGCAAAGGCTGACTGGTCAGGGGTTTCCCCGTTTCGAGGCGGGTGATCTCGTCGGCATCCTTCCCGAAGGTTCCGACCTGCCGCGCCTCTATTCGCTGGCGTCGGGAAGCCGCGATGGTTTCCTCGAGATCTGCGTGCGGCGGCATCCGGGCGGTCTTTGCTCCAGCCAGCTCACCATGCTGGAGCCGGGGGACAGCGTGCACGCGTTCCTGCGCCGCAATCCGGGCTTCCGGCCGCTGCGCGGCAAGGCCCCCGTGCTGCTGATCGGCGCCGGTACGGGTATCGGTCCGCTCGCAGGCTTTGCCCGCGCCAACCGATCCCTGCGCCCGATGCACCTCTATTTCGGCGCCCGGCATCCCTCCAGCGATGCGCTCTATTCGGAAGAACTGACGAGGTGGCAGCAGGATGGCCGGCTTGCCTCGGTCACCCATGCCTATTCCCGCGGGTCGCGGCCGATCTATGTGCAGGACGCCCTGCGCAAGGATGCCTCGCGCGTGGCGAAGCTGGTGACCGCCGGTGCCCAGGTCATGGTCTGCGGCGGTCGCGAAATGGCGGCAGGTGTTGCCAGTGCGCTGAGCGACATCCTGGCGCCTCAAGGGCTGACCCTTGCAACACTGAAAGCGGAGGGACGCTATGCGGAAGACGTTTACTGACCTTAATCGCCACGCGCTGAACGGGCCGACCATGGGCACCCGCTGGTCCGCCCTGTTCCATGCACCGACCGGTTTCGACCCGGGACCCGTTAAGGCCGCGATGGCGGCGGCGGTCGCCGAGGTGGATGCGCAGATGTCCACGTGGAAGCCGGAGAGCGACATCAACCGCCTGAGCCTTGCCTCGCCCGGTGAATGGGTCGGCCTGCCGCCGCGCCTGATGCAGGTGCTGGAAACCGGTCTCGCCATCGGCCGGGCTTCGGGTGGGGCCTTCGACATCGGCATGGGCGACGCCGTCACGGCCTGGGGCTTTGGAGCAGAGGCTGCCGACCCGGAACGCATTCGCGGCGCCCGCGAGCGGGTGCGGCGCCCGGCCCATGAGGTTCTCGAACTCGACAGGACGCAATCGCGCGCCCGCAAGCACGGGCAGATGGCGTTCGACCTGAACGGCATCGCCAAGGGTTACGGCGTCGATCGCCTGTGCGAGACCGCCCGTGCCTTCTGCATACAAGGGGCCCTGCTCGCCATCGACGGCGAATTGCGGGCGCTCGGCAACCAGCCGGACGGCTCGCCCTGGGCGATCGCGGTGGAGGCGCCCGACCCCGAGCGGCGCGCGCCCCATTCGGTGCTTGCGCTTTCCGACGCGGCGGTGGCGACCTCGGGCGACTATCGTCACTGGGTCCAGGTCGGCGATCGGCGGCTCTCCCACACCATGGATCCGCGCCGCGGCATGCCGCTTGTAGCCTCGTCGGCCTCGGTCACGGTCCTTGCCGATACCTGCATGATTGCCGATGCCTGGGCGACGGCAATGATGGTGCTGGGTGTCGATCGCGGCCTGCCGCTCGCCCGTGCCATGCGGCTTTCGGTGCTGTTCCTCGATCGCGATGGGCAGGGAACCGGAACGGGTCATTTCTCCGCCGACGTGCAGAAGATCCCGGCCTGAAAGAAATGGCGGAGTCCTGCTGTTCCTGCTGGCCGGAGCGTCCGCGGGCAGGGCTGCGGAGACTCCGGCATTCTGCAGTTCAACCGGTGAAGCGGTAGCGGGCGATCGACTCCGTTTTCATCTCGATCGAGAAGCCGGGCAGGGTGGGCGGCATATAGGCCGCGTTCTCGATCCGGCAGGGGTCGATGAAGTGTTCGTGCAGGTGATCGACATATTCGATCACGCGGCCTTGCTTGGTGCCGGAGACGGCGATGTAGTCGATCATCGACAGGTGCTGGACATATTCGCACAGGCCCACCCCGCCGGCATGCGGCCAGACGGGCAGGTCGTATTTCGCCGCCAAGAGCAGCACCGCCAGCACTTCGTTCAGGCCGCCCATCCGGCAGGAATCGATCTGCACGATGTCGATCGCGCCGCCGGCGATCATCTGCTTGAAGACGATGCGGTTCTGGCACATTTCGCCGGTCGCAACCTTCACCGGCGCGACGGACTCGCGGATCGTCTTGTGACCGGCGATGTCGTCAGGGCTGGTCGGCTCCTCGATGAAGAAGGGCTTGTAGACCGAAAGAGCCTTCACCCAGTCGATCGCCTCTCCGACTTCCCAGATCTGGTTGGCGTCGATCATCAGGTAACGGTCGTCGCCGATCACCTCGCGGGCGATCCTGAGGCGGCGCTTGTCGTCCTCCAGATCGCGGCCGACCTTCATCTTGATGTGGGTGAAGCCCTGGTCGACGGCCTCCTGGCAGAGGCGGCGCAGCTTGGCATCGTCGTAGCCGAGCCAGCCCGCCGAGGTCGTGTAGCAGGCATAGCCTTCCTTCTCGAGCAGGGCGATGCGTTCGGCCTTGCCGGCTTCGGCTCTTCTCAGGATCGCCAGCGCTTCGTCCGGCGTGATCGCGTCGGTCAGATAGCGGAAATCGACGATCGACAGGATTTCCTCCGGGCTCATCTCGGCGACGAGCCGCCAGACCGGCTTTCCGGCCGCCTTGGCCATGAGGTCCCAGACGGCATTGACCACCGCGCCGGTTGCCAGGTGCATGGCACCCTTGTCCGGGCCGATCCAACGCAACTGGCTGTCGCTCGTGACATGGCGCCAGAAGCGTCCGGGATTGGCCGTGATCCATTCGAGTTCCAGTCCCACGACCAGATGCTTCATGGCCTCGATCGCCGCGCAGCAGATCTCGTTGCCGCGGCCGATGGTGAAGGTCAGGCCGTGGCCTTCGAGACCGGGCATGTCGGTGCCGAGGATGACATAGGCCGCAGAGTAATCCGGGTCTGGGTTCATCGCATCGGAACCGTCGAGGCTCTCGGAGGTGGGAAAGCGCAGGTCGACCGACCGCAGGCTGGTAATTTTGGTCATGGGATCAGGCCCTTGGTTGTCGATGGGGTTCAAACGTCGGCTTTGAATGTCTGCTTCTGGGTTCCGAGCCCGTCGATGCCGAGTTCGACGACGTCGCCGGGTTTGAGGTAGCGCGGCGGCTTCATGCCCATGCCGACGCCGGGGGGCGTGCCGGTGGAGATCACGTCGCCGGGATGGAGCGACATGAACTGGCTGAGGTAGGAGACGAGGAAGGCGACGCCGTATACCATGGTGGCCGAGGTGCCGTTCTGCATCTTCTCGCCGTTGACGCTCAGCCACATGGACAGGGCCTGCGGATCGGCGATCTCGTCCTTCGTGACCAGCCAGGGGCCGATCGGGCCAAAGGTGTCGCAGGACTTGCCCTTGGTCCACTGGCCGGCGCGTTCCGTCTGGAAGGCGCGCTCGGAGACGTCGTGGGAGACGCAATAGCCGGCGACATAGTCCAGCGCATCGGCTTCCGAGACATATTTGGCGGTCTTGCCGATGACGACGCCGAGCTCGACCTCCCAGTCGGTCTTTTCCGAGCCGCGCGGGATGAGCACGTCGTCGTTCGGGCCGACGATCGCCGAGGTCGCCTTCATGAAGATGACGGGTTCCGGCGGCACCGCCATGCCGCTCTCGGCGGCGTGGTCGGAATAGTTGAGCCCGATGCAGATGAACTTGCCGGTGCCGGCAACGCAAGCACCGATGCGCCCGTCCGCCGACAGTTCCGGCAGCGTGCTCAAGTCGAGGGCGGCGATCTTCGAAAGCCCCTCGGGCGAGATCGCCGCGCCGCCGATATCGGCCACATGGGCGGAGAGATCGCGG
>Ga0180012_1000513_pt1 | contig 12473 bp, 10 predicted proteins | sample KR11_S2_MetaG_FD_122243 | JGI IMG/M metagenome (GOLD analysis project Ga0180012, IMG submission 122243) | Groundwater microbial communities from the Olkiluoto Island deep subsurface site, Finland - KR11_S2_MetaG | ecosystem: Environmental > Aquatic > Deep subsurface > Groundwater | place...
CACGTCGATTTCTCCTGAGGCGGCGGTCGTTTTCCGAATCATTTTGGACCCTCGCGCCCGGAGTCTGCACTCGAAAAGGGCAACCCCGCCGCACCAGAACAAGGGGCCTGGGAGGGACATCGAGCAAACTGAACGGGCCGTTCCAACCAACCGCCAGTCACAATTGGCGCGTCGCCGCTCCGTTCCCTGGCCGCTCGTATCGCTACGGGGAGAGATGCATGCCAATTGCCGGTCCTGCAAAAGGACCTGATCCGGCCGATGTCCGCCAAGCCGGAAGCCCCCGTGGTGGCGCGCGTCCCCCGCGCTTCGCCTGCGGCCGCCGGGAGAACGCTCCGGTACGCCGCGCTCATGGATGCGCGGGACGGAGCGTCGGTACATGATCGCGCCGCCTTGCTTCAGATCCGCCGAACGGGCGTTGGCCGCCGTGGCTGGACGCCGCGGGGATTGGCGAGAGCCTGCTGGTTCATTCGGATTTCCTCGAAAGCCGGAGACGTCCAACCGATGAACAACCTCCTCCGCCTGTCCCGACCATTTCCCGCCCGCAGTCACTCGGCGGCGCCATGCTCGCTCACTGGTTCACCGGCGCCGAGGTCGCTCCGACCGATGGTCCACATCGGTTTCCTTGCCACCGAGCCGCCGCGCAATCCGATCCCGCTGCGTTTCGACGGCCGGCATGGTCCGCACGAAGCGCTCCACGACCTCCGCGGCGACGCGATCGCCGGCCTTCTCTGATCGACCCAGTCTCAACACTTCCGCAACGAGGGAGCGGCGGATCCTTAGCTGGCGTTCGCGGACGGCGTCACGCCAGGGCCCGGCATCATCTCCCGCCCGGCTCGCCTCGGCCGCAGCCCCGGCCAGGACGCGCGGGATCGGTCCCTCTCCGCTCACATAGCGCTCCCTGAGCTTCCGCACCGTGATGCGCTCCGGTTTCCTCACGACGCCGCGGGTCCGGCGAGGCGTCGCCTCGGCCTCGACCCCTCTGGCGCGCAGGGCCCGGGCAAACCCCTCCCGCCAGGCCTGAAGATCGGCCTTGCGCGGGTTCAGCCGCTCGCCGTCCTGCCCCAGCATGCGGACTGTCAGATGGACGTGGGGATGACGGTCGTCGGTGTGCAGGGCGAACACCCAGGGAAAGCGATCGCCGAAGCTCGCCATCGCGAAGGCGCGGGCGCTGTCGCGCACGCGCAAGGGGTCGGTCCCGGCCGGCATGCTCAGGACGACCGACAGGGACACGGGCGCGTCGCGACGACGTCCCGGCTCGACCGCCAGTTCGGCGGCCCAGTCCTCCCCCAGGGTGCGGACGGCGGCCCGCCCCTCCAGCCGTTCGCCGTCAGGCCCCTCCAGCACAAGCTTGCCGTTGCGGGAGATGTAATCCAGATGCCGCTGCAGATGACCGCCGTCGCGGGTGCGGCCGGTGATCTTGACCATCACCTCCGGAACCCGCCGCGCGACCCGCATCAACTGGGCCCGGGCGTCCTCCCCGGCCGTTCGCCGGCCGAGAACGCCGGGCGTCACCCGGGCGCGCCGGACGTCGACCGGGGGCCGCAGCGCCTCCTCGAATCCGATGGGAGTCCGGAAGTCGCTCATGTTCCGTCAGACCAGTAGGCGAGGTTGCCCTCGAAGGCCGCCCGCAGGCCCGTCAGGTGCGCCCGGATTTCGTCCCCGAAGGCGGCGAGCTGGGCCACCTCCAGATCGAGCACCGTCCCCTCAAGCACGGCGGTGTTCATCGCCCGGGCGATCTGGTTGATGTTGACCCCGATCCGCCGCAACTCACGCTGCACCTCGATGAAGGCGACCGCCTCCGGCGGCGTCAGCTGCGGCCGGCGGTGCAGACGGCGCCGGATCAGGGCGACGCTCCACTGGGTGCGGGACAGGCCCAGGACGGCCGCCTCGGCCTCCAACAGGACCAGGTCCGCCTCGGCGAGGCGCAGGGTCAGCTTGCCCGTCCGGCCCGCCGGCGTCGCCGCAACGGGATCCGGCAGCGGGGCCTGCGCCGCCTCTTCCATGAGCCGACGCAGAAATCGGGAGCGCCCGCCCCGGCCGGCCGCGGCGGCGTCGAAGCGGCGGACCAGATCAGCTGGAAGGCGGAGGGTGAGGCGGTCCATGGGGGATGGGGTCTGTCAGACATTGCCGGCGCAAAGCCTATCCTGCCCTAGACCGTCACCACCCTCGCCCCGTAGGCCTCCGGTGCTGCCCGCCCTCCCCTCGGCGACCGAAGCCGGCCGCTCGCCCGCCGCCCTGAAGGGCGCCCCAACCGGGCGGGATCAGGTCCTCACACGACGGTAGCCCGCGCCCTCGACGAAGCCGGCCGCGAGGCATGCTTCGCGCACGAACCCGGTCCGCGTTCCGTTGGAGTACAAGCGCCCGTCCCGCCGATTTTGCAGAAACCTGGGCCACCGGATGGGTCTGGCGCGAAGGGTTTCGGTGTGCACGAGCACATCCCGATCGGCCTTCGGAACAATGTCAGCCAAAGGGCGCACTTCGTAGCGAACGTGCTCGCCGACGACCTCATCCCGGACGGCATAGGTCGTTCGGTGTCGCGGGTTCTGGAGCCGGGGACCCGCCTGTCTAACCGCGTCCGCGATGGCGTTCCGGTCGTCCCAGCTGCCGAAATACAAGTTCGCCGCGCAGTTGAGGATTTGGTGATCGTTGAGCGCCGAGACGTCCTCTTCCCGTTGCAGCTGGATCACGCCGTCCTGATGCGGAACCGAGTAGACGTCAGGATCGTGGAAGACGACGAGCGCCTCCGGAGACAGCGGCAACAACATGATCGCGCCGCCACTGCGAACACCGAACGCCAACCCCCGCGCGCGAGGGTTCTGCAGGTGCCACCGGTTGGTCAGAACAGCCGGATCATCAGACGTCAGGAACGGCGTCGTGGTCCGGTTGCGGACCAGCGTCATCCGCAGATCGTCCACGATTTTCATTGAGCGCGCATAGAACAGCATCGCGGCCTGAACCGCCTCAAGCATCGCCGCCTTCGGATCGAAGGCTTCCCCGTCAGGCAAAACCCCCGGGAGTTGGGCCAAGGCGGCTGCGATCTGGCTGGCGCTGACGGACGCGGCCTCGGTGCGGAGATGCTGCAGAAGTACAAACCGACGAAGCACCAACCGGTCGAGCCCGGTCGGGTCGGCCCCTTGGGTGACCAGACGCTGGATCGCCGAACCGTACGCCCCTTCGATCGTCTGTATGGCTCTCTCGAGCTGCCGGTCCTGACCGTAAAGATAGTCGTGCGAGCACTGTTTTCTCACGGCGGCGTTCGGGATGGCACGGTCGGAATCTAGGTTGAACAGGTGAATGGCCTTGCCCGCGCCATCGACCGAAAACGGCTTCAGATGGACCTTCGGGACGAAATGCTGGTTCTTGTTGTCGGCCATCGCCACCCCCGGACTGAAAGCTGGCTGAAGCTGAAGCCGAAGACCAGCACCAGTCGCATCCGCAAACTGTAGCCTTCTCGGGGAGTGGAAGTTGAAGAAGGGGCGGCGGCGCTGTCGTCAGCGCCGCCGCGGCTCGATCAGCGGGACCAGATCAGGCTGTGTCCGCCTTCCACCTCGACCAGGGAGGCGTAAATCGGCGCGGGGAAGCTGGGGTCGTCGAGCTTGACCGACAGGTAGTCGCGGTTCTGCTGGCTCGTCTTCTTCCAGGCGGCGCCGAACTCGGTCTGGCCAGAGAAGATGCGGAAGTCCGGGGCCTTGTCGTCCGTCTTCTCGTTGGCCCGCAGTTGGGCCGTCTTGACGTTGAGGGTCAGGGTCTTGATCGAACCGCTGTAGCTGCCGTCCGCTTGCTGGGTGAAGGTGCCGATGGTGGCCATGGAAGTCTCTCCTTGCTGATGTCGGGCCACGCCTGCCGCGGCCTCGATGGCGATCGACGGACCGGAGACCGGACGGCCCGCAGGTCGAGCGACGTGAGACCCCGCAGCGCCAGCGAAGGACCGCGAGAGCGACTTTCTTGTCTCGCGAGGAAGGCCGTTAGGCCGGGGAAGAAAGTCGAGCGAACGGTTGCGGAAGCCGGATGGACTTCGGTCAGATCAGGCCCATTGAGAGGCCGCTCAAGGCTGGCCTGCTGGAGGAGAGACGGATGGTCACCCCCGCTTGAACCACGCGGGCCAGTCACGCCGGTCGTACGGATCGTGCCGCCAATGTCGACGCAGCCGCTCCGCCACAAAGGGTTCGCCAAGGCCCCATCGCTCAACCGTCGTCTGGACCTGACCGCGTTCGATAAGTTCAAGCCTGGACGCCGGACGTCGGCAGGCCGCACACCGGAAGCGCCCAGCGAACCACAACTCTCCGACGGTGACGGCGCGCGGAATCATGGGCAAGGCGGCCCCCTCGATCGACTCGTTCCTGCCGCAAGGCTCGCAGGCGATCCGCAGCAGAAGCGCATGGCGTCGAGCCGACTGAACCGTCACCAGCCTTGGCGGCGCCGGCGGCCCAAATGGCCTGTGCATCCTAGAACCAGAGCTTGAGAGCGGACGAGATCGGGCCCTCTGCCTGATCCGGGTTGTCCGTATACGACACCTGCGCGACCCGGTGCCCGCATCGGCATCGGAACCGATAGGACGGTCCAACCGCAGGCCAGTACCGGGCCACGCCAAAGGTTGGACGGGGATCCAGCAAAGCCGCGTGGTCGCAACCGGGCCTGTCACACTGCACGACCAGCCGTCGCCCCACCTCCGACACGATATCCTCCCGCGCTATGCGCTGCGCTCCCTGCTCTCTCACGGCTCGCTCCCATCCGGCTTACCGACCCGAGGCGACCCTCTAGGAGCTGCTATCAACTCCAACAACACAATTGTTCTCTATTTGTTCTCTTATCGGGGGTAGAGCATCAAGGCCGCCGGCCACCCTCAGGCGTCGGAGCGCCGACTTTCGATCGCCTTGGCAGCAAGAATTGCGACGCTTCCCAGAGTTGGGTGCTCCACCCACCGCCTGACCGAAGCCAGATCGCTCGCGTCGCCCGCGCCGCCGAGGTGGCTGAGAGCAAAGGCACGATGTCCGTCAATCAACTCGGTGCCAGGGCGGAAGTAGTAGAAGATCGATTGAGGTTGGTAGCTCTCCAGCAAGGCCGCCCGAGCCAGTCCGAGCACGCCGTTTGGAAAGGTCTCGCAGAATGAAAATGCGGCCTTGATGGTGAAGTGATTGCGCTCGCGCTCGAGACGGACGATCGGATCGAGAGCGAACGGGGCGCCCAAGCTTTCAAGCGAGCGCCAAGCCTCCTGGGCATCGCTCCGGTCAGGGCGATGCAAGGCGTAGACCAGCTGTCCCACCCGCACCCAGGCGGACTCAACGGAAGGCGTGACGTCCTTCGGCGCCGCAAGCGGCACGTCAAGTTTTGCCAACGCAGTGGTCGCATTGACGAAGTTGGCCATAGAATCCTGGACCGAGTGCGTATCAACCGCCGGCAAAGCGGCAAAGCGAAGCAGCGCGGGTATCGCTTCCTCGCTAGGGCGGCTCGCCAGTTCGGTCAGAACAAACGACATCGCCATCGTGTTGCGGTCCTGGGCGCTCGCCGCACGGACGTACAGGTGGTGACGATCATCATCCGACAAGCGATCGTACAATGCCTCGGCGATCGTCTCACGGTCGGGATGATCGAACGACTGGATGTACAGCGTCAGCGCTTCGTCGGCGCTTTCAGGCGTCAGCGGGAGCGCGAGGACGGACCTGAAATTCGCTTCCGCCTCTTCGACAGTGATGTTGGGCGTCCAGCAGCCGATCAGCGACAGGACGTCAAAAAGCGCTCCGTTGAGCATTGGGTTGTTCTGAGTGAACCAGCTTTCAAGCCGCTCGCCGAGCCGCTTGCGGTCGGTGTCCTCCATCTCTCGGCCGAACCGTTGCGCCATGTCGATAGCAAGCAGCGACAGGTGATAAATCCTCTGGTTCCAGGCTCGCTGCATCTGTTGGGGCAAGGTTTTCGGAGGCGGACCCGCGTCACGGGCGAAGCCCGACAGCAGCTCAAACAGGAAGAAGAGTTCGCCGGCGCAGAGGTCGTCTCGCCGTTCCAGCTGTTCCGACGCCAGCGCAAAGGTCACATGAGCGCTATCCTCAAGCGCCACCCGATACTGTTTTGTGGCTTCGATCACCGTGTGAAGTTCCCGGTGATCGTGGCGGTACGGAAAGCCGTAGATCGCGCCTTTGACTTCCCCAAGCCAGTTCAATCGAATGTCAGGAAACGCGGCACTCAGCCTGGCGCCTTCGCTATCGAGGTGGGCGTCTACTCGGCGAAACATGGATAGGATCGGTGCGAGCAACCCGTCGCGAACACCATGCGCCAGCAGCGGCAGGTAGGTTCGGTCGTCATCGGTCAGGTCTTTCTCGAAGCTGACCGAAAACTCTGTCCAACGGCGCGCCTCAATCGCCTCGCTCTCATGGCCGAAGCGCGCGGTCGTATACTTATCGCCCAGATCGGCGACGAGCTTTCGACACCGCCCGAGCACATAGGCCTTGCCTTTCGACCCGCACCGCCCTCTCAAACAGGCGTGGAGAACGGCCGTCGATTGAAGACCGGCAAGGACCTCCTCGACCTCAGAGATGGTCGAGCATCCGCCAACCACGAATACCGCAAGGTCGGCGTTGATCGGTCGCCGCAGACTGGCGATCCAGTCCGACGCGGCGCCGGTCTGCAACAAGTCGTCTGCGGCGAAGAAATCGGCCAGCAGGTCGTGCCTGAAGCGGGCTAGGCCCGAGTCAGCCTTTAGGAGGCCGGACGCGAAAGCCAGGCGCTCGATCTGGACAGCATCAGCCCGCTTTTCGGGAGCTCGCAGAAGTCGCGAGATGGAGGCCGCTGGAAGAACGCTGACGAAGCGCGATCGCATGTCGGCTGCGAGAGTTCGCAGCGCCTCGACGGCATGAGGCCCGAGCTCGCTGTGCGAGAGCCGTCGCCGAGCGAATGCGTTGTAGAGCGCATAGCGGCCATCGACGTTTGCTGGTTCGGCCAGCACCTCACCGAGGATTTTGGCGTCGTTCGCAGTCGTCGCGATCTCGAGCGCCGGCCGTTCTTCGTCCTTCAAGGGCCGGTTCAACTGCAATCGAACGATGGCCTCTACGCCCGCCGCATCCGGCTGGCTCATGGATACGCTCGTCCCCGCCAGTGACAGGGGCAGGACAGTTTCGGTCTGCGACGTCAGGCAAAGTTGAAGTCCGACCCGAAGGCGCGCGGCCTGCAGCGCCTCGATCAATCGGGGTCGCCGATCCGGCGAGCATTCGTTAAGGCCGTCGACGAACAACACGACGGGCACGCCGCAGGCGTCAGCTGCGGCAAAGAGCTTATCGATCGGAGCCGGCGTTGCTATCGCAGCCGCCTTGCGAAGAAGCGGCGCCAGATCACCTTCAAACCCGCCAGCCTGCACTGTGAGCGAGAGAATTCCACGGCGAGCGCACTGAAGGCTCAGATGATCGAGCATGAAGCTTTTGCCGCACCCTGAGCCTCCGACGATCTGCGCCTGCCCCCCCGTCGCGAGCGCGTCGAGAATTTCGTCCTCATCGGTCGTGACGGGACCGACAAACAGCGCGGACGGCGCACGCGCTTCATTCAACGTCGCCCGCAGATCGATCAGGCGGGCATGAAAGTCGTCGATGAGAGCTTGGCTTTCGCTCGATCTCGGGCCGCCATCGGGTCGCAGTCCGCAACGCTTCGCCAGGTCCCTCCAGATCCGCAGGTCGATTGGTGTCGCGGCAGGCGCGCCCAGCAGCTCTTCAAGGCGAGCGAAGCCTCCAATGTGCGCCTTGTAGTCACCAGACGGGATCGTCGAGCCGAGAGGGGCTTCAGGATAGAGGCATACCAGCGCAGAGAGGCCGCGCCGCAAGGCGTCCTTCCCGACACTCGTGATCCGCTCAAGTTCATCGACGACCGCGAACCGCGCCTCGCTGGCTTGAACGTAGGGATTCCGATCCCCGAGGTCTCGTAGAGACCCGTCGTCCAAAGTCTGCGTCCAAGGTCCGTTCAGATCTCCCTGCACTGGACTGACGTACCCCTTGACCTCGACCACGCAAGCAGCGGTCGACGTCGCAACGATCAGGTCAATCTGTTGAGACTTCCGGCCCACATGGAAGCTGCGGAGAATGACGGAGTCGATGCCTCGCGCCGTCAGGTGCTCGATCAAACGACGCAAGAACAATCGTTCGGTTCGGTCCGCCGCGGATTGTCCGGCGAACACCTCGATCCTGGACGATCGAAGAATGGGCTCTGGCTGTTTCAGAACCATCCGGCTGCCCATTCGACCGGGCGCGGTGCGTCACCGATCACCATCGATGACGCGATTGGCGCTTCAGGCCGCTTCATCTTCGGCCTCGTCCCGGTTCGCCGAGGTCAGCGCGGCCGCCTTCTCCTGCGCACTGCCGAACAGCGCATCCTCGACCCCGGTCGCTCGAAAAAAATCAGCCGCTTCGACATTGTTCGCACCCCTGAAGTCGGCGTTGCGAAGCACGGCGCCACGAAAAGACGCGCCGGCCAGGTCCGCGTCATGAAATGGGCCATAGTGAATTTGAGCGCGCCCATGTTGCTCATCAAACTCCCCGGACTCTTCATAGAGGCTCGGCGGGGGCGCTGCCGTCCATGCCATCTGCGCACCATTGAACAGTGCCCCGCGCAGGTCCGCCGAAATGAAGCTGCAGTCCTCAAGCTGAGCGTAGCGTCCAAGCGTTGGCGCCAGCGCCTCGAAGGGGTCGAACGGTGAAAACTGAACGTCCCGGCAATCAATGTTGTCGAAGGCGACGCGGCGTAGCGAGACCCTCGTGACCTGGTGAGGTTCGCCCCACTCGCCATCGTAGAAGACAGATTTCGACAATGAACGGACACCCGCTGAAGCGAACGACAAGTCTGAAAGAACGGCACCTCTGAAGTCGATTGCGAACACGTCCATCCGGTTCAGGCGGCGAATAGCCCCCACGATACGCGCTCGCGCTTCTTCGGCGTCCCATCGCTTGTAGTCGTCGACTATCTCGTGTTGTCGCTGAATCTCGGTGCGGCGTAGGCGACGCTGCTCGAAGATCGCAAACACGATCAGGATGAAGAAGACGTCCAGCACCATCCCGCCCATCTCGGGCCACAGGTCAGGAAGGACTGTCGGCAAGAGAAGCTTCCACGCCACCGTGAGCGCCAGGCAAAGTCCGAGAAGTCCGATGGCTGTCGGGAAGTCGGTATCCTCAACGAACTCGCGCCAACGCTTCTGCAGCCTCTGCTGCCACTCCGGCGCTGGCCCGAAGATGGCGTGCGGTCCGAGCTTGAAGGGTTGCCGTTTCGTCACCGCCTGCGACACACGATTGGCCAGCAGCTTCATCCGGACGCTCCACGCGTCTGGAGTCGCTTGCCGTTTACCTCCGGCGGTCCAGCGAAGCCGGACCACTACGCGGCACTCAGACGAAGGGTGAGATCCGGCATGGCGTCCTTGTCAGCTCGCGATCTACGAACAGGCCGGGAGCCTTGATCCGAACTGCTCAGGTGTCAAAGATTGAAAAGTCCTGGACCTGTAACAGGGTCTCCAGATCCCCGCCGAGGGCGACAAGAGCATCGTTCAACGTGCCCCAGTCCAGGTGCTCCGCCGGGCCGGCGATACTCACCAGCGGCGGATAGTCGTCGTGCAGATAGCCGACGCCGTAGCGTTCCATGATCCTGCAGTATTCGGTCACGTCGGAGCCCGTCAGATCGAAGGCCTGCGCCACCTCGACCGCGTCCAGTCTTACGGACATGGAACCCAAGGCCCCCTGGCTGGCTCCCCGCAGCCCGTGAGTGATGGCCTTGATCATGAACTCGAGCGTGGCCGGAGGGATGTTGCGTATCTTGTCGACGAACTCGCCGACTTCCTTCGCGATGTCAGATAGGTCCCCCGCCATGAAATGGTCAGGGAGGATCAGATCGAGCTGCATCATGTTCGCCGGCTTCTTGGGCGCCCGACTGCCGACCCGGTCGATGATCTTCGGGTCGAACAGCAACCGCATGTCCGTAAATCGGGACTCGTGCTGTCGCTTCCACTGGCGAAGGACATCGGCGCTGATTGGCGAGTGCTCTTGATCTATCTCCCCGTGGTGGTTCGGGCACATAAGGACGAGGTTGTCGATCGCGCGCAGGGCCTCATCCGACAGGTTGGGATCGTGGCGCGCCCAGCCTTCCTCCACGGCGTGAATGTGGCAGATGTTTACAAAGCCCGTGCCGTCCGAGCGGTACAGAAGCTGCGGGCAGCCGGGATAGGCGCAGAGATTCCCGGACGCGGCGAAGAGCCTTTTCAAGACGGACTGCTGGTGGGGAAGGCGAGCCAAGATTTTGCTCCGTAAAAAGATCGTCGAGAGAAGGCTCAGTCCTCATCGAACTGAACGACGTCCCCCGGCCCGCGCTCGTTGTACACCGTCTGAAATTCGGCATCGGTACAATCGCCGGCGCCGTAGTCGTCCTTGTCCACCAGAACCTCTGGCCGCATCGATTTGAAGAGATAGTGGGGACCGACGAAGTAGCAGTTGGGGAGGAAGTAGGTCCGAACGAACGGATCCGTTTCGTAGGCCTTCGCGATAAAGCAGGATCCCGAGGAGCCGGCGATGAACCATCGTCTGACGGCGAACGTGGAAAACTGGAGGTCGAGGATCTCGCGAATGCTGACGACGGCGGCCAAGGCGTCATCGCGCAGACGGCCGTAGGTGTCGGGATTGAAGTGGATCGACCGATTCCTGAGTTTCGCCAGGGCCCGGTATTGCGTGACGGCCTCGGGGAGCAACACCCCCCAGGCCTCCAGCGCGTCGATGGCGACCGACCAGTTGTCGAACGACTGCTTCTTGGCGACCTTTTTGAACTCCGGCGTGTGGGTGTAGAACTCTCGCAGGTCCAGAATCAGATGATTGAGGACGCGTTCGCCGAGCGCACAGGCGCCCACAAGAGCCGGGTAGTAGGCTCCGAGAACGAACGCGCTGCGAACCTGTCGATGCAGTCCGTTGTGGTAGGACACGATCGACATCGACAGTGGGCCGATGGCGACGAAATTCTCTTCCTTCCGCTCCGCGAAGGCAGAGCCGAACTCGGCGACCAGGCCGGCGCGGATATTGGTCTTGATTGTCGTCCACTGCTCGCTGATCCGGGGTTCCCATTCCTCCTTGATCTCAATGGTCAGGCTGTTCACCCGCAGATCGAAGTCGTCGCCCTTGCTCAGATATCGGCGACGGCCGGCGTCCGGCAATGCGGCGTTAGCCTCTTGGAGGGCGACGCCGACCTGGCCGGGGGTCGGGTTACTCACCCTCGCCGCGAGCTTCCTCGCGAAGCTGCCTCAGCCGTTCCTCGCACACGGTCTTCGCCAAGCCGCGCAGCACCTCGACGCGCTCGGTCAACCAGGTCAGCTCCTCAGCGCAGATCTTATAGTGTTTCGAGTAGCGGGCCTTCACATAGGCTTCTCGCAATAGTTCGAAGCAGCGGCGCTCGAACTTGGTCTCGCGCGGCCAAGCCTCGACTAGCCGTGCGTCGATCGCCTCGGCCTTCTTGCGCAGGAAGGCAAGATTGTGGGCCTTGCCGCTGTACAGGGTCACGACGAGCAGGATGCAGTGATAGAGGTGCTCGCTGGCTTGATGGAGATTGAAGGCCGCGAGCTTGGGTTCATCAGTCGCCACGCAAAACGCTGCGACCTTTGAAAAGCTTGCTGAGCTCGACATCCAGTCTTGAAAGAAGCCCTCGGCTTCAGTCAGCGCGGCTTGGGCTTTGATGTCTGCGGGCTTGTGCAGCTGGGCTCCGGGTGTGTCGTACAAGAGCACGCCGTCTCGGAGGATGTCGGCAAAGAAGTAGCGCCCTCGATCCAGCTGCTCGTTCACGTCGTCCAGACTGTGGACGATGATGCTGACCGGCGTCCGGATGTCACCCTCGCCTGGCATCGTGCGGTTCTCTGCGTCGTGCCAGAACTCGCCGTCCGTGAGGTCCTCGTGATCGACGATGACCAGCAGGTCGAAGTCGGAGAAGTACCGCCCGACCGGGTCATGGACCCAGTCGCCCCTTGCGTACGACCCGTACAGGATGACCTTGAGAACCTTGCCGTGCTTCAACCGCGCCGCGCGGCGCGTCGAGATGGCTTCCTCGAACGACGTCCGGACCACCTCAACGATGTGGCGGACTTCCGCTTGCTTCCGAAGAGGCAGATGATCGAGGGACTTTTTCACGGGCGGAGTCTCCCCGAACGCGAGCCCTGCGGCAAGGGCGATCAGGAATTCAGTCCGCTGTCGTCATCTGAGGGTCTCGACGCTAGGTTGTCTCATTCGGCAGGAAAAGACGCATTGGCCGATCTGCCGCAAGCTCCTGCGGCTCACTTCAGAGGTTCGATGCCGGACGACCTTATCTATCCGACCCTCCTCAAACGATACCCGGCCATGGATCGCACCAAAGCCCGCGCCCTGGGTGCGGTGTGGTCGATGATCGTGGACCGGATCATGCGGCGGATGATCGAGATCAGCCAGGCGTCCTCTGGCGTGGTCCTCCACCACGATCATCGCGCGGACGCGATCTGGGAGACGGCG
>Ga0180012_1000521_pt1 | contig 12392 bp, 9 predicted proteins | sample KR11_S2_MetaG_FD_122243 | JGI IMG/M metagenome (GOLD analysis project Ga0180012, IMG submission 122243) | Groundwater microbial communities from the Olkiluoto Island deep subsurface site, Finland - KR11_S2_MetaG | ecosystem: Environmental > Aquatic > Deep subsurface > Groundwater | place...
AGGCGGCAACACCTGGGACGAGGTGGTGCAGGTGGCGCAGGCGCTGGAGCAGGCGGGCGTCAGCATTTTCAACACCGGCATCGGCTGGCACGAAGCACGCATTCCCACCATTGTCACCTCGGTGCCGCGCGCGGCCTTTGCGAGCGTGGCAGCGCGCCTGCGCCAAGCCGTGAAGGTGCCGGTGGTCGCCTCCAACCGTATCAACATGCCGGACGAGGCCGAAGCACTGATTGCCAGTGGTGCTGTGGATCTGGTGTCGATGGCGCGGCCGTTTCTGGCCGACCCGGAATGGGTCAACAAGGTTGCAGCGGGGCGAGCCGACGAAATCAACACCTGCATTGCCTGCAACCAGGCGTGCCTGGACCACACCTTTGCCAACAAGCGCGCCACTTGCTTGGTGAATCCCCGCGCCGGTTTCGAGACGGAGCTGGTCTATCGCCCCGCCACCCGGAAGAAGCGCGTGGCCGTGGTGGGCGCCGGCCCGGCGGGCATGTCGGCGGCGGCCGTGGCGGCGGAACGCGGCCATGCCGTCACCTTGTTCGACAGCAGCGACAGCATCGGTGGCCAGTTCAAGCTGGCGATGCAAGTGCCGGGCAAGGAGGAGTTTGCGCAGACGCTGCGCTATTTCGGCGCGCGCCTGCAGGCCGCCGGCGTGAAGCTGGTGCTTGGCCTGCGGGTGACGCGCGAGCAGTTGTCGGCGCAGGAATTTGACGAGGTCATTATCGCCACCGGCATTGTGCCGCGCATCCCCGCCATTCCCGGCGTTGGCCATGCCAAGGTGGTTTCCTATCTAGATGTCTTGCAGCGCAAAGTGACACCGGGCAAGCGGGTCGTCATCATTGGGGCGGGCGGCATCGGCTTCGATGTGGGCGAGTTCCTGCTGCACGATCCGGCCATACCGCTGCCCGTGCCATTGGCGCATTGGTGCCATGAGTGGGGCGTCGATCTGAATGCCATGACGCAGGGCGGCCTGACTCCGCCAACTGCACACGAGGCCCCGCAACCCTATCGGCAACTGTACCTGTTGCAGCGCAAGGCGGGCAAGCTGGGCGCCGGCCTGGGCAAGACCTCCGGCTGGGTTCACCGCGCCACGCTGCAACGTAATGGCGTGGAAATGCTGGCCGGCGTGGAATACCTGCGCATCGACGACGCGGGTCTGCACATTCGCGTCGGCGGCGCGGAGCGCCTGCTGGAGGTCGACCACATCGTGCTGTGCGCCGGGCAGGACCCGTTGGCGGAACTGATGCCCGATGCCAAAGCGGCGACGACTGCGGCTGCGCCCAGGTTTCACTGCATAGGCGGCGCGGCGCTGGCCGTGGAACTCGATGCAAAACGGGCGATCCGCGAGGCGGCGGTGCTGGCTGCTGGCCTGTGATTCAAGTTGGGTTTTTGCGTTTTGGCTGCCGGTTAACAGACACCGGCAGTTGTCGGCCAATAGCGGCCGCTTCTCCATTGCGGTCACTGATTCAACGCGATCACCCGGAAGCTGCCGCTGAATCGGGGCCGCCAATTCCCTAAAGCGTTGCGACGTAGGCGTCGGCGTCGAGCAGGACGCCAAGTTGCTGAGCAACTTCGGCGGCATCGGCGGGCTTGATGCGGAACAGCCAGGCGGCGTAGGCATCGGCATTGAGCGAATCCGGTGCGCCGAGGGTGGCCTGACAGATGTCCACCACTTCGCCGGAAACCGGCGCGTAGATACCTGCAACTATCCATACAGCAAACTAGCCATCGGTCACGTTCAGCGCGAAATCGCGGTCACGCTTTGGTGAAATCACCGGTCACGTTGGGGCGAAATACGCAAGTGGGCCAAGAAAATAAGGCCTTCGACAACGCTTGTCGAAGGCCTTATTGCTGGCGCCAGATCATCGGCAATGAGGCTGTGAAGGGATTACCACAGCAGCGGCGTTACCTTGATAGGCTACTTTATGAAAATGGCGGTTACCTCTTCAGAACGGCCAAGGGGCTGAAGGATCCCAGAGCGGGATTCCCATATACGCATACCACGGCACCATGACGACTATGCCATAGGTGATCGCAAGTAGAACCGAAACCCAACCTACTTTGGCGTAGTCAGCCATGCTGAATGTGCCGCTCGAATATGCGATCACTGCGACGGTCACCTGGGTAGGCAAGATGTAGGCGAACGTATCCGTGTCGGCTACCAGCATTGTGAATGCAACGGGGTGCAGACCGAACTTCGGCGCCAGTTCTAGCAGAATCGGAGCGAACAGGGCGATCGCAGCGACATTGGACAGCATTCCGAGTCGGATAATATGCGTCCCCACCATCATGACCAGCAGGATAGCCCACCAAGGGTATCCAGTAACGACCGGATGGATATAATCGGCAAGCCACTGAGCAAGCCCGGTTTTGCCCATTACCGCCGACATCGACAAGGCGCCGCCAAGCATAAGAAAGGTCCCCCAGATGGTGCGATCCTGGATGTCCTTCCACTTGAAATTGAATAAACCGGGAATGAATAACAACGCCAAACCGATCATCGCGGCGACATGGGATTTTATCTTTGTGAACTCTTCGGTCATCCACAGAATTGCCGTCAGCGTGAAGCATGCAAGAATTAACCATTCAGCCTGCGTCATTTTTGGAAGCGCGCTATGCTGCTTATTGATAGCCTCAGCACCGCCAGCGATAATCCTTCCGTGTGTCTTGAAGTAGTATTGAATCCACCACTGTGTAATAACAAACATTCCCATATACGGCCACTGCAGCTGGAACCATTCAAAATAAGATATTTCCAGCTTCAGTTTGCTTTCAAACAGCCCAACCAGAATGAGGTTTGGGAGATGTGCTGTCATGATGCACATCCCGGCGATCATCGAGCCATATACCATTGACTGGATCACGATTGCTTTCTTCGCCTCGCGTTCCTCCGGGGTATTCCCGAGCAGGTCGGTAATGCCTTTGATCACGGGCAACTGCAGGGCAGCTCGTGGGTTGGCCCCTGGGACGATCAGTGCAAGTACAAAATTGACGCCGAACATCGCCCAGATTACGCCGTTGACCGTTTTGACTTTTGCCCTGTGCAGAAGTCCCAGTGCCAGGCGGCGATCCAAGCCAGCGGCTTGTATGACGGCCGCGAGCAGGAATGCAATAAGGCATAGAAACGCGGCGTTGCTGATGAACCCGCCCACTGCTACATCGAACTTCGTGGTTGCGCCACTTAATATCAGTAGCATCGGGATCAGGATTCCCGTGATTCCGACAGGCACGGACTCCGATATCCAGGTGATACAAGCCCAGACCACCACTGCGAGACAGGCTTTGCCGGCCGGGGTCAATCCCTCCGGTGTCGGCATCACAAAGAGGATCAAAAGGAAGAAGGTCCAAGCTAGGACAAATCCGATCAATGTCTTTTTTGGATTATGTCCGCTTTCGATAATGTTGTTCCAGAACTGGCCAAAAAAGCCCAAACCTGCGCCAGCTTTGAGAACGGAGCTTTGTGATAGGTTTGATTCATTCATCATTTTCTCCATTAGTTCATCGATCTGCTACACGTTGAAATCGTTCCGGCCATGGATTGCCTTTACCAGTACACCTTGATGTGATAAATGGCCACCAGCACTGCCACGAAAAGCACAATGAACGGCAAATAAGCAAGAATGTTATGCAGCAGCTTTCCCATGATTCCCCCTTAGACTCGGAACGGCAGCACAAAAAATACGTTCACCACATAAAGCACTCCAACCACACCGGTCACCGTCCCGAGCATGAGCTTCAGAAGATGTTCGGGCACGTAGAGTTGAGTTTTCGCTGCCACCCAAGAACCGAAAATACCGCCCGAGGCCGCGAACAGACCCCAAGCCCATTCAGGCTGAATTGCAGTTGCGCCAACCATTGGGAGAATTACGCTATAGGTGAACAGCCCTACCGCCGACAGCACAATGACATAGGGAATTGTGGCAGCGGGCAAGACATACATTGGCAGCTTGTACATGGTTACGAAAATTGGGACGAGAAGAAATCCACCACCCACACCCAATGCCGAAGAGATGACGCCCACAAGGGCGCCCAACACAAAAAGCTTCCACTGGCTCATCGTCCATTTTCGGTCGAGGTAACCGATTGTGATGCGACCATGCTCTTTCGAAAGCGTCTCAATGTGAAACTTGGCTTTATGCTCGTTGTTCGCGACCGGCGCCCTGTGTGTACCCGCGGCGCGGGCATTGGCGGAGAAACCGTGCATTGACTTATAGAAAAGGTGGATACCGACAAAGGCAAGCGCAACACCGAGCGTGAATCGAAACGGTTCTGCGGCGGCCAGAACCGTCGATCGCAGGAATGGCCCGATCAGCCCCCCTACCGCCCCACCCGCGCAAACCCACAGGGCAAAATCGAGGTTCCATTGGCCGGAGCGCCGGAAACCCAGCAGTGCGCCAAACGGGTTGAGAAAGGTCAACAGTTGAGTCGATGGGGTCACATGCTGGTTTGTAAATTGCAGAACCGACATGCTGTACGGCAGCGCGAAAATGCCTGCCGCTTCGCCAACCAATGCCATCGTGTATCCGGTCCAGACGCCCATCCATATGACGTGCCATACAGGGACGCGCACTCCGGCCAAGGGATACGATTGATCGCCGTTGGGGACGAACCCGTGCTGCCAATATGCGGCGATAAAGCCGAGTATCAATGTCGCAAGGATAAGAGGCGCCTGCTGAACAAAAAACTCTTTCGCAATTGATTTCTGTGTGTTCATTGGTTTCCGGCCTTGTTCTTCTTCGATATTTCACCTAACAGCCGTCAACGTATCCCGATACCGGCATGTCAATGGAATGCCCGGAACCTTCCGTTCCGGGCACATGCGGAGGCAGCCCTGATCAAAGCGCCGCTTTTCCGGTATAGCGGCGTTTCACACACAGGTATTCCTTCCAGTAGCGCCATGCGCGCTGCCCCATGATCAACTCTTCAAGCGGGTGGCCGATGGGGAACTGGTTTGTTGGGACATCGGAGTCTTTCCATATTCCCTTCCGCTTGCGTTCCGCGCGTTGATCGATCAGCCAGTCGTTGTAGCTTTCATAAACGATGTGGCCTTCCGGTGCATCCAGCACCGCCGCGCGGACCCTGCCGTCGAGCTCCCGGTAAAGTGCGATCTCTTCCTCGCCGAGCTTTGCCGGCACGACATCCAGTTTGTATCCCGCTTCTTCAAGTTCCTTACCGGCGACAGCTGCGAATATTTGCTGATCGCGCAGGCTCGATAAACGCTTATAAATGCCGATGTACTTGTCGCTGGTGGCATGTCCAAGCGGCTTGTGATCCTTCGTAGCGCCGCGATTCTTGGCCAAGTCGGTTTTGTGGAAATCGTGCATCGACTTTGAATACTCTTCGCCAAGGAAATTGCACACATCCTTTAGAACCCCTTCCGGATCTTTGACGAGTTCTTCGTACTTCAGGTCCATCCATTGGTCGCTGCTCAATTTCTTGCGCCAGGGTTTCACAGCATTCTGACAAAGCGCCCAACTCTCGGCGGCGCAAAATATATTGGTCGGGCCGAAGGCGGACTCGAGGTAATCCACACTGGCGTCGCGCCCGTCCCGTGTGATGAATATGAATTGCGCGTTGGGAAAGTCTTCCAGGATCTCTTTGATGAAGAACAGGTTATGAGGCGTTTTTTCGCCCCAACGGGGCTTGTCGCCAGCCTCACGGGCAAATCGTTCATGCATCGCGCAATAAATTCCGGCGAAACTCCGCTCCTTCAGGTCTGAAAGGATTTCGTCTACGATTGTCCTCGGGTTGACCTTCATGCCCCAAAACGGCGTTTTCAGACCGAACACCATTTCTTCCGCTAGCGCCCTAAAGTTCTCATCTTTTTTCAAATCACCATAGGAGTAAATATAGGGACGAAACCTTGTGTAGTACCACACGACTTCCGGTACGGCGATTCGAGGATGGCATCCGAGCATTGCCATCACCAAGGTTGTACCTGACCGCTCGGCACCAATCATGATGACTGGGCGTTCTTTTAAACTGATCGACATGACGTATCCCTCTATTTTGTTGAAAATGACAGCATGTTCCAAAACAGTTAAAGCAACCGGCGTGCCAAGCTGGCAGCCATCTTCAACCATATTGAAATGATGGTCTTTTTTCAAAAATATGAGAGACCCTCGGTCATGGAACATCTCGACAATGGAATGAACATTCCATTGTCGAGATGAGCGGAGGGTGCTGTGAGTGGTACGCAGGGTCTTGGATTGACCCGCCCCGGACGCAAACCTGCTTCAGTTCAGCTTACGCCACAGCGTGTTTACGCTGATACCGAGCTTGTGAGCCGCTCTCTTTCTACTGAGCTGGCATTCATTGAGAGTGGCCTCGATGAGTATTCGCTCGTACTCTTCAAGGTGCTGCTTCAAAGATTTCTCGGAGCGGTCTTTTGCATTCATATTGGGAGTTGGTGGCGCACCCTCTGACCGTAACTCACCAAGTAGATCGGTCAACAGGTCATCATCATGTTTCGCTGTGCCAAGCAAGACAACGTAGCGGTTGATCAGCGAGTCGAGCTCTCGAATGTTTCCTGGCCAGTCGTATTCCTTGAGCTTCATCATCATGGCTGGAGTAATCTGCTTTGTGCCGCTGCAAAGCCTCATTAAAAGCTCACTCGTGAGAAGAGGGACATCGTCCATTCTTTCTCGGAGAGGCGGGACTCTGAGCTTTAACATCGCCAATCTAAAATAAAGATCCAAGCGGAATCGTCCGCATTTCGACTCCTCTGAAAGATTTTTATAACTGGAACTGATAATCCTGACATCTACTGGTACGATCTTTTCTCCGCCGATGCGCATGATTTCCTTTTGCTCAAGCACTCTCAGTAGTCGCATCTGGAGGCTAGGTGGAATGTCGGCGATTTCGTCAAGGAATATTGTTCCTTCGTTTGCCAACTCGAACATTCCGATGCGTCCGCCACGCTTTGCGCCGGTAAATGCACCCTCCTCATAGCCGAAGAGTTCACTCTCCAGTAGAGTTTCTGGCAACGCGGAGCAGTTAATTGCGATGAACGGTTTGAGCTTTCGCTCGCTCATGTTATGAATACCATGCGCCAGAATCTCCTTGCCGGTACCCGTTTCACCCTCGATCAATATCGCAGCCGGCGTTTGTGCATATTTTCTTGTCTGTTCGAGTAACCGTTTTACCCGAGCGTTTTCTCCCTTAAAGTTGTCGATCGTGTAACGAGTTACAAAACCACACACATAAAGTTTTTCCCGCAGCTTGCGATCAATATCTTGAATCTTTGACGCCTCACGAAACGTCGCGACAACACCCTCAGTGATACCGTCGATAACGACTGGTAGCGAGGTAATGACAATCTTGGCGCTGCCGACACGACGCACTTGGTCAATCTCTGGTTTTCCAGTCTTTAAAACACTGAGTAGACCAGTACCTTGTATGACGTCCGGCAAAGGTTTCCCGATGGGTCGAAGCAAATCACGATCAACACCTGGAAACCCCAGAATGTCAGCCGCCATCTGGTTAAATATTTGGACGCATCCATCATCGTCGACGGTAATCACGCCTTCCTTGATCGTTTCAAGGACGGTGCGGATTCGCACTACGTCCTTGCGCTCTTGGCGCCGCGCCGCAGCGATTGCGCGTGCCTCGCGCAATGCTTGTAGGATCTCCTCCTTACTGGGGATAGTGAGAATGCCCACCCCGCCTAATGAAGCCGTAATACGTTCGCATATGCCATCGCCTACTATGCAGCGAACCCCATCCCCGACTGCATCCGAGATACCGCTGACCAGATCCTCGGTTGTGGAGAATACGATTTGCCGTATCTTGAGGGAAAGCAGTTGTTCAAATAGCTCAATTCCCTCGATCGGCTTGCCATATGCCGTAAGCCCGACATGACCACCAAGGGCGCGCGCCTTAATTAGTGCATGCAAAATATCGATATGCGTTTTAGCGATTCGAATGACCGGCTGCCCAAGTGTCTGGGCGAGAAGGTTGCCGGTTCCGCCGCCGCCCAAAATGACATCCACACCTCCTTTATCGAGTAGTTCTCGCGCTACCGGGATCGCCTCTTCCATGGTGGCAAGACGGATGACAACCTCTTCAGTAACTGGATCCGAGTAAAGCTTTACGGTTTCTCCAATTTCGGGTGAATTCGAAACGAAAGCGAATTTGTACTTTTGCATCTGGTGATTACTCCTGCGAGCTCAGATTCAAGGGTTCCAAGAATTTTGCATAAGACGAAACGAAACCCCGCATAACGCTAAGAGACCCAGTCCCCTAACTTTATGGGAAGCCGATAAAGAACGAAAAAGGGTACGCTACACATGTTGTCGCCTTGTCTTGACGATTTTCCTGCGATTTACGCTAATGGATACCATGTACGGACCCTATACCAGCATAATCAATCCTATAGACGAATGATGGCCTCGATGACTCCCAAGGCTTTCGCACTCGGACATCATAACGACCTGTCCGCATGATCGAAATCTTCGTTGTCCGCCATCAGATTAAGAATGGTATCCCGTCGCACGAATCCTTTGAGCGCATTTTGCGCGTGCTTAATGCCAAACTGTTAGGAGGTTACCGTTTATGGCAAAACTAATCTGGCCTGAGGAACGGGTGTGCGCAAAGGCAATTACGCTGCCCGGGTTTTCGCAAGCCGATTCCAACATTTGTCTCGACTTTCACGGTGACCCATCGCGAGCTAGTCTGATCATATTTTCTGATGGCAATCACCACATGGCATTGCAGGAAGCGCTGGGGTTATTCGTCGAGCAATATCCCGACGTCGGCGACATTTATTACACAACGACGCCACCCAGGGTGGCGGTTGAGATGTTGGAAGCGGGACGTATTCTTGTCGGAAACTTGAGCATTTCGGCTACTCCCCACATTTTCATCAGTCCGCCACAAATTCTTGATCGCCTAGTTGCCAGTAGATACATGCAAATGCATAGTCCATTCATGCGTAGCCGCTGCAATGTTTTCTTGGTCAGGAAAGGGAATCCCAAAGGCATCTTTGCGGTAGCGGATTTAATACGGGACGGCGTGATTCTTTTTCTTTCCAATCCTGTGACAGAAACCTTGAGCTATCAGGCTTATGCAGACAGCTTGAGAAACATGTCAAAACGGGAAGGATTGAGACTGACGTTTCTGGACCATGCGCTCAACGAAAACGATCCAAGCAAGCTGATTTATGGAAATCTTGTGCACCATCGCGAGGCCCCACAAGCTCTTGCGGATGATAGGGCTGATGTGGCGATGATCTATTACCATCTGGCGTTGCGCTACCAGAGGATTTTTCCGGATATGTTCGACATTGTCAGAATTGGCAAAGCGGCCGGTACCGAGGAGTGCGATCCGTTAAACGTCGTCAGTCAATTCAACTGCGGTCTTGTTGGTGATGGCGGTCAGTGGGGGCTAACGCTACTCGACCACCTGATGAGCGAAGCTGTTGCGGATGTCTACGCGAAGCATGGGTTAACACGGGCCGAGTGAATTTTCGTTTGGCCTTTACCGCACAGGGGCAGTAATGTGCAGATGCGGGCATTGCTCTGCCAGCGTAAGACTTTAAAAGTGGAACACGAGAAAATCCTATACATCGAGATTAGGATGCAAGTTCGACAGCGGCCTTGGTGTGCGCGATAGTCGGCACATCACCTACGATACGCCGTATCGCCAGGGCCGACTTTTGCGGACGTTTGCGATGAGCGATGGTGCCAAAACAACATCGTGCATCAGCTAGCTAATAAAAGCGACACACCCGAAGCGAGCAGTACGAAAAGTACAACTTTGCGAAAAGTGGCCTCGTCGATCCGGCCATAGAGCTTCCACCCAAGCCAAGTGCCGGCAATCAATACCGGCAGGCCGATGGCGAACAATCGACCGATGTCAGCGGTGATCGTGCCTGCGCCACCGAGCCAGACAATTGTCATAAGGAACGTCGCAACCGCGGTTGGCTGAAAGACCGCACGCTGCTCGTCTTTCGACCACCCCCGCACGCCACTCCAGATTGTCGGCAATATACCGCCGAGCCCCGTCGATCCAGCGAGGAGGCCGTTGAACATGCCGACGATGGCGTCGAGCAGCGAGCCCGCCTGCTTGACTTGAGGCAATTTCGGGCGAATGAAATTGTACAGACTGAACAAGAGGAGCAAGAGTCCCACGGCGATTCGAAGGTCCGACGGAGAGGCCCATTTCAGAATAATGACGCCTACGGGGATTCCTACGGCACTACCGACAATGAAAGGGATCAGCCGACCAATGTTTAGGGCCTGCTTTAGTTTCCAGACGGCATAGCCCTGCACGAGCAGCGCATAGGCAACTATTAAGGCGACAACCTGGACTGGCGTCAAAGCGTGCAACCAGATTGCCGCTGCGACCAGCCCAAATGCGAAGCCGGCAAGTCCTGTAACAAAAGCTGCCGCAAAGGCACCAACCAGGAATATTGCGAGATCAAACAGTCCGATGTCAGGCATTTATTGGTTACCTTCTGGGGGCGGCGCACCGGGCTGCGCCGAATTAACGGAGATTGGAGGCGCATGCTATACGCGAACCGGTATTCTTCCAAGGCAGATGCTAGCCCGATGCCAGGTTCAGAACAATGGACAGTTCAGGGAGCTCCGCAGGTTAATTGGGAAGGCGTAGCGATAGACGGCTTCTGGCAGGCAGTACTCTTTGGAGTTCCAGGGCTGAGCCTTTCTTGTCGTTGCGTATGATCCAGTCAAGGGTAAGAAATAAGTAGCCCCGACTCAATGGCTGCTTTCCCTTTTTCATCCTGCGCGGCGAATGGCCGCTTTCATTCTTCTCCACCGGCGGCTCAGGGCACATTGCAGTCAAATTCTCCAGACAACTGCACTGGAACACTCATCATCGCCGTCCTGCCAGCGCCGACTTTCGGTCCCAGTTGGGCAGGGAAACGGCCCGACTACTAATGACGCTTCGGCCTCGATCTCCCAGTCTGCTGCGACGGCGCGCCAGACCGTCGGAAAAGTCGGCGGTGACGGGATGAAATGCCCCGCAGCGGGTACTGCGCCTATGCGGTCTTGACCAGCGGCCGGGTAATGGCGAAAGTGGTGCTGGCTTCTGCCCCCGTGGCCTCGGCGGCATTGGCAGACTTGACGTCGCCGGACAGTTCCCCGCCCTCATGAATCACTATCTTGCCGTAGCGGATCTTTCCATTGACCCGGCCGGTCGAATGGATGACCAACTGCTGCCGTGCTGTCAGTTCGCCATTGAAGCGCCCGTGAATCTCGGCGACATCGACGTTCACCTTGCCGTCGAATGATCCCTGGTCAGCGATTTGGATATTGCGGCTGTCCATGGTCGCCTCGACCCGCCCCTCGACCAGCAGCGTGTCACAGTCCTGAATCTCGGCGCCCTTGAGTTTGACGCCGGGTCCGACGACCAACTTGGCCACCAGCGTGGCCGGTTCAGCAGCAAGCTGCGCTGACGAACTATTCGGCGCAGACTTTTCTGCGGCAGTCGCCGTTAAATTTTCGGGAGCGACTTTGGGCTGGGTCGAACCGACACCGTTGGGCGAACTGGATGAATTTGGCGTACTGGCCGCGCGGTGGCTGGCGAAGATGGATCCATTGCTGAGCATTGTTTGATACCTCCGTAAGTGTTGAAGCTCCCTGATTTCCGCAAGCTTAGCCCGGAATGCCGGCGCGACATACTGTCGTCAATAGACGACAATTAACCCCATGTGAGTCATGCAATTTGTATATGCGCGCATGTGCGCGCGAGGAGATGTGATGGCAAACCTGTCGATCAACGCGCCGGCAACAAGCCCTTGTCGACGACGAAGTGAATGATGGCGTCCAGCCCCTGGCCGGCCTACATGTGTGAGAAGACTAAAGGGCGCTCGCCGCACATCTTCTGCGCGTCGCGATCCATCACTCGAGCGAGGCCCCAACCACCGGCTGGGAGGGGCGGTTAAATATGCACTGCGTGACCCAGTGCGCGCAGCGCGGCTTCCTGCACCGCTTCGCCAAGCGTCGGGTGGGCGTGGATGGTGCCGGCGATGTCTTCGAGGCAGGCGCCCATTTCGATGGAGTGCGAGAAGGCGGTGCAGAGTTCGGAGACGCCGCGCCCGACGGCTTGCCAGCCGACGATCAGGTGGTTGTCGCGCCGCGCCACAACGCGCACGAAGCCGCTGGACGCTTCGAGCGTCAGCGAGCGGCCGTTGGCGGCGAAGGGGAACAGGGCGTGGATGCAGTCGAGGCCGGCCTGCTCCGCTTCCTGCGGCGTCTGGCCGACGACGACGATCTCGGGATCGGTGAAGCAGACGGCGGGGATGGCGGCCGGCGTGAAGTGGCGGCGCTTGCCGGCGATGATTTCCGCGACCATCTCGCCTTGCGCCATGGCGCGGTGCGCCAGCATCGGTTCGCCGGTCAAATCGCCGATGGCCCAGACATTGCGCATCG
>Ga0180012_1000530_pt1 | contig 12160 bp, 6 predicted proteins | sample KR11_S2_MetaG_FD_122243 | JGI IMG/M metagenome (GOLD analysis project Ga0180012, IMG submission 122243) | Groundwater microbial communities from the Olkiluoto Island deep subsurface site, Finland - KR11_S2_MetaG | ecosystem: Environmental > Aquatic > Deep subsurface > Groundwater | place...
AACGGCATCAGCCAGAAGACCTATAACCAGGCCTTTGCCGGCGTTTCCGAACCGGACCCCTTCGTGCTCGAAAAGGCGCGCTACCAGCCCGAGTTCAAGTCGCAGATCTGGGACTACCTGGATTCGCGGGTCAATCCGTACACCGTCCAGGTTGGGCGCGAGATGGCGACCAAATACGGCTCGACGCTGGCCGCGCTGGAGCGCCATTTCGGCGTGGATCGCAACATCCTGCTCGCCATCTGGTCGATGGAGTCCAATTACGGCGCCGCGCTCGAAAGCCCGGACCGGCTGCACCACGTGCCCCGCGCGCTGGCCACCCTCGGCTATGCCGACGCCAAGCGTTCGAAATACGCCAAGAACCAGCTGATCGCAGCGCTGAAGATGCTGCAGAACGGCGACGTCGCCTCGAAGAACCTGATGGGTTCCTGGGCCGGCGCGATGGGCCATACCCAGTTCATCCCGTCCAGCTATCTGCTCTACGCCATCGACGCGGACGGCAACGGTCACAAGGACATCTGGCATTCGGTTCCCGACGCGCTGGCCACTTCCGCCAACCTGCTCGCCAAGAACGGCTGGCAGACCGGCAAGACCTGGGGCTACGAGATCGTCGTGCCGAAGGGTGGCCATGCCCATGCCGGCAAGACCAAGACGCTCGCCCAATGGGCGGCGCTGGGCTTCGTGCGGCCGAGCGGCAAGGGCTTCAAGAATGGCGGCGAGCGGGCCGAACTGAAGATGCTCGGCGGCGCCAACGGCCCCGGCTTCCTGATGACCAAGAACTTCTTCACCATCAAGCGCTACAACGCCGCCGACAGCTACGCGCTGGCGGTCGGCCTGCTCGCCGACGAACTCGCCGGTTATGGCGGCATGAAGCAGGGATGGCCGCGGCCTGACGGCAGCCTCGACATCAAGGAAAAGTTCGAGCTGCAGAGCCGCATGCAGGCGCTCGGCTACTACGACGGCAAGATCGACGGCAATTTCGGCTCGGGCTCGAAGGCGGCGATCGCCGCCATCCAGTCGCGGCTCGGCATGGCCGCGGACGGACAGCCGTCGAAGGTTCTGCTCGACAAGCTGCGCAATTGACAATCGCGTAGGCCCGCAGCACATATCCGATGATCTCGCCTGGACAGGCGAAACGGACAGGGACGGCGAACGGGATGCGGCAGATACGGCAAAACAGGGCCGCTCGAAGCTGGTTGGCTGGCGCCGTTGCGCTGGCCCTCCTCGCCGTGTCGGTGCTGGCGACCCGTGTCGAAGCGCAGCAGACCCGACAGCCCCGCAACCTGATCGAGCTCTTCTTCGGGCAGCGCGAGCCGCGCTATCCGGAGCCCCCGCCGCCGCGCAAGGTGAAGACGCCGCGCGCGGTGAAGAAGCAGACGAAGAGCGTCACCAGCATCACCACCGCGCCGGCACCGCCTCCGCCGCCTGCCGCCAAGATAGAAAACGCCCGCAAGGTCCTGGTGATCGGCGATTTCGTCGCCGACGGCCTTGCCGCCGGTCTGGAAGAGGCTTTCACGGCCTCACCGGGCGTCGTGATCGACGAGCGCAACAACGGTTCCTCCGGCCTTGTGCGCACCGACTATTTCGACTGGCAGACCGAGCTGCCGGCCATGATCGCGGAGGTCAAACCCGCGGTCGTGATCATCGAGATCGGTGCCAATGACCGCCAGCAGATGACGGCGGCATCGGGCAAGCTGAATTTCCGCACGCCCGAATGGTTCGAGGAATATGAGCGGCGCGTGACCGCCCTCGGCAAGGTCGTCACCGACGCCAAGATTCCCTTGCTGTGGGTCGGCATGCCGGCCTTTCGCCCGCAGAACATGACGGCGGACGCGCTGACGCTCAACGCCGTCTATCGCCGCGCCGTCGAGCGCATCGGCGGCGAGTTCATCGATGTGTGGGAAGGCTTCGTCGACCAGGACGGCCGCTTCATCGTCACCGGCTCGGATATCAACGGCCAGCAGGTCCGCCTGCGCGGCTCGGACGGCATCAACCTGACGGCCGCCGGCAAGCGCAAGCTCGCCTTCTATGTCGAGAAGTCCGCCCGCCGCCTGCTTGGCGACATGACGAGCCCGGATCTCGTCAGGCTCGACGCCAGCAACCTACCCGAATTGCTGAACCTGCCGCCGTCTGAAATGCAGAATCTGGTCAGAACGCAGCCGATCGACCTGTTCGATCCGGAACTCGACGGCGCGACCGAACTGCTCGGCGCAACGCCCCTGCCCATCGCCGCAATGCCGACGCCACGTGACCAGCTGGTCAAGAACGGCACCCTGCCGCCGCCGCCGTCCGGTCGTGTCGACGACGTGCGCATCCTGCAGACCGGTACTATCCAGAAATGAAAAGGGCCGCGAACGCGGCCCCTCCAAGCTTTCGGGTAGCCGCCGCTCAGCGCGGCAGCACGCTTGCGCCCATCAACGCCTCGTCGATCGCCCGCGCCGCCTGACGGCCCTCGCGGATCGCCCAGACGACCAGCGACTGGCCGCGGCGCACGTCGCCCGCCGTCCACAGCTTGTCGACCGAGGTCTTGTAGTCGCGATCGTTGGCGACGACGTTGGTCGAGCCGCGGCGGTCGGTGTTGAGCGTCAGCTTGCCGTCGAGTTCCTTGACGACGCTGTCGTTGAACGGGCCGCGAAAGCCGATGGCGATGAAGGCGAGGTCGGCCTTGATGATGAACTCCGAACCGGCGATCGGCTTGCGCTTGTCGTCGACCTGGCAGCACTTCACGCCGGTGAGCACGCCGTCTTCGCCGACGAATTCGAGCGTGCCGACCTGGAACTCGCGGATCGCGCCTTCGGCCTGGCTGGACGAAGTGCGCATCTTGGTCGCCCAGAAGGGCCAGATGGCCAGCTTGTCCTCGGTTTCCGGCGGACGCGGGCGAATGTCGAGCTGGGTGACCTTCACCGCACCTTGGCGGAAGGCGGTGCCGACGCAGTCGGATGCCGTGTCGCCGCCGCCGACGACGACGACGTGCTTGCCGCCGGCGAGGATCGGGTCCGACGGCCAGCCATTGCTGTCGATGTTCTCGCGGCCGACGCGACGGTTCTGCTGCACGAGATAGGGCATTGCGTCATAGACGCCATGGAAGTCGACGCCGGGCATGCCGGCCTCGCGCGGGGTTTCCGAGCCGCCGCAATAGAGCACGGCATCGTAGTCCGCCAGGAGCTTCTCGGTCTTGACGTCGACGCCGACATTGACGCCGCAATGGAAGGTGACGTTCTCGCCTTCCATCTGCTCGACGCGGCGGTCGATGAAATTCTTCTCCATCTTGAAGTCCGGAATGCCGTAGCGCAGCAGTCCGCCGGGCTTGGTTTCGCGCTCGTAGACATGCACTTCATGGCCTGCGCGGCCGAGCTGCTGGGCGGCGGCGAGACCCGTCGGGCCGGAACCGATGATCGCCACCTTCTTGCCGGTGTGCACGGTTGCCGGATGCGGCACGATGAAGCCGAGTTCATAGGCCTTGTCGGCAATCGCCTGCTCGACCGTCTTGATGGCCACGGGCGTGTCTTCGAGGTTCAGCGTGCAGGCTTCCTCGCACGGAGCCGGACAGACGCGGCCGGTAAATTCCGGGAAGTTGTTGGTCGAGTGGAGGTTGCGGATCGCCTCCTCCCACTTGTTGTTGTAGACGAGGTCGTTCCAGTCCGGGATCTGGTTGTGCACCGGGCAGCCGGTCGGACCATGACAGTAGGGAATGCCGCAATCCATGCAGCGCGCCGCCTGCTTGGTAACCTCGGCATCCGACATCGGGATGGTGAATTCGCGGAAGTGACGGATGCGGTCGGACGCCGGCTGGTACTTCATGACCTGCCTGTCGATCTCCATAAAACCTGTAACCTTGCCCATAATCTGGATCCTGCTCAATATCTCGTGGACGGCACACATCGGTGCCCGAAGGGTGCCCCGCCGCATGACCGGCGGGACGGCTTCGAAAGGCGGTTATTCCGCCGCGACTCCCATGCGCATGCGTTCCATTTCCTCGAGCGCACGGCGGTACTCGACCGGCATGACCTTGCGGAATCTCGGACGGAAGCCTGCCCAGTTGTCGAGGATCTGCTTGGCGCGGGCCGAGCCCGTGTAATGCAGATGGTTCGAGATCAGTTGGTAAAGGCGTTCCTCGTCATGCCGGGTCATGTCGCCGGAGACGTCGACGCGGCCCTTGTGCATCAGGTCGCCGCCATGGTGGTGCAGCTTCTCCAGCATGTCGTCCTCTTCCGGAACCGGCTCGAGTTCGACCATCGCCATGTTGCAGCGCTTGGCGAAATCGCCGCTCTCGTCGAGCACGTAGGCCACACCGCCGGACATGCCGGCCGCGAAGTTGCGGCCCGTTTCGCCGAGCACGACGACGACGCCGCCGGTCATATATTCGCAGCCATGGTCGCCCACACCCTCGACCACCGCGACGGCGCCGGAGTTACGCACGGCGAAGCGCTCGCCGGCCACGCCGCGGAAATAGCACTCGCCGGCGATCGCACCGTAGAGAACCGTGTTGCCGACGATGATCGACTCCTCGGCGACGATCTTCGTATTCTCCGGCGGACGGACGATGATGCGGCCGCCCGACAGGCCCTTGCCGACATAGTCATTACCGTCGCCCACCAGATCGAAAGTGATGCCGCGGGCAAGGAAGGCGCCGAAGGACTGGCCGGCCGTGCCGTTGAGCGTCACATGGATCGTGTCGTCCTTCAGGCCCTTGTGGCCGTAGCGCTTGGCAAGCTCGCCCGACAGCATGGCGCCGGCCGAACGGTCGACATTCTTGATGTCGACGTCGAAGACGACCGGCTGCTTGGCCTCGAGAGCCGGCATCGCCTTTTCGATCATCCTGCGGTCGAGCACGTCGTCGATCGGGTGCTTCTGCCGCTCGGTCCAGTAGGTCGCGGGCTTCGGTGCCGGGACCTTGTGGAAGATCTTCGAGAAGTCGAGACCCTTGGCCTTCCAGTGCGCCAGCATCTCTTCCTTCTCGAGCAGTTCGGAAGCGCCGATGATCTCGTCGAGCCGGGCGACGCCCAGCGAGGCGAGGATCTCGCGCACTTCCTCGGCGACGAAGAAAAAGTAGTTGACGACGTGTTCCGGCGTACCCTTGAAGCGCTTCCTCAGGACCGGGTCCTGCGTGGCGACGCCGACCGGACACGTGTTGAGATGACACTTGCGCATCATGATGCAGCCGGCGGCGATCAGCGGCGCGGTGGCAAAGCCGAACTCGTCGGCCCCGAGCAGCGCGCCGATGATGACGTCGCGGCCGGTCTTCAGGCCACCGTCGACCTGCAGCGCGATGCGCGACCGCAGGCCGTTGAGCACCAGCGTCTGCTGGGTTTCGGCAAGGCCGATTTCCCAAGGGGAGCCCGCATGCTTCAGCGAGGTAAGCGGCGATGCGCCGGTGCCGCCGTCGAAGCCGGCAATGGTGATGTGGTCGGCGCGCGCCTTGGCGACGCCGGCGGCAACCGTGCCGACGCCGACTTCCGAGACGAGCTTGACCGAGATGTCGGCCACCGGGTTGACGTTCTTCAGGTCGAAGATCAGCTGGGCCAGGTCTTCGATCGAATAGATGTCATGGTGCGGCGGCGGCGAGATGAGCCCGACACCCGGGGTCGAGTGGCGGGTCTTGGCGATCGTCGCATCGACCTTGTGGCCGGGCAACTGGCCGCCCTCGCCGGGCTTTGCGCCCTGCGCCACCTTGATCTGCAGCACGTCGGCATTGACCAGGTATTCGGTGGTCACGCCAAAGCGGCCGGAGGCCACCTGCTTGATCGCCGAGCGTTCCGGGTTCTGGCTGCCATCGGCGAGCGGCAGGTAACGGTCGGCTTCTTCGCCGCCCTCGCCGGTGTTCGACTTGCCGCCGATCCGGTTCATGGCGACGGCGAGCGTCGTGTGCGCCTCGCGGCTGATCGAGCCGAAGGACATGGCGCCGGTCGAGAAGCGCTTGACGATCTCGGCTGCCGGCTCGACCTCGTCGATCGAGATCGGCTTGCGACCGAGCGCCTCGGCACCCTTGATCTTGAACAGGCCGCGGATGGTGTTGAGTCGAAGCGAGGTGTCGTTCACCAGGCTGGCGAACTCGCGGTAACGGTCCTGGCTGTTGCCCCGCACCGCATGCTGCAGGGCGGCGATCGAGTCCGGGCTCCAGGCATGGTTTTCACCGCGCATGCGGTAGGCATATTCGCCGCCGATGTCGAGCGTGTTGGCCAGCACCGGATCCTTGCCGAAGGCCGCCTTGTGGCGGGCGACGGTTTCCTCGGCGATCTCGGCAAGGCCGATGCCCTCGATGATCGTCGCGGTGCCGAAGAAATACTTCTCCACCAGTTCCGACGACAGGCCGATCGCGTCGAAGATCTGCGCGCCGCAATAGGACTGGTAGGTCGAGATGCCCATCTTGGACATGACCTTGAGGATGCCCTTGCCGACCGCCTTGATGTAGCGATAGACGACTTCGTCCTCCGAGACTTCCTTCGGGAACTCGCCATGCTTGTGCATGTCGAGCAACGTGTCGAAGGCGAGATATGGGTTGATCGCCTCGGCGCCGTAGCCGGCGAGACAGCAGAAGTGATGGATTTCGCGCGGTTCGCCCGATTCCACGACGAGGCCGACGGAGGTGCGAAGCCCCTTGCGGATCAGGTGGTGATGCACGGCCGCCGTCGCCAGCAGTGCCGGGATGGCGATTCGGTCCGGGCCGACCTGGCGGTCGGACAAAACGATGATGTTGTAGCCGCCCTTGACCGCCGCCTCGGCGCGCTCGCAGAGCCGGTCGAGCATTTCCGGCATGCTTTCGGCGCCACGGTCGGCATCATAGGTGAAGTCGAGCGTCTTCGTGTCGAAGCGGTCTTCGGTATGACCGATCGAGCGGATCTTCTCCAGGTCACCATTGGTGAGGATCGGTTGGCGCACTTCGAGCCGCTTGGCATGGGCCATGCCGGCATGGTCGAGAATGTTGGGCCGCGGGCCGATGAACGACACGAGGCTCATGACCAGTTCCTCGCGGATCGGATCGATCGGCGGGTTGGTGACCTGGGCGAAGTTCTGCTTGAAATAGGTGTAGAGCAGCTTCGACTTCTGCGACATCGCGGAAATCGGCGTGTCGGTCCCCATCGATCCGATGGCTTCCTGGCCAGTCGTCGCCATCGGCGACATCAAGAGCTTGGTGTCCTCGCTGGTGTAGCCGAAGGCCTGCTGGCGATCGAGCAGCGAGACGTCGCGGCGAAGCGCCCGGGGTTCCACCGGCTTCAGGTCCTCGAGGATCAGCTGGGTACGGTCGAGCCATTCGCGATAGGGATGGCTCTTGTAGAGCTCCGACTTGATCTCTTCGTCGCCGATGATGCGGCCCTTTTCCATGTCGATCAGCAGCATCTTGCCGGGCTGCAGGCGCCACTTCTTGACGATCGTCTCTTCCGGAACCGGCAGCGTGCCGGCCTCCGAAGCCATGATGATGCGGTCATCCGTGGTGACGATGTAGCGGGCCGGACGCAGACCGTTGCGGTCGAGCGTCGCGCCGATCTGCTTGCCGTCGGTGAAGGCCACGGCGGCCGGGCCGTCCCACGGTTCCATGAGCGCCGCGTGATACTCGTAGAACGCCTTGCGCTCCGGGCTCATCGACTGGTTGCCGGCCCAGGCTTCGGGGATCAGCATCATCACGGCCTGTGCCATGGGATAGCCGCCGCGCATGAGGAATTCGAGCGCGTTGTCGAAGCAGGCTGTGTCCGACTGGCCTTCGTAGGAAATCGGCCAGAGCTTGGAAATGTCGCTGCCGAACAGCGGCGACGAGACCGAAGCCTGGCGCGCCGCCATCCAGTTGACGTTGCCGCGCAGCGTGTTGATTTCGCCGTTATGGGCGACCATGCGGTAGGGATGCGCGAGCTTCCACGACGGGAAGGTGTTGGTCGAAAAGCGCTGATGGACGAGCGCCACGGCCGACTCGAAGCGCGGATCGGTGAGGTCCTTGTAGTAGGCGCCGACCTGGAAGGCGAGGAACATGCCCTTGTAGACGATCGTCGAGGACGACAGGGACACCGGATAGAAGCCGGTATCCTCGCCCTTGAACTCGTCATAGATGCGGTTGGATATGACCTTGCGCAGCAGGAACAGCCGGCGCTCGAAGGTCTCCTGCGTCGCCGCATCGCGGCCGGCGCCGATGAAGACCTGGATATGGCGCGGCTCGGTCGCGGCGATGTCCGGCGCCTTCGACAGCGATGCATTGTCGACCGGGACGTCGCGATAGCCGATCAGCACCTGACCCTCGGCCTGACAGACCTCAGCGATGATCTTCTTGAAATGCGCGATCTGCGTCTCGTCCTGCGGGAAGAAGAAATGCCCGACGGCATATTCGCCGGCCTTCGGCAGGGTGATGCCCTGCTTGGCCATTTCCTCGCGGAAGAAGCGGTCCGGGATCTGCACCAGGATGCCCGCGCCATCGCCCATCAGGGGATCAGCACCGACGGCGCCGCGATGGGTCAGGTTCTCCAGGATGAACAGGCCGTCCTTGACGATCTGGTGCGACTTGCGGCCCTTCATATGGGCGATGAAGCCGACGCCGCAGGCATCGTGCTCGTTCTTCGGATCATAGAGACCCTGTTTGGCGGGAAGACCATAGGTGGCCGCTCGCACCGAGCGATCTTCGTTCGCTGCGGTGGATGCCTGCACAATCTCTTCGGATGGCGTCATCTTGGTCATTGCCTTCCCTCCATTTGCGTCCCGGAGCCGGGGTTCATTCCCGCCAGAACCGCTGGCGTCGATGCCGGCGCAGCCGCTGCATTCTGGAGAGAAAAGCTCTCACCATCATGACAAGCGAACCGAACCGGCTCAAGATCATTGAATTAGGTCAATTGTTCTGACCTATTTTCCATTTTTCTATGACAGAAAGCGTATAGCGGCGCAAGGCGGTTCGGCAAAAAATTAACGCCCATCGGAGCCGAAAGTTACAAGTTCTGGCCGCATTGAGTAATTTAATTACTCGGAAGCGAAAAATTCACCCCGGTTGTTGCGCGCGCGTATAATTCCACATCGGTCCGCCGCAGAATGGATTGATCGGGCCGTCGAAATCCCTAATCTGCCGATCACCGATTTCACCCTTCGCAAATGGAATCCCTGCCATGTTCTTCGCCTCCGACAATTGGGCCGGCGCCCATCCGAAGATTGCCGAAAGCCTCGCGCGCGAAGCGGCCGGCTATGCCGCCGCTTACGGCACCAGCGACCTCGACCGGCGCATGGAAGAGCGCTTCAACGACCTGTTCCAGCGCGAGGTCGCCGTCTTCTTCGTCGGCACCGGCACGGCCGCCAATTCGCTTGCGCTGGCCGCGGTGGCAAAACCCGGTGGCGTCACTTTCTGCCATTCCGAGGCCCATGTCACGGCCGACGAATGCGGCGCGCCGGAATTCCTCACCGGCGCCTGCCGGCTCCATCCCGTGCATGGCCCGGGCGGCAAGATGGACAAGGATGCGCTGTCCGCCGCCATCGGCCGATACCCGCCCGGTGCCGTGCACCAGGGACGCCCGATGGCCGTCACCATCACCCAGGCGACGGAATCGGGCACGGTCTATTCGCTCGACGAAATCGAGGCAATCGGCGCCGTCGCACGCGCCAACAGCCTGCCGCTGCACATGGACGGCGCCCGCTTCGCCAATGCGCTGGTCGCGCTCGATGCCAGCCCCGCCGACATGACCTGGAAGCGCGGCGTCGACATCCTGTCCTTCGGCGCCACCAAGAACGGCTGCTGGTGCGCCGAGGCGATCATCTTCCTGAAACCCGAACTGGCGAGCGAAATGCCGTTCATCCGCAAGCGCTCGGCCCAGCTCTTCTCCAAGACGCGTTTCATCTCGGCCCAGCTCGAAGCCTATCTCGAGGGCGGGCTCTGGCTCGATCTGGCGCGCAACGCCAATGCCACGGCCGACCGCCTGCGCGCAGGCATCGGCGCGGCATCGAAAAGCCGGCTGGCCTGGAACACCACGACCAACGAGGTCTTTGCGGTCCTCACCAAGGATGCCGCGGCCCTGGCGGAAAGCCGCGGCGCCAGGTTCTACGACTGGCCCGTGCCGGCGGAAACCCCGGATCTGCTGCAGGACAACGAGATGCTGATCCGCCTGGTGACGAGCTTCGCGACCACGGAAGACGACGTCGACCGGTTCCTCGACGTTCTGGCCTGACGTCCACTTCTGAGCGACAGCCATGAAAAAGGGCGGCACCCCGTGCGGGGAGCCGCCCTTTTCAATTCTAACCGGTGCCTGGATCAGGCGACGCGGGCTTCGATGGCCTTCGGTGCGTTGCCGGCCTCAGCGCTGATCGAAATCCGGCGCGGCTTCATGGCTTCCGGAATGTTGCGCAGAAGGTCGATGTGGAGCAGGCCGTTTTTCAGCGAGGCGCTCTGCACTTCCACATGGTCGGCAAGCTGGAAGCGGCGCTCGAAGGCGCGCTTGGCGATGCCGCGATAAAGGAACTCGCTCTGCTCGGCCTTGTCTTCCTCGGCCTTCTCGCCTTTCACGGTGAGCACCTGGGCATGGGCCTCGATCGACAGTTCGGACTCATCGAAACCGGCGACCGCCATGGTGATGCGATAGGTGGTCTCGCCCGTGCGTTCGATGTTGTAGGGCGGATAGGTCTGCGCCTGCTCCGGCTGGCCGAGGCTGTCCAGCATGGTGAACAGGCGGTCGAAACCGACGGTGGAGCGGTAGAGGGGGGAAAAATCGACGTGACGCATGATGTCCTCCTTGAAGCGACGTTTTGCGGTTTTCTCGTCCGGCGCCCCGTGACCGGCGGCGGCGGAATGGCTTGCGATCCCTTGTTGGCGACCACAGGAAAAAAGATGGGAACCGCGCATTTCGAATTCAAGCCCGTCGGCGGCCGATGAATTCAACGTGAACGGACGGTTCAGCGGAAGTTCAAGGCAAAAGCGCTAGACCCTCATCATCGGATGTCTCATCCCGATGGCCGGAAGAAAACGTCCCTTCCCTTCCGGTCGCCTTTCGCCGGAACCGCGCCCGTGTCCCTCATGCGGTTCCGGCTTTTTTCTTTGACCTCGCCCGGCCTTCGTCCTATCCGGTTGGATGAAGCGGCGATTGCGCCCGCGCACGATTCGGTGAATGCGAGCATGGACCCCATCCTTCACGCCACTCCCGGCAATCCGATCCCCGGCCCCCCCATTACCGGCTTCTTCACCGGCCATCGCGGCGTCAAGCTGCGTTATGCGGTCTTCCGCTCGGATGCCCCGGTCGCCAAGGGCACTGTGGTCCTGCTGCACGGACGCAACGAGGCGATCGAGAAATATTTCGAGACCATCCGCGACCTGAACGCCCGCGGCCTCTGGGTCGCGACCTTCGACTTTCGCGGCCAGGGCGGCTCGCAGCGCCTGCTGAAGAATCCCCGTAAGGGCCATGTTCACCGCTTTTCCGACTATGTCCGGGATCTCGAACTCTTCATCGAGCATATCGTCCTGCCCGATACCCGCCTGCCCTTCTTCCTGCTGGCGCATTCGACCGGCGGCCTGATCGCACTGTCGGCCGCGCCGCGTCTGGCGAACCGCATCGACCGCATGGTTCTGCTCGCCCCCTTCGTCGGCCTCGGCGGGCAGAAGCTGTCGCCGAAGAACATCCACCGGATTTCGCGGCTCGCCACCTTCACCGGCCTCGGGCGCATCTGCCTCACCTCGGACGATCCGACGAAGCCCTATGACGACAACCCGCTCACCTCGGACCAGCAGCGCTACCAGCGCAATGTCGACATCCTGACGGCCCATCCGCATCTGGCGCTGGGGCCGCCGACGGCGCGCTGGCTCTACGAGGCGCAGGAGACGATCCGGCAGGTCTCCTCGCCGAAACATCTCGCCTCGATCACCGTGCCGACCGTGATCGTCGCGCCGGGCAACGATCCCATCGTGCCCTTCGCCTTTCAGGAGAAGCTGTCGCAATATTTCCGGGCCGCCCAGCTGGTGCCGGTGCCCGGCAGCCGCCACGAAATCCTGCAGGAGCGCGATCGCTTCCGCGCCCAGGCGCTCGCCGCCTTCGACGCCTTCGTCCCCGGGGGAGACCCCGAGCCGGAATCGACCGATGCGCCCGCCCTTGCGGAATTCTCCGACGACTGACGCGATGTCGGCGATTGGTTCTCAGTTGTCGCGGAGCATTTCGAGTGCCTGCGCGTGGAGCGCGGCGCTGCCGGCAGCCACGATGCAGCCGCCCGCTTCCGGACG